>OIYF01000027.1_pt1 | contig 81507 bp, 121 predicted proteins | sample 1587971 | NCBI WGS metagenome assembly OIYF01 (sample SAMN03283248) | human gut metagenome | biome: human-associated habitat; material: feces | host: Homo sapiens | place: Peru | collected 2012 | reverse complement strand
TCCTATACTTTCCACCAGGAATCTGCACAATTCACATGGAATGTGCAATTTTATAATAGTAATTAAACTCACATCATTATTCATTCGAATCAGACACATTGGGATCAGTCCACAGCCAAAGACAAACAACAGCACATTTATCATTGTTCCCATAATGTCATATCCAATTTCTCTTCCTGATTTAAATAATTCCAAAAATGTCACTTCCGGCTTCTTTTCAACGATTTCACTTAAGGATGCAGCGATGGCGACCGCCACATCCATGATTGCTCCCAGTCCTGAGATCAGGATTTCTGCATGGAAAATTTCATCCGGATTTTCAATACTTCCAAGATACTCCATGGTCGAATAATCAAGATCTTCTGCGTGATGGATTACAACATCAAAGATTCCCATGATTATTACAAGAACAATCAATGTTGTAAAAAGTGCTGCCCATGTCTTTTTATGAATCCCATTCAATCCAACCAATGTAATAACCGCAAAAAGAATCACCAGCCTGCTGCACATTTCCAGCACATTTGATGTATCTCCCGCTTTCCAAAAACCAATTGCAAAAACAGCAACATTGAAAATAACGGTCACTATCGTAAGCGCACCCTGTCTTCCTGCAATGGTAATTAATACAAACATTAAGAATCCTACAAGTATCATAAGCTCTGTATCTCGTTTCAGTCCACGAATTCCAGAACCCATTCTCTTGCTGGTTCCATTGAGCAAGACCTTATCTCCTCTATGATATGGCTGTTTCATCATTCCGGTATACGTGTACTCATTCGTAAAACTTATTGTCTTTCCCTTGTTTTCTCCATTTAGGATTACTCCCTGAATATTCTGCTTATATTTTTTCTCCTTCGTCCCTCTGGTTCCTGTCTCTTCTCCTGAGACACTGGTTTCGACCTTTGTCAGTTTTGCAATGGGTGTGCTATACAACCATGCATCATTTGCAACAAAGATAATACACAGCAGATACAATATGCCAAGGATACAATATAACTTTCTTTTCTTGCTCTGTTTTACAAATTCCAACATTACTTTACTTCCATCTCGAATCTATCAAAAATCATTTTTTTATTTTAACGCAAAAAATTTTATTGTCAAGATGAATTTGAAAATGATTTTCATGTTAAAAGAACAGGACAGCACGCTAACGCGCACTGCCCTGTTCTTCTGTTCTTCTTTTCTCTATTCTACTTTGCTTCTCCCGTTACTGAAAACTTATAAAAAGTTATAAACTTCCATGTTTCATTCCTACTTCAACGAGTATGCTTTTGATGATATAAATATCTATCTACTCACAAGTTCTTGTACTCTCCATAGGCGTAAATTCCGGACTAACGTATCCGTACATATTTGCATTAACGTTTCAGTGTCAGCTTGCAAATTTTTCTCCATAAGTCTTGAGATTTATAGATGCCTGGAAATATATTCCACTCTAATATCTTATAAAACTCAACATACGCTTATATGATTTTATAATTTATATTTAACTGTTAATTTCCTCCGATTCTTTTAATTTCATCCGGGTAAATAACCACGAATGATAATGCGAATATTACGATTGCTACTGCAACCGGCTGTGATGCACTGTCAAATCTCCAGAACGGCAAGTACGGTGACATACCGCCGATCAGAGCTGACAGAATTAATGCTTTTACCATTTTTATGTCCCTCCAATTTTTTTGTGTGGTATACTCTCATTATGAAAGGAGGTGTTTTTATGGATAAGTTACAAATCGCTCATGATCTGGCTGTTGCCAAGTTATGCGCTGAATTACCGGGAAGCCTGGACAACCCTCATATCTGCCAGAGATACTTCAAATACCGTGCAGAATTTGCTGATCTTCTGGATTCCCATGATGAAGATTACTTTCTCAATGAACTGGATAAAGAGAAAGTAAATAATTGTTCTCCATCTCGGCGCTACTTTTAATCGTTAGACTTTTCCCCGGATGTGCTCTTTGTTGTTCTGCCAATATAGAGCACATCCTTAAGGGAAAACTGAATTTTATTATTAATTCCGTTTTCAGTCCATTCGTATTCAACAATTGACTGTTTGTCGAAATTAATTTTTTCATACACCTCTGCCGGGACACGCAACGTTTCTCCGTTTTTAAACTTAATAATTGTTTCGTCGGCAATCTTCACATTCTCACCTCCTGATTAATCTGCTTTAGCAAAGAAAACACTAATCGGGTCTTCGATATGAAATTCATCAATCATTGTCTGAATCTCATTACTGTTGAAAATTCCTTTCTGCATCTTTCCGTAAAATGTTTTTGGTGTAATTCCAAGCATTTTAGCAACATCCGTCTGAGATTTTCTATTCTTCGCAAATATTCCTCGAAGTTCATCAGTTTTTATCATTTTGTCATCTCCTGCTCAATCACCGGAAGAATCCCACTCTCTTTCAGCTTGTCGTAAAGAAATATTCTTCCTTTCTGTGACCACTTAGTATTCATCTTCACATCCGGTCTACCGTCCGATCTCACGATATCAACGGTCTCGGAATGTGTATAGCCCATACAGTGATATTTGCTGTACAGTAACCACTGTCCGCTCTGCTTGTACTGGATTCCGATGTCATGCAGAATATCGTTCATCTTCTTCCCAGACATTCCATAATCTTTGGCAATCTGGGTGATGGTTACAAGTCCCGGATTCTTCAAGATTTCATCATAGTAGTCGGCTTTCGGTTTCAGTTCGCCGATTATCTGGTTTTTGACACTGATTTCCGTTGACAGTAACTTGACCGAATCTTTCAACTTCGCAATGGTCTGGTCTGCCATCTTCAATGCTCTGGCAAAAATCTGTTCTGGTGTGTTCCATGCTTTTTCAAGGTCGATGAGACATTGACGGCATTCTTTTCCTTTTTCAGTTCTGCTCATAAGGCAAATGTGTTTCGCCATGTCTACCGATAAGGAATAGTCTTGTATCTCTCTATATGCCCCATTATTTACAACCGTACCCGAAAGTACGCTTGTAAAATCTTCATTTTCAATAAATCCCTGAGAGTTTGTCTCAAACCATGCTGAGAATCTTTTGCTAACCCCAAGAGATTTATGAAGTTCTCTTGCTGACACCGATGGCTCAGTGCCATCATAATTAATTGATATTATCTGTTCCGTCTGTATCACTCCTCTCTTTTAAATTCAATTTAATTGAAGTTATTTGGCACAAAAATAAAGTCCATAGGAATTCCAGAAAGTTCACTCATTTTTCTGAGTTGTGATAATGTCGGCTCCGTTTTCCCTTTTTCCCAATTAACTACTGTCGAATTGGAAATACCGAATATTTCAGCCCATTCTTTCTGATTGTATCCCGCGTTCACACGAACGGCTTCTAATGAAATCCTTGGCATTTGTTCATCTCCTTTCTCAACTTCTGGATTTATTATAATTCAACTAAATTGAATTGTCAACACTGAAATTCAATTTAGTTGAATTAACTATTGAATTTCTTATAAATATGATGTACAATACAAAATGTAAGGAGGAAAAGAATCATGACAGCCATGACAACCGAAGAACAGAAGAGAATCTTCTCTAACAATCTTAATAAGTACATTTCAAGAAGTGGGAAACAGCAAAAGGAAATTGCCGAAGCCATTGGAGCAAATGCATCTACATTTAATATGTGGTGCAAAGGCAATTCAATGCCAGGAACCGGAAAGATTAGAGCCTTAGCTGATTATTTTCGAATAAGGATGTCGGATTTGACAGATTTAAAAAAAGACTCTGATATTGAATTTGGAGATGTAGTTACAAAAATCGAGCAGTCAGATCCTCGTTTCAAAAGAATTATCCTTGAATACGATAATCTGCCGCCCGATAAAAAAGATTTGTTATGTGATTTTTTTGAGAAGTTCGTTTTCTAAGGTACAAGGGTAGGAATTATTTTCCTACCCTCTCTTCTTTATAAGCCCTTTTTACGCATCCGTAAATAAATTTTATCATTGACTCATTATGTATCTTCTGCACCATTTCAATAATCTCTTTCTTATAATCCATAAATAGCCCTCCCCTGTCGCAACTACCACCTACATTACAGTATATGCCCGGCTTGTGGGAAACAGAACCGAACATTAGTTCGTTTTTATCATTATACCACCGATGTTCCCTCTTGGCAACTGCCAAATATACACATGGACTTTTGTTATTTCGTAGGCAAACTTCGCAATCTCAAAAAAAATTATGTTTTTGTGAATATAACATCTGACATTGCAAATTTTCTTGATCTCACTCAACTCCTGTGTCTGGGCGGAACAAAGTTGTTCCGCAGCTTCTTTTGTAATCTGCACATCTCTGCGGTGGCGTTCTGTCATATCATGTGACGGTATATACATCACACAGAATATCTCATAAAATATCAGGATGAATACGACTATCCTGTATCTGTTTTTATCCATTACTACCAACTCTTTCTAAAAATATATCTCACATAATATCATACTGTTGTGCATTTTTGCCGCCGACTACAGAATAAATGAGTTTAACGGAAAAAATATCCCACTTTTTTGATATTTTACTATGCACACTTTGTATGAGGTGGTATAATATTGTAAAATTTTACAAACAACATTATGGAACGAGGTTTTAAAATGGCACGTAATAAGAAGTCAAGTGGATGCAGTACTTGGTTTTGGGGCTTTATGGGATTTTCGGCTATATTCTATTTGTTTGAAGAATATTGGAAAATCATTCTTGTAATTGCGTTTTCTATACTATTGATAATGTCGATATATTATCTTATCTCTCCGAATCGGTTTAAAAGTCAAGTCACTTCAGGAAATAAAAAAATTAAAGGTGTTTATAAAAATGTCAAGAATGCTAGGAGTCGACGACTATACGGCGGAAATTATATTTCTGGGAGAGATATTCCTCATGGAATTTATGACATTAAAGTTATTGATGGATGCGGTACCGTAAAACTATCGTCAAGCGAAGATTTGTTTTTGCATAAGAACGATTTTTTTTGCAATATTGAACTTCCTTCTCAATCCAAAATGCTAGTCCCTGCCGGAATGATAGTTGATTTATATAACCGTAGAGAACTTCCAGAGTCAATACCGGAGCCAATTCCAGAATCGCTACCTGAGCCCAAAATCCCGGAACTTCCGATATCTCAGCCTACATCCAGAAGGACTTTCAGTATGAAAGATATTGATAGGATGGATGGACATGATTTTGAATATGTGTGTGCTGACATTTTACGGGCAAAAGGGTTTCAGAATGTCACAGTAACAAGAGGTAGTGGTGATCAGGGCGTTGATGTCATAGCTGAACAATCTGGTGTTAAATATGCTGTTCAATGCAAGCGGTTTAGCGGTTCTGTAGGGAATAAAGCTGTCCAAGAGGTACATTTCGGGAAAACATATTACCATTGTCATGTTGCAATTGTAATGACGAACAACTATTTTACTAAGTCTGCCAAAGATGCTGCAAGCGAAAGTAATACTATTTTGTGGGACAGGGATGATTTGATGCCCTACTTTGAAGAATACATAAAAAGTAAGAATCCCGAACAGGAAGTACTTCCACAGCATTTAGAGGAAGAGGCATCCCAGAACGATATTTCAGAAGACAATCCAGAAGAAGTCATTCATTATTCAGCACTGCCTGAATACGATGCGAAAAGTGGAATATATCCGGCTGGCTATTATGCCATAGGAAAAACGCTTCCTAAAGGGGGATATGTTTTTAAATCTCGTGGAGACGATGAGGGAGTTATTGCAATTTTTGAAACCTCAGATGATTTGTCAAAAGAAGAGAACGATGTTTTCTTTCATTCTTTCACAGGAAGCTATTTCCTAGCACTGATTGATGATAATAAATTTATAGCAATAGAAAACGCAGACGCACAAAGAGTATATGGTGTAAATTAAACAAGAGGGGCAATCGCCCCTCTTTCTCTTTGCCTGTCGTTCTCGCAGGCAGTCTCTCTATCCACACATCCTCCCGGACACAGAAACCATATTTTTCGAATTATGTCAAACTTTAATGCTTTACACTAACAATTTCAAGTGCTACACTTTGTTTGTGGGGCAATAATACCACAAACAGGAAGAAAAATGTGTGTACTGTCAAAATCATGGCGTATTTTGACAAATTGAGACTACGAAAGGAGGGTGCGCATATGAGAATAGCCATATGTGACGATAATCAGCTTGAAGTTGACTTGTTTAAAGAGCGCATATCGGGGTTCTTACGGCGCAAAGGAGATTACCGGTATGAAATTAGTGAGTATTCAGCAGGTTATCCGCTTGTTGAAGATGTGAAAGAGGGTAAATGGTACGATGTAATTGTACTGGATATGATTCTGGAAAATGAGAACGGTTTGGAGATTGCGAACCGGCTCCGGGATATTGGATATGATGGAAAGATTATATTCTGGACAGCCGACGATTCTCATTTGCAAGAAGCATTTGACGTCGGCGCTATGCAGTATGCGGTCAAGGGCAAGGAATATGGCAGAATATACCGGGCTATTGACGAGATCCTGTCGCAGATGAGGGATGAAACATTGACATTCAAATTCCGCAGACAGATAAACCGACTCAAATACGATGAAATTGAGTACGTCGAGAGTCAGGCAAGAGTTTGCCATATTTTTGCGACAGATAACCGCTGTTTCGTGACTACTTGCAAGCTGAACGATCTGGAAGAAAAGCTGTCTGATAAGCGATTCTTGCGCTGCCATCAGAGTTATCTGGTGAACATGGATCACATCCAGTCGGCAGGTGATAATTTCGTCATGGATTCTGGGGACATTGTCCAGATAAGACAGAATGGGTCAAAAGAAATCAAAGAAAAATATGAAAATTACATAAGTTGACAGTGAAGAATGACCGCCAACCCGGGAAGGAGTAATTGGCGGTCATTCTCATTGTCAACACTTAATAAATAAAAGGGTTTGCAATACGAACTACTATATCGAACACATTTTATTATAGCATTATAAAAACCGTATTACAACTGTCATTTAGAAATTTCTGTAATTCTGGTGAATGTTCCTTTTGGAACAAATTCAAAAACAAACCCTTCTGTCGGATGTGGGATGCGGATGAAGTACCATTTCAGCCCTGAACTGTCGGTTTCTGTGTACTTCATTACCTCTACAACTGCACCTTTTTTCAGTTTTGGGAACAACTTTGACGGGCTGTTTTTATTTGATTTTGTATAACATTTTGTGCCTTTTTTTATCTGTGCAATGTAGGCTCTGGTGTTCTGCTTTTTGGCTGTATCTGAGTCTGAAACTGGCGTTGTATTTTTAACTAAACTGTAATTTGGAGTGCAGAATTTTGTTCCGGGAAGGTTGCTGTTGTAGTAACTTTTCTGGCATACACCACCACCATTTGCGATAATTGTAGAGCCACCAGAAGTATTTCCTTCGACTGTCCAGAACCGATCTCCTGACACTTTTATTACGATTCCAGTATGCGTAAATTCTCCGTTTCTGTAGAAAATAACAATGTCTCCGACTTTTGGATTGCCGTTCAGAGTGAACAAATCTGCCATTGTCGGGCAGTAAACGTATGGCCAGTGTTTCAAAAGTTTCTTCGCTGTGTCTAAGCCGAATGCTTTCATCATGCACCACGAAACGAATGCAGCGCACCATGGCTGTCCTTGATAATCCGGCTTAATATCTCGCCAATATTTCGTATAATTATTTTCTCCGGCATTTGCTGTCTTACTATCAAGCTGACTATTGCTTGCCTTTTCAAGATATCCAACTTCATTCTTTGCGATCTGGATTAATTTGTCAATTGCGTTCATATCTGTTTCCTCACTTTCTGGAAAATATGTTTTTAGTGCGTTATAAACAACCCTCTGTCTGTCATTATATGCCCCGACTTGGTTCCCTGTGTCCGTCTGGCAAGCTGCATAGAGATTATCGAGCGTATATGGTTTCTGGGTCTTTGCCAAAATCCTCGTTACTGCCCCTTGCCCGCCTTGGTGCCTAAAGTTCACACACATGGCTTGCGCTCTAGCATCCGTAACGCCCTGTTTAAGGGCTTCTTCTGCATAGGCGGCTAATTGTTCATCCATAAGGTTATCTTGGCATTTAACGCCCAAATCGGACGAAATAAGGGCAACTATGGTGTCGGCAAGCTGTGACACTCTGGAAATATTAAAGCATTCCCAGTTTGCGGTCTGAACTTGTTCCAGAAGTCTGACCTTGTCTATCTTCTCCCACTGTTCCGGGTTGGCATCGTAAATTCGTTCCAGAAGTGCCTTGGCTTCGATTCCGTACCACGCTCCTGCTCCAATCGTGATTGCGTGTTCATCTGAATTATTCTCATAAGCTTCCGTGAAGTCCGAATAATCCTGTTGTCCGTAAACCTGTCCACCAGTTTCGACCGCATAAATAATCTTCCTGAGAACTGTTTTTTGTTCGTCTGTCATATTACGTTGTTCCTTTCTGCTAAATATGCCTTGTAATCCCCGTATTTGCCCCTAAAATCAATTTTTATATACCATTCGAGGATTTTATCGAATTGCACATAAAATCGTTATATGAGCCAAATACGGGGTTACTGATAAAAATGGTTTGCCTTGGGCTGAAATGAGCTGAGAATGTCAGGGTCAAATAACACTTATTTGACGATTAATATATATCTTGTATATATATTAATTATATTCTTATTCTATTTCTTATTCTTATTCTATTGCGTTACATTGCGTTACTGGTAACGTTATTGTAACGTTACATTGAGATATTATGTAAACGAAAATTGCTCGTTGACAGAATATTTATTTTTGGATTTTATTATTTTCTCAGATAATTGAATTATTCTGAAAACAAGCAAAATTTACGTTTACAAATTATTCATTTTTTATTTTCAATATAGTTACATTTTAGTACGGTAAGGGCTTGGATTTTGATAGTTTTTGAGCAAATAAGGGCTTATTTGAATTTTTCGGAAAAATGCGCTCTTATTTGCGATTTTGGGGTTCTTATTTGACAAGTTAATGTTGAAATAAGTAAAAAGAGCCTGTTACGGCTTTGCTCGAATATTCATCATATTTATCCTCCTGCATCACTATTTATCTGTCCACCATTTATCCGGATTATTGTACATGTCAAGTAGCCATCTTTTCATAGCACCCACGCTGCTAAAAAGTCTGGATGGATAATAATAATATTTACCTTCTGGTTCATCACTGCCCGCTATTTTAGGAGAAGTTACGTCAAACACCCCTGCCTGTTTGTCACTATCCTTAAACCAAAACGGTTTCTCTTCAAATGCTCCGCCCCATGAGTAAAACGGTACATTTTCCGGATTTGTATTATAAAGGCTGTATTTTTTTAAGATGTCATCCCAATTTGCAGAATCAGAATACGCGAATTCCGTATCACCAGTATCCGTCGTAAGTCTCCATGTTGGGACTATTGATGTATCACCATTGTAATATATCCCTTCTAATTTAGAGTTGTCCACGGCTGCTACTGTGACCATATATATTCCATTTACCACTCGCACACAAAATCCATATGCTAAATTATAATATTTAACTCCATATTTATATTGCACCGTGAAACAAACTTCGGCTCTCTTATATGGTGCGGGATTTTTAAATCTGGCATACAGGTCGTATTCTCCCCACCACTGGTCTTCTACAACTACCTCTTCTTTCTTTCTCCACAAAAGTGTGTCGCCGCCCCATATCTCCTGTATTTCTTTTCCACCGGAATAGAAACCATCTATTTCTTTTCCACCGGAAAAAGCTTTATACTCTATTGCCATTTAGCTCTCCTTGTATGTCATGAAAATAGTATCATCCCTGGTACGAGCTGCTGCGGGAAGATTATCATAATCTTCTTTTTTGATGCGCTTCATACAGCGTAATGCTGTCTTTTTTGTAGTGTTTCCAGAAGCAGAAACAGCAGCCGGGGTAAAATCGCTCGTACCATCCGAGAATCCATAGCTTACCACTGGCATTTCTGATCGGGTGCGGTTTACGGTCGCGGATATCTCAGGTGTATCTTTTCCAAGCTGTCGGCTGTTACTATTAAACGGTGCATTATTGGCAGAATAGGTGTCAATCATGTCTGTAGCGCCGATTTTGAGCGTCCTGCTCATGATGTATGAATGAACGTACCATTGCAGTTCTGTAGGCTCCTGGTTGTCGTGCTGAATCTGCTTTTTATAGTAGAGTTCGACAGCCTGTCCAACCATGTTCAGTGGGTTTCCCTGAACCTCGGCGGTATATCCCTGCGCACGATAATATTTCCGCAAATCTTGATTTACGAATACGCCATAGCAAATCTTCATAATTGGTTCAGCCCTTGAAATACCGCCATATTCGTCTGCATCCCAAACGTAATTTAGCCAGTCTTCATTTCCTACAAAGAAGCTATTTCTGTTGTAATAAACGTTGTTATCATACGCTTCTTGCGCTGTATAGTCGCCTTGTGTAAAGCCAAAGGCTCTATTCGGGTCAGGGTCACAAAATATAATATTTGGGAACCAGATTCTGCCCTCTTTTGCGGTAAAACTTTTAAATGTATCAAGGTGTACTTCTTCGTTATTGTAGTATTTGTAAATGTTCTGATTACCGGTGGTCTGCCCGTATCTGTAACTGTTCTGGCGAAGCTTCAGATACTCAAACTTACCATCCCTGTTCATCCAACCAAAACGGTCATTCTGCAAGCATAAATCTTTCAGAATATTTACTACGTTCATCTCGTTTGAGTTATTCGTATCAGGCACATAAGTGTCGTCCCAATGCAGCTTTGTACTAACCTGTTCGAGTCCTAAAAACTCAAATAATTTATCTCTGAATTGCTTTTGAGTCAGTTTTTTCTTCTTATCAGTCGTCTGGTTTTTATACCATCGAGCAATGTCAGTATTTCGTAATTTATACAGGTAATCATACGCTACAAAATTACGTGTCAGGGAATTTGCTTTCCGCTCCGCACTGTCGATTTCGCCTGTGAAGATTTTGATTTTTGTTCCTCTTCTTTCGATGTAAACTTCGATTTTTCCAGATGGATAAAACTCTTCCGAAGTGCCATTGAACTGATCGTGGTGAGCCTGAAACGTTATCTGATTGCAGACACAGCCGCCGAAGATAAAATACTGTTCTGAACAAATAGACTCCTGCAAAGTAAGCGTATTCTGGTCGATATTTTCATTTGTAAGGTCAGCAAATTCGCCGTTAATCCAGTGCACTGTAACATTGATCGGTTCAGTTTTTTCTTCTTCAGCTTCACCAGAACCGCCACCAGAACCACCACTTGAGCTATCGTCAAACGGGTCTTTACCATCGTTTGTGACTTTAATTTGAAAACTGTCGGAACCAACAAATCTGGCAATGCCGTCAGAGGTCATGCTATAAGACACTGTTATGGCCTTCGACCCTGCTTTTGAACTGTCAAAACCAGATACGGTATAGTCTGTAATTTCTTTTTCGCTTCCATCATTCCTTACTTCCACAACAGTTAGCCCTGATGGGTCGAACGTTTCTCCGATTTTATAATAAATCTTGTTTGGATAATGTGAAATTCGGATTCCTTTTAGTTCATACACAGTCACTTTGAATGTGGATGTATGATTTTTATACGTTACGGAAATTTCTTTCTCGCCAGCAGAAGAACTATCAAGTTTTGATACGCTATAATCTGTCAGCTTCCTCGATGCTCCATCTGTATATTTGGATATTACTTCGAGACCGGACGTATCGAGACTGTCACCTGTGTAATATTCTGTCTTTGTTGGCATTTTGGAGACTTCTATCCCAGATATACCAATTACCGAGATTGTAAATGTAGTCGTAAACTTATTGTAAGTTACTGTTATTGCCTTCTCTCCACCAGATGACATATCTGGGCTCGAAAGAGAATAGCCCGTAATTTCTTCTTTAATCCCATCCGTATATACCTGAGACACAATTATTCCACTGGCTAAAAATTCGTCATCTTCGTAATATCGCGTTTTTGTTGGTAGACTTGTTATTTCAATTCCAGTTACATCTACAACCATAATGTTGAATGTGGTCGTGAAACTCTCAAATGTCACCGTTATACTTTTGCTACCGTACGATGTCATATCTGGAGATGACAAGGTATATTTTTTGATTACTCCTGAACTACCATCATCATAGACAACATTAACGATAAGCCCAGAAGACTTAAACGTTTCATTAATCATATACCTAGTTTTATCGGGCAACTGTGCTACTTTGATTCCGACAAGTGTTGCAAGACTATATGGCCTATAAGAAATATTCCAATCAAGTCCAGATTCGTCCTGGTGTATGAATGACACCTGTACTGGGCTTTCCGGCGTAGCTCCATTCAAGGACAAATTTGTAGTCTTGCCATTGCTAGTCAAGCTGGATATTCCGGCATAGATGCTTGTATCTATAGGAGACTGAATTACGTTCAGGTACATATCACCATTGTCAAATAAGAATAATTCATATTTTATCTGACTTTCGTGCGCTTCAGGGGCTGCAAAATATGTATATCCTTCTACTCGGATTTTAAGAAGTTTTATACCTCCGTCTAATTCAGTTTCCATCCTGTAAATATTATGCGTAGCTCCATCGCGGTTACAAATTTTCAATTGCTCTGAAGATACCCCAAATCCAATCCAGTTGTTTCCATTAACATAGAGTTTATCTGTGATCACATTGTTGAATCTAAACCAGCTAACGCCATCCAGTATGTCTGTTCCTTCATCCCGTCCGGAATTCTCTATTAGTTGCATCCCGGTTAAAGTATTAACGACCTCAGAAAGTTTATACGTTGTTACATCAACGTTGAACGTATCACTTTTATCTCCTATAAATACCGTTACAGTTTTTGTCCCGGTCGAACTGAAATCATAGCTTAATTCATATAAATCTGTTTCCTGTACAGTTCCATCTTCAAGGGTCATCTGTACAGTTAAATCTGCTTTGGAGATCGTTTCTCCGACATGATAAGTTTTTGATGGATAGTTGACTATTTCAATCTTTAAAATATTATTGATTGCTTCAAATTGGATATTGTTGCTATTTGCATAAGTCTCTGCTGTTGAACCAACATATCCGCGAATTGTCTTTACATAAATCGAGTATTCGCCAATCAGAACAGTTCTGCTCAGAATGGTTAATACTGCGTTTTTATTGTCGATTATGGTTCCTGTTATTTCTTTCAATGACGATGGCAATGTTAATTCTGTCAATCCGCTACAGTCATAGAAACATCCACCTTGCAATGTTTCCAGTCCCTCTGGAAGTAATAATGTTGTAATTAGTGAGCAACCAGAAAAGCAGCTTTGCCCTATTGTCTTTAATGTAGATGGAAGTGACACTTCTGTAACATTTGACATACCATAAAAGCAAGCTCCAATTAATCCAGTAATACCTTCTTGGACTACGATTTTTTTGACTTGACTAGAGTGATCTCCTTTTCCGTCAAAAATTCCACCGCCAAAATAACTTGGGGTGTCTATATCTTTTGTATCGCCCGTTCCCGAAACCGTTAATAGACCAGTAATCAGGTTAAGCGAAGCTATGGCATCTGTTTCTACATTTGCCCCAATATTTGCAGTAACCGTATCGGATACGTGTACTGTGTATGTGGTGCTTAATCCTCTTACAGTCGCTGTGATAACCTGTTCTCCGGCAATCGTGTTATCAAATCCAGAATATATTAATTCATAAACACTCTCTTCTTCTCCATCATCGTATGTAATAATGCCGTTAGCACTTTCAAAATCATCACCTATATAGTATTCGGTCTTGGCACCATCAATGGTTAACGTAGCGGTAGCTGCGACATATATACTTTTTGTTGTGGCTGCTCCTTTATATGAAATCGTCAGTTCCTTTGTGCCGGGAGTAGCGCTGTCAAATCCAGAAACATCAAATCCAGAAGTCAATGTTTCATTCTTTCCACTATCCCATACTGCCGTTACGGAATATATCTCTAGTGTTTCATTTAGAAGATAATGATCGCGAAGATTGAACTTTGTAAGTTCTAAGACTGTATCCTCTTTTACAGTGATTTCTACAGGCACGCTATAAGTTTTATATGATAATTTTACAGTTTTTGTTCCGACTGTAGATACATCAACATCGGGAAATGCAAAATTACTTACTGCATTCGTGTTTCCTGATGAGTCATAGGATTCTACCGACAATTCCGACCAATCTAATGCGTTTGGGACGTATACTGTTGCAGGGTTTGTCTTAATTCTTACCCCTGTTTCTTTTATCGGCGTGTATTTCGAGCGGATTACTTTTGGCTTTATTCCAGCATTGCTAATAAGTCTACTGATAGGATATTTTTTAAAATCACTATGGTATTCTGCTAACACAATATCTGTGGTCTTTCCATTTGTGACTTCACAATCTCCAAATAGCGTATTGTATTCATTCTTCGCGCTTTTGATTATATATACAAATATGTTCCCGTCATCAAATAGAAAAATTTCGTATTCATATGCGTATTTGTCATAATAATGATTATATATTCCTTTTAACTTCAATTTCAGGAATTTAGCTCCTGTGTCAAGAACTCCTTCTTGCCTATATACGTCATTTATGTTATTCGCCGTTTTAGCCCAGAACATCTTTAAGTGTTCCACATCTGCCCCGAATCCAATATATCCTTTACCGTTTATATAAAGTTTATTCACAGCATTCCCGGCGTAATGATACCAAGGCGCTCCTTCTATTTCCAAAGTCTTTTCTTGCACAATATATTCATTGACTTTGGTCATCCCATCTGTTGTGTTGAGCAAAGATGCAAATTCGTAAGTTGCCATAATCATCCTCCCGTCTATAAAAATAAAAGAGCACATGAGCTGTGACACCCATGTACTCTGGTTGTTAGTATTCGATCAGTGCGATTCTGATCTTGTTATACAAAATGTTATTTCCTACAACTCTGATAGGTTTATACTCAATATCAGGCATATAAAAAACGCCTGTTTTGTAGGTGTTTTCTTCGTCGTCCCAGTATGTAACTTTGTACTTCCGCTGCGCCTTGTTGACTAGGCCTGATTTGAAAACAGACTGCATTTCAATTTTATCTGGCAACCACATAGGGCGCGTGTTGAAGTCTATTTTTGTCTTGAAATTCGGGCTTGTGTCCCTATGCAAGAGATTATTCAAGTCCCTGTATGCTTCTATCTCTGTTCTCTGGTTTGGAGTTGCAGAATAATCATCGTAGGCTAAGAATTTGTTCGGGAGAACGCTTCCCCCGAACTTTAAAAAATAACCTTGGAAACTACTTCCTGCAATAAAGTCACTCATTCTATCACCTACCCTTCAAACAGTCCGTAGCCATTACGGTTTCTGAACTGCTGATTTTCTTCTTTCAGATACCCAATCAGATGCCCGTCTGCATATATTGCCATACCGTTCAGAGCGTTTTTGACCGCCTGCCCGATCATCTGGTTATTGTCAAACGTGTTACTGCTGATTGCCATGATTTCTTTTCGAATATCATCCACAAAATCATCTGTATCAACTGACATTCTGCTCTTTACTTCCTGATAGGACGCACTCTTTGTGATAATGTCTGCGGTTGGTGTATTAATCTTCTGCACTTCGGCGCTTATATCATTGATGGTGGATTCGACTTTTGGAAGCATATTCTGCATACCAAGTTGGAATCCCTCAACGGTGAATCCACCGAGTTCCATCATTACCTGCGACGGGCTATGGATTTTTAAAGCACTCCGAAGCCTGTTTTCTATGTTGTGAGCAATTGCTTCTGCGTTTTTGTACAGATGTTGGTTAGCTGCGGCAATCATTCCGTTATTTAAACCAATAATCGCATTCCATCCAATTGTATAGAGTCTTCTCATAGAGTTTAAAACTACGTCAACAACACCATTCATAGCTTTTGAGACATTCAGTTTCATTGTACCATTTATGTATGATACAATCGCTTCTCCTGCCTGTTTCCATTTGGCAACCATAATATCGTGCTGAGTTGTAAAATGAGTTCTGACATTTGCGTCCATGAGAGTGAGTTCAGCCACCGTATCAAGACGCATCTGGTGCACTTTTTCTTTTACATCTTTTGCAACTTTTTCATAATTTTCAGTCGTGGTTCCGCTTACTTTTTTGGCATTAGATGTAGAACCTGAGCTGTCTTGATCTTTACCAGTGATTTTATTCCATAAGGATTTAACTTTTGAAGTTATGCCATCCAAAATTCCTGTTATGTTTTCTTTGAGATTGGTAAACACATCGAGAGCGCCTTGCATAGCACCACTTACTCCGTCCTTCAAGCCCTCTATTAAATATCCGCCAATGTCAGCAAATACTGTAGACGGAGAATGAATGCCAAAAAGATTTTTTACATTGCTGATAATTTTATCAACAACATTTTCTTTGAACCATCCTCCAATGTCTTTGGCAGCATCTTTTACGCCGCCAAAGAGTCCGAGTATAATATTTTTCCCGATATCCCAAATACTACCAAGAATATTCTCGAAAGCTCCAACAATATCAGAAGCTAAATTCACAAATCCCTCTCCGATTTCGCTAAAATCTAATGTAAGAAAACCATTTATGATTTTAAACACATCGGAAATTACGTCTATTCCGCTTTGTAAGATACTAATTAATCCAGAGAATGCGTCACCTAAAATAGCTATGCCTGTTGATATAACAGTTCCGCCAACTGATACAACCAATGTTTCAAAGAACGAAACTATTGATTTTAACCCGCTGTTGGCATAGAAATTGTATAATTGACTTCCGAGATTAACAAACGCTTCGCCGAGCGGTGATATTGCAGTTTTGACTTTTTCAAAAGTTCCAACAATACTATCCTTGATTTTCTCAAATGCATTTCCAACAGTGTTCCTGAAAGACTCAGATGTATTCCAAAGATCAACAATCGAAGCTATAACGCCTGCTACAGCTGCTACTATTCCTGCGGTGGCAACTCCTACTGGAACTGAAAGGCCTGTTAAAGATGATAAGGCACCTGCAAGCGAAGTGGATGCTGAAAAGAACGCTTCGTAAACAATACCACCTTCCTGAAATAATCCAATTGCTCCAGAAAAGGCATTTGCAACAGAACTTGTGATTTGACCTACTAACGACGTGGAAGCAAAAATAGAACCAATACTGTTGATAACAGGAAGTAATTTTGCGGCGATTCCGAATCCTATGACAGCTTCTACAAACTTACCAGCAGATGTTTCGCCAAGCCCTGACCATATTCCACCGAGAACGTCAAGTAACACCGTACCAAGTTTCTGTAGATTTGTCCCCCAGTCAATCTGGCTCAGGAATGTTCCGATGTTTCTTCCAAATTCCTCCCAGTCTACTTTTCCTGAAATACTAATAAGTGCATCTAGCAAGTCTGAAATGAACGCATTTAATGACTGCCCGTTTTGTGTCCAATCAAATGTAGCGATGAAAGTGCTTATTCCACTGGAAATATTGTCAACAAACTGTTGCCAGTCGAAACTTTGAGTCCATGCGAGAAGCGCTTGAAAAGCACCATTCAGCCCGGTGGATAATGTATCTGCAATATTCGAAAAAGAAATGGTGGAAAATATACCGTTCATAGCGTCTGCCACTGATTTTCCAATATCAGAATACGGGAGATTATCAACAAACCCTCTGAATATTTCCCATGTGAGCATGAATTTATTTCCTAGGAGTTGTCCTAGATTATTCCAATTTACCTCATCAATCAGTCCGCCGATACCTTCTGCAAATTTCTTCCCGAGGTTATACCAGTCTATCCCGGTAATCAACAGGTTTAGCGTATTGACTATGGTGTTGAACCCAGCTCCTATTGTTCTTCCAAACAAATTCCAGTCGATGTTATCCACAAGGCTATTGAAAGTCTCTGTGAATGCTTCACAAAATTCTGTAATCTTCGGTCCGACTTTTTTCCAATTGATTGCATCGTAGACCTTTTGTAAGCCAATATTTATCATATCAGCAATAGTTTTTCCAAGCCCTTTCCAATCCTGACTCAAAAATGCTTTACGGATTTTTTTTGCCCACTTATTGATCGGTGTTTCTTCGTCTGGAAGAGCACTATCAAGTTGATCTGAAATGTCACCAAGTCCCAAATCATCAAGACCAGAAGCACCATTCTTCCCTTTCTTATTGCTAAGACTCGCCGTATCATCCGACAGATTCTTTGTAAGCACGTTTAACTCATCAAATGGCATAAGTGAAAGAGAATCTTTTAATTTCTTAGCAAATTTCGAAGCCTTATCAAGCCCACTGGAAGCATCGTCGCCAGAATCTTTTAATCCGCTTAAATCCATGGAAGCATCATCAAATCCAGCAAATTCATTCACAACTCCTTTGGCAGAACCTTTCATTTTCTTTCCACTCAAAACATACATGAAATCACGGAATGACTCCGCTGCTTTTGTAAGTTTTGCAATAAAGGCATTAAGGGCTTGAATAGCCGGAAGAATTGCTGATATTAAGCCTTGACCAATGACAGAGGAAAGAGATTGAAGATTTAATGTTAACAATCTCGTCTGATTAGCCCAGCTTCCAGAAGTTCTAGCAAAATCTCCTTGTTGATCTCCTGTAACTGACAAGAGGTAATTATATCTAAGCATGACCTTTTGTGCTTGTGTCATGGAATTGTATGAAGTTGTGATTCCTTGGGACAGAGCATACGCTTCCAAGTTGGCTACTGAAAGGTTTATACCCAACTGTCTTAAAGGCATAACCTGACCTGAGATGCCGGCACGAATTTTGTAGAATGCAGTATCAATGTCAATGTTGTAAAAAGAAGCTAAATCGCCGGCTAATCCTGCAAGTGTTGTTGACATTTCCGCGGCAGAATCTTGCGCTACGCCAGAAGATTTCAACATTGCCATCATAGTTCCTGTGTAATTCTTTGCAGCTAATTCAGATAATCCAAATTGCTTTGTGGCTACTGATGCAAATTCATAAGCTTTGTTAGCCATGCTTCCGAAAGCTACATCAACAATATTCTCAACTTCTGTGATGTCGGAACCGAGTTCCATAATCCCTTTCCCGTTCATAGCCTGATTAAATTTGCTCATAGCCAAAGAAGCTGTTTTTAAGCCTAGAACAGTTTTTATAAATGAACCGACATTTGAAGTTGCTGACTCTAATCCATTACTACTATTTATAAGGTTTGAAAATCCTGAAACCAAGAAATTTATCCCGCTTTTGGCTTTATTCACACCATTACTAAGCAATGAAGAAATTCCTCTAACAATAGAAGAAAGCTTGCTAAATGAATTTGAAACTGTGTTTGTTGCAGTAGAAATTCTTCCGCCTGACGATGCCAGACGTGAAAGAGCTTCTGTCATTCTTATTATATTTTCACTTACTTCAGGAGCGTCTTTCATGGTTTCAAAGAAATCTTTTAATTCTTTGGCAAGAGTTCCGAGATTTCCAGCAGTCTGTCCGGCTTTATTTCCCGCATTTGCAAGTTGCGCTATTGATTGTGTGAACCTGTTAACGGATTCGGAAATTTCGCTTGCACTCGAAAGTGTTCTTGCTGCCTTTTTCAATTGACGTGCGAGATTTCCTATTCCAGATGTAGTCTGGTCAATTTTTGTGCCTGCATTCGCCAATCTTGCCAGTGAAGAAACAAACCGGTTCACATTGTTTGATACGTCTGGAATATTGCTAAGACCAGATAATTCAGAAATCATGTTCTGAATCTTTCCGGACATATTGCCTGTGGAATTTAATGTTTCGTTCAATCTGCGGATAGAATTTACGAATGAGTTTAATCCGTTGTTTCTCAAGTTCAGGCTACCGAGCCCACTCATGGACTGCGTAAGCTGTTGCAATTGACTGTTTATCGTTGATAAATCAAGCCTGTCTAATTTAAGTGCTTGAACAGCAGAATTGACCGTGCCTACGGAAGCTGAAAAGTCTCTAAGATGCTTGATACTCTCAGACATACGACTACTCAGGCGATTCAGTTTATTACATAAATCATCAATGGATTTACTTGCATTTGATACGTTACTGCTGACCTCTATCGCAAGGCTATCTATTGTGTTGTCAGGCATATAAGCACCTCCTTTATTTCAAAAAAATAAAGGGCAAGCAAGACTACTATTCATCCTGCTTGCCCTCTTTATTACCTATTTCAGATATATTTGCATTTGCCTGCCTGATAAGAAGTTCGTAGTAACGTTCTTCTTGTCTTAGTTCTGCTTCTGATTTCTTTGGCATATCTGGATTGTGTTCAACCCAATTATTTTGTTTTTCCTGCGTAATTGGTTTACTTGGATAACTAGCCTTTCTTGGAAATAGCACACACGAAATACTTGCTTTCATATACAGTCCGGTCAGCCATGACTGATAGTCCATGTTTATTAATTGCGACTGGATTTCTTCGTTTTTTAAGATTCCATATTGTTCTATACGGATTCTTAGGTCTTTTAGGGTACTTCTGAGAAATTCTTTTCTTGACATCCCAATACGCACAGCCATTGGGTATAATTCATCCCAGATTATTTCGCTGTAGCTTTTTTCAGATGATCTGTCGGCTTCTTCGGCGCTTTCTTCGCTTTCGCAGAGTCCATTGCCGCATTCATGTTGTCCATGAAGGTTTCCAGACCGGTTAATTTGAAAAAACCATCTTCCTCCATCTGTTCAATGCACATAGAAAACAGACCGTAGAAGTTTCCCTGTTCATCATCTTTATGCTCAGCCATATACTGTGCTGCAAGTTTTTTGGCGGTATCTAAATCCGGGACAGTGCCATCACCGTCAGAATGGTTGCCGTGATATTGAAGCAATCCAGCATAAAACGCATTGAGTGCAACATTTGGAATACTACTCATTCCAGAAACCATTTCCTTAAGACTCCTGTCCGTTCCACCGCTTGTGGAAACCAGCATGTTCATTACGGATTTCACACAATCATCAAACAGTGATGCTTCAATTCCATATTCAAGTTTGTAGTCTTTACCGCCGATTCTTAAAACTTTATACATATTATTTGTCCTCCCAAATATGTTTAAATTTCGCTTTCAGTTGGAACTACCGCTTCACTCGGTCCAACGTATTCATTGATAGTAAGAGACATTTCAACGGTTAACAGGCCGTTCTGATCTCTTGCTGGTTTAGGAATGATTGTCGGCGGCTCGATTTTGGTGAAGAATGCTTTTTTGAGAGACGGGAAGTATTCTTCATACCACATGGATTTTCCATCTGTTTTTCCTGTTTTATATTCGCTGATTAAGGCTTCCCATTCAGCGATAGTTTCATCAGTTACATTCACAGTTACGTTGAATGTACCACCTGTAGAACCACGTCCTGCAATAGTTCTTTCGACTTCATCTTCAAGTGCAGAAGCGTCAATTGTCTCTACATCAATTTTGATCTCGTCAGAAGCATTAATTCTGTGGAGAAGTTTGAAAGTTGTCGGTTTAGTACCTGCTGTTGTTTCAACTGCATATCCGGTAAGCGAACCAACGGTACTTACGCCTGCTATATTTCCTTTTGCTGCCATATTCGGCTCCTTTCTGCTTTTTCAGCTATAAAATCACAATAAAAAAGAGCCTTGTCGGCTCTGACACGTAACCCTGTGTCCGGGAGATAAAAGGATCACCGTCCTTTCTATTCATCTGTGCCTGTTTTCAGTTCTGGAAGCCCTGCTACAGATGTAAGCAAGGATAAAACGCCGGAAAGAACGGACGCGGATACGACCATCTTCCAGTCAACGCTTCCAAGGACTGTTGCGGTTCCGATTGTCGCAACTGCTGTCTGAGCAATTGTCTTAACAGCTCTGATTCCCGCAGCTTTCAGCCATTGTAATTTATCTTTACTCATAGGACACTCTCCTTTCTTTTTGGTATAAAAAATAGAAGCTGTTACGCTTCCAATAATTGCCCGGTGTAAATTCTGCTGTACCGGCTTATGATTCGTTTGAAACTCTTTTCGGAGTTTGCAACTTCTTCTGGCCCGTATGTCCGGTGAAAGCCCATCGAAACCATAGCCTGATGACTTTTACTGTCGATTTCGTATGCAGTCGATAAAGCCTTTGTCCCAGATGCGTAACTTTCCGTTTGAAATGAAAGAACTGTTGCGCATTCGTGACCTTCAAGACTTGTTGACTGCGTGGGATTCCCCATCATGAACAATCTGGCGTATTTCGTTTTGCCAGATGCTATTGTCTGGCTTTTCTCCATGGAAAAATTGCCTTTGCCGACTGTTGGTTGAATATCTTTACTCCACCTAGAAAATACTTCTGATACTGGGTTGTTAATCGTGTCTGGCATTTTATATCACCCTGCCTGCTCTAACATATTCTGAGACTGGTCTTAAGGAAATCTCTTATTTGAGAATATCCCCATCCGCAGTCAATCAAACCACTAACAAGCATTTCCTTTGACTGGACAGCTTTTAGCTCTTCTTCGGTAAGGAAATCTCTTAGATTGTCTTTAGTAGAAATTTCTTTTTCTTCTCTAAGTTGTTTTGCAGTTTTGCCAAACAATGTACGATATACCATATCTGTATATGTCGAATATGCATGACCATGCATTCTCTCATTTTCTTGAGATTCTTTAAGTGCATTGGTCAACGCCTGTCTTACTGCAATGCCTTTGTCCCGTTCTCTTATTTTACCAATAAGAAGTTTTTCCATTTCATTGAACTGGCGAATATATCCCTCTTTAAACTTCATTGCTTTTTCGCCGGTATATCCCATAGCAACAAGCGTAAATCCGTCTCTTGTCATGTAATACATCGGCATTTTTTTACCTTGCAAATTGATATAAGAGGACTGTCCAAAATTGGATAGTCGAAAATCTTCGGAACATTCAAGCTCTCGTATATCTCTTAAAACCTTGCTATGCTCTTTTTCAAAAGTTTCTGCAACATCAAGGCTAGTAACAACACTTCTTTCTACTTTTTGGATGACCATTGTTCCTACAAACATGCTTACATTCTCCTTTTCTATGTTTTTTTGCATGAAAAAAGCACCCACCGCTTAGGTAGATGCTTTTATATGTTATAGTATATCAAATATCAAGGTGCTATTCAGTGCTATCAGGTGTTGAATTACGATGAAAAATACTTCTTTTGCAATTTTTCTGATGCTCTGCATGATTTCTACACTTGCCTTGTAAACCGGCATAGTGGCTTCGGTACCTACTCTCTTCCTAAATCTCTCATCTGCAAATTGCCTTTATAAAATAGATCATCTGCTGCCTGTATTCCTCTGTAATATCTTCCGATAACTTTTTCATATGGTACATTGTATATTTCACACCATTCTGAAAGCGGCTTATTAACGCCATCTATTTTAAACATAACAGTATTTCTTCTATTGCGTGTTTGGAACTTTCTGTCAATCCAGCAACAATTTTCAGGGCAATAATCGCCATTCACATCTTTTCTTTCAATAGAGAGATTCTTATTTGGTTCAAAACCTGTTTCATCAGCCCATTTTGAAAAAATCCGAATATCTTTCCATTCTTCGCAGACCTTAATGCCCCGCCCACCATAGTTGTTGTAACATTTGCTATGCGGATTACCACATCTATTAATCATTGCATTCCATATGCTGTAAACAGGATGATGAGTCAATTCATGGTGATTTGTTATGCCTAAATTAATAATATCTTGTTTTTTCTTATCGCATCCGCAAGAAGTAATGGCTTTAAGGGTATCACTTCTTACCGATTTTATTGTTCCACATTCGCACCTTACAATCCAATAAGATTTCCTGTTAACAATTTTATCTAATTTCAATACTGTTAACTTCCCGAATTTCTCACCGGAAATATCTTTTACATTTTCGCCTTTTACAAATTGACCTTTTTTGTTTCTACATTTAGAATCCATGCATCCGCAATTATCAGTCTTTCCATGTATAAGTCTTGTAGAACTTATGATTTTGGTATTTCCGCAATCACATTTGCACATCCACATAGCATGTTTCCCGCTACCTATAGTCCCTTCTGATTTGATTCTATAAACAGCGGTTAATTTTCCGAATTTCTTTCCGGCAATGTCAGGCGCAAGCTTTGGCATATAATCATCTCCTATATAAATTATTTAATTTAATTATAAACTATATAATTTATTTTTTCAAGAATATTAAAATTTACAATTTACATTTATAATGTTATAATTTAACAAATAGTTGATAGGAGCGTTTTATGGAACTAAAATCCAAATTAAAAGCAATAATTATTTCACAAGGCTTTACTATGAGCCAAGTCAATGACGAATTAAACCGTAGGCATGGAACAAATTTTACATTTCAAAATTTTAGCAATCGCTTCAGAAAGGAAACCTTTTCATATTCTGAAGTAGAAGAAATTTTGAATATTGTTGGATACCATATAGAATGGATAAAGGATTAACCGAAAACCTCTTTGGCAATTTCTCGTACGGAAATGATAATAGCTTCTTCCGCATGGTACATCGGCATATAAGCCCTATTTCCAAAAGAGTGATGTAATTTTCCACTTTCATCCTTATACCACCAACCGTTAGGATTGTCCCAATTGCCTTTTCCGGGGTAAGTACCCATTCCGTACTCATCCCCGGATGGAAGTGGATAGCTGTCAGTGCCGTATGAAATCCCTGCTGAAAATTCTACAAAAAGCACATCTGTACCAGACAGTCTTACTGTTACACCGGTTATTTCGCCTTTGATATTATTTACGATTTCGGTATAATAATTTCCCTTTTCTTCTTCTGGTATTGATTCCATTGTAGTTTGAATAACATTCAGACCGATTTCAGAAAGCCTTTTGATGAATATTTCATTCTTGCTTACAAGTGACTTCTGATACGCTCTGAGCTGCTTTATTGTGTCCTGTATAGATTTATGCGACAATTCCATTTTAATGCTCTTATTCGCCATCTGAGCCATCCCCTGTGTACTTAATACCATATCGTGCCACATTACCTTTCTGGGTGTCGAGAATCTTTTTTAGGCGGTAGTCTGGCGGTACTGTAGGTTCTCCATCTTCACCTAAGATAAGTTCTCCTGCTTCGGTCAGTTCCGGATTGCGGTCAATCCAGAATACATCTGCAATCTGCGGTTTAAAGTTACGGTCAAAATTTGTGATGTATCTGTCGTAGTCCGGGACGTACCCGGCAGATAATTCTTCCGGTGTTCCAGCGGTCGCAGATACGGAGAGGTGATGCAATTCTGGCTTTTGGTACGTTTTGATTGTGTCTATCCCGTCAAGGTCTTCAGTTACCCTAGACCAATACACTGTCTGTTTTTGACGTTTCAATCCTCTCATAGCGTTTTCTCCCTTCAAAAAGAGTCTTTTTATTTTAGTCTTATATTGCATATTTCATATGAGACACTTTTACATCTTCATCAGATACCTTTGCATAGATCATTGTCGTGTTAATGTTGACATGTCCAAGAATCTTCTGCACCTCAGTAATCGGCGTACCTCTTTGAAGCATAAGAGTCGCAAGAGTATGTCTAAATAGATGCGGTGTCAGAGGCCTATCAAGTTCTGACCGCTCACCGATTATTCGTACAATTCTTTCGATTGCTTCTTTCTTGAGTGCCTTATGTGGCTTTCTTTCACTTACAAAAAGATATTCCGACTCATCATCTCTAATTGCGAAGTATTGTTTTAAAAGCAATTTACAGCGAGCGTTTAGGTACGTTGTTCTATGCTTATTGCCTTTCCCCAAAACAACTACTTCACCTTTGTAAAAGTCTATATCTGCTTTCTTTACACCACATACTTCTGTAACCCTAGCTCCGGTACTGTACAGAAATTCAACTAGCGCTCTTTCACGTACGGTTTCGCAAGCTTGCCTGATTCTTTCCAACTCCATATCTGTCAGCGGTTGTTTTTCAATGCGTTCGTATTTGATATTTTTAATAACTCTGCATGGGTTCTTGCCTATATATCCCTCGTTTGCAGCCCACTCGAAGAAAGCGTGTATGGCAGTTCTTCTACTATCAAGTGTTCGATTACTCAATCCTCTGCTTTCCTGAGCGTTATACAGATATACACGAATATCATTCGCAGTAATGTCCTCAGCTTTTTTATTGACTGTGAAAAAGAAATCATCCAGATAAAGATTGTAGAGTTCGAGCGTCTTTTTACTCAAACCCTCGATTTTTCTACTTACAATGTAAGTTTTGTAGAAATCCGGCAAATATCCAGTATACTTTACAACTGCTGTTTCTCTTTGACTAATATCAAAATCATTTACATACAATGCCAGTTTGTTTCTGACTGTTTCAAGATATTCTTCTGGAATTTCTTCATACAACTTGGTCATGAACCCATTCACGAATTTATCTCTCATAAAAAATACCCTCCTTTTGGGTTCACAAAGGGAGAGTACCATGTTATAATAATACTGTACCCTTTGTGGTGTTGGAGTTAGGTTTTTTTGATTGGTAGTCGGGAACCTAACTCCTTTTTATTATGCTTTTTTGATTGTTATTTTCTCTTCATCGTATTCGAGAATTACTTTTCTGTCTTCTTTGGTAACACCTATCATCCGAACTGCTTCTGACGGAAGTGATATTTTATAGTTGACAGATTCTTTTCCTGCGTTTCCACCAGCTTTGTTAATCATGATATTTCTTTCTACTTTTATCGAACTCACCTCCATATAATGAATTTATACTCATTATATATTATTGGTGTCCAATAGTCAATAATTAACTTTACGCTAATTAACTAAAGCCCTCTTTAGTTAATTAGTTAAATAGTCCTAATTCATACATTCTTTTATAAATGTATTTTCCAACAGCTGATTTTCCATAATTGTTAAAATGAGTCGAGTCAGCTCGTAAAGAAGATGGTATTCTGCCGCTTTGAATATCTATTTTATCTTGTTCTGTCATTTCTAAGCCAGCATCACGCAGACCGTAGGAAGAAAGCAAACTAATTCCATCAGATTCGTAAATAGGAGTTGAAAGATATTTTCTAATATTTATAAAATGGCTACCAAATTCATTATCCATTTTAGTTTCATATCCTTGTAAAGCACTACTTGTATTGTTGCATACACCTAACACAACATACCTATTTTCACAACCACTATGTTCAATCATTTTCCTATTCATATCGACAAGGTTTGATTCTGTGCCGTAACCACCATTTGTACCAATCCAAATAATAATTATTCCTTTATTATATTTTGCGTAATTCGTGATTATGGATGTTGGTCTGTCAATAATAAGTTTGTTTCCATTTTCCAATCTGGTAAAAGTCCAAGTTCCGTTTGTATCTGTGTTACTTGTCCCAGTCCAATTCACATTTCCTAGAATGCCACCAATAGAACATGGATTCATGCAGACGATATTTGGCTTTGCCAAAGGAAAAGCCTTGTGTCCTCTGACAGTATCAAGCCCGCCTTCTGCATATGTTCCAATGACTACCGGAGTTGCATCTGATGGAATTATGATATTATTTACCGTAATATTATCAGCACCTTGTCTTCCCATAATTGTGAATGCAGTTTCTCCACCAATTCCCGAATTAAATACTGGATACCCACTAAATTCTGAAATAATATCAGTCCAACCACCTTGTTGTGTAAGACTGTCACCCCAGCAGGTAATATAATTATCTTTTAAATTTTTTCTCACATCATAAGAAATATCATTCCGTTTTACAGATACATACGGGTCATGGTATTCTGAATATGGTTTAATACTGCCTTTGCAGATTTGAAAATTATGATTCAACCATGTTGGATAAAATGAAGCGCGAACAAAAATAACATTTTCGGGAACTGTATAAGAATCTACACTACCATCCCACGAAACACCATGTTTTAAATTATTAAAACCTTTTATAAAAGGAATTTTTTGTGGTGTTTCACCTGTTGCAAAAAAAATTTTTTCTCCACTTTTTACACGGATATAGTCAGTCGTGCCAAATGCTGAACTATCTGCTAATTCATCAGAATCTTGCTGTAATTTTTTTGATTTTTCCACTTTAGAATAGTCAACATAATTGTTTGGCTCAACTATAAAAGACTCGTCCAACTTACCTAAATCACCCTTTAGTGAAGCAACATCCTTTTTGTTCTGTTCGATCTGCTGTGCCTGTTCTGTGGTGGCTCCGGGCTTGACCGGATTCTTTTCAAAATACTCCGTAACTAATCTTTGTATTACCGTCTCTGCTTCTTCTTTTGTGAGATACAGTGACATATCAATTGGAGCGCCCATGGTGTCCCAAACTACGCCGTTCCATGCCACATTCATTCCTGCTTCGCCGTAGACAGATTTAGACTCGATATTGTACATATCTCCGATATCCGGGTTTAATGGAAGTAAATCAGCGGTTGCAACTGTACCTCTGTATCTTACAGGGCTGTTCAGTTTTGCTTCCATATCGGAAATCTGGCGTTTTAATATTGCATATACTTTCTTTGCTGTTAATGCCATATGCGCTTCTCCTTTACAGTTTGTACCATGTATCGGTAGGCTTGTGATATTCGTATAATTCAGAAGTATCAAGGCATAATGCCGAAGAACCACTCTGTACATAATGTGGGAGCTTTGACACGTCTTTTGAAAGTCCCTCGTAATCACGAACCATACCTTTTGCGTCTGTACATACCCAACTGCCTAAATCCGGCAATTCGTCACCGGGATTGTACTTGATTCCATCAAAAATAACTGTGTTTTCTGCTTTTGCCATCTATGCAATCATCCTTTCTGCCCCGATAGGAGCCACATATGTGAACTGGTTTCCTAGTATATCTCTGGCTGTGCCAATCACGAAACAAGAATAGTCAGCCAGAAGATTGCAACACCATTCTTCTGCATCCACCCAATACCGTTTCTTAACCATGCGGTGAAGTTCTGGCAACAGTCCGTAACTGAACATCACGCAATGCCCTAACTCATGAATGAAAACACGATTCAGAAGCTCTCCATGTAGGCTATTTGCGATTGAAATTATATGGGTGGAATAATCCGATACACCAAGCGTTCTGTTGCCTGTACGATCAATTAAGACACTGTCATGCGGAGACACAAACTGTACTCTCCATAGGTCACCGTTCATGTAAAATTGTCTTAGCATGGCTTATCACCATCCTTTTCTCAACTAAAAAGCCCCTGCTACATTCCTGTAACAAGGGCAAAATTCATTTCATGTTCAATTCATCTGCTGTATAAAACGTGTCAAGTCAGTTTTCATCTGCTGTCTGATTGATGCGTCTGCATCGTCCCACATTTCTTTCATATTGCGGATGATATCTTCTGTATACTCTTTCATGGAATCATCCATTTTTCTCTTGGATTCAGCGTCTTTGGAATCATGGTAATGTCTACGATTCTCACTGTATCTGTCATATGTTTCACCGTATCTGGACTGCTGACGATTCATGCCATCATTCCCCATATTCCTATCCGAATATTCTGGGTGATATCCCATGCGGTACATATTGCGTTCAAATTCTGGATTATTCAGATATTCATTCATCCAGTCATCATCCTGTGCGTGAAGATAAGGAATATATCCCATGCGGCTTCCTCTGCCTTTTGGTGCAAATCTGCCATTGGAATAACGATATCTGTCATATCCCATGCGTCCAAGATACTTCTCTTCCTGTTCGCATTCGTCCATAGCTTCTACGATTCGATAATCTTTGTCTGCACAGATTGCGCATTTTACTGCTTCTAAGCAATCTTTCAGATCATCCCAATCCTGAGAACTAAGATTGTCAAATCCATGTGCTTTGGCTTTTTCCATAGCCCATTTTCCCATTTCCATTGCAACTTTATGCATTACATTGCCCCCTTTCTGGCAGCCTGTGTAACAGGTGTGTCTGTCGTTGGGGCTGTACCATTAATTGCTGTTAAATTGTTACTCGGACTACAAGCTGGGTTTCCTAACATCTTGAACACTCCACCAGTTGCACTTGTAGCTACTCTGGTTGCATATTTTGTTCTGGTTCTTATGCCACAAGCTGTAACCTGTGCGCAACAACGATTCTGTAATGGATACAAGGTTGTTCCCGTGCCTACCTGGATTACTACCGGAGCAGAAATTGTGGTTGTTTCCGGTATGCTTTGTGCAACAACAATACAATATTTCTCTCCGTTATTGTAACTGCCTGCCGGAAGTGTGATTACAAGATTACCTCCTGTAAACGCAACGGCTTGGCTGATTACAAGATGGTTGCAGAGCTTACAAACATTTTTACAACTCATATTTTATACCTCTCAATCAAAATAAGAGGTGAGCCACAACTCACCTCTTAGAATTAGTCAACCTCTAAGGGTGAGTTACTTAGCAGCAACCACTATTGCATCCGCATCCACCGTAATAGGTATTCGGATTCGGAACAACGTATGCCGGGATGGCTGCCGGATTAATTGCATTGATTAACTGCTGAGTCTGTGAAGCCATAGCAGTTGTAAGTAATGCAGACTGACGATCCTGAGATGCAGCACGTTTCAGGTCAGTATTTTCTGCCTGTAATGTTGCAATCTTATCCTGAGTCAGGAAATCAAGGATTGCTCTTGTATTACTGTTCTGATTTTCCAGAAGGTCTCTGGTGTTGTTATTCATTGTGTTCTGGAGAGCGCAAGTATTGGTAGCTAAGTTGTAGTTGATGCCCTGGATAGCTTCTCTTGTTTCGCAGCAACAGTTCGCTAACTGAGACTGCAATGCATTGGTGTTCTGCATATTAGCTACTGTATCAGCGTTAATTGCCTGCTGAACGCCATTGAAGCCCTGAAGCATTCCAACGTTCACGCCGTTGAAGCCACTCTGCATGGTATTGTTAAGTGCATATGTACTGTCACAAATACCCTGCTGAATACCTCTGATACCGTTCTGAATATCGTTAAGAGCAAATCCCTCATTGATATCCGCACGTGTAGCCCATCCTTGGAATCCAGCACCATTTGCACCGTTTCCGCCATTTCCGCCGAAGCCGCCGCCCCAGCCGCCAAAACCTCCCCATCCGAAGATAGCAAAGATCAGGACGAGCCAAATAAGTGAAAAGCCATCACCGCCCCACATATCATTGGCGCGATTATTAGAGCCTGTAGCGGCAGCAATGTCACTAAGACTGTAATTTGAACCATTCATCATGTTTTTAGTCTCCTTAAATTTTATTTACAATAGGAGACATCCGCGGCTGTCGTCCCGAATTGTAGCGATTTTTAATCACCCAATTGTGGGGAAGTGTTATAATCCAAGGAATTTTTGTATAATTCCATCTGGAGATAAATGTTTTTCGTTGAATACATTTTGCTGTATTTGATGTAACTGGTCTGTGTCACCTTTTTTATATAAATCCAAAGCATTCTTCAATGTTGGATTATTTCCTGCAAATTTACTCATATCGTTCATCATGTTATCCACACTTCCGAACCTCTGAGAAATCATTTTCTCAAATTGCTTTTTCATCATGGCGTTTGGGTTGAAATTCATCTCTGCCTACCTCCATTCTGCTTAGGTTCCGATGTCCCCGACATCTGTGTCGGAAACATGCTCTTTATTTCAGAAATCTCAGAGCAAACATCATTCCGAAGCTGATTAAACATTGCTTCAATATCAATCTGTTTTTCATCTTGCTTAGATTGCTGTTCATCTGGATTTACGAGTCGGTAAACAAAAATTCTGCTCCTTCCATCGGATTGAAGCTGTTTTCTGTAAATTTCAGTTCCGTCTGTTTTTGGATAGTAAACAGGATTGCCGGACATATCCACATCTTTAGCCTTTACAGTATCAATCCCATCCACCATTTGTCCTTGAAGCATAGGGGATTGTGGAATTGGCTGTAACTGTTGCATCTGCATTTGACCATAAGGCATTGCCTGTTGGTAATTATTCTGCAATTGTGCTAGCCTGTCCTGATACGGTTGTATTTGCCCGTATGGGTTGCTTATCATTGGCTGTTGCGGATAATACGGATAACCTGCCATAATCTGTTCCTCCTGTCCGGGATTCAAGAATCATGTCCATATCATCTATGGAACGATGCTTTTCCCATATACCCTCGTAAGGGTTTCTTAACATAATCATTGTGTTTTCTCCTATGATTATATTATATAGGAAGGAACTCTGTTTTTGAACGTCACTATTTCGCCACGTTTTCGCCACAATACAAAGAAAAGCCCCGACAGTACATCGGGGCAACTTTGGAAATTTTCTTCTTTATTCTTTTGTTGATTCGGTCTATGGTTCTTGGACTATACCCCATAAGTTCAGATGCTTCCCATAGTGTCTTTTCGCCATAAGCCCGTAATCGAAACAGTTTTTCTTCTCTGGAATCGAAGCCTGCTTCTTTTAAATAAAACTTTCTTTCATCTTCTGAAAAGTCTGTATAATTCATATTTCCACCGTCCTCCCTTACAAGTGGAATCAAACTGGAAGAATACCGCTTAACATAAAACCGATAACTGCGCTGACAATCGCTGTAATAACGCATACAATGATTGTATCGTAACGCTTTCCCGGGACTGCCATGAGAGTCTTTATATTGTTATTCATCTCATCCACAGTTGACTTGATATGGTTCAAGTCATTCTCACTTAATGCTGTCTTTCTTTCCAGTTCCCCGATACGCTCATAAAACTCTTTACTACGATCAGATTGCTTCTCTTGCATCAGCTGAAAATTCTTTTCCAGTTCTTCTATGCGGTGTTCATTAAAACATTCATGTTCACATCCCATCGCCAGTTCCTTTCTTCACTCCCTCAACATTTGCTTTTCCCTACTGAATATAAGCAACCCAGCGGCACTCCGGGAGGACAAAAATACCGTGCCACGTGACCCAACCATCTTAGTTAAATTAAACTTCCTGCAAATGGAAACACGCCATGATTAATATATATTTCTGTTTCGGATTCCCAGTTTCGGCTTACTGAATTTTCAGAATGCGATCCTTGGAACTCGGCTCCCTGCTTCACAAGGAAATAGAGAGCCAGATCAAATATGCAATCATAACAGTATTCCATATCGGTATTGATTTTTTCCTCTGTATATCCAGACGGATAGTTGCGTTTCTTTTTGAACGAACGAATTGCACGCTTCACAGACAAAGAAATCATACCGTCAGTTTCCACATCATCGGATAGATACTCTTTCAGATCATTCACAAGCTGTTCGTTCATTCAAGATCACCTACCCTTGCTGAGATAAAATTTCAGAGATAATGCCAGCCTTATTTGTCGATGTCAGGGCATAGCCATTGTCACTTGCGAGCTGTTTCAGTTGAACTACTGTCATGCTTGACAGCTCGCTTTCTGTATACTTGTGTTTTGAAGCATCATTAACACTTACTACAGATGGTGACTGGCTGTTCTCGTCGAGACTATGCCCGTTTATTCCCCCGCTTTGGTACCGATTACGATACCGCCATTAGCTTTTGCTGCTACTGGAACAAACATACCTGATGCTTTAGTCCAAACTGCAACTGGGTCTTGTGTAGCCCACATGGACAGTGTTACGAAGGAGCGATTTTCTTCCTGAATGAACTGTCTGTACTCAAGTTCCTCTGGTGTTACGCCCCAGAGTCCAGTACCAAATGAACCATTCGGCTCTGCTTCATACAGAGTGAATACATCCTCTTTGAAGTATCTTCCTGTTTTGAGTGAACCATCTGCTTTTCTGAATCTGAATTTCTCATCGCAACGATCAATGGTAATTGCGTATTCCTGCATAAGCAGATTAGCAAGTTCCTGTTTTGTTAAGAGACGTTTGTTTGCTGCTCCTAAGACCGCTGTCTGCATTGCAGTGTTGTTTCTCATATAGTTAATCATTTTGAGAGATGTAAGGGCTTTATTTACCACAAAACCATTATCCTCTGCGATAGTAACCATCTTCTGGATATCACCCATAATATCTGCATCTGGCTTAGACCAGTCTGTCATTTCTACCTTTGCGCTGGACGGAACGCCGTAATCAATGCTCATATCAACGTTGTTCTCTTTGACTTTTACTGCACCAGTAGAAAGGAACTGTCCTTTCATGACATTTGCTCTGGCAACAACGCCTTCAAACAGGTTAGCTGCATCATCAAATACAAATCTCTTTAAGTTCTCATCATCCGGCACACCATTTTCAATTGCCTGCTGTAATCTCTCAGACTGATTGATTTTTCTCTTGATAAAAAGCTTTTCAGTCAGGACTTTTTCAAATCCTGGTCTGGAGCCAATTTCTGCTTCGGTATCAAGAGCATGAACGAACGCTACCTCTGGAAGCCTCTGTCCAGCCATAAGTCTGTAGTATTCAGCTTTCAGGAACTGTGTTTTGACATCCGGGAAGATGGTGTCAAGAATGCCCGGTCTTTTTACGCTGAAATCCTGAGAAAAGTTAAGCCTTTCTTCCTGTGTGATTGATTCTAAAATATTAAATGGCATCTGCTTACCTCCTTAAAATTCTGGGTCTGTAGTGGTTGCAAAAACGATACCTGCTTTTTCAAGCTCTGTTTTTGCAGTGGTTTCTACTGTTACTGGAAGTCTCTTTTCAAGAACGCGACCTGCAACAATTACGGAAATCGGTCGTTTTGTATCGTCTGTCATATCGACGTCTTCAAACACAATGCCTTTAGCACCAGTTGCGTTTGTCGGATATACAGAACCTGCCTTGATAATCTTCTTAGTTCCAACGGTTTCAGCATTTGTCTGTTCTGCTGTATAGGTTTTAAGTACCAGTCCTACCTCGGATTCGAGGATATTAGGTGTGGATTCGTATTGCTCTGTTTTCATAAAAGCCATAATCTAAATCTCCTTTTCTTAAATATTTACTGGGGCATTATCGTCTGCCGGTTTATTTTCTGGACACATTTTTGCTGAGTACGCTTTTGCGTATTCAGATGCTTCGCTTTTCTTTTCTGGTTCTCCACCAGATTTACCGCCACCCGGATTAGGTGTGTTTTCAAGGGCTTCTTTTTCCCATGCGGCTTTTGCGGTATCAAGCGTTGATTTATTTACTTTGGAAATTTCATCAACAAAATTCTGGGCTTCTTTGAGTGCATCTTCGGCATCCATATTTGAGAATGCTTTGATTGCTCCTGCGTAGGCATCTCCTTTCATTCCTGCGCTCGCAAAAATAGAAGTGATTTTGCCTGTCAGAGCGTCTTTCTGAGCTGCTTTGAGCGCGGATTCGAGGTCAGAAATTCTTTTTTCATTTGTTGCTTTCTCTTTCTGATGCTCCAATTCTGTTCTTTCAGCTTCACTCATGTTCTGCTTTTTCAGTTCTTCCAGTTCTGTTTCCAACGCTTTTGCTTTTTCTGCATCTTCTTTTAATTTCTGATTTTTGGCTTTTTCCTTAGCCACATCAGAATTGGATTGATTCAGGAATGAAGTAATCTGCTCATCGGTTGCATCTGGAAAGATCTTCTTTACATCTTCTCTTGTCATTGAAATCTCCTGTCACCAATACGCTTTTTTACGCTGTTCGCTCAGCTCAAGGTGTCTCCCATGATTACGCTATCGGGGTGCATATTTTTTTAATAAAAAAGAGACGATTTTACTCGTCTCTAAATTAACTGTATTGAATTGAACACCGGCAGTTCACAATCTCGTCTGCCGAAGCTCCTAGAGAATGATCGGTCGGAAACATCAATAGACTGTCTCCGACTGAAAATGGTTCATTTATAGGGATTGTAGTTCCACCAACTTCAAGATGTGTTTTGCGTTCCCTTTTGTCTCCAACATCTATCCATGTCTTTTTGGTTTTTCCTGCTTTCACAGCTTTTGAATACTGTCTGTAATTCAGTATCGAATTAGCTTCGCATTCTGAAATAAACATTGCCCGGTCATTTGACAGGTAATAATCATCAGTAATGCTTTTATCTTCGGAAGAAAATCTTTCAAATGTTGCATCAATAATTTGTTTTGTCACGTCAAGAGCATATTGCTTGATATATGCGTCTATAAGCGTATACGAAGCAATTACATCCAGATATTTGTCATAAAATTGAGTCTGGATATATCCCTGATCTGTTTCTCCGCTTTCTATGGTTGTTTCTATCAATGCTAAAATATAAAGGACAACTTCTTCCATTTGTTCAGAAAAATCTATCCTTTCTTGCTTTTCTTTGTCTGATATTGACATTTTGCTGAAATATTCTTTATACGGTTCACTTCTGCGATTGTTTGGTCTGATATTTAATTCATCGTATAATGAAACGCTCATTCTGAAATCACATCCTTATTGAAGCCATTCAGCAAATCTTGCGCTTTCTGCAACTCTGAATCTGGGTCTGCCAGTTCAGGGTAAATAGTCCCTAAGTATGGTAGGCTCATTTCATATACTTTTTGCGGATCGCTAAATAATCCGCAAGTAATCAGCGCAATAAGCGGATGAATTTTATTTTTGAACAGATAGTCAAGTGCCTGTGCTTTGACAAGCATGTTATCCGTTGGGTTTCTGGTGATTTTTACATCAAAATCTCTGGTCGAAATATTTACATCCATTGAAGTTTTTCGGATGATATTCAAAATGATTCTGGCGGATGCTTTTTCCGCTTCTTTCGTGAATGCCTCTACCAGTTTTGCGTCTCTCTCTGCAAAATCCCAACCATTCCTCAGGTACACTGCATTTCCTGTGTCTCCACCGGTATTGCTCTGTCGATTCGGCATTGCTTCTACAATCAGCATATTGTTGTAAATATCATCTTTAGCAACCTGACTCTCTGACTGATTTAGTTCAGCAGTCATTAAGTCAACGTCTGATTGTGTTCCATTCCCGACATCTTTTACAGATACAGCACCAAGTTTTATCATTTTTACAAATTCTGCTTCGTCAATCTCACAGTTTTTGAATTTCATCAGAGCTTGTACGAACTGTTCAACCCCATTCAGTCTGTCAGATTGATATTTGTTGATTGCGTCATACATTGTAATCGCAATTTCAATGTCGGAAAGTCTGTCGTGATTATTTGGATATTCAATGATAGGAATACCGCCAAAACCATTGATTCCAGCTTCTGTTACCGCTCCATTTTGTATTTTGAAATACTGTCTGGAAGAATAACACTGGTAATACTGCTGATTGTCCTCGTCTTTTAAAATCTGGACGGAAAGCACTGGTTTGCCAGTAGCGCTTGAATAAACAATATATACGTCCTGCGGTGATGGGATAAATATTCTGAAAGGCGGTAAGTCTCCATCCTTTGTCCATTCATCCTCTCTCAGGATTGCTTTATATGCAGTTCCTACTGCACTCTGGTATATCCCAAGTTGAATATTTCTGGCGTCTGCATTGGCTTCGTCCAGATAATCATTGAGCCTATCAACTTGTTCGTTTGTTTCTTCACTCGCTTTTTTCTTCTTGCAGACATATTGAATAGGTTCTCCGTATATCTGTCCTGCCTTGAATTTGACTGTTTCAAGGGCATGATTCTCAACAACTTTATTGTTGACCTCTGGACGAACAAGTTTTTCACGATATAAAATTGGTTGATCGCCTTTGTAATATCTGTAAAGATAATCCATCAGGGTTCTGTTCCTGTTGTGGATTCCGATTGTATCAGAAAGGACCTGTGCCACGTTCTGGGGAGTAATCTGGTCTACGCCAGTATAGGCAGTTTTTCTACCAAATTCTCCTTGGCATAGGTCAACAAAGTTTATTTTGTTTCTACCCACTGCCTGTCCTCCTGTTTTTAGGCATGAAAAAAGCACCGGAACGAATCCGATGCTTGTGTAAAAATTACAGTTTATATTATAATATAAAACAAAGTGTTATTCAGTGCTATCAGGTGTCAACTTTCAAAATGTTTGATTTTTTTAACAACATTCAGGGCATCGCCATGTAAATGCTTTACATAATCTTCGGAAAATCCCATTTCTTCAGCGATAGATGTCAGAGGTTTCCCCTCTACATACCGTTTATAGAGAAGATTATACATATTTATGTTCTCAACACTCTCAATTGTCTTTATAACCTCTTCTTTTTTACTGAGGTATTCTACGATTGTAGCCGTAATTTCAGTTTCCAAATCTACGATTTTTGCCACTGTATCGCCCATTTTGTCCTGGTTACTGGAAGTTTGAACTCTTTCCGTATTTGCAAAAGAAGATACAGAGGTAGCAAGTTCTCTTAACTGGTCACGCTCAGATTTTTTATTTTCAATTCTGCAATTCAAAGCATATACTTGACTTAAATATCTTTTTGTTTCTGTTAATCGTCTCATTCTATCTCCTTCCCCAGAGCGGATTGTGCATCGCAGTTGCTTTCCCGCCTAATGGATTCTGCACGTACTCTGCCATCATTGCCAAGCTGTCCGGGCCATCATCGTGAGCTACTTTTGCTCTTGTGGTATATGTGGTTACATTTGCCATAAATAATCCGTAGTCGGATTTTGGTTTATACTGGCTTGGATGCAAAAAATAAAAATGTTTTGCTATGTAATCAGAATTTACAAGAATTTTTGTTTCTTTATTTGCTTGCGTAGGTCTTGTTTCGATATCCGCTCGGCATTTCCCTGAGATTATCTTTTGAATGTTGTGTGCAACACGATTTCCTACGTTATTTGACTCGAATCTGATTTTATGCGGATTGTGTTTTATCAAGATATCAGCAGTCTTTCTGTCCAGGATGTCGTAATCTGTGGTATCATCGAAAACAACGTCCGGGATAAAAAATTTATCCCCATATTGATATGCAATAGGTAATGATTCAAAATCTGTACCTTTATCTTTTGTATCACATACTGCCCATATCGCATCTGCTTCTCTGTCTGGTATAATTGTGTATTCGTCCGTGCATCCATCGGGCACGTCTTCTCTGTCGAAGAAAAATCTTTTTAGCTTATCTGGCGGAAGCAGCAATCCTTCACGTTCTACCGGTTGTTGCTGATAAAGACAGTTATAAGAGATTTCGTCCATGGACTCTTTAGCATCGTTGAAATACTTCTCAGAGAATCCATTTACTGTGAATAAAAAATTGCTTTTGCCATTCTCGTCAAGTGCCGGTACTGCTATGAACCTTGCTCTAGGGTTCCCGGCGTATAACTGCTGTAACTTTCCAATAGGGTCATGAACTGACCATCTTGTAGCTATATAAAACTCTTTGCAACCCTCTAGCCTACGAGAACGCAAGTCATTTACTACTTTTGTCCACAGGGTATCTAATCGGTTTTTATTTAATGCTTCCTCAATACCAGATACAAGGTCATCGGCGGTAAGAAATCTATTACAACGAGTAGCACCAGTCAGAGAACCGTCAATTGATCGGAACGTCCATGTTTTAAAACGTCCATTTCTTTCAAGGTTTACTGTCGTTTCCTTTGCGTTTGTTCCCTGTATTTCTACATTCGGAAAAATCTCATGCCATGTGTACTCAACCGGATCATTGATGATTTCCAGAACTCCATCATAAAGTGAACGTGTCAGAATACTACTGTGCGCTGATGACAGGTTGAAATCATTCGGAAACCACCCGCCTACCAGAGACAGAAAGAAATCTTCAAGAGTAGATTTTCCGCAACCGGGTGGTACGCTCAGCGCAAATATATCAAGCTTATCATCCATCAGGTCTTGCAAAGAGCCGATGATATTGTGCTTCAAGAACACATTTCTTCTTGGCTGATAGAAGCGTTCTTTTAAGATTCTGTTCTTTTCCAGATACAGTAGACCACTGTCAACCTGATAGTTTCGGGCTTCGAACAGAAGATATTTGTAGTAGAGGTCTTCAAATTCTTTTGAACCCGTTTGAAGCAACTGATTAAGCGCAGCTTCTTTTCCAATATTGCTTAATCCTATGCCTTTTTCACGATAATTCGGGTATTCTTTGAAAGAATGTTTTTCATCCATTAAGTAGACAAGGGAATATAACTTATTCCACTTTGCTTCCGGGCTTAGATTACTGTTGATGATGTTATTTCCAATCATCACATACCATTCCGGCGATTCTTCAATAATTTTTTGCATAAAAATAGAGCCAGACCTCCTTTCTTCTTAGGATTTAGTCTGGCTCTCATGTGGCTCTCTGACTGTTATTCACTTGCTTTGAAGTTATATATAGGTTTGATAATATCAAATATTTCTACGGTATCTTTGATGTTATCAATAATTTCTTTCGGTGGTTTGTAAGCCATAGGGCTTTCATCAATCGTAGATTTCTGAACGGATGTTGTATATATCCCATTCATAGACTTCTCAAATTCTTCTAACGATATGTTTTCTTTTGCTTTTGACCGGCTCATAATACGTCCTGCACCATGCGGGGCTGAACAGTTCCAATCATCGTTCCCTTTCCCGACTGCGATAATGCATCCGTCCCGCATATTCATTGGGATAAGAACTTTCTCACCATATTTAGCTGATATTGCACCTTTCCGAACAATATTTGTATCGTGGTCAATATAATTATGAATTGTGTCAAACCATGTATTTTTTTGAAGTGTCCAATTCATGCTGTAGAATATAGCCGATTGTATGCACCGTCTGTTTATTCTCGCAAACTCTTGACAGATTTTCATATCATGCAGATATTGCTTTCTATGTTCTCCCATCAAGTAGCATAATTCTTTCGGAATACCTAGTTTGTCCGGCTTCCATTTTCGTTTTAATTCGTCAATGCCATTTTGAATTTCTTTGTGTCTGCCAGAACGTTTGTATTCTTTTACTAATTTTTGTATTTCAGTTTCGAGCTTATCTGTGCCCTGCATATCTTCTATTGCAATTTTCTGATATATTTCGGCTACTTGTTTTCCAAGGTTGCGACTTCCAGTATGAATTACAAGGTATTTTGCACCTCTTGAATCGGTATCAACTTCAATAAAATGATTTCCGCCCCCAAGTGTACCAAGGCTCCTGCGAATCCATTCAACATTTTTAAGCTGAGAAAAACAATGAAGTTCTTCTAATTCTTCAAAATTTATGATTTCATCACGTACGTTTCTTCCCGCCGGAACATTATTCCTTATCACTTCATCAAGGTTTTTGAAATCTATTGTTCCCACATCATCAGGAATTTGTGTTGTGAGCATTCCACATCCAATGTCCACACCAACAATGTTCGGAATCACTTTGTCTCCGAGATCAGCAGTAAAGCCAATTACACATCCTACTCCTGCATGAACATCTGGCATGATTCGTACTTTGCATTCAGAAAATGCAGGCTGTTTTATCAATGTATAAATCTGATTTAACGCTTCTGGTTCGATGTTCCCTGTAAATATCTTCAAGTCACTCATAATGGCACTCCTTTCTGGCTCTCTGATTAATTATTTATTCTTTCCTTTCAACAACAGTCACGCTACCCTCAAATACTCCGAAATTAGAAGATTCCTGGAATGTGTGAGTCTCGGCAATATCATCATCAGTCATAGGGCGTGTGAGATACCATAGTGAATCATCTTTCCATGTAATTTCCTCTAACTTTTGGTTTGGTTCCAACTCTAATGTTGTGTTTCCGCCGCAATTTCTTGTGGTAGACTGGCACCCTGCTATTCCAAGTGTCAGTGATAAAGCTGTTATTACAACGGTTATCTTTTTCATAATCATTCTCCATTCAGCACGTTTGCAATAATTTCTTCAATTGCGATAAAATCAGAACACGACATATTGGATTTCTTAGAACGAAAATATATATCAATTTCTTTCAGTAACAATTTATGTATCCTGTTTTTCTGGTCATCTGTAAGATAATCTTTTTCAATTGGTTTCTGATTGTATATATCAGACCATTCTGATGCAGTTTGTTTTATTGTGGTTCCTCGGAATGCATTATTAATTATTAACAGCCATTCTAAATAAGGCAGTTTTTTTTTGCATACTAGTGTTATTTTGAGCGGTATGCCTTCTTCTACGTTTATGAGATCAAACGGAATTATTTTTGAACCAATTTTAATAAGGCATGTATCGTAATTACATATTCTTTGAGATTGTAGCTTGATATATGTAACTTCTTTTTCTAATGGATCAATTTCAATCCGTGCTTTTACTTCTTCGCCTGTTTCTATAATTTGTACAGGTACATATTTTATTAAAATCATGCATTCACCTCAATCTGGAATACCTAACTGTTTGTAAGCGAATATGGTAGTGTACTTCTTCCCGCATTTGTAGCAAGTTTCCGTAATAGTGCAAGTCTTTTCTTTGTCATTACATTTTGATTCTGTATCCGAACTTTTGAACCTGCAACCGCCTGTCAGGAAGCATTTAATCCGTTTTCTGTTCATACATTCACAATAAATTCTTTCTTGCAGTTGCTGCCCTTGCATTTATACGGCATCCGATAAATCTTTGTGGTTGGGAAAATCTTTAAGGCTTTCTTTCCACAAAACGGACAAATTACCCATTTTGTACCATTTTCCATTTTAATTTGCGCTGATCCATCCCATGGTTCGGGTATATTCATATATTCAGAGAAGTCTACTCCTTCTGATTCAAGTGCTGTTTTAATGCTCATTTACCGTTGTCCTTTCTGATCAATGTCAAAATCGTCAAATAATTGTCCCCGATGTAATCTGTTTTCCATGTTTTAGAAAGATTTCCCGTTTGGTTGTATATTACGGTCGTATTCCCTGCCAGAAGCAAGCGTCTGTCTGGATAGAACCTAGTCGGGATGTTCATTCGGTGGCATTCGCCCTCGATATTGTATGTGGTGTCAAGAAAATCAATGTCCGAACCTGAAAAAATAATTCTCATCAGTTCAACCCATGAATCTTTCTCAGGTTTGCGTATCGGTCAACCAGAACATCAAGTGTTGTATGCAACTGATTGATCGTAACGCAGTCGTCCTGATGCTGTCTGCGGTATTTTGCAATTTCTACAGATTCATCGTAAAATGGCACATCTGCTTTTTCGCTTATCTGTCTTTTTAAATCATTGTTATAATCGCACATTTTATCCAGTTCAGCCTGAAGTTCGTTGATTTTATTATCCTTGTCTAAAATCTCATGTTGCTTCGCTTCTCTCTCATCAGCCAACCGAACGATTTCTTCTTTTAACTGATATACTGTCCAACTTTTCAAATCTTCAATTCTCATAACAATCCTCCCTTAAAGCTTAGTAAATATTTCCATGTCATAGTTATCTCTAATATAATCCACGCATTCAGACAACTTTTCTTTTAAGAACGGGTCGTTTGCAATGTCTGGATGTATTGAATATAGTGTGCAACTATCTTTTTTACCGTCTTTCTGAAATTTCTTCCAATTAAATGTCATAACGAACAGTGGAACTGCTTTGAGATTTTTAGTCTTGTATCTTATATAGAGATTGAATATCTTTTTGAACACGAATATCCCTCCTATCTGATCGAACTTAAAATAATTTTATTCTTGCACTGTGGACAAACAATGTATTTTTGCTTGTACCCGAATCCAGATGGCATATTTGTAGCAAAATGCTTCTCTATATTTTCTTCTTTAACATCTTCTTTTTCATCGTACTGCAACAATGCTCCGCATTTTACACATTTTATTCTTTTTAATGTTCCAGGAACTAAAATTTTAATCATTTTTTTCTCTTTCCTCCCTGTGCTTCATCTGGCATTCAATCATCTTCGCTATATTCTCACGTTCCTGTTTTATTCCATGTCCCTGACGGAACAACTTACATTCGAGGATGTTTCCACATCTGGAACACTCGTCTTTAATTTCTTTTCCTGCTATTTGCATTATTCGTCCCCACAATAAATTAAAAGGTGTTTGGCAATTTGTTTAAGTTCACTTTTTCCGTATAACCGGATTCCGCTTTTTAATCCGCGATCAATCAACCAGTTTGCTACCTTTATAGGGTCTATGGGCGGTTCATTTTCCAGCTCTTTTATAATAAAGCCGCCACTATTCATAAGTTCAGACAAATCACTCATGATTGTTCTCCTCCCAACATTCATAACTATCATCCATGCATCTAAAGTCTGCGCAATGTTCACTGTCACCATTACAGCAGATACTTTCGCATACTGCGTACCATTTACACGTGCAACAATATTTACATCCTTTTGTGTCTAATTAAAAAAGTCCAGTGTGCCGACTTGAACGGCATAAATCTCCCAACGAGAAACACTGGAACCGAACGAAGTAAGAGAAAAATTCCAATGATTGCAATTCATTGGAATCGGAAAGGCAGAAATCGAACCTGCGGCACATAGCTTACAATGCCATTGCTCTACCACTGAGCTACATTCCGTACCGCCTGTAACGGCCAGACATTATCTGGGCTGAATTTTACCTCTTTCGCTATAGCGTAAATCCACCTGAGACATAGACCGCCTGTATACAAACAGCTTAACTCTAAGCGGATTAAAGCGGAACGCCCGGAATCGAACCGGAGACCAGAGCGCGACTCTGTCAGTTTTCCACTAGCGTACATTCCACATAACCCGGAAACCCCGGGTTAGCAATATGTTTATCGTGTTATGCTTTCCACTAGGCTGTTTTCAACCGTGCCAGCCCCACGGAGTTGTTTCGGATTTGGATATTGATGTCTTTGTGTATAGCGACGAAACCTTTTATATGCCTCTTGAAAACTTCCTGTCCTAAACGTGCACCTATTGACGACAATTTAACTCAGAGACTGTGCCGAACGGGGAATTATCTTCATCGAACAGGCTGTGCCGTTACACACCTTTCATGAAAACAATCCACATACACTCATTCAACAGTTTTTTCTGTCCATAAAACGGATAGACAGCATATGGAAGAAATGGAAACTACAGGACTCGAACCTGTGACTTGTCGGTTATGAGCCGACCGTTCTGCCAACTGAACTAAGTTTCCTAAGCAGAGGGTTATTGCAGTTCAAGAGTAACTTCCTCTGCTGTTGCGATTCTTGCCCTCGCAGTCGCAACAAAGGGTCTAAATGCTGTTCTGCATAAGCAGAGTCCATCCGGGGCATTTGAAGCCCCTTTAATCATCCCCGTTGGGATAGATGGAACCAATTCGGAGGGGAACTATATCATGGCTAAACAATATAGTCCGACTAGGCTAGCGGGATTCGAACCCGCGAATACAGCAGTCAAAGTGCTGTTCCTTACCGCTTGGAGATAGCCCATTATTTGTCCGGGTAACACCCCGGACTCGTGATAGAGTGATATATTTTATAAAATTTTAGAAAGCATCATGTCTATATTTGTACCGTTAAGTCCGCGCCAGTTACTTTGCAATGGGCGGGAAAAGTTATTCTCCATTGAGTTTCACCAACGCAGACCTAAGCTACTCTGGATGCCTCGACCTGTCAGATTCAAAGGCTTTCCCGAACCTGAGAACGACAGGCTTCTGCTTTTCTTGTATTTTCACCCGTTCAATCAGTATGGTGAACAGGGGAATTTGTATTGTGAATGCTAACCACATTGGGTTCTCCTCTTATTCTGCAAAAATCCAATCTTCTGCTAACATATCTGCTTGAGATGCAAGCCATCCCATCTGTACGCCAGATGTTCCAACAAAAGCAATGGCTTTGTTTCCGATTGCATCATGCTCACAATTTACAATTTCATTATCAGCAGTCTTATATGAAATGCCAGTGGCAAGCTGAATGTACTGTTTCTTTCCATTCCAATCTTTTCTCGCTACTTTAAGTCCACGTTTTAAATATTTGATTGCATCCCCAAAAGAGAATGTTGCTTCACCGCCGAGTACCGGGCAGTTTGTTTCGTCTGCAATAATCCATTCATCAGACTGCATATTCATAGTTGTATATTCCACCATCTGCGTCTCACGAATATCAAGTAATTCTCCTTTTTCACCGTTATCCTGTGGGCGGCATTGAATCATAATCGTTTCTTTTTCTGCGTCCCAGTACCAATATCCGCCCCATGACGGAAGTTTCATTTTTGCTCCCTGTTCCATAAGTTTGAATGCTTCTGAAAATTTCATTACTTGCGTCCTCCTCTATAATCTAAAAAATCACAACTGCATTAACCGCGAAACATATTTCCATCAATATAAATACTGCCGATGCTATTGGATTGTTTTTCTTTTCGGTTTCGTCCTGTGATATAAGAAATGCTAAAACCAATGTGAAAAACGCTATATCCAACATGACTGCTACAAATTTTGCAAGAATCATTCTTTCTGTTCCTCTCCGATCATAAAATCAAGAATCTTACCGGCGGTTTCGTCTTCTGGCTCGAATGGCAGACCGCATGTACAGTACTTCTCAATTGCTGTTTTAAGGCTTGCTTTGAAACCATTGTAAACTTCTCCATGTGCCAGAAGTTCGTGCCTTAAAATGGCTACTGCATCGGTCACGGATTCTGGTGCGAATCGAAATCGGATATCTCCAACCATTTCTATATCCGGCAGACCGAACATTTCAAATTCAAATGTCGGGATTTCATCAACAGCAACATGGAAGTCAACCGATTTTACTCTTGGGATTTCTTTTCCATCAACTACATATTTAGTTCCGCGCCAATCGCTTCCATCGGGATTAAATATCTTTACTTTTGGAGCATTAGTACTGTTCATTCTTCAAGTCCTCCATTTCCTTTACGCTGATTCCGACTATCCCGGCGCTATCTTTGCTGTCTGTGGCTTTGAAGTGCGCTTTAGGATGCTGCGGATACATAAACTCGAACATGAGGTAATTTGCTGCATCCACGAGATATTCTGTGTTTCCGGTGGAATTATATTTCTCAATACACCGTTCCATAGACGGGAGTGCCTGCACGTTCCCGGTTTTAAAATTCTTCCTGGCGGGACCGTATTTATGATAGCTTATCTCGACTCGATTCTTACGAAGTTCATCAAAGCGTTCACTGTATTCTTCTGACATATAAAAACCTCTTTTTTATTTTTTTGAGAAAAATTGAGTCGGCGTTTTTCCTATCTCCTTCGGAAATATTGTTCCAACGCTTCTCTGGTGATCTGCGATACGCTTTTGCCGGTTCGGTTCTTTTCGGCAATAAGTTTACGCTCTAACTGTCCTGTGAGCCGGATTCTGATTGATTCGCCCTGAGGGTTATTCTTTTTCATAGGCAGCGTCCATCTTTACTGAAAGGATTGGTTTGTCATCAGCTTTTGCTAAAAGTGTAATCCCTTCGCCTTCTTTCCAAGGTGATGTAGCTATCTGAATATTAGAAACACCAGTTTCGCTACAGATATTCAGCAACTGTCTAGCAATATCCATCAGCCCTGACCGAAGATATCCATCGTTGTTTAATATTTTCTCCATCTTGTTCCTACCCTTCTTTAGTTTATTTTCTCGGCCTCCCAGGTGTCATTTTGGGTAATTCTAACGCTTCCTGAATTGGCATCATTTTTTTATAATACCGATAATTAAATGATTCTACAGAAATTCCATGTGACTTACATAGGTCAGATTTTGGTATTAAATTTCCATTGTATAAAATCAACGCTGTTTTCTTTTTATTCTTTTTGTTTTCCCGTTTCTTCCATTCAGATGGTGGCCTTTTATTCTTTTGCTGTTCCACATTGGTTATCCACCTACAATTGCCTGGCTCGTAATTTCCATTTACGTCGATTCTGTCTATAGTACATTCCCCAAAAGGTGCGTTCTCATCGTATCCATTTTTATATGCCCATTTTCTAAAAGTAGAATAATCATACCATTCTTCACAAACCTTAATCCCCCTGCCACCATAATTCGAATATTCTCTACCTTTTTTATAGTTGCAGCGTGCTTTCATATCTCGCCAGACGTGGTATAGTCTTTCGCTACTTCCGCCATGCGTCATCAATAATTCATTATGCTTACATCCACAGCTCTTGGTTTTTCCGTAAATCAGTTCAATAGGTCTTACGTTTTTTGTTTTTCCGCAAACGCACTGACAGATAAAACGTTCTGGAATTCCAGTTTTATTTACCCCAATAACTGTAAGAAACCCAAATGTTTTCCCAATATACGTCTCGTTATACTTGATATTCGAAAAATGTTTATGGCACTTTTGATCTTTCCATTTTTCTGCATGTAGCATACTATAAGAAACATCTTTAAATGCTCCGCATTCCATGCAGGTCATACGAATTTTAATAGGATTTTGATCAATTATTTCTGAAGCTATATAATCTCCATGTTGTTTCCCTATTTCGGATTCGAGTAAGTCTTTTTTTTATTTTTCGAGATTTTTTAAGTTCTGCATTTCGTCTTTCTTTTCGGCATTTATAGCATGTTTTTATAAGCTCATTCCATTTATTTCTGCCGTTTATCATTTCGCGCTGAATTGTATCGCCGCATGCAACACATTTAAGCTTAATTATTCTGGATTTTGTATGTGGATTGTATGAAATATCAATAATTTTATAGTCCCCATTTTCTGTGCCGATACGCTTTTGATAACATTCAATCATCATGGATGCGGTTTCTTTTCCTATTCCGTATGAAACTAACTCCTCTACGCTGTTCATCTTCGGGTTCTCCTTTTAGTTTAAATTTTGCGTTATTAAATTGCGTATGATCTGGGAAATGCTTTGACCAGTCTGAAAAGATTTCTTTTCAAGGCGTTTTCTCATGTCATCGTTAATTCTGATTCTTATTGACTCTCCCTTTGGGTCAGTCGTAGGTCTGCCATGTGGCATATTGTTCCTCCTTATTAATGTGGGACAAAATAGTGAGGTGACTTTGCTCGGAGTACTCACTCGGCGCATATTGGGCTTTATATAGACCCCCCCTCCCGGTGTCCCCTGCCGGACGCTACCAGGGAAGCCCACCGCCCCATGGGTTCCCGCTTCCCTGGTTTAACGCTGACCTTCAATGGCCTGCGGCAGTGGTCAAGGAGGAAATATATAGCAGATAATTGTCAGAATATTACATCTATAAGAAAAACAACAGTTTTTTATATAGATTAATGTACATATTGCACAATTTGAAGAATTATGTTTGTATACATTGCACAGTTTCTACTAATTTTCCTTGTTTTCGTGCTGTTTGTCCGTGAGTCCTGTACATTTTCGGGCTCTTGGTACGTCCTATCTTGCCTCACTCTCCTGTCAGCAAACCGCCGAACTCTTCTTTGATCTGTTCCAGGCTCTCCCGTGGTTTATCCTGCCGCTGGTTTGCCTGTACTGGTGCCGTCTCTGCCATGCCGTCAACAGCCTTACAAAGGAATATGCCACCCACGTTCCCGGAAGCTGCGCTTTTATATCGTCCGAGTGCGCATTCATCTTGCCATTTTTTAATCGTGTCGGAGCGTGAGAGGTTTAGCTTTTCACAATAGTCATCAGCTCTACACTCTCCTTTCGCCCATGAATAAATTGTATCCCTGTGAATGCCAATCAATAGTGCGTATTCTTCTATCGTAGGCTTTTGATTATATTTATATACTAACTCTGTATAAGCTTCCCATATCTCATTAAGTACTGTTATGCTCTCAAGTATATCTCTGTTAAATCCAACATGTTTATTTATATACTTAATCATACCTGTAAACTGATTACTATTTGGCTTATGTATTTCTTCTTGGTCATACAGTGAATCAACATACTCATCAGCATAATAATTAATCGTACTAGTGTATACTTCTATTCCCTGTTCTGTTACTATTGTATTACTCTTTTTCACTGTATCACCTCCAAAAAATCGAAATAAAAAAAGACGACAAAAACACGTTCGCAGATACAATCCGGGACCTTTCTAAATCCCTTTCTTCTTTCCGATCTGCTCGGTTTTAATCGTCTTAAATAGTCTTATTATTCTTATTGCCTTTCGGCTTATTCAGTTGTTAATTCTGTTTTATCATACTTTTATATCACTGTCAACAGTCTATTTAATTTTATTTTTTTATCATTACACTACTCTTATTAACTCTATATATCTATACGGTACTGTATAGCATGTATATTAATAAACTCTAGGTCTCTAGAATCTTGGAGGGGATTATAAATACAGTTATTATATATTTATACATCTTGTAATACGGCCGTTTTCCGGCGTATAACGCACAAAAAGCCAGACCTTCCGGCACCTTGTCCGGCGTGATCTGGCTGCTAAATTCTTATTCTTTTCGCGCTCTGGCTACCGCTCCCCTCCTGAGTTCCGTCGCCTGTCGTTGATTTTATTTTATCCACATCTTTTTTAAAAATCAAGTCCCAAAATAAAAAAATTTTTGCTTGACAACTTCGACAGTTTTATGATAAATGTATTTTAACAACTTCGGCGGCGGGGTTGTTCCCCCTCACTTATTACGCCGCCAGAATAAGAAAACAAAAGCCCCCGGGATTATCTCTCAGGGGCTTATTTTGCGTCTTTCCAAAATGGAAATATTAAAATTTGCACTTATTCAGTACTATTTCAAGTTTACATTCAATTACCTCAGTAATTGTTGCCTAAATAATACTATAGATCAGATGAAAAAGCAAGGATTGTTTAAATCATCACAATCTGCAATTACTTTCATTCCTCGATCTAAATATTTCACCTGAACATCATTAAATCTTCGCTTTCCCTTATCAATTACATGGTCTTTGTGAATTGTGTAAACAGTTCCGGGCGTTTCTACTGTAGCCGGTGCATAAGCACACATGTCAAGCGCTATTTCCTGCGCTGGCAGAACATCGACAGTCTTTACATCGTCAATTCTTATCAAGTCCTCATGCCGTCCCAGACTTGGAAATGTCCGGGGATTTAAGATTTTCCTGTAGATTACATCAACTTCTTTCTGATTTTCCGGCATAATATGCAATCTCAGGTCCAGATCAGACACCATATTTTCATAAATTGGCGTATTGACCCAGCCTACAAACGAATCCCCGGATTTTACCCTGACTGGAAAGCGCTGTTTAAATTCTTCTGTTTCTGATCCTGCGACAGCTCCGCCACGCCACCTCATGCAGATTTCCGGCTTGTTCATGACTCCGTTTCCGGCTACGGATATTTTCATATCATGCCAGCTATCCCACCGACAAAGAAAATGAACCATCCCAGCAACTGTAGAAAAAGGCGGAAGCGGGTATGTTTCGCCCCGCTTGCCATTCCATCCCGGCATTGAAAACCGGGCGGCGTCCATATGCCCTTGTATCATTACTGCTTTCATGCGTTCATTTCCTTATCTGCTCGAAATCCTTCAAGAATATCATTGTATAAAATTTCTGGTATTTCTTCCTCCATGAGTGGCTTTCTTTCTTCGAGTTCTGCGTCAAGGCTTGCGTCGATGTCTGCAAGCGCCTGCTCTCTGTTGAATCCCATTTCTACAGCTGCACTCAATAAATCAATTGTTTTCTTCATTTCTCTTTCCTCCCTGTTTTTATTTCCAGCGCTTTACAATGTCCCCATCGTAATGATCTGGTGCGCCTTCGTCTGGGTTGACGCTTTCCAGAACGTAAAACTCCGTCCTGTGTTTCCGACTTATTTTTTTAAAACATTATATAGGACTCTCCGTCTCCGTCATACTCGTTAGCTGCCTCTTCTGCCTCTTCCAGGCTGGAATAAACACCAATTGTTTCATAACTTGGTGTTTCGACAACTTCGATTTTCATCGGGGTTGTTTCCAAGGTGTCCACGAAGTCCGTCTGTACGAACTCGTTTTTGTCCTCGTCAAACTCGAACTCGTTTTCCTCAATCACATATTCCTCAACTGAGTAAAACGTCATATTGTGATTTTCAAACTTGCTGACGCTTGTCTTACGTTTTGCAAGTTCCTTTTTAGCCTCTTCCAGATCGTCAAACGTTTTTATGTATTCGGGATCCGGATCCAAAGCTGTACATCCTTCTTTAATCTCCTTTCTATTTTGGCGGTTAAATTCTGCCGTTCTTTTCACCAAATCATATTTTATCATGTTCCTATTCCTCCTCTTCCATATCAAGCCAAATTTCACACTGTTCGCCGTCCTCCTCGTAGCTGACAACCTCGCCAGCTTCCAGGCGTTCCCGCCAGTCTTCCGGGTAGTTTTCCGGGATGTAAATACAGTTTCCCGGAAAGAACTGGTTGTTGCGTTTCTCATTGACTAAATATTCCATTTTGCCCTCCTTACGTCCTCTGCTTTACATTGTTTTTAATCAATCCCGGTAACCTTAACCCGGGTCTGTAAAATGTCCTCTGCGGATTCCAGAATCTCGAAATCAACAATAAATTCCTCACCGTCCTGATATACGGCGATTGCTCCAGACTCTATCAGTTCTTCACCATCCCCGTTCCCGTCCCAGAGTTGGCCGAAGTAGTATTCTTTACCAGCTTCGATTGTGTCCTCTGTTCCGAGGATATATGACAATGTGTTTAATTTCATTTCTTTCCCTCCGTTCCGCCCCTCCTGGGGCTGCGTGATTGGTTTTAAATAGTTCTTTGTTTGTCCATTCTGAGCAGAATTTGATATTTCAGCATTGATATTAATATTCTATACTCTTCGGGCTTTTCACTTGCAATAATCAAAGTATTTACTAACTCATAATCGGTCATTTTCGAAATATCGGAATGATCTAATTTTTTATATGCTTTTGGTCTGGCTTTCTTGCATCTCAGTAACTCATTTTTATTGTAAAATCCTGTGGAAACTGGTTCGTGTGATTCGTTGTTATATCCTTTGTATGCTTCGTATTTTTCAACGAATTCTTTTTCGAATTTTCTCAATTCATAATCCGTTATTGTAAAATCTGGAAAAGTTTTAAGAACTATAAATTCGAAATTTTCCAAGTCTTCAAATGTTTTCAAGTCTTCATCAATTTTTAAATTTGAGCCTTGCAGCTTTTCCATGTTTCGCTGATGGGTTTTTAATCTGGTTTTAACATTCACACTAGAACCTATGTAATACTTATCATTTTTCTTGTTATGAATTGCATAAACTCCAACCGCTTCAACATCTGGTACCTCGATAATATGTTTTTTCATTCCTGTAACCACTTCCTTTCTATGATTACAGTATAATCTATTATCGTGTATTTGTCAATAGTCTATTATAATGTATTTTATTTACTTTTATATTCCATAATGTCAGCTGGTTGACAGTTCAATAATTTGCATAATGAACAAATAACTTCACAAGTTACATTTTCATTCTTTGTTAGCTTCGCCACTGTATTAGAATGCAAACCATTGTTCTTTAACCACTGTTTATTAAGTTCTTTCTTCTTTAATACGTTCCATAGCTTAGAAAAGTCAATATATCCATTCTTTCCATAATCGGCCATTGTTTTTCACCTCCTTATTTATAGATATATGATAATAGATTTTTGGTATTTAGTCAATGTCTATTTTTATGTACTATTTGCACAAAAACAAGCTGTGTTATATAATCTATTTTCGTGTATCTTGTGTATTTACTTTTAGTCTATTATCGTGTATTATATAACCATCAACAGAGAACAACAGCCCGGACGCAAAGCCGGGAGAACGGAGAAAAAAACATGATTAAATTTTTAGACTTATTCAACACAATGCACTGTGATTTCTTCGAAATCCAGAAAGGCAGAAAAAGCGAGCTTGTAGAATGGGAAATGAGCGGCAAAATGCTTCAGACCTGCAAAAAATATTTTGATGATCGAGTGATTGATTTCTATATCACAAGATCAAACAAGAATAATGAGTTAGGGCTTGTTATTAGACTGGAGGAAATAAAAAAATGAGATATAACATCTATCTGGGACAGATTGAAAAGGCCCACACAAAAAGAAAGCTGGCGAAGCTCCTGGACCTGATCGGGAACGACTTCACCGGGATTAACTCCCGACAATATGAAGAATTAAGATTCTTGATTCTTTATAAAATGTCAGCATGAAAAAAACCCCGGAAAGCTCCAGGGTCATAAATAAAAATTATTAAAATACCAGCAAAAATAGAATATCACAGAGAAGGAGAAAAAACAATGGCAAACAAATATTTGAATAGATTAAATTGGGTGGTGTTCGCAATGATCGACCGCAGTACACAGGACGACAAGAAAAGTAAAATAAGCGTTGCAGGCGCTTTTAGTTACCCATGCAACGCGGAAGACTTTATAAAAACTCTTCCGACTGAACATAAGTGGTACATGCTCGACACTGACCGCCTGGAACGGTTCGAAGAATTTTATAATTATGTACAAGACATCAACAAGCAATATGGGGATTACGCAATATTCCATATTAATGACGGCGGTTTTACCGTTGATGAATTAAATTGTTTTCGCTCTATCCTTGATCTTTGGACAGATGCGAAAATCAAATAATTTCCTCCGGCGGCGGTCAAGCCGTAGCCCCAACGCAACCGCCGGACTTCAAAAATAAAAAGAGAGGTAAATAAACTATGAAAAATACAATGTTTTTAACTCCTGAGCAGGAGCAGGCAAGAAAAGAAAAAGAACAGGCAATTGAAAGTCTGAAATATAACTCAATGTGCTACGGCTGTAAAGAGTTCTGCGCAGATTGTGGCGGAACCACTGAAAAGCTGTGGAGCGGCTGCATTTGGTACGAAAAAACCGATTTTCCGAGCGTTTACGCTCTGGCGGCATATGTCCCGGAACTGATCAAAAATGAGGATTTTTCCTCTTTTGATGAGTTTCTGGAAGAGCTGAGAAACAACCGCGCCGGCGTTGTCGACTGGCTCGAATCCCGGGCACGCGGCGAACACTTCAAAAATGAAGTACTGACCGATAAATATATTGCAGCTTGCAAAAAGATTCTTGAAATTTTAAAGGAAGCGTAGCAGCTATGACGCAGAAAGAATTAAAAGAAATGTACATGAATATTATTAAAACAGAGGTCTGGGAAGATGAGTACATGCAAAATTTTGCAAAGAAAAATTGTGCTTATGTGGTTCAATTTTCAAACGGAGATATCGCAGATATTGAAAAACCATCTATAAAAAAGGACTTTTGTTTTGGTGCTGGCTCTTATGGTACTTGCACCAACGAAGAAATGAAAGACGCCGAAAACATGGCAGCATTAGCCCGGAAAAGTGAACAATATTTTAAAGAACAAAATCTAAAAAAGATTGATTCTGATATAGAGGATCTCGAAAAATGTTTGAGCGGTTTTGAATACGAGTGTTATACATACACTCATTATATGGGGCAACCAGACAACAGCAAATTAAAGGCTTTCACGGTAGTGAGAACCGGATATAATCCAGAATTTACCCCGATGCGTTGGATTAATTGCAAGGATATAAAAAAGCTGGGTGCGGACGATATCCAGAAAATTATTGACGGCTTTAAAGAAGTCAGAAAAGCATTTGAAAAACGGATTGACACATATTTGAAAAGATACGGAACAACAAAAGTAAATTCTTGGTCGTATATCTGCGATTAACAGGCCGGCAAGCGTACCGGGGAGCATTTCCCCGGCGGCCTTTTAAAATAAAATCAGGAGGAAAATAAAATGATTAAAATTGACATGTGGTACGATGACAAAAAGGAACAGGCAACCGGGCTTGATATTTGGTTTAATGATCTCGGCTGTTTTTATTCTGGAAATATCAAGATTTTTGGCAAGACCGTGGGTGACTATTACGCAGACAGCGTCCAGGAAATTTGCGAAGCGTTTCCGCACCTGGAAAAGAAAATAAATGATTGCTTGAATTAAATAAACAATTCCGGGCGGGGCTTTCCCGCCTGTTTTTCTAACCAGAAAGGGGCTTTTATATGATAGATAGAATTATAAAACCATCGTCGAAACAGACTATTGACGCCATAAAAAGCGGGGATTTTTCCGAAGTTGATAAAATTAAAGAATCGGCAGAAAAGGACGCTAGACACGTGTTTAATGCGGTTGCTTCCGGTTCCGTCCCGCTGATCTGGTACGACTTGCCGCCGGTGCGGTGTCAGTCTGGGGCGGTGTCTTTTATGCGGTATGCGCTGCATAAATCCACGAAAAAACCGGGATATTTACAACTTTTCTGTATGGAGATCAAAAACGGCTGCATGATTCCAACATCAGACCGTCAATACAATATCGCTGACGGCGGCTTTTCTGAGTTCTTCCGGGACTTTCCCCAGATTGCAAATATAAACTATTTAGAGCAGTAAAACCGCTGCTCTTTTCTGGTGTCCTGCATCCGCTCCGGGCGGCGGTGGTTCGTGACCTGTGCCAGGACTTCACCGGGGCTTGTTTCCCGGTGTGATGTGCATTGACAATTATATATAGTTGTATTGGCTTCTATTTGACGTTTTAACGGCTTTCAGCGTGATTCTGGTATATTTTATCACAGGCATATAAAACCGCCTTAAAACGTCAAATATCGAATTGATAACAGGGATTGACGACAGAACGCAAAGGGGTTATTATTTTGTATAGCTGTACGGCTATAAAAGGGAGATCACATGAGCAAAATAAAATACGTGTATCCATACAAAAACACTGATAAATGGATTACGCAAATAAATTATAACAGCAAGAATTACACGCTTGGAATTTTCGCAAGCCCGGAGGAGGCCGCACAAGTCCGCAAAGATGCGGAAATCGCAAAGAATAACGGCACGTTCCCGGAGTTCTTCGCGAAGCTGCGCCCGGGTGTGCAGATCACAAACAACAATATAAAACGATGCGTTGTCTGCGGGAAAGAGTTCGAGAGTCGTAACGGGCGACTTGTGTGCGGCCCGGAGTGCAAAAGGGAACGGCTGCGGATGTCTTACGCAAAAGCAAATTCCAAAAACGCTTATAAAAAAGACATCGTAAAATACAAAAATCTGCATCTTAACAGTTTCGGGCGCTGGGAGGTTAATGTATACCGGGATGGCGCAAAATATTACCTTGGCTCTTATTCTGCCTTAGAAGACGCCTTAAGCGCTCGTGATAGTTTTACGGGATGCACAGGAAACTACGCAGAAAAAGCGGAAGAAATCCGATCAGGGGCGTTAGCGACACAAGCACAAAAATGGTGCACCGGGTACAAACACGCTCAAGAGTTCTACAACCTTAACGGGGATTTACTTGTCCCCTGCTCTTACGTTTGCCCGGACGGTTATAAACTGGGACAATGGATACGCTCACAGCGTAGCGCCAGAAAAGGCAATTCATACGCCCAGACCACACCGGAGCGGGTAGAACTGCTCGACAAAATCGGGATGGTTTGGGACGTCAAGAAAGTTAGAAATACTTAATTAATACAATCATATCTGATTAGAACAAATGTTTAAAATTGGTATTACCGGGCAATTCCTGTATCAATTGCAGATGCACTGGAACTGGAAAACCCCGGAAAAAAATCGCAGAAATCTGGAACTAATTCAGACCTGCGATTTTTTATGCTTGTTAATTTTGTCGAAAATTCCGTAGAACGTACATCGGCGTGCTGTGAATTTTTTTGAATTTCTATTGACTTTTTAATTCGTAAGAGATATTATTATTCCAACGGATATCAATGGTGAAAGGCGTCCGGAGCCTCATTGATAGACGGATAAAGTATAACACATGGTGTTGGAAGGTGGCAGTAATCAAGCTGCCACCTTTTATTATTTCATAACGTTCAATTCGTCACTTCTGAAATTCTTTTTATTCTGTATAACGTTTGAAATTTTAACATTTCTGCGCTTCTGTTGGCTCGTTTCCTTACTTCTGCGCTTCGCTGATTCCCTGCTGATGGTTCCCATGCCTACTCCTTTCTGAACACTTCTTTCATGTTCTGGCTCCGTGAATTGAGGTTTATAATTGGCACATCCACATTGAGTTCATCCGGCACGATACCTACGATCACAACCTTTGTCGGCTCTATTGCGTCCAACATTTCCTTAAAATTCTCGCAAAACTCCATTCTTGCAGACTTTGACCGCACTCTGCCATTGGTGCAACATGATACAGTGCTTCTGTGTGGTGTTCCATCAAATATCCATGGCATTTCCTTTGGACTAATAATATTTACGGACGGAATAATTTTAACGCCCATAACCGCCCAATAATAGCCTAAAGCATGGTTTCTGTACAGGTTGTAGATATTCAACGCACTTGGCATCCCGGAAGCAATTGTGAAATCTGGGCTGCAAACTGAATTGAAACATTTTAAGTGCTCAATGCACTGGTCAGGCTGATTCCATACCTGTAGAAAACTTTTGTCGTCAATGTAGAAATTCACCGTCAAGTCCTTGTGACCTTTCAGTGATCTGGATTTTGAAGACGCAAAGTCAATCGACTTGCCCGGTGAGAAATCCACTTTTGGGAGCATTGGTATCTGAAACTGGCCGTCAAGTTCTGCACCGGTTATCAGATATTCTTTCATCACATCATATGCGGTATGTATCACAACACCACCTCCATACAACCATATTAACATAATTTAGGTAACAAAAAAAGACCGCATTTCTGCCGTCTACATTGGTTTTACCTGCGTCTCACACACAAGTTTTCCTCCTATGGTTTTAATTCGAATATTTGTTCTTGTTCCTTACCTGTTCCCTAGCCTGTTCCCTCGAACTTTTAAATACCTCTAAAAAGCACAAAAAACCTTGATTTTGCAAGGTTTTCGTTAGCAGCCAGTACGGGAATCGAACGTATCTTTAAACTGCTATCTTTCCTATAAAACCAATGCTTCTAGCTTTTTTCAGGGTGTTCCTTTTTGTTCCCTAGTTGTTCCCTCTCAAAAAAACTATCTCGACACCACCATGAACTCGTTTATACTGTCCATGATTTTTTGTTTTTTCTTGAGGTCCTTTCGGTCTCTGTGGTAGTAGTTCTCGGAACACGAAATATTTGTGTGGCCCATCTGTGATGTGACCATCTGATTATCTATGCTGTGGTCGAGTAATATCGTGCAATATGTTTTTCGTATTTTATGCGGTGATTTTTGAATACAACCAGTTTTCTTGCACACTGTTCTTAACCGGTTCCTGAACGAATAAGTATTTAATCGCTTTCCATCTTTAGAAAATATATATTCACAGAATGTCGACATATTTCTAAGCTTCTGTAATATCCATATACACCCCTGAGGAACCACTACATTTCTTACGCCTGCTTCTGTTTTCGGAAAGTCTTTGACTTCAAAAATGCCTTTATGGTTTTCAAAATGCCTTACTTCCGTTCTTCTGACTTTAATCGTACTGATATGTGGTAGCCAGTCATTCCATTTCAAAGCGCATAGCTCCCCAACTCTCAGCCCGGTTACGAACATAAGCATAATGCCAAGATTTACTATGTCCTGATTGTCTTTCAAGTAGTCAATCATCCTGTCCATTTCAGCGTCGTTGAATACTTCTTCCGAATCTTCTTTGATATTTCTTTTGAAAGATTTATCGGTGACATCCAAGTCATAGAATAATTCCTGCACGTTCCAATCAATCAGCTTGTTGCGCTTTGCCCATTTTAGGGTGCCTCTGGTAATTGTCTTGAGATTACAGAATGCCTTTGCGGTTAGATTGTGTTCACTGATCTGCTCTTCCAGGAAATTGCTGATATCCTCTGACTCAATGTTTTTAATTCTGCGTTCTCCCATGGTCCCAAAAAAACGATTAAAGTCCTGCTGATATCTCTGATAAGTTTGTATTGAAATCTTGTTCAGATCAACCTTGCGCTGCGCCCATTCCTCGAATACACTCTTGATCTTTGGATTCTCTGCTTTCTCGCGGTGCGTCTTTACGATCAGGTCCTCTAAATCCTGTTTAGACCGGCGCTTGAACATTTTCCTCTGTCCGGTTTCATCGTAAGTCATACGGATTTTCCAATATCCGTCAGATGCCTTCCATATGCTGTCCCTGTATTCTTTTAAAATTTCTTCCCTTTTATTCATTTCAACTTGCTCTTGTATGTGAGACAAATTGATGATACCATTCTCAATTGCATATTTCAAGTCGTCATTATTCATAAAAAATAAGGAGGAACCGGGATATCCTTTCGCTGGCCAGCGGCTCCTCGTTCCTCCTTTCTTTCACACATAATCAAAAATATTCATCTGTCCTTCCGGCATATCATCTTCAAGATTGAAGAATTTACAGGCAATAAAATTTCCATGCCAGTCCCGATCACCGCCGTACATCAGACATTTTCCCCTCTTTCCGTCCCTATAGAATCTACATTCAGAACATTTATGCTGATATGCTGTTCCCCCGGAACGTTTATACATTTCGCTTATTGTTCTCATTTCTTTTCCTTTCAAAGGTTTAAATTCTCAAAGCTGCTCTTCTTTTTGTTCCTGTTCTTCTTTTAAAAATCCCTTTCATTACGCATTCCGTCGGTAGGCATCCTCTCATGCGATCGTTAATAAGGATGTAATCGCAAGTTCCATATGATAACCCTCCAGAATTATTCTTTGAAAAATAATCACAATGCTTACATTGCTTTTCTTTTAAATTCTGAATTTCTCTGAAAGACATTTCGCCCCATGGTTTAACAGCTATTTTCATTCTCTTTACCTCGCATTCCTTGTACCATCTTCATTTTCAAATGTTGTGCTATATGTTCTCTGACAGATTCCTCTGGAAATGGGATTTCAAGTGATCGCTCCAGAATCCTGTTTGTGATTCTCTCGTCATATTTCAGTTCTGATATCTGGCAGTTGCTCGTGAATATAGTGATTTTCCTGTCGACATACCGCCCGTTGATAATGCTATAGAATCTTTCGTTAATCCACTCCTTACCAGAATCAGCGCCGAAGTCGTCAATGATAAGGATTTCTGTTCTGGACAAATCCTCTATCAACTTTCCTTCCGTATTCCCTTTGTCTCCCCATGTATTCTTGATCTCATCAAGAATCCTGAGGGATGTGGTGAACTTTACTGGCTTCTGGTATTTCTTCATAATTTCATTCGCCAAGCTGCATACTGTTTTAGTTTTGCCAGAACCTTTTGCATTTGAGAAAAGGTATAGCCCTATTCCTTTCTTCTGCATATCAGGAAGATTTTTAAACCAGTAATTTACCGCCTGAGCCGCCTGAGAAAATACTTTTCGACTCTCAGCGTTCAAATATACACTTGACTTCAAATCGTTGAAATTTGAGCCTTTAAACACGTTTGGAAGCTCTGCAAATTTCAATTGATTTTCAAGGATTATTCTTTTTCTGATTCCGCAAGGGCATTCCTCGCAATAGGGAATACCGCTTGCATCTCTTACCCATCTCCACCCGCTGTCCCCACATTCAGGGCATTCAAGCGAACGGGGTGTCTGATTCTTCTCCGTTCCATTCTCCAAGTGGGACAAGTGGTTCGACATTTCTTTGAGCTGCGTCAGTTCCATTTCGCATATCCTCCCTGTTGTGGTATTTGTTTTCGAGTATCTTTAAGAAGTTGTTCGGTTTCACGAACCATTCAAAATTTATTGCAAAATCTGTTTTCTTTCCTAGAAGAAAATCGCTTTTTCGCACATTTTCCAGTGCTTGCATTACCTTATCCATGCCATATTCTCGGATTCTTGCTTTCAGCATTTGAGTTCGCCTTGCTGTCATTCTTGCGATCGGCTGAATCCCGAACTGCTGAAGCTTGTTCCATTCATCAACAACTTTCTGAACATCTCCGGGCTTGACTAAATCTTTTTCGCAAGAAATCTGCTCTGGAATCTCCGGCATACGTTCTTCCTCTGATAATTCTTTCTGGCGTTTTCTATGCTCTGCGACCCGTTTTCTGGTCTGCTCTCTGATTTTTTCAAGCCCGTCAATGTTCTGATGTTCTTCCCATCCGGGAATTGAAAGTAATGTTCCATCTCTGGTTATCATGCCGAACTTTTCAAGAATTGTAAGCGCAAGTTCGATCACACTTTCATCAAAGTCCAGCTCGTCAGCCAGCATTTTATTTGTATATGGGATATTCTCTGTCAAAAAAATAATCCCGTTTGAATTACAACGCCCTGCCATCGTCAGGAGCATCATCCAGATTAGTACAATATTATTTCCCTCTGGAAGTTTTCTGATATGCCGGATTTTCTTGTTGTCAAACATATCAATTTCTAATCGAATCCAACTCACCTTTGTCATTTAGCCACCTTCCCGTCTGGTAAGGACATTTCCGCCCTTACCACATTGATTTTCGGATGAATTTCTCCATTAAAGAGTCCATCCAGCTTTTTGTGTGATTTTCACAGCTATCATCTTCCTCTATCAGGACACCTTTGCGATCACACAGCCCGTTGTCGTTTTCAATACAAGTTTTGCATGTTTTATCTGCCATTTTCCTCACCCCAATCTAATTTCTGCCCACACCTGTTACAATAATTATTCATGCCAATATATGCATGATGTACCATACTGGAACGGAACATATCTTCTGGGTTATCACTGTTACATTTAGAATCAACATCGTCGTCTGAAAAATCAATGATATGCAATCCGCACGACGGGCATATGCAGGCGTACAAGTTTATACCATAACAACAGTCAAACCCAACATCTTCATATAAAATTTTCTTTGGGATCTGCTTTTTCAATGCCTTAACCGCAACCATTCTAACTTCATGCGTACATTTACCACCATAAGCCGTGCTATCATAACTTAATTCTTTTAATGCTTCTTCTGGTTTCATATCACTCCTCCGCTCCAAACATTTTTCTCAAATTATTCCGACAACCTTTTGCCACCTTTTCGAGGCTTTCATAACATGGTCTCAGCGTGCATCTTTCTTTGTACCCGTTGCATTTAGTGCCGAATAGAATAGTGTTTCTACATATACCGTCTTGACTAGCGCAACATTTATTCATTATTTTCTCCCTCTGCGATATATTCTTCGCACTCCTCCGCATATTCATAACTGTCCATATCATCACATCTGCACTGGCAGGAATCCTGTTTATCACAGCAAATGCAGCACTCTGTTTCGTTGTCCGGACACTCTAATTTACATCTTCCCATTTAGTCCTCCTTATATAGTTCTGGAATCGGCATCCAAGCCACGACGTCTGTCCAATCAATTTTATTTTTGCAATTTGTGCAATCAGCAAGAATCCACTCTTTTTCAGGCGTCCAGTATGCCATCCAGCAAAATCTGCCGTCTGTGACTAAATAGCATTCCGCATAATTCTTTTTGGTTTCTGGCAATCTCTCACTGACTGGAATCCAGTCAGCAGACAACCGCTCAATAACTTTCTTCTGCTCCTCTTCCGATTCACAGTGTATTACAATGTCATAGGTATCATCGTATGCACTAAATGTGCCGTCTTCGTTCTGCACAAATGTCATTTCGTCGCTCATACTTCCACCTCCTCATAAGTTTTTCTGAATATATCTGGTTTGCATGGATAAAATTCTCCGTGAACACCTTTGATGATGTAATCGCCAATGTTTGCAAGATGCTCACCCTCTAATGTCTTTATTACCAATCCACCTTGAACTTTCCATTTGTCGATATAGAAGTTATCAGATACAATCGGGAAATCAGATGTCATATACTCGTCTGGACAATTGCCATTTGTCAGAAAATCGAACATTTCTCGCTTATTTGTACCAGTCCACTGTATAGCATCAATTACAACTGGTTTCTTTCTGTACTTCATACTTCCACCTCACTATCCTCTGGCATCTGGAATATCATTTTTTTCATAAAATCTTTTCTAATAGTTTTTGCAATTAATGTATTATCTTTTCCCCTCTGAGATTCACTGGCCGATTTGCAAACATCAGGAAGAAGAATTTCATTTAATTCCGCATCTGCATAGGCTTCCTGAATCATATCCAGTACTTTCATGGCTTTTGCTTTGGTGGAATAAAGGCCAATCACATAACCATTACCTTTCCAATATACGAATATTGGATATTTCTTGCCAATGACACCTGAAATGTGAAAAACTATTGAGGTTTCCATATTGACTAAAATTTCTTTATCTTGACTTCTGATTAACATTTTGTGTCCTCCTTTTATGGTCTTTTATATCCTTTGCACTTTTTGGTTCCGCAGTATGCTTTCGCAAACAGTGGTTCGCCTTTCTTTCTATTGTGATAGTTCACGGGACATTCTTTGTTTTTACATTCGTTACAGCAATAAAACATTTTACACTAATCCTCCTTATCTTTATAATTCATCACAATTGCAATTACCTGCACCAGAACTTTCTGAATCTGGTCGTAAATGTGATAATCGTCAGTTCCGAAATGAGAGTTCAGTTTTGCGTCTTCCTTGCCTTTTCTGTAGCAATTTTCCATAAATTCAAAACTGTATATATCATCTTCCTTAATAATTTCACCATTACTTCTCCATTCGGCAATCATTGCTTCTTCAACCAACGAATTTACAACATCGTCTGAATCCTCATCCCCGTTCAGATGTTCTACGCAACGGTCAATAAATCCTAACTTGTCAACGTACATATACGCTTTTGACGTTCCAGATGTATACTCTTTGAACGCTTGCTCAACCTGTTCTTTGAAGTCCTCTGGCAGGTTAAAAATATCCACTTCCAGTCCTCTTGGAAGATTTATTGTGTAACTTCTCATTTTGTGTCCTCACTTTCTCCCATGTACGCAACTAACACGCTATTGTGCAGTCCTCCATGATTTTAATATTCAATAAAATCAGATAATTCCATCTGACCAACTACATTGTTGTCCTGCATCCACCATAAATAGACTTCTTCGCCACAACTCCACTTCGTATCTTTTCCACGCAGCTTGCGTTCCTCGATCATTCTGTCAAAAGAATGTATGTAGGCTTGCTTGTACTTTGGAAAATCGTACATTTCCTTTTCCCTCTGCTTCTTTGATGCAAGTGGACAGCCTAGACAGCCTAACCGATCATATCCGCATTGATACAGTTCGCATACCTGAACATCTTTCTCGCCAATGAACTGCCAGATATTCTGATCTGTCCAATCAATAATTGGATTGACTACTGTTTTTACTTTCATCTGGCAATTTTCAAATAATCTTCTAGTATTATCATTGTCGGTGATAAGCATTTTCTCATCAGAAACACCGATACTTTTACTTGCCATCTGCCCCAATACTTCAAATGGGCTTCTGTTGCTTCTCTTACTGCTTTCAGACCATCTAACGCCTGTTGCGATCATTCTGTTGGGATTCCCGCCTTCTTTCAGTTCTGAACAACAATACCGAACGATTCTGGTAGGTGGCATTAGCTTTCTAGGAATGAGATTCCACATTGTAAGACGGTTGCCGTTTTCCTGTACATGATAGTCAATCTCACATTTAATACCTTTACTCGCCAATTCAGAAAACACATTTTTGATATGTCTTACTGTCTGCGGTGCATCAACAGTAGTATGCGAATTATGAACCTCGAACGGGATTCCAGACATTCTGAACAATCTCAGAAGTACATCTGAATCCTTTCCGCCAGAATACTCACATACAAGTGGTTTATTATAATGTTTCAATGAAATATCACTTGCCAGCTTTAATCTATCTATGGACTTTTCAATTAATTCTTTCACACGCCATACTACAAATATCCGTATGGCAATTTTACAATCTGCTTTATAGCCTTGGGAGTTATTACCTCTGACCATTAGTCTGTTCTGCACTATGCAGGAGAACCAAGGCATTCCAGTCTAGCATTTACCAAATTTTACCCAGCCTATTCTGATTAGGCGGAACCTCGTTTCACGAGGATAAGTGTTATTCCTTTCTATGTTTAAACTTCATTTTTATTTTCATTCTCTCCGAATCCAAATTCCTTGTTAATATCAAAAGAATCAAATTCAATCTGCAAACCCATTTCTTCCTTAATTTCCTTGTATGCTGCTTCAACACCGACTTCCTCAACATATCTTTCGGCTTCGGTAATCTTATCAATGAAATTCTGGTTTGCTTTCTTGAATCCCCATGCTTTCTTGATTGCAATAACAGAAATTAAAATATTTGCCACAGCAATATAATCTTCTGCTTTCCACAGCTTTTCCTGTGATTCTTTGATAAGCTGCTCTCTAATTTCCTGTTCTTTTGAATCCAAATACGTTTTAAGAGATTCGATTCTTACGCCAGTCTGCCTGGAAGCCTGCTCCATTGTAAATCCAGTTATGTTAAGTGGCGCCGGGATTAAGCTTCTTTGATTTTTTGGCTTTTTAATCTTCAACTTTCCCAACCTACAGCCCTCCTTATCTTCTGAGTCAGAATATCAAATTCCATCAACATCCTGCGATCATTCTTGTTTGAGTATGCGATTGTTTGTTGCCCATCATATATGACCGCATATCTTCCGTTAATGTCATATGCCCCGCTGATTGCCTGCGATATCTGACTTCTTGTCTTTCCTGTCAATTCTGATATTTCAGCAAGCGTCAGTTCCCCGATATACTTTGAACCGTCGTATACGTCATACAGTTTCATGTTTCTTTACTCCTATCAGTTCGTATGTCCTGTGCGAACCAGTTCCGTGAAATACGATCAATCCGTCGTCCTCGAACTGCCTTAGATGCCTCTGAACAGCACTCCTGCTGATATCTAGTTCCTCAGATATCTTCTTGATTGTTGGAGTCCCTTTGTGAGATATTGCGTATTTACGGATGAAATAATAAATATCCTTGCGGTTCTGAATCCATTGCATGTGTTTTTGATGTCGTAATGCGTCCATATTCACGATTCCTTTACAAAAAATCTTCTATGCTTATCTGACTGTTTTCCTCAAAAACAAGCATTTCTTCTTTTGCTCTCTTAAAGAAATTTCTATCAATTTCAAAGCCGAAAGCATTTCTTCCTATTTCATGTGCAGCTCTTAACGTTGTCCCGCTTCCGCAACATGGGTCTATTACTACATCTCCGGGATCAGTAAACGTTTCAATCAATCTTTTTAAAAGTTTGACTGGCTTTTGTGCCGGATGAATTTTAGGAATATCTTTTCCATCTTTCTCCCAATCGAACCAGTTAAAAACCATGTGCCCTGTACCTCTGATTGTTTTTCCGTTTTCGTCGATCTGAACGCCGTTCCTAAACTTAGGAAGCCTGTCTCTGTAAAACAATAATGCGTATTCCGTAGCTCCAACCACACGCATATTCGCTTTTAATACTTGAGGGCTGTAATTTTTTATGAAAACAAGTGGGATATAATGTACAAAACCATGTTTTTCAGCAGCTTTAATCAATGTTTGCGTTTGTTCAAACGAGCAAAATACAATCATACATGGAGAATTGCTACTTCTTCCTCTTGGCACAGGTGTTGTATCTTCTTTTTTTAACATTCTTGAGCAAAAGTGAAAGTATTCATATAAGTTAAAATTAAAATCTGAATTAAAGGCAGCTTTTCCTGCTAGTTTACTTTCACCATTTTTATTATCCCCACCTACGTACCACATAGGGTTACTTCCGTAAAAATTATTCGCTACATTATACGGAACATCAGCTATAACGAGCTGTGCTCTTGGAATTGCATATTTCTTGTAATTTTGCATTGAGTCTCTGTATATTTCACATTTTAATTTCATATTTCAAAGAAGCCCGGTGCACCCTTACGTCACATGAAGGCAAGCTCCTTTCATTTTTTATTCATACGTTTTCTCGTTAATCAAGTCTTGGAACTTTTCAAAAGCCCGGATTGACACTTTGTTGCTCTGCTTTTCTGGTTTCAGTGAAACTTGCAAGTGCGTATCTATGATGTGAGATAGTTCTCTGGCGAGGGATTTCTTTCCCTGCTGTACACCTTGCATATATGTCTTTGGCGGTTTATACTGTCCTGTTACTTGCTTTCCTGTCGACTGCCCACCTGCAGTGATGTTATACATCTGAAAACCTTTGTCAGCAAAAGATTTGATCGTTTCAATTTCTTTCTGGTCGAGTTCACTTTTTTTACACGTCATATATGTAAGTTTCCATCCAGTGGGGTTACTTTCACTGTAAAATTTATGTTTTTTAAGACTTAACGCTATGTGATCGTATTCTCCTAAATGGCTCGCACATCTCTCACAAAGGCTAACTGCCTGCCCTACGTAGCTTCTTCTTATTCCTGCTTCATCAGTTCTGTAAAAAGCATATATGCCGCTTGAATATGGAATACCCGGGCATATTTCTTTTATTTTTTTCTCACGTTGACTTTTCATCATATAAATTTGTCTGTAATTTATTTTTTTCATTATTAAAAACTTATCACCTCGATTCATTTTTTGGTGTGTTCTTGATACCATTATGATACCACTCCGATACCTGTATTGCAAGATAAAAATGATACCACTTTGGTATCTGATTGACACCGACAGGCAAAAATGCTACAATGTTCTAAAAAACAAGGGAGGGATTTCACATGACCATCAAGTCTGATAAGACCAGAACTAACATCACGTTCCCGATACAGCTTAAAGAACAACTTGAGCAAATTGCCAAGCAGGAGAACAGGAGTTTTAACAATCTGGTCATTACTGTTCTCCGAGATTTTGTAAAAAGTGCCGATAAATAGTCGGTGCTTTTTTATTTAAAATTCCCATTCTTCATCTTCGTCTTCATCGCCATCCATATCGCAATAACCATGATCCATAATTTCTTTGAACATGGATATTGCTTTTTTGAATCTATCACGCAAAACTGTTTCTTTCTGTTGAATATCTGCAATTTCCTTTTTACGTTCATTGATTTCTTTAAGCAATGCTTCGTTCTCTTTTTCAAGATTATATCTGGCGATTCGTTTCATGGTTGTTGGGTCAAGTTTTACAAGTTCTTCACCCGTCTCAATAAACGCGCATATTGGTTCTGGCGTTGACTGAATAAAATGTCTCTCTTCATCTCCTGCGAGTGTTACTTCGATCATTTGCTTTTCTGGCTCTTTGACTATAAAATGTGTCACGCCAAAGCACATCATCTTGTCACTATCGTAGAAAATAATTTGTCCTTTTTGTATCATTGAATTTGCTGATACCATATTTACTCCTCCACAAATGGTGGTTTCTCATCTTCGAAGAAACTTTCATAATCGAACCATTCATCTTTAATGAAATTTCCGATAATTTTCACTGAATGTCCAAGTCCTTTCGTAGCAACTCTAACATGCTTTCCTTTCATTTCTATCAGGTCATCTACGCCAACGACATCCATGATTCTCATAATCGCTTCAAGCCCTGCCTTTGAACCTTTAAAGTTTTTTGAGCCAAGGTAACCATGTCCTAAAACATATCCTCCGAATACAACGCCCCATCCACCGCCAGAAAGAGTGAGGTCAAGGGTGAGTACTCCGTGATCTTTAAAATTCAATGATACATTTGTAATTTCAGCATTTCTTAATCTGTTTCCGTCGTTAATAAGTTCTTCTTCTGTCCAAATTTTCATTTCTTTCTCCTTTCAAAATGTATGATTCGCTTTCCACTTTTTAACCAATTCTTTTGCTTCGCTTTCACATTCTTTCCAGTATTTTTTACTTTCTTTGTAATTCTTTCCATTGAGTCCACAGATTGTATCGTTATAAAAGAAAGTTGCTAGTAATGCTAAATTGAAGTTCCAGTCATTGACTTTTCTTCTTTCTAGGTACCATTCTTCAAATTTCTTAAAAGTGATATGAACCACTCCTTTCAAAACGGACATAAATTCAAGTCAACATTCAGTCCCGGTCTTGCGATCTGCACCAGAACATCATCCCCTGCAACGTCCTGTATCTCTTTCTGCATCACTTCCGGGTCTCCCCATCCCTCTGACAGGTGACACAGCGTTATGGTTCTGAGCGAAGCGGTCTTGTTCACTCGGATAATCTCTTTTACAGTAGATAAACTGCTGTGCCCCCGGATGGAGTGTTCAAACTTAAATGAATCCTGCTCCGGCGATTCATCAAGATGATTACATTCTATAAGGAAGTGATTTATTCTCATGTTCTTGAATGTGAACGGCAAATATGAGAAGTCTGTCGCATATATCAGTCGTCCGCATTCTTTGTGAGATATCAGGTATGCAAAGTTTGATGTCTTGTCGTGTGGGACGTAGAAAGGTGTTGCCCGGAATGAACCTATGTCCTTCGATTTCTTCTCTGGTAAGCCGATCATCAGCTCACCAGAGATTGTGTTTACACTCTTAACTGTCTCGTCATTGGTGTAAATTTGAATGCCGGCATTCAATATTTCTTTGTACGACTTCTTATGGTCGCCTTAATTAACCATGTTCATGACTTAGTAAGCACCCCGAAACTTCTGATATCCTATAAGAAATTCCTTTCAGGATTTCCGAGTATTTGCATCCACAATCCAGAAGTAAAATTTCGCCAGATTCAGATTTAAGCGCATAGCAGTTTCCCGGCTGACTTCCTGTATTTATTACTCGCATGAACATTTTGAATCACCTCGCTTTCTGTTTATTTGTAGCTATTTAAAATTAAAGAAGCAGTTTCTCCAATCATATTTTTATCGTCCTGCTGATATGGAGGAGTTCCGCACCATAATTCTTTCATATCTTTTAAATCTGTAGCCGCCATTGCGTCCCTTATTAATTGAAGCTCTTTAAGCGATAATTCCACAGTCACAATGGAATCCCAATTTATTTTCTTTCTTCCTACCTCTTTCATACTTCATCATCCCCCGGAAATCTGAATACAATGTTTGCCGGTTCAAATTTCACATCTGAACTGCTAACCATGGTTTTGATGATTTCAAAACCTCTTGCAGCCATTTTTATACATTCCTCGTAATCGTCATCACTCATTTCAACGTTTTGTGATAAAAACATTCCTGCATACACTCTATTTAACATTTCCATTGCTTTCTGGCACTTTTCTCGGCTTTCATAAACTGCCATCACATATGGACTCTGCTGTATTCCTCCGGCAAATACCGCCTGTATGTAGTTGTCCGAAACAAGCAACGCTGTCATTTCATACGGAAGATTGATTTTTCCATCCTGCGATATAATCCTCATAGTTCTCACCTCGCTTCGTAAAATAATCTTTCACTGACTCGTAGTACGGGCAGTTTTCACACCGCCCGATTTGAGTCATGCCGTTACCGAATTTGCCGCAGTCACATCGGTCGAAATTGATACAGTCGAAGTGCATCATATGCGATCACATCTCTTCTGGCTTCATAAAATCTGGAATCTCTGTTTCCTGTTTGTCTGCTGCCGGAACTGGTTCTTTCTCGGCAGTTTTTACGACTTCTGCGACTATTGGCTGTTTAGGCTGTTCTTCGATTGCCACTGGCTCATCTGGGATAAATTCTTCTGCATTGGCGTTCTGCTCGATTTCTTCCTGTACTTCTCTGTATGTGGCGTCCATCATGTTATATTCGTAAGCCTGCACTGGATTGTCCCATCTCTTAGGAATAGACTTCATAATGTTGTTTCGCATCTTACGAATAATCATTGATTCTCTTGACTGTGTTTCGTAATAAGACGGTGAAATGTACGGTCTTAACTCCTCGCAATCAATGATTGCTTCCAGTTCTCCAATGTCAGCGACCTTTTTCATAATCTCTTTTTTCTTTGCTTCAATTTGAGCTTTCTGCGCATCTGTAGCTTTATATCTGTCTGCACAAATTCCAAACGTTTCATTCTGGAGATTATTCTTGATGTGCGCTGCAAGATTCTTCAGTACATCTGCTCTTTCGCAAGAAAGATATTCAATATGTCCGTCTTTATACTGAATTGGATATACGATACGGACTACCTTACCTACACCGGATTCTTCCCATTCTGGCGGTGTGATCTCTACGCCCTTATGTCTCGGAGGTGTATATTTGTCGCCCTCTCTAACTTTCCAGTACGGGAATACTTTAGCCACATTGACACCATATCTACTTACAAGAGCGTCATTCCCATCGCCCTCAATCGCAAATTCGATTTTCTTCTCCCACTGTGCCGGTTTTCCTTTTCCTGCCACATTTACGTTTCTAATCTGGAAATAACACTCTCTCGGCTGTGCGTTTGCATTCAGCTTTAACGCCGCTACTTTTTGCATAACGGACTTTAAGTTTGATGTATTTACCGATTTCATATCAGTTCCACTTTCGTGAATCATTTGATAAATAGCCGCCATTGCTGACACTACGCATTCTTTTGAATAGGAATCAAACTCCATTCCTCTTGTTTCTAAATCTTCTTTCATCAGGTCTACATAGCTGTTTGTCCATACTGAAAGAGTGGTGTTAAATGCTTTTACTTCTGCCATTTTTTATATCTCCTTTTCTTGATTTTTTATATTTCCCTCAGGCGCATACATAGTGAATTGAGTTTTTTAGTTTGATATATTCTGTTCTGTTGTGTGCTATAATTAACTGTTCTTTCCTGATGTTTCTTATTTAGGTGAACCTCAATCCACCGTGAATACACCTGAGGGTTATGCTCGGTGGCATATGAAACAGAGTGAATGTTTTATAATTTTCTATTTTTTGTTGTTTTAAAGTGTTATATCCTTCTGTGTTTTCCGGGCATTCACCCGGATTCATATGCCGCCGAACTTCTTTACTTTAAATAACAGTCACGTTTTCTGGATTGATGTGATATCGTCCATTTCCATTTGCTCGCTGTGTACCGATTCCAATATACTTTCCACTGGTCTCGATCAGCTGCAAAACTGTCTCATGTGGAAATACAATATCCGGGCAAGATACTTCAATTGTAGTTCTCCAATTATGAAATACATTGCTACTACAAAGAACCGGGCTTGCACTGATTCCAGATGTAGGAACGATATTGCTCACAACTTCAACGCTCTCAAAATTTACCGGGCAAATGGAGCCTGCCATTGAAAGTGAACGCTTGATGTCTGTTCCTTTCTTTCCGGTGGAGTCCTTAAAGAACGTAATAAATGTCTCAGTAAAAGCTTTCTTGAACGCCTGAGTAAGAATGCAAGGACGGTTATCTTTCATGTATGATTCCCATTCTTCCTGAGTGTAAAGAGAAATATCTTCATCGTGAAATTCAATCGGTTTTTCCCAGTGAATGCCTGTAACCAAGCCCTCCCAAATATTTTTTGACTGGTTGTAGATTTCCGGCATTTTTGTTCCTTTATCATGCGCCTGTTTCCAACATTCGGCCTGTTCGTAGTAACGACTTCTTTTATGAAGAATAAGGTCTGTATCACCGATAAGTTCCAGTTTTAATGTTGTTTCTTTTAAAGGTTCGATTGTAAATGATTTTGCTTTTGCCATTGTGTTTTTCCTCCGAAATTTTATGATTTGATTTATAGTTTCTGTTTGCGCAAACGCTCAAGCAGATTATTCTGCAATAAATATGTATGTAGTATGCTGTTTTGCTTTATTTTGTTCTTCGGTATTCTACGGTACCCTATGGTATCCTGCGGAGTAATCCGCTTGAACCTTTACGCAAATCCCAGATGTACTTAGCAAGTAGTAGAATATGCTGTATTTTACTTTCGTGTGCTGTTCTCTATTATGCAGAGATATAATTTTCTTGGCAGATTCTACTACCAGTTAAATACATCTGGTTGAGTTGAACGCTCGGTATGCGGCATAAATTGTCCTGTGCTGTGCTTTGATGTTATATTCTTCGTTATACTTTTCTTCGCTGTGGAGATTTCATGCCACATACCCAAAATTCAATTTTTGTTTGGAGAGCTGCTTTACAGACGATATAAAAGTCATGGCTTGCGCTGTGATGTTATGTCTTGTGCTGTAATATTTTGTTCTATACTGACGGTTATACCGCCTGTAAAACAGCCCTCCGTTGAAAGTGTTGCGTTGTATCTTATTCTGTTTTCTTATGTCCTGTAGTTTCATACTTTGTTTTTTATTAAGTGTTCCACAACACTCGCCACTCTGCACAAGTAAAAAATTTGCACTGTAATATAATATTTTATGCTATGATATGCTGTTTTCTGATATTGTGCTTTGTATTTCTGCTTATGCAGACTGATAAATGCTGTGGTTTCCTACGCTCATAAACCTGTAAAAGTCTCTTGTGGTATATTTTACTGTGATATTTTGTACTGTCTTTCAGTATCGTATTGTCCTGCTTTTACAGGCATATCAACGTAGGAAGTTTGCCACTACTGCACTCATAAACCTATGAAAATGTTCTTGAGTATCTTGTGATATTTTGTTCTGTGCTATAGTTTACTATGCTTTCGTGTACTTCCTATTTTCATAGGCATATCAGCACAGTAGTGGCTTCGATATTTAATTAATCATTTCCCATATTTCTTCATATTCTGAGATACTGTTAAATTTCTGCTTTATTGCCAAAAGTTCGCTCCTGCAACGCTCTACAAGTGATTTATATTCGTCTGGCTTCTTCAAAATCAACTTTGTTGGTTTATATCCGGACTCATTGTCAGTCTTGTAGAAAACTCTGATTGTTGTCGGCTCTGGCTGCTTATCAGGCTTCTGCTCAATGATTTTAAGGTTCCTTACAACTGCTCTTGCTTCTGAAATTCTCCATTTCTCAGCAGCTTCGGTATCATCCCATGTAAAACACTTGTGAAGTTCAGTGTTGCTGTCTCTGGCTTTTTCAAGAATCTGCTGTGGCGTTGCTGATTCCAGTTCTTCGCAGATTTCCATGATTTCATCTGCGCATTTCTGCGCATCTGCTTTAAATTTGAATGTTCCCCATGTAGCTAATTGCATTTACCCACCCCTCTCAAATCTCCGTTACCGTCATATCCCCCTCAGCAACTTTTAAGAATATCAACTGCGCATCTGCGTTAATGCCTGCCAGACTGCTGTTGTCCAGTTCTGCTGCACAGTCTACGAATATCGGATAACTCACGCCGTAAAACTTCTGCAATCCGTCCATGATGGCAATTTTGCCTTTCATCATCAGGGCTGTATTGGCGTTCCCGATCAGTTTCTTCCAGTTACCGTCCTTATCCTGCACGTACCAGATACAAGCATCTACTACTTCACCATTTTTCTGCGTATCGAACAGTTTTACCTTAACTCCGTCAAAATACTGGTTTACTGTATCTTCAAGGGCGGTATTCTTCGCCATACTCAGGGATTTCAGCTCGTCCAGAATCATCTGTGCGTCAGCTTTGCTCTGTGCGTACTGTTTCTGACTTTCCTGAAGCTTCTCGATCTGTTCGTCAATTCGGACGTTGTTGTTGGATTCTCCGATTCTCTGATTAACTGCTGCCAATTCCTGTTTCTTTCCTGATAACTGCTCTGAAAGCTGTTTCTTTGCTTCTTCGCCATCGTCCAGAGAATTAAGCTCCTGTTCTTTCTCTTTGATTGAAGCAAGAATCTGCTGATATTCGGCGTTTCCTGATAAGCCTGGTTCTTTCAGTATGGCTTCCAGATTCTTATTTTCTGCATCCAGAGAAGTTTTGATCTGCTCTAATTCATCTGTCAGTTTGGAAATCTCGGATGTGAGAGCTTCTTCCTGCTTATGCGCTTCTTTCATATCGGCAGACGCTTTATTGCCAACTTGAATAACTTCATCAAGTTTGCGTTTCTTGTCACGTTCCCATTCTTCCTGAGCTTTCAACTGCTGATTGATTCTTTCCTGTTTCTTCTGTTCAAATCTTCTCTTTAGCTGCTCAATCTGCTCTGGCGGAAGATTCTGACCGCAAGTCGGACAAATGGTCTCTGCGTCCTTGAATGTCTCAGATTCAATGTTGTCCAGAGCCGTGTTGTCCCATTCCATCTCTTTGATTTTTGGATATTGTGTTCTGGCGCTCTGTAATTTTTCAAGGAGTTCTTTCTTCTGTGCTCTCAGGCTCTCTAATGCAGAAGTCTTTTTATTTAACTCCGATGTTTTAATGTTCCTGTCTAATTCAAGAGCACTGATCTTGTTGCAAACCAATGATTTCTGTTTTAACGAGTCTGCTTTAGCCCTTGATTCTGCTTCTAACAGCCTGGTTCTTAACCCTGTCAGTTCTACTTTAATCTCTCCGGCTTTCTCGTTCCCTGACTGCGCAATCTGCGTTTCAAGGTCTGAAATCTGTTCCTGCAAGGCATTCTTCTGCAATTCCAATTCGGCGGTATCAGCATCGACTTTTGACTGCTCCATACCGATAATCTGGTTTGGAATGGCTTTCAACTGTTCTTCTGCCTTTTTCAGTGTTGCACTGTTCATGGCTTTAATTTCATCTGCCTTGTAGGTTTCCAGAAGTGGTACCAACTCGGCACAGTCTGGAACCGTCTTGGCAATTTCTAAATCTGTTTTCCCGGCACCGTCTGACATAGAAAACAGAATCTTTCTGGCATCTGCATCTTTCAAATCTGTGAAGATTTCCATGTGAGACAGCATAAGGAAATTATCAAAGTCAAACCCACGTTCTTTCAAATCGGCTTTAAAATCTCTTTCAGCTTTCGGAACGCTGTTGATTTCGTACTTGTTTGATAATGCAACCTTGCCCGGCTTTCCGTCCTTTGGCTTGCTTTCTGTGCGCTTCTGGAACTTCGCTACGCTTACCGGCTTCCCATCAATTACAAGTTCACTATCAACTCTTGGAAGACATTCTCTGCCATCATCCGGTCTGATATCCGGGTTGCTCTTTAAACTGTAGTCTTTGTCGCAAAACTCCCACATATGAGCGTCTGCCAGTGTGGTTTTCCCGCATCCGTTCTTCCCGGAAACGATTGTTCTGTGACCGAACTCTACTTTCTTCTCCTGCTGACCTTTAAAATCGGTCAATCTAATTTCTCTTACTTCGATTTTTCTCATACTACAAAACCTCTAATCTTTTTACTGATACTTCCAACGCTGTTACCCATGATTGACTCTGATCAGACCACAGTTCCCGGCTTTGGAATCTTCCGCGGAGTTTGATTTTTGCTCCCTTTTTCAGATTCTCTACGGCATCTGCGTTTTCCTCCCAGCATAAACAACTGATGGCATCTGATCTGGTATATCCGTCTTTCTTCTTTCTGTTTACTGCCAGAAGTATTCTTGCCAACTTCCTGTCGTTGTTCACGCCAATCATCTTTATTGTTGGCTTTTTAATCAGATATCCAGTCAGATAAACTTCGTTTGCATCGTGTTCTTCCAACCTTTCAAGGTACTGAATCTCCATTGCTCTTACATATGCTGTAAGGCTTTTCTTACCATCTTCCCGGACTGTACGGCTTCGCATTTCACCATATACACTAGCAATCAGCTCTGTTTCTCTTGAAATCATGTATTCTGGCACAATAATCGGAAGAATATCGTAAGATGTGCTCTTTCTAAAAATTGTCATTCTTCCCTCGTACATCTTGGTTCCACCGTATTCTTCATGTGAGAATACGAACCCCGCCGGAATGTCACCTGATAAAAGCACTTGGTTCTCATCTCGCATCTTCATTTCCTAAATCACCTTCTTCATTCAACAGCAATAATGTCTCCACAAGAACTGCTGCCTGCTTCAAAACAATGTTACTGAGTTTCTTGTTTCTTGCTTCAAGTTTTGCGTTTTCCGCTTCCAGATCACAAATAATCTCGCTTGCAAGTGGTTTCTGTTCGTTGGATGTGTGTGTTTTTGACATAAAAAATGCCCTCCTAATTATTTATTTGATAAATACAGGAAGGTGTGTTATACTTGTCCTGTATTTAACTTAGCCAAATTAAGTTAGATACGCGGCTCCATGTGGTATGTCGGTACCTGTGGAGCCAAACCTTTACTCTTCTGCAATAAATTCTCCATTTACAAGTTTATAAAATGTATCAGGTTTTATCTTTACTCCGTCTACTTTCGCAGACTTCACATCTACAATATGGTATGTTCCGTCTTCAAATTCCTTCCATTCAGCAAGTACAATAAAGCATCCGATAGACCCTTTTGCTTTGGAATTGCATCCAATTGCCATTGCAACGCTCTCTTTTCCTTCTACGGTTGCCGCTGACCAGTCTCCGGTGTTGGTTGCCGCTGACCAGTCTCCGGTGTTGGTTGCCGCTGACCGGTTTCCGGTGTTGGTTGCCGCTGACCAGTCTCCGGTGTTGGTTGCCGCTGACTGGTCTCCGGTGTTGGACTTTTTATCATCGTCCCAGTTAACCTGATCTTTAATGTACTCCAGACCGGCTTTAACAATTCCGGCAATTCCGATTTCTGCTTTAATCGAAATCTTCTTTCCTACTCTCTTGCTATCGTCAGATTTCTGATCGTTTGCATCCAGCTCGACTTCGCAATATCTGGAATCAGCCGGTGCATAATATCCAAATACATCCAACGGATTCTCACAAGCATGAAATCCCGTATCACAAATCTCGGCTCTTTCTTCTTCATACTTCTTTCCGATTTCATACTGAAAATCACGGCATTTTAAGTCTTTGTCAAATCCCTTATAGCATTTCATTTTTCCTTGTCCTCCAAATTCAGTCCGAGTATAGCTGCACAAACCTCTTTCTTTAAATACGTATTTGCTTCGGTTGTGTTCAGGTACGCTTCAAATGCCTTTAATCTGCCTACCAGCTCTGCATACTCCTCGGCTACGGTCTCTGCTCTGAAATCCATCTTATTTTCTTTCTCAAAACTATTACCACCAACACACAAAATACGAACACACCTTTGCTAAATAATATTGTAAACATACATTTCCCTCCGTGTACTTTTGCTCATTTTCACAATTTCTCTTCTATAGTAACAGAGCCGCATCCATCGTCTCCTGCAGCATGCGCAGGTATTTGTCCAGATAAGCCTCCACATCACTCATACTTTTTATATTTTTCTCCTCGTCAAATACCATGTATTTATCACTCTTGCTTATACACATGTACAATCTGTCCCCATCGAATGTCACATGGAGAGACGCCTTCTCCTTTGGATAAAGTGCCGCCAGCCTCTCCATGACATCCGGTGTAAGCATATAAAATATATTCTCCTCGTCATTGCAGTTTATAGTGAACAGCAGATTAAAGTTCTCGTTTTCTGTCTTTTCTATTCTTCCCACTGCGCCACGCTCCAGACCGCACTTCAATATATTCTTCATCTCCAGTTCGGAGTTTCCCATGACTCCCAGCAAAGCCGATGAACTTTTTCTATATGGTATCTCAACAACCAGCCCGCCAAATAATTTGTCTATTTTTTTCTCTTTATCACCATCACTGTCCTCGTGATAATACTCGTACTCCATGTATTCATAACTGCACCTGAAATGAACACCCTTGTATGTTCCCTCCACCATGTCGCGGCCGTTAACCAGCAAAGGCTTGCCATCCAGTGTAAATGGTCTGCCAGCAAAGCAGTTCAGTCTTCTCATCTGTTCATCAGGAAGTCCGCCCTGATGTCTGTATACGCTACCCTCTCCATAACGTCTCCTGATAATCTGTGGGATCAGCTCCGTGTAAATCACACTGGAATCTGAAATATTCTCTTTTTTCTTTTTGCTCTTACTCACCCATCTGAATATAAGGAAGATAACTACTCCGTATACGATCACCAGTCCGCCGGGATTTTCTGAATCTGTTCCGCCACCAGCTCCCGCACCGCCTGATGATATGTTGTCCATACCGCCAAATATCTGCTCTACCATGTCAAATATCCGCTCTGTTATACTCATGCCATTTATCAGCCCGGCCTCATTAAGTATCGTGAACGCCATGATCACCACTACTACGGTTATGAGCACTATTCGTATCCCGAGCCATTTTGTCCTTCTCTTCGCATCCGCCTGATCGCTCCTTCTCTGAAAATCACCGGGCAAGCCTCCATTCTCGTATCTTGATATAACATCCTCTGACCGATCATTCTGTCTGGCTTCCCCGTAGAGCCTCTCCTCTATCTCCTGGCGCCACATGGCATCAAGTGCTTCCCATCTCAGCTTTATCTGCTCATTTGTCATGCCCTGCTCCCGCATCTCTTTCTCTCTTTGGCTGCGGTATATTCTGGAATACATGTTGGGCGCTCCGACATCCGGTCCAAGATACATTCGGTCTCTCTCATCTATCGGCAGATCGGCATATGCATCTCCGGGCATAAGCGTCCCATCCGCATAGTTTCTGACATGATACTTGGCTGATTCATTTGCAAATTCAAGCGAGCCAGTCTATCCCCGTGTTCCTTTTTCATCCGTGATTTCTCCTTTATCCCCGTCCAGATCAACTGTTATTTGATTTACTATAAAACTTTTTCACATCTGCCCACTATCAGCGCCATGTAAAATTTCAGTCAAATGCGTGCAAGACGGCACTTATCTGCTCAATATAACCGGCGACTCCGCAGTATCAAATGAAGGTGGGGACGGAGGGGACAGGTACCTCCGTCCCCACCTCTGTCTCCATTTTTTCTCAGGGCGCCTCTATCTGAGCAACGAAAGCTTTTTATCCCCCTAAATGTTATTTCACAGATATACTTTAGCAAATTTGAGTATAAAACTCCTGTTCACTGTCCATACTCTATTTAGAAGAAAATCCACAGACTGCCAGGCAGTCACCAGTTTTTTCAGATAGATTCATAATTTCAGGAGGTATACAGTACATGTCAAATATGTTTTGTTTTCAGTGTCAGCAGACAGCGGGGGGATCCGCATGTATCAATACTGGAGTGTGCGGCAAGCAGCCATCCACATCTAATCTACAGGACGAGCTTGTGTGTGAGCTTATAAAACTCGCAGAACTCTCAAAAAATGAGAATAAACACAGCGCAGTCGCCGACAGACTTATCATAGACGGTCTTTTCACAACCCTGACAAATGTAAACTTTGACGACAATGCAATAAAAGAATTTATGGGAAGGGTTAAAAACGAGCAGAACAAGATCAACAGACCTGAGGCTGAAAAGATACAGGTGATCGACCTATGGGATGGTGACACGGATATAGTATCCTTGCGTTCCACCCTGCTGTTTGGACTCAAGGGTATGGCGGCATACGCCCATCACGCCATGAATCTCGGCTACACAGATAATGAGGTTCTGAAGTGGTTCTACAAGGGACTATGCGAGGTTAACAGGGAGCACAGCGTCACCGAATGGATAGAACTCATCATGGAATTTGGCCAGGTCAATTTCAAATGCATGGAGCTGCTGGACAAAGCCAACACTGAATCATTTGGCAATCCTGTGCCTACTAGAGTAAATGTTGACATCAAAAAAGGGCCATTTATCGTGGTCTCCGGTCACGACCTGAACGACCTGTCACAGCTCCTTGAGCAGACTAAAAAGACAGGAGTAAATGTATATACCCACTGCGAGATGCTGCCTGCGCACGGCTATCCGGAGCTTAACAAATACCATAATCTGGCGGGCAATTTCGGAACCGCATGGCAGAGCCAGCAGACGGAATTTGAGAACATACCCGCGCCGGTGCTCTTTACCACCAACTGTCTCATGCCACCAAGACCGAGCTACAAGGACAGGATCTACACCACATCAGTCGTGGGTTATGACGGCATGGTTCACATCTCAGGTACAAGAGCAGGGAAGAAAGATTTTACCCCTCTGATCAAGCACGCACAGAAGCTTGGCGGCTATGAACACGACAGGAGCATGAGCGGCATAAACGGCGGTCATATGTTGACGACCGGATTTGGACACAGCGCGGTTCTGTCACAGGCTGGCAAGATCATAGATGCAATCAAGGCTGGTCATATCAAACACATTTTCCTCGTTGGCGGCTGCGACGGCGCACATCCGGGACGCAACTATTACACCGAATTCGTAAAGCAGACTCCGATGGACACCCTTGTCCTCACCCTCGCCTGCGGCAAATACCGTTTCAACGATCTCGACCTCGGCGAAATCGACGGGATTCCAAGAATACTCGACATGGGGCAGTGCAATGACTCCTACAGTGCCATCAAGGTTGCTTTGGCTCTGGCTGATGCATTTAATTGCAGCATAAACGACCTCCCACTCACCCTTGTGCTGTCATGGTACGAGCAGAAAGCCATCTGTATCCTTCTCACCCTGCTGTCGCTGGGCGTGCGCAACATGTATATCGGCCCGACACTGCCTGCGTTCATGTCTGAGACTGTGATTAAATATCTGGTGGAAAATTATAAGCTAAACCCGATCACTGCTCCTGAACAGGATATGGATGCGATACTGAAACGTTGAGTATATCACTTATACTCTCCGCCATATCCGCATTTATCCCTATAGCTCTGTTCCCAAGACTTTCCGGAATCACAGCTTGATCGAGATTTAACCTGATAAGCGTTATGTTATCGTGTTCTCTTGTCATTTTCTCAAAAG
>OIYF01000021.1_pt1 | contig 89763 bp, 87 predicted proteins | sample 1587971 | NCBI WGS metagenome assembly OIYF01 (sample SAMN03283248) | human gut metagenome | biome: human-associated habitat; material: feces | host: Homo sapiens | place: Peru | collected 2012 | reverse complement strand
TTCTAAAAAAAGGCGGCGAAGCCGCCACGAGAGCCCTGAACCTTGAACCCTGAACCAAATGAAAGCAAAGTAAAAAGAGGCTGTGAAGAAATGAGAATTCATTTCTTCACAGCCTCTTTGTTTACGTGAGGGATCGTATACATCCTATGTATGCATCAGCGTAGAGCCTTTGATCGATAAGAGCATATCCTCTCAAAACGAATGCCCGATGGCCGCTGCTGTCCGCACAGAAGCGATAAGCCGCATTATCTGTTACTTTCCTCGACGAGCTTCATGATCTCATCTTTCTTCTCTTCGAGGAGCGACCGGTCTCCCATCGTCTCCATATTGAAACGTATAAGAGGCTCCGTATTCGATGGACGAAGATTGAAACGCCAATTTTCAAACTCAAGCCCTACGCCATCCGTAGGATCGATAGCCAAGGCTTCCGGTGCATAGGCTGCCTTGACTGCAGCGAGTGTTTTCTCCACATTTTGGGCTGGCAGATTGATCTCTCCGCTCACGGGGAATTCTTTCTCCATTTCAGCAACCATTTCGCCAAGGTGCCTGCCTGTCTCACTCATGAGCTCTGCCACAATGAGCCATGGGATCATACCGGAGTCACAGTATGAAAAGTCACGGAAAAAATGATGGGCACTGTTTTCAGCTCCATAAATGCCATGGACGCGACGCATAGTCTCCTTCATGAAAGCATGTCCCCCCTTCGATTCGACGGGCACACCTCCATAGAGACGGCAGATCTTTTCCGTATTCCAGAAGACGCGCGGATCGTGAATGATGATCTCTCCGGAATGCCTCTTGAGAAAATAGGATGCAAGCAGCCCTACCATGTAGCAGCCTTCTACGAATTTCCCATTTTCATCGATGAAGAAGCAGCGGTCAAAGTCTCCGTCCCAGGCGATCCCGAGATCTGCTTTTTCTTCGAGCACCTTCTCCTTGAGCGGCTTCTGGCACTCTTCCAGCATCGGATTCGGCACACCATGCGGGAAGCTGCCGTCCGGCTCCATATATAATTCTGTAAAAGTAAAGGGCAGGTGTTTCTTTAGTTCTGCGAAGGCGATATTGGCGCAGCCATTTCCTGCATCCACCACAATGTGAAGTGGCTTCATCTTTGTGACATCCACAAAGGAGAGGATACAGTCGATGTAGTCCTGAAGGATCTGTCTCGCAAAGGTCTTCCCTTTTTTCTCTGCCTCGGGAAAATCCCCGGAGAATGCGAGTGCTTCGATATCTTTCAGTCCCGTATCGGCACTGACAGGGATCCCCCCTTCGCGCACAAGTTTTAAGCCATTGTAATTCGATGGATTATGGCTCGCGGTAATCATGATGCCGCCGGAAAGTCCGTAATGGAACGTAGCGAAGTACATCATTTCCGTCCCGCAAAGGCCGATGTCCATCACATCCGCGCCGCCATCCGTCAGGCCGCGCATGACAGCCTTAGCGATGGCAGGAGAGCTCGGACGGATATCATAGCCGACACACATCGCCTTCGGATGGTAGAGTGCTGCATACGCGCGACCTACGCGATATGCCAGGTCTTCGTTCACCTCCGCCCCCACGACGCCGCGAATATCATAGGCTTTGAAGCCTTTATGAGAAAGTTGGAGTGGTTGCATGGTATTTCTTCCTTTTTGAAAAACCGAAGGAGACAGGGAGCTGATCATCGTCAGACAGCATCCATCGGCAAATCTGATCCATCGATTGGATCCCCATGTCCCTGAAATCATCAGTCAGTCGTCTTCGACACGTCTTTTCCCATCCGGGAGAGCACCTGCACATATCCGTCGGCACCGAATTTCAAGCAACGCTTCACGCGAGAAATCGTGGCAGTGCTCGCACCCGTCGCTTCTTCGATGCGGTCATACTTATCTCCCGCTTCGAGCATACGTGCCACTTCCAGACGCTGCGACATGTCACGCAGCTCATTGATCGTACAAATATCTTCAAAAAATTCATAGCACTCCTCTCTCGTCTTCAAAGTCAGAATGCCATCGAAAAGCTGATCCGTCAGCGGATTCACCAGTCTGTGATTCACACTCATTTATATGTCCTCCTGTCATTAGGTAGTTATGGTTACGACACTTTAGTATATTATAACATTAGAGGCAAAGCGGTGCAAAAAGAAAATGAGGGGAGTAGCTGGTGACTAGTGACTAGTGACTGGTTACTAGGAGACATCAGACTCTCTCATATCGTCATTTCGAGCGAAGCGAGAAATCTTTTTCATACCTATCCGCCCCTTCGGGGCACCTCCTGCCAAAGGAAGGAGGAAAAAACAGAGCTCGGGTATCGCCATTATTTATACTCCGCGGCGCTTCCATATTTTTATGCGCCGCACCACCACTCCTCACTCCTCACTCAAGGGAAAACTTTCTCACACGATCAAGGACAACACGCCCCACGGGCTCCCCCCCTATTGACTTTCTTTCTCATAAAGAGTACAATTCATTCAATCGGCTTTGTCGATTGAATTACATACGACTTTCATCATGAGTGGCGGAGGGACTGGCCCTTTGAAGCCACGGCAACCATCTTTATGAAACGGTGCCAATTCCAGCGAGTGTATTCTCGAAAGATGATGCGACTGCAAGCTTTCATCTTCCGATGAAAGCTTTTTTGTTTTTATGAGGAGACTCCAATGATTGAACTCAAACATATAACGAAAGTATATGGCAATTTCAAAGCACTGGACGACGTCAGCGTCACCATCAGAGATGGTGAGATCTACGGTATCGTCGGGCAGTCCGGTGCAGGGAAATCGACCCTGGTCCGCTGCATCAATATGCTTGAACCACCGACCACAGGCGAAGTCCTGATCAATGGCAAAGACATGATGAAGCTCTCCAAGGCGGAACTGCGCAGCGAGCGCAAAGGCATCGGCATGATCTTCCAGCATTTCAACCTGCTGTCCTCCCGCACAGTGGCAGGAAATATCGCATTCCCTTTGGAGCTTGCCAATGTGCCGAAGGCAGAACAGAAGAAACGCATCGATGACATCCTCGAGATGGTCGGTCTCACCGAGTACAAAGATAAGTACCCCGCACAGCTCTCCGGCGGACAGAAGCAGCGTGTCGGCATCGCACGCGCTATCGTGTCCAATCCATCCGTACTTCTCTCCGATGAAGCGACCTCTGCGCTGGATCCGGAAACGGTCAAGTCCATCCTGCAGCTGCTGAAAGATATCAATAAGAAGCTCGGCATCACCATCATCATGATCACGCATCAGATGGAAGTCATCAAGGAAATCGCTGAACGTGTCGCCGTCATCGAACATGGCCGCATCATCGAGGAAGGCTCCGTCGTCGATCTTTTCACCAATCCGCAGACTCCGACTCTGAAAAAATTCGTCGGCTCGGTCATGTCTTCGGAAGTACCGGAACAGCTCTCCCACATGGATATCCATGCCGATAAAGAGAACGCGGACGACCAGACCGTCCTCTCCCTCTCCTTCCGCGGCGACGTCGCAAATGAACCGATCATCGCCAACCTCATCAAAAAGTACAATCTGGACGTATCTATCCTGTACGGCTCCATCGACTACATCCAGAATGTATCCTTCGGCCGTCTCATTATCACCATCATTGGCGATGACAGCGATATGCAAGAAGCGCTCAGTCATCTGAAATCGTTACCTATCACAAGCGAGGTGCTCGGATATGTCTCCAGTCATTAGTAATCTTCTTCTGAAAAGTACAGCAGAAACCTTCTACATGCTCGGCGTTTCTGCCCTGATCGCCGCTGTCGTCGGCATTCCTCTGGGGATCCTCCTCGTCGTCACGGAGAAAAACGGCATTCTCGCCTGCCGCCTGCTCAATAAGCCGCTCGCTTTTGTCATCAATATGATCCGCTCCATCCCATTCATCATTCTGATGGTCGCGATCATTCCTCTCACCCGTCTCATCGCAGGCACCTCCATCGGCACCACCGCAGCCATCGTCCCACTGACCATCGCTGCGATCCCCTACACCGCCCGCATGGTCGAGACCTCCATCCGTGAAGTCCCCTTCGGCCTCATCGAAGCGGCTGAATCCATGGGCGCTTCCCCATTCCAGATCATTAAGAAAGTCCTCATCCCGGAAGCCCTGCCTTCCATCATTGAGAATATCACTGTCGTCGTTGTCACCCTCATCGGTTCTTCCGCTATGGCAGGCACCATCGGCGGCGGCGGCTTAGGCGACCTCGCCATCCGCTACGGCTACCAGCGTTTCCAGGCCGACGTCATGGTGGCTACCATCCTCGTCCTTATCGTCGTCGTCCAGCTCATCCAGTTTATCGGAAGCAATCTTGCGAAAAAGGCGAATAAGAAGTAAAAAATGGGTAAGCCTGGGGAATAGAGACTGGCTATATCCGCCTTCTCCTCTGCGTCCTCTATATGCGCCCTGCCCCATGCCTCTTATCAGGTTTTCCACTGGATCTATAGGAAATGCGAATTCTCCCACTTCCATACATAGACACCGGATTTTATAAAAGAAGGGAAGTATATCTATGTTAAAGAAACTCGTCATCGCTGGACTTTGCGCCCTCTCCGCAGCAGCCATCATCACCGGCTGTGGTTCCAACGCAAAGCCAGCCTCCTCAGCCGCTGCCTCTGTACAGGAAAAGAAAGAGATCACCGTCGGTGCTACGGCCGGTCCGCATGCAGAAGTCGTCGAAGCCGCTGCCAAAGAAGCTGAAAGCAAAGGTCTCAAGGTCAATGTGAAGGAATTCTCCGACTATGTCACTCCGGATCAGGCACTCGCTGACGGCGATCTCGACCTCGTTGTCTACCAGCATGAACCGTTCCTGAAGAACTTCAACAAACAGCACAATACAAACCTCGTCTCTATCGGCAAAGCTATCCTGATGCGCATGGGCGTCTACTCCAACAAGTACAAGGATATCAAGGATCTGCCGGACGGCGCTACCGTCTCCATCCCGAACGACCCGACCAATGAAGGCCGTGGTCTCCAGCTACTCGAAAAAGCAGGCGTCATCAAGCTGAAGGAAGGCGTCGGCATGAAAGCCACCCCGGCAGATGTCGTAGAAAACCCGAAACACCTGAAATTCCAGGAACTCGAAGCCGCTCAGCTTCCGAGAAGCCTTGCTGATGTCGATGCATCCGTCATCACCATGAACTACGTCATGAGCTCCGGACTTTCCCCGAAAGACCAGGGCATCTTCCTCGAAGACAAGGATACCCCGCTCGCCGTCATGATCATCGCTGCCCGCGAGAAGGACAAGGATCAGCCGGCTTATCAGAAATTCGTCAAGTACTATCAGTCTGAATCCGTCAAGAAATTCATCGCTGAAAAGTACAAAGGCACCATCGTCCCTGCTTGGGAATAATGGATGGAAATAAAAAGGAACCGCAAGAGCGGTTCCTTTTTTTGAAATTAGAGGGCGTGTTTTAATGGTTCGAAGGGTTCTATGGGTTCAGAAAGTTCAATGGGGACTATGCGGCACATTTCGTCATCCTGAGCGGAGAAAAACGTCGTATGTTAAAAAATGGCTTATCTGAAATATGAGAACTGAGTCGAAGGATCTAAGCGCTGCTTTTTGATAAGTCATCTCTCGTATCGTCATTTCGAGCGAAACCGAGAAATCTTCTTCCTATGCTGATTGGGAACTACCTTCATGCCTACAACACGGAAAAACCGCATGAGGCACTAGAATATGCGGCTCCTGATACCGTTTACTATGGGATGTTTGTTGCGTGAGCAGGAGGCTGGGGAGCGGAGATTGTCTCACACCTCTGAGAATAAGTCAAGGAAAAACGCCTTGACTTATTCTCAGAGGTGTGAGGGATGCTAAACAGCCCCAATCCTGTCAATTTCGTACACATTAAGCGCATTGCGCCAGCATGCCATGAAGCGCGCTTAAAATTTCAAAACATGGTCTTGACAGGCGGCCTATTGCAACAATTCTTCAAGTTGTCTTTGAAATTCCCTTATCGATTCTCTAAATTGTCTATTAAATTCCTTCCTTCTTCTTCTTTCTTTCTTCTTTTTTCTTCAATGTGTTTTTTTATATGATCTATAGCACCTTCTTCATTTTCATATTCATTGAACCCAAGCATGTATGAGAAACCCTTTACTGCTCGGCGATAGCAAGGATAGTAAACTAGTTTTCCCTTTCTCACATATTTATTAACATAGTATTCATTTCCATCATCATCTGTCTCTATTATTTTTATGTCATTCATCAAGTGAAAATAATCGTATATTTGATATATGACATCGTTATAAAGATCCTCTTCATCATAATATTCACCAGGTCTAAAATAATGCTTCTCGTCTTAATTATCTATGAAGCCAAAATTATAACCAAATATCTTTCTTTCGGTCGGAGGACAAGCTTCGATACAATAATGCCTTAGTATTTTTACATGTATACCCGTGTGCACATGCAAAACAGTTCGATTTTATCGAGTGTTTCAAAAATCTCACTTTATTTTCTTCTTATCTATGACATACGCAAAATAGCCCCTGCAGATACAGGGGCTGTGTCTTTTTTACAACGATTCGTAATACTCACGAATCTTGTTTGCCATCAATTTTCTTCGCTTAACTAGGAAATCGGAGTAATCAGTGATATCCATATTTTCAAATCCATCTGGAACGCAGTTTTGGCGCAAATTATCTTTCAGTACCTCCTTATCGACAATACTTCCATATTGAGGAATTTTGGACTCGCACTGACTCAATATGTTTTTCATATAGATACACGGGGCATCATCACTGATTCGGATATTGATTTCCTGCTGAAGGAATACGTAATTCGCGATCTGGTTGTACATCGATTTAAGCAGACCATGATCCGTCAAATACTTTTTAGGAAACAGATGATGAATATCGCCGCGATTTTCCAACATGCTCTCCACTTCGATGTGTTCTGACAAGAAGCCTTTGTCATGCGATTTTGCTTGTGCTGCTAAGAAAATATTGAAATAGGGGCTGCTTACTACGGAAGTATCCAATTTCTGTAAGAGCGTAACATTCCAGAAAGCAGCAGAAAGTTCCCCTGCTTCAGTCACATTCAAATATTCTACCGGGTCATCATAAGAGAAGAAACGCTTGATATCATAATCAAACATGGATTCAGGGGAGCTGGAATACCGTCCTGTCAAAATCGAGAGCACCACCCAGTGCCGCACGATTTTTTCGATGATACCATCGGCCACCTTGCGCTCCCGCAGTGCCAAGTAAAGTGCATAACCAAAGTTCAACACATTCTGCGAGCGTATCAAGGAAGGCTTCACAATACCCGCCGAATTGATGATCATAAGGAATCGTTCGTAATTGGTCTGATTGATGGTATGCAATACCGCATCATGCAATTTGGCAAAAGAGTCCTCTTCGATTTCAATTTTAAATTCTCGTGTTTCAAAATCACGGCCAGACAGCAAACTAACCAGATCTGCTAATCTGCCTCTTTTGAATTTGTAGGTGAATGCCACGCGCAAAACATCAGCATAGGATGTTTTATATATAGGATTCACTTTTCCGGCGGCCCATTTGATGGCATCGAATTCTGGCTTAGACGCAAAATCCGTGTCATTTGCTTTGATATCTTTCAAATCTTCTGGGGATTCCAGCAAGTGACAGAAATAATCGATGGTCTTCCTGGTCAGATTTCCTCCGTATGCTTCATTAGAGGAAATCTTTGACATGGCAAAATCGGCTTGTGACAATACGACCCCTTTGGAATTGATTCGAATAAAAATATCTGTGACGCTATCAATATCCAAGTCTGCATTCAAGCTGATAACGCCTAATCTATTATCCTGAATTCCACGAAGTTTAGTAAAAATGTCACTGATTCGAGACATTTGATTATTGTCATTTAGCCCATTCTTTTGGCAATAATCCATGACCTGGGAGAAAAAATTAAAATTCGACTCAAACATTTTCGAGATATCCGGAATCCACTTACTACTCTTTTGATTTGCGGAGTTGGATACTTCAAATGTTTCTTCCAGAGGATTAAATGCGATGACAATCCGTTTCCATTTATAGTGATAATCAAGAACTTCATTCCCTGCAATAGCCGCTGACAGTGCTGTAATACGCTGCTGCCCGTCAATTAGTACTTTTTCCCCAGAAGAAGTTGTCCCATCTTTCAGTTTAACTTTCGGATTTTGCCATACAATAATGTAGCCAACGGGAAATCCTTTATATAAGGAGTCTAACAAATCACGAACTTTGGAGGCGTCTCAGACAAATGGGCGCTGCATCTCCGGAATAGCAATTTCTCCAGCCTTTATATCTGACAATATCGTATCCACAGCGAAATTATTGACATCATATCGAGCCATCATCGCACCCCATTCTGTAAAAAGTTTAAATAATCCTCAGCACTCACTATAATGATCTTTGACAAATATTATAGCATAGAGCACACAAGAACACGAAAAAGAGCCCCTGAAAAACAGGGACTCTCTCTTTTTAAATTTACTTACCTTACGCTCACCGCTTTGCCATCTGTCTCTGATACATAGAGATCAGTGCATCCTGCAGAACCTGAGAAAAGTTTACATGATTGGTTTCTGCGAATGTATTCAGCCAGGCAGGAATCGTCAGATTTTTTCGAACTGCTTTATTTCCATAGCGCTCTTCATAGGCGTTCATGTCCAGAACCAATATATTGACAAATCCATCCGGGCTATCTGGATGAATGGTGCTCCGATCACTCGCTGCCGGAACCGGACGACCTTCTTCCATTTCATCCAATACCCAGCCGGAAGCGGCATCGGTTGCCATGGCGATTGCATCCTCCAAAGAATCTCCTTCGCTGATGCATCCGGGAAGGTCAGGAACAACTACCGTATAAGCGCCTGGCTTATCTTCACACGGATAGAAGCAAGCAGGATAAAGTAATTTTTTCATAGGAATCGCCCCCTTATCAAATCAATCGGGACGTATCAAGTCCCGCAGCAGTAAAAATCGATTTCACTGTTCTTTTATCTAAATCGCCTCTGTGACAGGGAACGGTAATCTTTCCCGATCTCCCAGGATGCGTGTATTGGTAGTGAGAGCCTCTGACAGCCTTTTGGACCCACCCGTTGTCTTCCAGTATTTTGATGACTTCTCTGAATTTCATTGTTCCGCCCTCCTTTCTTTATTATACGCATTATGCGCATTTTGTAAAGGCCACTTATCATTGTCCAAAATGATTGGCTATCAGACATAAAAAACAGCATAGCCGCAATCACGACTATGCCGTTTTTTCATGAAATAGAAGGTTTAGGGTTCAGAGAAACAGGTTCAACGGGTTCAATAGGTTCTGAGGGTTCAACAGGTGTGGTGCAGCGCATAAAATAGTAGAGCGTCGCTCTTTCCCCATTGAACCTTCTGAACCCCTGGAACCTGTCGAACCCGCTAAACCAGTCACCAATTAGTACAATGCTTCGTTAGCAATGACGAGGCGCTGTACCTGATTCGTTCCTTCATAGATCTGCATGATCTTGGCATCACGCATGTATTTTTCATTCGGATTTTCACGGGAATAGCCATTGCCGCCCATGACCTGCACCGCTGTCGTGGTGACTTCCATCGCTGTATCCGAAGCAAAGCATTTCGACATAGCGGAGAACATGGACGCCCTCTTATCCCCCTGCATCTTCAGCCAGCAAGCCTTATAGACAAGCGCGCGTGCTGCCTCTGTCTTAGTGACCATATTCGCGATCATTTCCTGTACCATTTCAAAGGAAGCGATCTTCTGGCCGAACTGCTTTCTCTGGTGTGCATAGTGGATGGCATTTTCCAGTGCAGCCTGTGCGATACCGACAGAAATCGCACCGACGACCGGACGGGATGTCTCAAGCGTCTGCATCGCGATGCGGAAGCCCATGCCTTCACGACCGATGCGGGCGCTTGTCGGAACGAAGCAGTCATCAAAAATGATTTCCGAAGTAGCCGAAGCACGGATCCCCATCTTATCCTCTTCCTTGCCGATGGAGACGCCCGGCGTATTTCTATCAACAGTGAAAACAGTCAAACCACGAATGCCGCCCGATTCACGGGTATTGGCAAAGAGTGTGATTTTATCACAGATCGGCGCATTGGTGATGAAGCACTTCGTACCATTCAGGACATAGCCGCCATCGACCTTTTTTGCCTTACAGGATACCGCACCTGCATCAGAGCCTGCTCCCGGTTCCGTCAGGGCAAAGCAGGCGATCCCACCGTTGTTCAGGCAGTCGAAGTATTCCTTTTTCTGTTCATCGCTGCCGGCGAAAAGGATCGGGAAGGAAGCAAGTGAATTGGCTGCGCAAACAGTCGCAGTACCTGCACAGCCCTTTGCGAGCTCTTCACTGATCATCGCACCCGTCAACAGATCGAGTCCTGCTCCACCATATTCCTTCGGAACAGCCAGCTGAGTCATACCGGACTGTTTCAAAATCTTCAACAGTTCCGGATCCATGACACCGCTCTTATCGATGTCCAGAGCGCGCGGCGCGATCTCCTTCTGTGCGATTTCCTTCGCCAGATTTACCAGCTCCTGCTGCTTTGCATCTAATGTAAAGTCCATTCTCGTTCCTCCATGAAATCAAAGTGCTTCTTCTGCCAGGGCTTCCCCCTAAAATTTTACTATATTGCTTTTATTATAACAGATATGCTGGGCTTTCGGATGGAAAAATATAAAAATACTCGCAGAATCTGATCCTGCGAGTGGATCATGATTTCCCGCTTCATCGCTCCCCCATATGCTTTGGAATACCAGAAAAATCACTGCTCCCCCTTCTCTGTAAAGCCATGGGAGCTTTCCCTGCATGATGCCAACAGTCATTTTGGAAACTGCCCTCGTCCATCCCCCACAAGTCTGTATGGGTACAGGTCACAAATGTCATCGCATGGATGGCAGCTCGAAAGTTTCCACTTGAAAGCCACGCAGTCGGGATCATTGGCATAATGGTACATGACCCCGTCCATGTAGGCTCTCGCCTTCTCGGTACGGGCGATTCGTTCCGCAAAGTATCGCGCTTTCTCTTGGACGGCCACGTCAATGGCTGTATCTACCATCTTCTCGTTGCCCTTTGAAATAGCGCCTATTATACCATTGCAGGCCGCCTTGAGTCCCTGCGTGGATAATTTATCTATGTTCCTTTGCGCATCGCGCAGGGCGCGTTTGAACGCGTTCCCTTGATGCCCTTTGGATAGAGCAGGCTGCAGAAGGCGGCGAGTGTGCTTTGGTTGTACCGTCAAACCTTGATGAAAGGCAAATACTTTTTTCTAACGAAGAAGATGATGAAGCCAGTCACACTGCATCAAAAAATGCCATCCCGTCATGCGCTGCGGAATGGCATTTTCTTGATTTGGTAAAAGTATTGGTAGAAGTGATGAATTTTATACGAGTTAGGTAGAAAAAAGAAAAGCCCGAAGTCATCGAAGACTTCGGGCTGAATGTCTGGTGGATCATCAGGGGTTCGAACCCCGGACACCCTGATTAAGAGTCAGGTGCTCTACCAACTGAGCTAATGATCCGTTTCAACGAGATTTATTATACTCGTTTTTCTTGCTTTTGTCAAGCTCTTTTTTCAAATCTTTTCATTTGACTTGGTTTCAAGAGGTCTTGTCTCAAGCGATGTTAAGAGTATATCATGTAACTTCATTTTTTGCAAGAGGTAAAATAAAGTTTTTTTGAAAAAGAGCAGTTGCCTTTCAATAGTGGATCCCATACTTATGCTTCAGCTCATCAATATCTTTTCGCATGTCGCGGTCACATTCTTCCAGTGCCATTTTCAGATTTGGAAGCTTCTGTCTCACCATGAAAGACTTCTTCGCGCTGGCCATTTTATAAATGCGGGCAAGCTCTTTCTTGTAGGATGCCATGAATTCCGCCAGCTCTTCAGGGGAAAGCTCCTGTTCTTCATTCAGATCGACTTCTTTCTGATCCATTCTATGTTCTCCTCCCTTGTTTTCTTTTATTGTACCATGAATCCGCCCTCTCTGCCTGTAAGAAATAGCGACCATTTCTTTTTTTGAAAATAATTCTTAAAATACAGTGGAAATATAAAGTACCATTCAGTATAATAAAGGAAGGCAATCATATAGCTTTTATTCACCGATCAGCTTATATATTGTATACACTATATCAATGTTGCATTGAAAGGAAGGTATCGTTATGCCGCTCGTAGGAACTACTGAAATGTTTAAAAAGGCATATCAGGGGCATTATGCCATTGGTGCATTCAATGTGAATAACATGGAAATCATCCAAGGGATCATGGAAGCTGCCAAGGAAGAGGAGTCTCCGGTCATTCTTCAGGCTTCGGAAGGCGCCCGCAATTATGCCGGTCAGGAATATATCGTCGGCCTGGTCAAGACTGCCCTTCAGGATTATCCGGAGATCCCGACCGCACTCCATCTGGACCACGGCTCTTCTTATGAGATCTGTAAGGCCTGCATTGACGGTGGCTTTACTTCCGTCATGTATGATGGCTCGAAGCACTCCTTCGAGGAAAATGTCAAAGTCACAAAACAGATCGTCGAATATGCACATGACAAAGGTGTCGTGGTGGAAGCCGAGCTCGGACGTCTGGCCGGCGTAGAAGATCTGGTCAGTGTCGATGCAAAGGATGCGATCTTTACGGATCCGGAAGAAGCGGCTGAGTTCGTAGAGCTTACCGGCTGCGACTCTCTCGCTATTGCGATCGGCACCAGCCACGGAGCTTACAAATTCAAAGGCGACCCCTATCTTGACTATGAACGTCTGGAAAAGGTCGGTAAGCTCCTGCCGGACTACCCGATCGTCCTCCATGGCGCTTCTACCGTCATTCCGGAATTTGTGGAAAAGTGCAATGCCTATGGCGGCAAAGTCCTCGGTGCGAAAGGCGTCCCGGAAGACATGCTCCGCAAGGCTGCTACGATGGCTGTCTGCAAGATCAATATCGACACCGATATCCGTCTGGCTATGACAAGTGCCATCCGTGAAGCACTCTGCAAGGATCCGTCGAATTTCGACCCGAGAAGCTATCTGAAGCCGGCCAGAGAGGCTGTGAAGCAGATGGTCATGCACAAGATCGAAGCTGTCGTCGGCTCCGCGCATACCATCTGATCTCATAAGGATTTTATATACTGTTTTCATGATCCTCAATGAACGCAATCAAAAAGCAGCCCGTCAAGGGCTGCTTTTTGATTGCCTATGGTTCACTGGTTGATCAGATTTTTTGCCGTCTTTTTCAGCTTCGAAAGCGCTTTCCCTTCGATCTGACGGATGCGTTCGCGGGTCACATCGAAGTATTTTCCCACTTCTTCGAGAGTTCTTGTCTTGCCGTCTTTCAGCCCGAAGCGCAGCTCGAGCACCTGTCGTTCTCTTTCCGTCAGTCCAGTCAGAAGTTCTTCGATCTGCTCGCGGAGAAGGATGCTGCCGGCGGCATCATCCGGCGCGATGGCTTCATGGTCTTCGATGAAATCTCCCAGATGGGAATCCTCCTTTTCACCGATCGGCGTTTCCAAAGAAATCGGATCCTGCGCGATCTTTTTGACTTCGCGTACCTTGGCGAGGGATACGCCCATGGCTTTGGCAAGCTCTTCATTGGTTGCCTCACGCCCATTCTCCTGCAGCAGCTGGCGGGAAATGCGATTCAGCTTATTGATCGTCTCTACCATGTGTACCGGCACACGAATGGTACGTGCCTGGTCCGCAATGGCACGTGTGATAGCCTGCCGGATCCACCATGTAGCATAGGTGGAGAATTTATAGCCCTTGGTATAGTCGAATTTATCGACCGCCTTTAAGAGTCCCAGATTTCCTTCCTGAATGAGATCCAGAAACTGAAGCCCGCGGCCCAGATATTTCTTTGCGATGGAGACCACGAGGCGGAGGTTCCGATCAGCCAGCTCTCTCTTCGCTTCCAGCGCCGCTTCCTTTTCTTCAGGAAGCGCATCCGCACGCATACCCGCCTCGACCGTCTTGGCAAGCACGATCTCTTCTTCACTGGTCAAAAGGGGCAGCGCACCGATTTCCTTCAGATACATTTTCACGGGATCATCGATCGAGATGGCATTATCCAGATCAGGCACCGGCGTGTCTTCTTCGGCTTCCGCCTCGGCCTCTTCTTCTTTGACAAGCTCAGCCGACTCCTCTTCCTCGATGAAGTCGAAGGAATCATCCACCTCTTCATTAAAGTCGACTTCCAGCTGGTGGATATGAAGTGCTTCATAAAGTGCAGACAGATCTTCTTCTCCCAGATTGTGCATGGAAATGAACTCCATGATATCCTTATTCGCTACCAGCCCGTCATGGGATTTTTTCTTCAGCTCCTGAATCCATTTTTCAAGTTGAGTCATTCGTTCAGCCATTTTTATATCCCCCGATACTGGTAATCCATTCCGGCGATCATGTCCATCTCTGCTTCGGAAATGTGGTATATGCAAAACAAACAATATTCTTACTGATCAGTCGATAATGATGGGCGGCAGATGCCGACGTCCCCTCGCTATCACGCCCTTCCCAGTGCCATGATCTCTTTGCTGAGGCGGATACAGATCATCTGCTCTTTTCTGGCCTCTTCCGGATTTGAAGTCATGAGAGACTGGACTTTTTCTGTATGAAGACGATACTCCTTCTGGAGATACATCTTCATCAAAGGCCATATATATTCCTCCTGAGGGACAGAGCCGGGCGGATCCCCCTCCATCGCAAGCTCTGCCAGGAGCGGTATATCCTCGCGAAGGAGCTTCCCCTCCACCGCCTGTTCCGTGATTTCTCCCTCCATCGATTTCATCGCATCAAAGAGTCTCTGACGGAAAGGCGAGGTGAAAGGATAATTTTTGAGTAACTCCCAGCCCTCAGGAAGCATATGATAGCGGAGGCAGTACTTGAGAAGCCCTTCTTCCAAGAGCTTCTGCTTCTTTGCCTGCGGTCCATTGTCTGTCGTCGGTGCTTCCAGCGGTGTTTTCTGGGAAATATATAGGGTCGAATGATTCTTTTTCGCAAAGGAGAGTGCTTCACTTCGGATCATTCCTTCATCCATGTGGAGCGTCATCGCCATCTTGCGGATAAACGAATTGAACTGAAACGTATCCTGCTGCGCGAGAAGTACAGCGAACATCTCATCCAGAATGTGATGCTGCCCGTCAAGTGTCGACGCATCATACTGCCGCTGCAGCGCGCCAAAGAGATAGTCCAATGCAGGCTGCGCTTGCGCTACCGCTTCTAAATAAGCTTCCCCGCCATGAAGATTGACAAATTCATCCGGATCCTTGCCCTCCCCCACGAGTGCCACACGCAGCTTCAGTCCCACAGCGCCGGCGATCTCCAATGCCCGCCGCGTCGCATTCTGACCGGCCGCATCCATATCATAAGAGAAAACGATCTCGTCGGCATATTTTTTGAGAAGCCTTGCCTGCTCTACGGTGAAGGCAGTCCCGAGGGAAGCTACTACATTCGTGACACCATGGGCATGCAGGGAAATCGCATCCATGTAGCCCTCGACCATGATCGCCTGCCGCTTTTTGCGGATTTCCGGCAGTGCCTGATAGATAGCAAAAAGGAGACGGCGCTTATTGAAAATAGGGCTTTCCGGCGAATTCAGATACTTCGGCTTACTGTCATCCATGACACGACCGCCGAATGCCACCACGCGCCCCTTCAGATCCAGAATGGGAAACATGCAGCGATTGCGGAACATATCAAAATAGTTTCCATTCTTGTACCCGCAAAGCCCGCAGGCTGTGAGTATCTTCGGATCTATCTGCTTTTTCGTCGTGAAGTCATGGTATAGACGATGCCAGTCCGCCGGTGCAAAACCCAGCTTGAATCTTTCTATGGTTTCCATCGAAAGGTGGCGCTTCTCGAAGTACGCCATTCCCGCCTGTCCCATCTGCGTCCGTGTGAGGCAATTGTGGAAATAAGAGCCTGCAAGCTCCGTGACCTCCACCATTTTCTTCATCATGGCTGCCTTTTGCCGTTCTTCCGGAGAGATCTCCTCCGTCGGCATATCGATATGGGCATAGTCAGCTACTCTCTCCACGGCCTCCATGAAAGTGATCCCTTCCATCTTCTGCAGGAAATGGAAGATGTCCCCGCTCTCGTGACAGCCAAAGCAATAATAAAATCCTTTTTCCGGAGACACTGAAAAAGAAGGAGTTTTCTCCGGTCCATGAAAAGGACAGGAGGCGAAATAGTATCTTCCTTTTTTCTTCAGATCGACATACAAGCCGATGATGTCATTGATATTGACACTGTCCTTCAGCCGCTGCAGAAAATCATTGCTCAGCCTCACCACAACTCCTCCTTTCTGTAAATTCATTCATTGTTATTGCGTATCCTATCCGTTTCGCAAGAAGCGCACAGGCAGTATGCAAAATGCCTGAAAGTTTTATCTGTTTATAAGCTCCGCGACGCCTCTTTTTGTGCCGTACCACTGCGGCTCACCTGTCAGCCAAAGACAGCCGAGAAAGCAGAGGATCCGCTTTGCAGGTAAGAAAAGCACCGACTACTGCAGAAAACACAAAGGTACTACAAGCATCGGTGCCATAGGGACAAAATGATGAGCAGATACGCCAGCTCACACTTTCACATCTTTAGTTAATTCCTGCCAGCGTGCAAGAAGGATCTGCATATAGAGCCTTGATTTCAAGCCAAAAGAAGCGAGCGCATAGCCATCAGATACCTCGACCAGGAGCGTCTTGCCTTCATCCGTGATGCCAAAGTCCAGCGCATAGCCGGCAGGGGCAGAATGATACGCAGCGACGGCTGCTTTGAGGACTCTGGGATCAGGGAAAATATCCCAGAGTCCTTTATATGGACAAAGACCTACGATCTCTCCCTGAAGTACCCAGAGACGCCATTCGGAGATGAAATTCACACGGCTGCTGCACCAGACATCGATATCTTCGAGTCCCCCGCCCAGCTTGATGAGGTCTTCCGACTTATCGAGCACAGTGCCATGGAATCGCTTCACATCCTCCACCGGTTTGACGAAGACATGCCAGTCTTCCGCATGGCTGGTGATGGTGAAGAGCGTCGATTTCCAGATCTTTCGTCCGACGAAGGGCATCAGCTCATCCGGATAATCCAGTGGCAGCAACTTCACGCCGAATCTTTCGAGTGCCACCTTCACATCAGAAAATGTCCCCACCACAAGATCCTTCGGATCATTATCGGTCAGAGAATACACCACTTTATAGGGCTTCACCGGGATATCCAGCTCATTTGCTCCCGCATAGGCTGCATAGCAGCTGCGGTCATATAATTCTCCAGTATGTCTGATACGGATATAAGCCTTCATGTACTCCCCTCCTTCTCTCTCTTTTCAGGCAGAAATAGAAACTATTCCTACTACTACAAATTCAATCATACCATGAATGTATTCTTTTTGCCAGTAGGGAACAATGATTTGCATGCCAATCCCCCATCGGCCAATCTCTCGAGCTGAGCCATCGCCGAAAGCGGCTTCTGCGGAGATCCTGCAGGTGGAGGGCTTTGGGGAGGAGCAGCAAGAGGGATGGTCATGATGAAACGATGTATAAAGGTCTTATGGGACTTGGTTTTTAGGCGGCAAGAAACGATTTCACACCGTTAAAAAAGCCCCCGCCGAAGCGGGAGCCTTTTTTCACCAGAAGTAAATGAGTGCAACAAGTGCTACAACGAAACGATAGATGGCAAAGCCGGTCAGCGTCGAAGTATTCAGGAATTTCAGGAACCAAAGAATGGATGCATACGCCACGAAGAAAGCGGTCACAAATCCGACGGCCAGAATGCCAAAGTCCCCCATTTCAAGGTACTTGATCGTTTTCAGAAGATCATAGATGCAGGCAAGGAACATCAGCGGAACCGCCATGATGAAGGTGAAGTCTGCTGCCGCTTTTCTGGAGATCCCCAAGAGCAGGCTGCCGGCGATGGTACTGCCGCTTCGAGAAAAGCCCGGCCAGAGAGAGAGGCACTGGAAGAGTCCGATCTTCAGCGCCTGCTTCCATGTGATGTGATCTACATCTGTCACGGAGAAATGCTTATGCATTTTTTCAGCCGCGATCATGAAGATACCGCCCAGCACCAGACCGATGATGACTGTCATAGGGCCAAAGAGCGTATTCTTGATAAATCCATGAAAAACAAGCCCCAGAAGGCAGGCCGGAAACATGGCGATGGCCAGATTCAGAAGAGAAGGCCCCTTTGTGCGAAACCAGTGATGGGTATTCAGGATAAAGGTAAATTTTTCTCTGTACACCACGAGAACGGAAAGGATCGCACCGAGTTGGATGAAGACATCGAAGAGATCGGCAAGCGTCCCCTCGAAGCCCAGCATATGCCCGACGATGATCATATGGCCTGTCGATGAAACTGGAATATACTCTGTCAGCCCTTCCACTACGCCGACAATAAATGCGCAAAAATAATCGTACACGATAACACCTCAGATTGCTTGACTACTAAAAATGAGTGCCTGGGGACAGGTCACTTTCTCCGCTGTGGATTTCCGGCGCACACGATGCCATCCACTTTTTTATTCTTGAAATAGAGGATGAGTACCTCCTTCTGCCCTTGGGAAAAGTACACATAGGCTGTGCGCGGACTGCCTGTAGAGGTATCCATCTCCAGCTTTTGTGGCGCGCCATAGAGCATTTCCGCGGTCGACTGATCATCGCCCATGGCAAGTCCTCGAGGAGTCAGCATCCGATCATCTGTCAGGAAGAACGCCATGATCCAGTGTTCCTTCTTTGTCATGCGGACGCCATAGCCCTCGTAGTACCAGATTTCCTCTCCGGGATTCATCATCTTCCGTTCCCACTCCATAAAAGAGTAGTCTTTGAAGCGCTGCCCCAAGGAAAGGCCCGCCAAAGAGAAGTCCCCTTTCGGCAAAAAATCATGCCTTTCTTGCGTTTCTGTCTTCTTCTTTTTCTTTTCAGACAAGTAAGACACATGCAATGATTTTACCACGTTCTTATGAATGGTGAAAGAAATTTCTTGATCCCCGGCTTCATAAGTCAGAAGGAAATCCCTCTTTTCCCCATCCCAAAGAAGGCGAAGAGGGCGACCATAGGCACGCAGGACAGCTTCACGTGAGCTTCCGGCGTGAATGCCGCGCAGCGTTTCCAGATCCTTTCTCTCACTTCGATACTCGGTAAGGCCTGTGGGCGGTGCCGTTTTCCCCATGACCTTCCAGGCGCTCTCTTCGGTAACAGCATGGTTCACCCGCGCAGTGAAGCCCTTCCATGTATAGGTATCACTTACACTACCACGCGAGATGGCATCCGGCACGCCCATATTCCGGATCAGAGAATCCACGCGATCTCCCAAAGCCATACCATGCAATATAAAATCATCATTTGCAAGCGGAGAGGCATCGATCGGAAGCAGCGGGGTCTCGGCTGTCTCCTCCTTCGCTGCTTTCCCATGAGACTCCGCTATGGTCTTCTCCGCCGGAGCCTTGGCCGATGCAGGAAGAGCCGTTTCACGCATGTTCTGCTCTGCTGCTTCGCATCCTGCAAAGCCGAGAACTCCGAGCAGGAGTGTCAGTAGATATATGCGTAGCTTCATCATTTTCTCCTTTTATCGAAAAGCCATGATCCATGACCGGTCATTCATGGCTGAAACTGCCAACAATCATATTATGCTTGCCCTGCCTCTCATCTGTCAAGCAAAAGAGAGCCTCCACAACGTGGAAGGCCCTCTTTTGAATCAGCGTTTCCTTGTATTTACGCCTTTTTATATTTCTTTACAAAGCGGGCCATGCGTTTAAGCGCTTCGGCGATATTCTCACGGCTGGCCGCGTAGGAAATGCGAATGTGGTTCTTCCCCTGCGGTCCAAAGCAGGTGCCGGGTACGACACCGACTTTTTCTTCCGTAAGAAGCCTGTCGCAGAATTCCTCCTCATCCATCCCTGTACAGCTGATATCCGGGAAAATATAGAAAGCGCCCTTCGGTTTGAAGACTGTCAGGCCGATATCCACCAGCCCCTGATAGATCATTTCACGGCGGGCCGCATATTCCTCAAACATAGCTTTTACATCATCATCACAGTTTCTGAGTGCTTCGATCGCACCATACTGGCTGGTCGTGGAAGCGCAGAGGATCTCATACTGATGTACCTTGTAGATCTCCTCGAGTGCTTCCCGCGGAGCACAGATATAGCCGATACGAAGACCCGTCATCGCATAAGACTTGGAGAAACCATTCAAGACGATCGTGCGTTCCTGCATATCAGGCAGCGAAGCGAAGCAGGTATGCTGCCCTTCATACGTCAGATCGCAGTAGATTTCATCCGCGATGACGATGAGGTCATGTGCTTTGGCAAAAGCGGCGACCTTTTCCAGAGACGCTCTGTCCATGATCGTTCCAGTCGGATTATTCGGATATCCGATCAGGATGGCCTTTGTCTTTGGCGTGACTTTCTTTTCGAGTTCTTCTACCGTGAGGCGGAATTCATCCTTCGCATAGGTCGGTACCAGGACCGGCACGCCGTGCGCGATAGAAACGCAGGCCGGATACGCCAGGTAGGCAGGATCAGGGATCAGCACTTCGTCTCCAGGATTCAGGAAAGTCGTCATGACAAGACCGATGGCTTCTGAAACACCGACGGTCACCATGATCTCATCCTTCGGATCATAGGTCAGCCCATAACGCTTTGCAAAAAGCTTGGCGATCTCTTCACGGAGCTCAAGAAGCCCCCAGTTCGACGTATAAGACGTTTCTTTTCTCTTCAGGCTGTCAATGCACGCATGGATGACCTTATCAGGAGCCGCATAATCCGGCTCACCGACACCCAGAGAGATCACATCTTTCATAGAGCTGGCCAGATCGAAAAATTTACGGATACCGGAAAATGGTACCGCTTTCACATCGCTGGCAAATTTATTGTCCCAATTCATTGATAAATTCCTTTCATTTATTGAGGATGGCTGCTGTCAAAAAATAATGATAAATATCCGTTTGGAGGAAACACCGATCCTAAAGAGCATATCCGGGGATTAGCAGTCATTCATCTTCTGCCTCTGCCACTGCTTTTCCGAGCTCTTCGCAATTTTTGAGTGCTGTCTCATCCGGGTAGCCATACGCAAGGAGCGGATGCGCCGGGAATCTGGCTCCGGCAAAGTGCAGCTCATTGTACCAGGAATTCAGCCATGCGCCGCGGCTCCAGCCACACGAGCCGAAGATGCCCATGATCTTTCCCTTGAGATAGGGCTTCAGCTTATCACAGAAGGGCTTCATCTGTGCCTCTTCGATAACCTCCACCCCCCAGGCCGAACAGCCCAAAATGATCCGATGGCAGGTGTTGCCGATCTCCACTGGATCCACATCAGATACCGGCGCCAGCAGCACATCAGCTCCTGCCTTTTTAGCGCCGACTGCGACAGCCTCCGCCATAGCTTCCGTATTCCCTGTCGCAGAATAAAAAATGATCGCTACTTTCTGTCCCATCTTGACCTCCTCACCGGGGAATGACTGCATCCATCATCCCCACGTCTCATGAGATTTTGCGAAAATGTAAGGAAACGCTGATCCAAATAGAAATGTGAAGGGAGAGCCTGTCGCCATTCGCAAGAATCTCTCATTTTCCTTCTTCTACAAAAAAAGAGCGCTCCTCGGAACGCCCTTTTTTATATAGTCATTACGCTTTAGCAACGGTTTCGCCAAGAGCTTTGCAAGCTGCCAGTGCATCGTCGTCCGGATAGCTGTAAGCTTTGACCGGTTCAGCAGCGAGTTCGATGCCTTCATCGGTAAAACGCTGTTTCCAGGTTTCGATCCAGTCGCCCTGATTCCAAGCGTAGGAGCCGAAAATGCCGACAACTTTACCTTTCAGCTGTGGAAGCAGTTCTGCGAAGAATGGTTCGAATTCATATTCTTCCAGTTCTTCATTACCCATAGCCGGGCAGCCAAGGACGATGTGATCGAAAGCTGCTACATCGGAAGCCGTGGTGTCAGAAACGAAAGAAAGGGTCGTTTCTGCGCCAGCTGCCTTGGCACCTTCTTCTACAGCCTGAGCCATAGCTTCTGTATTGCCAGAACCGGACCAGTATACGATTGCTACTTTTGCCATTTGGAATTCCTCCTATTACATACCAGTACATCTGAGAAACCGGATGCCGCAATGACATCCATGTTTCCCTGAATTTACTACACTTACATATTAAATGTTTGAAGTCACCTTGTCAATGGTGATGTTGGCGGCAGGGACGCTCCGGAGAATCAATGCTTCCATTCACTCCCACTCTGTCAGGGATGTCCCTCGTTTTGCCAGATCGAGCAGCTTCACCTTTTCAGGGAGTTTTCTCTTCTGCACCATTGTCTTTACCGCCGCGGTAAGATCTTTCTGATCCGCATCTGTATTGATGATACCGAGCGTTGTGAAATAACCATCACAGGCAAGGACGATCTGATACGCCTCATGGTATGTGACATCTTTTTCCTTCGTCGTGATGACGACAGAGCCCTCATAGCGAAGATGCTTCTTATCCTTGCTTTTTACCAGAGGTGCTTCGCCATCAAAAGATGCTCCGGACTCTATCAGCCTTTCATTGAGATCGGCTGCAATGAGATCCAGCTGCGCTTCCGCCGGATCATCCTTATGACTTACCGCTCCGATACCGAGAAGATAAGACACACCGAGCTTATGCGACATCGCCCAGCCATAGCTGAAATCCGGAGGATTCGCATAGGTCATCGTGTAATATACACTGCCTGTCATCCCGCGCCGCAAAAAGAATCGCTCTGTCCCACCTGCAGACAGGAAGGGCACTGCATCCTGCGCCCCTTTTTCAAAGGTCACATTCTTTGGCACCGTCATCCGCCCGATGCCTTTGAGATCAAGCTTCTCCGCTGCCAGAGAGGAGATCGGCAGCAGGGCAGCCACGAGAAGCCCGGCGCAAACGCGTTTCCACATCTTCATATCAGCCGTTCTTCTTGGCGAGCTTTGCCCAAGTATCACGCAGACCTACGATGCGGTTGCAGACCAGATGATCCTCGCTGCTGTCCTTGTCAATGATGAAGTAGCCTTTTCGGAGGAACTGGAAGCGATCTCCGACCTTGTACTTTTTGATTTCCGGCTCTGCCTTGCTGTGCTTGATTTCCAGCGAGTGGGTATTCACCTTCTCCATGAAATCGCGGCCATCATCCGTATCATCCGGCGGGATCAGGTAGTCATAGAGGCGGGATTCCACATCGACCGCTGTATCAGCGGCTACCCAGTGGAGCGTCCCCTTCACCTTACGATCCGCTCCCGGCGTACCGCTTCTTGTGTCAAAGTCGACCGTGCAGTGGATCTCCTCGATATCGCCATGGGCATCCTTGACGACATCCTCACACTTCACGATATAAGCCCCCTTCAGGCGGACTTCCTTGCCTGGGGTCATTCGGAAGAATTTCTTCACCGGTGTTTCCATAAAGTCTTCCCGTTCGATATAGAGAGTTCTGCCAAACGGTACCTGACGTTCTCCGGCTGAAGCATCCTCCGGATTGTTCTCCATCGTCATCTCTTCGATCTGTCCTTCCGGATAGTTGGTGAGGACGACCTTCACCGGATCGACGACCACCATGAGGCGCGGAGCTTTCGCCTTCAGGTCTTCACGAATGCAGTATTCCAGCTGTGCGATATCGACGAGATTATCTGCTTTGGCGACCCCTACCAGCTCACAGAAATGACGCAGCGACTCCGGCGTGTAGCCACGGCGGCGGATCCCGCTGATGGTCGGCATACGCGGATCATCCCAGCCGGAAACGAGGCCGGCTTCTACCATCTTGCGGAGCTTTCTCTTGCTCGTGATCATCGTCGTCACGTTGAGGCGGGCAAATTCGATCTGGCGCGGCTTTTCCGACCCGTCGAATGCCTGCAGGCACCAGTTGTAAAGCGGGCGGCGTTCTTCAAACTCCAGCGTACAGATGGAGTGAGTAATCCCTTCGATGGCATCAGAGAGCGGATGTGCAAAGTCATAGAGCGGATAAATGCACCAGGTATCCCCCGTTCTATGATGGGTCGCATGCAGCACACGATAAATGACCGGATCTCTCATGACCATATTCGGCGAAGCCATATCGATCTTGGCGCGAAGCACCTTTTCCCCATCCTTGTACTTGCCTTCCTTCATTTCCTGGAAAAGCTTCAGGTTATCTTCGACGCTTCTGTTTCTATAGGGACTTTCCTTGCCCGGATGCTTCAGATCGCCACGAGTATCATGGATTTCCTCACTCGTCTGGTCATCGACATACGCAAGACCCATGCGGATCAGCTTGCAGGCGAATTCATACAGCTGCGGAAAATAGTCAGATGCATAATGGACAGGTTCCTTCCAATGGAAGCCGAGCCACTTCACATCCTCCAGAATGGAATTCACATACTCGACCTCTTCCTTTGCCGGGTTCGTATCATCGAAGCGGACATTCGTCTCCCCATGATACTTCTGTCCAATGCCAAAATTGAGACAGATGCTCTTCACATGCCCGATGTGAAGGTATCCATTCGGTTCCGGCGGAAAACGCGTCAGCACCCGATCATTCGCATAGACATGATTTGCAATATCTTTATTGATTTCTGCTTCGATAAAATTCGCAGCTTTTCTTTCTTCTTCCATTCTTCTCCTCCGTTCTGTCATTATACCTTCAAGGTATTTTCACTTTATTTTAGCACAATCCAAGAGTGATAGGAAAGATGGAAATGGGAATTTTGTTGAGACGGCAGGAGGACTTGACCAGTTCTCTAAGCTCTGCGGTCTGAACAGCTTCAACAGGCATGGTGCAGCGCGAAAAAGCAGTAATTTTCATTCCACACTGTAAGCCTCTTGGTATCTGATCGACAACAGGGAAAGCCAAGTATGATAAAATATAAGGAAACGCTGATTCAATCGCAGAGTCGGATTTCACATGGATTTTTATACATGGCTTCGTCATCATCTTCCTTAAATAGCTTGCTATTCGCGTCAGATGATTCCTCGCTCTGTATAAAAATCCAAGAATGAAATCTGACAACGATTGAATCAGTGTTTCCATAAAAGCAGCAGGCATGAATCTCTGCCTAGCCCGCTGAACCTTTTGAATCCGCTGATCCCATTTCTCAAGGAGCCCCCATGACAGACACGGAATACATGCAGATCGCACTTGACGAAGCACAAAAAGCCTATCACGAAGGAGATATCCCCATCGGTGCCGTCCTCGTCTATAAAGACATCATACTCGCTGCTGACCACAACCGCTGCGAAGCCACCTTCGACCCCACCAGCCACGCAGAAATCAATGTCATCCGCGCCGCCTCCCATTTTCTTTCCAAATGGCGTTTGACGGACACGCGGCTTTATGTTACCATAGAGCCATGCCCAATGTGCGCAGGCGCCATTATGAATGCCCGCATCCCGCATCTGATCTACGGTGCAGCCAATCCCCTCTATGGCGGCATTGACTCGTGCTTCCACATCGGAGAGGGTATGGCGAATCACACCTTGGACATCACTTCCGGGATTCTGAAAGAGAAGTGTCAGACACTCATGGACGATTTCTTTATCCATCGCCGGAAATCATCTCACTATGGAGCAGTATCGAAGTGGTCATAACGAGGCGGACTCGAAATCCGTTAGCCTTTCGAGGCCCGTGGGTTCGAATCCCACCTGCTCCGCCAAGCAAAAAAGCTCTTTGCCGAAAAAGGCAAAGAGCTTTTTTGCTTGGACGGCTCTCCACTCCGGTGTTTTCCCCGCATACGCCCCATCGCCACACCTCTTCTGCTCCGGCAGGCGATATCCTCCAGCAAGCGCACCACATCCTCTTGCTCCATCGTATCACAGCATCAGCTGATGATCGCGCTCGCCGGTCCCGTAAAAAGCTCTCAGCCGTCTCCTTTCCAACATGGTTCATGACACATGATCCCCCACGTAAAAAGTCCCACTGATCACATCAGTGGGACTTTTCTTATTCATGGATCAATTCATACCATGCATCTGCCATGCGGCCATACTCTTCCATGGAGAAGGTCTCTCCGCGGCGGGAGCCGTCGATATCCGCTTTTTCGAGGATCGCCTTCACCATATCGGCAGAGATGCCGCCTGCTTTCATCGCATTTGTGAAGACTTTGCGGCGCTGTCCGAAGCCCATCTTGACGAGGCTGAAGAAGAGCTTTCTATCCTTCACCTCGACTGCCGGTCTCTCGCGGCGGCGGATCTTGAGCACCGTCGACGTGACCTGCGGGCGCGGGATGAAGGCGGTCGGCGGGATGTCGATGACACGCTCTGCCGTGCAGTCAAACTGTACCGCAAGTGTCAAAGCGCCGTAGTCCTTCGAGCCGGGCGCAGCCAGGATGCGGTCTGCCACTTCCTTCTGCATCATGAATACGAAGAGAGAAATGGGAAGTCCTGACTGAATGAGCGTCAGAAGGATCGGCGTGGTCACATAGTACGGCAGATTCGCCGCGCAGTGCCAGTCCTTTTCTCCCAGAATGGTCTTGAGGTCGGCTTTCAGCACGTCCTCATAGATGATATGAATATTTTTATAATGTTCCAGTGTATGATCGAGGACGCGCTTCAAGCTCTGATCCAGTTCGAAGGCTGTCACATCCGCGCCGGTCTCTGCGAGTGCCTGCGTCAGAGTGCCGATACCGGCCCCGATCTCCATGACGGGCGTCCCATCGCTGAGTTCAGCAGCCTCTGCGATGGCAGCAACGACATCAGGTCGGATGAGAAAGTTCTGCCCCAGGCGGTGCTTCGCGTGGATACCGAAGCGGTTCATCACATACTGGACGACTTTACGATCTGCTAAATTGGCGTCTAACATGTCGGTTCCTTCTGGCATGCTTCCAATGCCTTTTCCCACTCGCTACGAGTAATGCCGAAATGATTCAGCCGTTTCAAAAACTGTTTCCCGTTCCCATAGCCGATACCAAGGAGCGCACCGACTCTGGCTCTTTTTTCAGAAGAATCCGGCCTGCCTGTAAGACCCGCCGCAAAAATATCTCCCATGGAAAACTCCTCCGAGTCTTCCTGATATTGGACACGGAGACAGGACAGCGCCTTTCGGATGGACTCGGGCGAAGCGTCTTCTATCCCGACATCATTTTCTGTGGAGGCTTCTGACTTCGGCACGAAGGCGTGAAGCGCCTTCGGGAAAAGACGGGTCAGTCGCTGACGGATGCGTTCTCCCGGACCATCGGGATCCGTCAGGATGATGATGCCCCGCTTTTCATAAGCGAGGCGGATCTGTTCTAATGTTTCGCGGCGGATGCCGAAGCCTTCCGTGGCAATCATATCAGCTTCTACGGCATGGCTCACACGAGCGATATCCGATTTACCTTCTACGACAATGACTTGACGGATCATATCAGTCTCTAGCTACGTAGCCGATGCCACGAACGGTATGGATGTATTTCTTGCCGACTTTTTCATCGATCTTGCTGCGCAGATAGCGGACATAAACGTCCACGATATTCGTCTTTCCTGCATAGCCATAGCCCCAGACCTTTTCCAGGATCTCTTCTCTTTTCAGTACGCGGTTTTTATTCTTGGCCAGGAAAAGGAGCAGATCGAATTCTTTCTTTGTGAGATCGACAACTTCATCACTGGCACGTACTTCATGACGTTCCGGATAGATGGAGAGATCACCGATCGTGAAGGCCGGGTCCACGATAATTTTCGGTTCTTCGTGGCGACGCAGCGCAGAATGGATGCGAGCGATCAGTTCCTTGGTAGCATATGGCTTTGTCATATAATCATCGGCACCGGCATTCAGAGCTTCGACCTTCGCATCGACAGATGTATCGGAAGACAGGTAGATGATCGGCAGAGAGCTGATCTCTCTCACCTTTCCCAAAATCTCATGACCGCCCTTCAGTGGCTCATCCGGATCCAAGAGGATCAGGTCTACCTGACGCTGACCTGCCAGATCAACAGCCGCCTCTCCCGTATTATCAATGAGGCAGCTGAAGCCTTCCTCTTCCAGCTTGAGCTGCATGAAACGGCTGACACTCGGATCATGTTCGATGATTAATACACAGTTTCTCATTATGAAGTTCCTCCCATAGCAAGTAAAAAGAAAAAGGAAATCCAATCGCACAGCTTTGTTATTATTTTTAGTGGGGTATTGTTATTATTATTGAACCCGCAACCATGCAAAAGTAAATAGTCATTAGAAGTTATTTTCCTTATATGAGTATAATACCATAGCTTTCTAGGATTTCAAGTCCTTTCTTTCAAAAAAACGATAAAATTATTAGTTTTTAAGTACTTTTGAAATTTTCAATTCCCTGATATCCTTACATTTTATTTGAGAATAGATCCTAACTATAGCATATTTTACTTGGTTTTTGCTGATATTTATGAATTTTTCCGATTCTCATTTACCGCATTAGTCCTCTATGAGGAAATCGAATTTTCTATACGTTTACCTATACCCCCTATATGTATAAATTTTTTCTATTATTGGCTGAATATTGTTCAAATATGAAAATTTCCGGTATGATGTGAGCCTGTCTTTCATATAAGTATAAGTATCATACAGACAAGTATTTAATTTTTTGCATACTTTACGGTTGTTGTATAATAAAAAGGAACGATTCAGAACAGTGTTTCCTTAGATCCCCTTCTATGGATTTCAACGGAAGCAGGAATCGATTTTCATAAAAATGCTCTATAGAGAAATGCTTCTTGTTTTCTCATTTGTGATTCTCGGTCGCCATACATAAAGGAGTACCATACATGCATCAATATGTCACTTTCATCGGTGGATTTCCGATCCGTTTTTATGGGATCTTTTTTTCCCTGGGCATCATCTTCGGATGCATCATGGCCTACTACCTTTTGAAGAAGGACGGACGCGGCTGGCATGAACATGTCTTTGATCTCGGCATCGCCATCGCCTTTGTCGGCATCATTGGCGGACGTCTCTGGGATGTTTTCTTCTTTGACTGGGACTACTACCATGATCATCTGCTTGAGATCCCCTACGTGTGGCAGGGTGGCATGGCCATCCAGGGAGGCGTCATCTTTGCCTGCGTGGCTGCCTATTTCTATCTCAGAAAGCACAAGATACCAGTCTTGCCCTTTGCGGATACCGTGACGCCCGCCATCATTTTCGGTCAGGCCATCGGACGTATCGCAAACTTTATGAATGGTGATGCCTTCGGTCATCCGACGGGCGCTAATTTCGGTATTCTGTATCCTGATACCACACTTGCCTACCGCACCTACGGCGCACAGCCTCTCTGGCCTGCCGAGGTCTGGGAGTGTCAGGGCGATCTCATCATTCTGGGACTGCTCCTGTGGTATGCCTGCTTCAAACATGCCCGCGGCACGACCTTCTGTCTCTACATCATGCTCTACTCACTGCTTCGTTTCTTTCTGGAATTCTTCCGCGGTGACTATGGCAGTCTGGCCTTCGGTCTCAAGAGCGCGCAGCTTACAAGTCTGACGTCCTTCACCTGCGCTCTTCTCGTCTTTATTTTCTTCTCGGTCAAATATCGTGCAGATGCGAAAGTGGAAGAAACCTCCGGAGATCCCACTTGAAGACGAAAAGACTAAAAAGGCTTTCTACGCCTTTTTAGCCTTTTCGTTTCCAAGTCCTTCGATCTCCTTTCTGCCAAGCATGCCAAAAGGCGATGTGAAATAACGATCATCTCATTTTCGCGTTCCATCTGCCGCGGGGGACTTGTAGCTCTCATAGGAGTGACCGGGAAACCTTATCCCGGCTGTCTTTCATGCCATAGTCACCCTATCCGCCCCTGCGGGGCACCTTCCCCTAAAGGGGAAGGCTGCGATACGAGAATACCATCTTCTAAAAAAAGGCGGCGAAGCCGCCACGAGAGCCTTGAACCTTGAACCTTGAACCCTGAACCCTGAACCAAATGAAAGCAAAGTAAAAAGGGGCTGTGAAGAAATGAGGATTCATTTCTTCACAGCCCCTTTTGGCATGCGCTATTTCACGAAGCTGCTCTCTTACAGCAGGCCGCCGTAATTTTCAAGCATCTGACGTACCTTTGCTTTTTCTGCTTCCGTCGGTTCGACCATCGGCAGACGGAAGTGTCCGCCAGGCTGGCCGACCAGATTCGTAGCCGTTTTGACAGGAGTCGGGCTTGCCGTGAAGAACATGCCTTTGTTGATCTCATACATCTTGAGGTGCAGTTCTCTGGCTTTTGCAAGATCGCCTTTTTCAAAAGCATCCACCATAGCGAGCATGTCATCCCCGATGACATGTGCGGAAACGGAAATGATGCCTACGCCGCCGGCAAGAAGAACAGGCAGTGTGAATGCATCATCACCGCTGTAGATCATGAAGTCTTCCGGAAGAAGCGCTTTTTCCTTGGTGACCTGATCCCAGTTGCCGGTTGCATCTTTGATGCCGACGACATTCGGGCATTCATCCACGATTCTCTTGATGGTTTCCGGCTGGATAGACACGCCGGTTCTGCCCGGTACGTTGTAAAGAACGAGCGGCAGATCTACGCCTTTGGCGACAGCCGTGAAGTGCTGGTACATCCCTTCCTGGTTCGGTTTGACATAGAAAGGAACGATCACCAGCGCGCAGTCAATGCCCGTTTCCTTGGCTTTGTTGCCGAATGCAATGGTATCTGCGGTGCTGATGGTACCGATATTGCCCATGACAGGCACTTTCTTGCCTTCACCGCGTTTGCCGACAGCATCTACGATAAGGGTATACAGTTTCAGCTTTTCTTCGGCGGTCATGGTAGCACCTTCGCCGGTGGTTCCACCGACAAGGAGGCCCTCAGAGCCATGAGCGACAAGATGCTTTGCGAGTGCGACAGCACTTTCGTAGTCGACAGCGCCGTCTTCTGTGAATGGAGTGATCATGGCCGTAATGACGCGGCCAAACTGAGCAGTTGCCATAGTTATATCTCCTTTGGATCTTTATCTTTGAACTAGGAATTAGTGGCTAGGGATTAGGGATTAGAAGTGACTGGTGACTAGTGACTTCAATGCCACTTTCGGGCATCGCCCCATATATATTCGCGGCGAAGCCGCCACCTTCATTCCTCATTCGAGCAAAGCTTTTATTCACAATCAAGGGACAGAACGTCCCCGGGGCTAACCCTGAACCCATCAACCATTTTTATAACATATCATGCGCGATCATATATTCTGCGATCTGCAGGGTATTGAGCGCTGCGCCTTTTCTGATCTGATCGCCGGACACCCAGAGGTTGATGCCATTCGGATTCACGAGATCCTTGCGGATACGACCGACAGCTACATCTGTTTTATCAGAGGTATCCAGAGGCATCGGATAGATCATATTCTTTACGTCATCGACCAGTTCAGCGCCCTCGAAGTCTTCGATCGCTTTCTTCACCTGTTCGACGGTGAGCGGCTCTTCGGTTTCTACATAGATAGACTCCGCATGGCTTCTTGCGACCGGCACACGAACAGCGGTCGGGGTGATGCCGATCTCCGCATCATGCATGATCTTATGAGTTTCATTCACCATCTTCATTTCTTCCTTGGTGTAGTCATTATCAAGGAAGATATCGATCTGCGGGATCAGATTGTATGCGATCTGGTAATGTTTCGGAAGGCTGGCCGACGGAAGGATCTTCGGTTCATAATTCTCGCCTTTAGCAAAAGCGGCAGCTTCTTCATAGAGCTCATCGATGCCTTCTTTGCCCGCACCGGATACCGCCTGATAGGTGCTGACGACGATGCGTTTGATGCGGGAAAGATCATAAATCGGCTTCAGTGCCATCAGCATGATGATGGTGGAGCAGTTCGGATTTGCGATGATGCCTTTGTGCTTTGCAATATCCTCCGGATTGATCTCCGGAATGACGAGCGGTACTTCCGGATTCATGCGGAAGGTGGAGGAGTTATCAATGACTACAGCACCGCGTTTGGCTGCTTCCGGTGCCAGCGTCTTGCTGATGCTGCCGCCTGCAAAAAGAGCTACATCAATGTTTTCAAAAGATTCGGGCTTGGCTTCCTCTACCGTATATTCCTTGCCGCAGACCATGAGCTTCTTGCCTGCACTGCGTTTGGAGGCCAGAAGCTTCAGGGAAGCGAACTGGAAATTTCTTTCTTCAAACAGACGGATAAATTCCTGTCCGACGGCACCAGTAGCACCAAGGACGGCGACGCGCGGGAGTTTACTCATAGTCAAGCACCTCATTCCAAATAATTTTCAAGTCCATAAACAAAGCCTTTGACCGTCATGCACTTTTTGCAGGCAAGCATGACGCCCGGCATAAAGGATTTGCGATCCAGAGAATCATGACGCAGTGTCAGGATCTCCCCATAGCCACCAAAGAGGACTTCCTGATGTGCCACATAGCCGGGGAGGCGGACAGAGTGAATGGTGATCCCTTCGTATTTGCCGCCACGAACGCCCGGCAGGCTTTCCTTTGTTTCATCCGCTTCCGGTTCCATGGTGCGGGCAGCTGCCATTTTTTCGGCAGTCAGCTTCGCTGTGCCGGAAGGAGCATCATATTTATGATTGTGATGGAGCTCAATGATTTCTGCATTCGGCATGTATTTGGAGATCTCAGCCGATACCTTCATCAGAAGGACAGCGCCCAGAGAGAAATTCGGCGCAACAAGTCCATTGGCACCTGTCTTTTCGGCAATGCCAGCGAGTTCCTCTCTCTGCTTCGCCGTGAGACCGGTCGTTCCGATGACGATATTGACCCCATTTTCAAGGACATACTTTGCATTTTCATAAATGACCTTCGGACTGGTGAAATCAACGATCACATCCGGCTTGCCCTTGGCAAATGCTTCTTCCAGCGTCTTGTCAATGGTCATCCCATTGTGTCCGATACCGATCACTTCTCCCAGATCTTTGCCAGCTGCACCGATATCGACGCCACCGCAAAGCTCCAGACCATCTTCTGCAAGGGCTGAGCGGACGACCTCGCTGCCCATGCGTCCTGCAGCCCCATTCACTAATACACGAATCATTCTGACTCCTCCTTTATCGCAAGTGAGGACACAGATCCCCCACCGCTTTTGAATAGATTTAAATCAATGGTAGTATAAAAATGAAAATGCGTCAATAGGTGAATTTCGATAGTTGCATCATTTGATGAGATCTGAGTATCCTGGAAAGAAGGACCATGGATCAGAGACCATGTGCAGCGGATTCGAAGGCTTCAAAGGTCTGCCGGACCTTTTGGCAGCTTCGCTGCGCTCATCAAAAAGAGCGCTCTGCTTCCTTACCCCGTCTTTCCGATGGAGCTTCATAAACCCACAGCCACTGTTTCGCCCCTGATTTTTCAAAATAAAAAAGCCGTACTCTTTCGAGTACAGCTCTTTATGTTTAGATTATTCACCTACAGGATAAACACTGACCTGTCTCTTATCTCTGCCGAGACGTTCGAAAGCAACTCTGCCTTCTGCGACTGCAAAGAGCGTATCGTCCTTGCCAATCTTAACGTTCAGACCCGGATGGAGATGGGTGCCTCTCTGGCGAACGATGATGTTGCCAGGTTTAGCGATCTGACCTGCGTGCATTTTGGTTCCCAGGCGCTGCGCATTGGAGTCGCGGCCGTTCTTTGTGCTGGAAACACCTTTTTTATGAGCGAATAACTGAAGATCAAACAGTAACATGTAATTCACCCCTTTGCCGTTATAATTTTAAGTTTATCAGGATACTGCTCCTGAATGGCTTCCAAACCATGAACCATGGTTTCTATCAGAATCTGGCTCTTTTCATTCGCATGCGACTGAAGATCCACATTCATGAAGCCGGATCTCGAATCAAAAGTCCCATCCATCTGCAGGATATCCTGCAATCCGGCAGCCATCGTCAGTGTGATCGCTGACACCGCTGCACAGATGAGATCGTACTCATTATCTTCCCTCGCCCCATCGGCATGGCCGGTAATGGTAAATCCCTGATAGAGCCCTTCGACTAAATGTAGTCTTGCGGTAATCATTAGCCTTCGATCTTTTCGATCTGAACCTTGGTGAAAGGCTGACGATGACCCTGGCGACGACGGTAGTTGGACTTAGCTTTGTATTTGAAAATACGAATCTTAGCGCCTTTACCCTGTTCCAGAACCTTGCCAGTAACCTTTGCGCCTGCAACGGTTGGCTGACCGATCTTTACGCTGTCGCCGGATACGAGAAGAACTTCATCAAAAGCTACTTCTGCGCCTGCTTCAACGTCCAGTTTTTCAATGGTAATGACTTTGCCTTCTTCAACGCAGTACTGTTTACCACCGGTTTTGATAATTGCGTACATGTGTGCACCTCCTCTTTACTATACTCGCCGAATATGGCAGCTTACGAAAGCATTTACGGAGCCGTCTCCGTGCGGTTGCGTCATGGCACCTTGTACAATGACTTGATTATTTTAGCAGAAATAAAAATAGATGTCAAATATTTTTTTGACATCTTAGAAAAAAGGGAGGGGCAGCCCTTGGAGTGTGCTGCCCTTTGATTGTGGATGAAAGCTCTGCTCGAATAAGGAATGAAGGTGGCGGCTTCGCCGCGAAGTATATATGGGGCGATGCCCCAAAGTGGTATTCAAGTCACCAGTCAGTTGAGACTCCTAATCCCTAGTCACTAATCTCTAGCTACTAATCATCCCCACTTTCAAACTTAGTCTCTGGGACTAACCCCAAGCCCTTTTCTACACCGTCTCATAAATCTTCCTCACCAGCTTCTTGGTGATCGTCCCGAAGAAATCCTGATCGGCAAAGCGAATAAAGCGGATCGGTTTATTCGCTCCTTTGATGAAAAGCCGGTCTGTCGTCTTGAAAGGACAGGATTCGCTGCCATCGAGCGAAATACAGAGATTCTTCTCGCGCGGCGGAGCGGTGACTTCTACGGTATCACTGCATTTCAAGACGATGGCGAAGCGCTGCAGCGTATGCGCACAGATAGGGATCACGATCATACGGTCATCGCTCGGCCCCATGACCGGACCGCCGCAGGAAAGAGCGTAACCGGTAGACCCGGTCGGCGAAGAAACAATGAGTCCGTCAGAAGCATATTCCTGGATCAGATGCCCGTTGACGGAAAGATTCAGCCGTGCCAGCTGCCCGATCTCATTATGCCCGATGACGACATCATTCAGCACGCTGGTCAGCCATTCCTGACTGCCATCCTCATGCTTCAGGATAGAGTCCAAAAACAGCCGCGACTCTTCGGTATAACGCCGCGCAAGGATCTGGTCCAGACGCAGCGCAGCATCTTCGACGGTGATGCTGTTCAGAAATCCCAGCTCACCCAAATGGATCCCCGCCATCAGGATGGGATAGTCCCGAAACGTACGCGCCGCTCCCAGGAAGGAGCCGTCGCCACCGATGGAGAGCAGGCAGTCACAATTTCCCAGCTCATCGATGCTGCCATAAGAAGCCCCCTTGATACCGCCCGCTTCCAGTCCTTCTTTCATAGAAAGCGGCAGCAGCGCGCTCGACTTTCTTTCTTCTATCATCCCAAGAAGCTCGGGCAGAAAGGTAAAGAGCTTCTCTTTCCCCAAATTCGGAAAAATGGCAAATCGCAATGAAATCACCGCCTCGTCTATTATCGTTATAATGTATGGTTCTACACCTATTTTTTCAAAGTCTCATGTGCCTCTTCGACCACCTGACGGATCCGTTCTTCGCTGATCGCTTCCTGTGGCTTTTCCCACTTCAGATAGGCTAGAAACTCAATATTCCCTGAGCCGCCTTTGATGGGCGAAAACGTCAGATCCCAGCAGTGGAATCCTTCTTCTTCGAAAGCAGTGAGAGTATCCAAAATGACCTCTTCATGGATGTCTTTTTCTCTCACGATGCCGCCTTTTCCCACCTTGTCCCTGCCGGCTTCAAACTGCGGCTTGATCAGGATCGCCATCGCACCATCCTCCTTCAGGATGGATCTTACCGCCGGAATGATCTTCAGGACGGATATGAAAGATACATCTGTCGAAACGAGATCGACCTTTTCTCCCAGCATCTCTTCTGTCACGACTTTGATGTTCGTCTTTTCCATATTGACGACCTGCGGATGAGAGCGGAGCTTCCAGTCGAGCTGATTGGTCCCGACATCGATAGCAAAGACCTTCGCCGCACCATTCTGCAATGCACAGTCAGTGAAGCCGCCGGTAGAGGCACCAATGTCCGCCATGACCTTTCCCTTCATATCGATACCGAATGTCTTGATCGCTTTCTCCAGCTTGTAGCCGCCGCGCCCCACATACGGCATCACATGTCCTTTGATCCGCAGCTTTGCATCCACAGGGATCTTCGTCCCCGCTTTATCGACAGGCACATCATTGACAAGGATGATGCCTGCCATGATATGCCGTTTCGCATTCTCCCGGCTGTCGAAAAAGCCCTGCTCTACGAGCATGACATCCAGCCGTTCTTTCTTGACCTTCTGATTTCCCATATATTTCCTCTACTTCGTGCGTACCAGCAGCATGTCCACAAGTTCCGTGAGAAGGCTTGTGTCCCGATCGACCCTTCCCAGTATCTCTTTGGCATGCCTTGCTTCTTCTTCTGCGAGTGTCTTTGTCCGCTCCTTGCCAAGAAGGCTTACGTAGGTGGACTTATGATCTGCCGCATCCTGATGCGGCATTTTCCCCATTTCATCCAGATGCCCGTTCACATCAAGAAGGTCATCCGTCATCTGAAAAAGCAGTCCCACATGGACAGCAAATGCATGCAGAAGGTTCTTTTCTTCTTCACTGCTCTCTGTCATTGCCAGTGCCATATCCACCGGTGCAGTCAAAAGGCATCCTGTCTTGCAGTGGTCCATGAGCTGTAATTCCGGAAGAGTCAGCGTCCGGCCTTCGCTCTCGATATCATGCGCCTGTCCGCCCACCATGCCTTCGGGGCCAGCAGCCTTGGCCAGGATGGAGATCAATTCACAGCGGAGCGCAGGCGCGATCTGCTGCTCGCCTGCCAAAAGCTCAAAGGCAAAGGTCAGAAGCCCATCCCCTGCCATGGTCGCCATGCCTGCCCCAAAGACCTTGTGATTCGTGGGGCGGCCGCGGCGGTAGTCATCATTATCCATGGCCGGAAGGTCGTCATGGATGAGGGAATACGTATGCACGCATTCCAGCGCACAGGCAATATCCAGATACAGCCGCGCATCTTTTCCCCAAAGTTCCAGGATCAGAAGAAACAGAAAGGGACGGATACGCTTCCCCCCAGCCGAAAGGCTGTAGTTCATGGCATCAAACAATTTTTGATGAGCGCTCAGGTCAGAGACCAGCAGCGTCTCAAGTCTTTCGTTGATTTCCTTCTGTTTTGCAAGCAAAACATCTTTCAGCATGGGTGGCTCCTTTCGGGATAATTGCATATGTGCTTTTTTAAATTCATAAATGGTGTCAGCTTCCCCGCAAATATCACGGACCGATGCCCGAAAGTGACCTTTCAGTCACCCGTCACACCCAAGCGATCTTCCATATACGCGCCAAACGCATTGCCCGTCGCATTGTCACTGCTATAGCGTGGATCAGCGAAGAGCGGCGTGAGACCGATAGCTTGGCAAATCTCTTCGACCCTTGCCCGAAGATAGCGGTTTGCCATGACCCCACCCACTGCGATGAAGGGACGGCCCTTTTCGAAAGGATAGCCGCTGAGCTCCTTTTCGAGAGCACGCCCTATGTGGATGAGGACTCCTTTGGCGATGTCTTCCTTCCGATAAGCGTCAGACGCTATATCACGCTGGACGCGTGTTTCGGGGCCGGAAAAGCTGAACGCCCCTTTCACCGACGAGCGGGGGATCCGATACGTATCATTTCCCTGTTCTGCCAGCGCTTCCAGCCATTTCCCGCAGGGGAATGGAAGTCCCAAAGCCACGCCCACGCGGTCAATGAACTGCCCTGCCGTAATGTCTTTGGACGTCAGGAGCTCATGGATCTCCATCCCCTCTTCCTGCCATTGACAGGAGAGCACATCCTGTGTGCCGCCGGACATATGCATCATATAAAACGGCTTCCCCCAAAGAGCAGGCACCTCTCGGATCGCTGCCATCGCATGATTTTCCTGATGGCTGAATACATAAAGAGGAATGTGATGCGAAGAGGACAGCGCCTCAGCCATACCCCGACCAACAAGAAAGGCGGGCATGTATGAATCTGCCCGCCTCCGTGGAAATCCTGAAACGCCTATGCCCTTCAGATCCTGCAGCAAAGGAGAAAGCCTTCGAAGCAGGACGGGAAGATTCTTCACATGCTGGAAAACCATCTCTGACTGAGACAGTCCCCGCCGCCCTTCCTTCACTGAAAGGACGATCCGTTCTTCCCCCATCAGCCCCTTGGAAGAATCATAAACCGCTGCCGATGTCGTATAGCAGCTGGTATCTATTCCAAGAAACCTCATGATTATTCACCTTGTAATGCCTTATCCAAAAGTCCATTGATGAATCGATAGGACCCTTCACCGCCATATGTCTTGGCAAGCTCTATCGCTTCATTGATAATGACCTTCTTATCCGGGCGGTCTTCCCCGGAATGATAAAACTCAGCGACAGCCAGACGGAGAATATTCTTATCCACCACATTGAGCTGCGTGAGCGACCAGTTCTTTTTCAAATATGCCTTGATCTTATCATCGACATCTTCATGAGCTGCCGCTTCGATCAAAGCATCTGCAAAAGCCTTGTCCTTCTCTTCCAAATGAAGCGTCTCTTCCTCGATCGGCTCTGACTCCGGATTGAGCTCTCTGGAGTACAGCACCTTGAGTGCATATTCTCTTGCGCTTGTTCTACTCATGTCAGCCTCTCTCTATGCTATGAAATTTCCTGTCTTACATACATGGTTTCCCATGGCACGCAGGCCAGGCGGATCTAGCAGATCCTGCCGGGAGCGGTTTCCCTAAAGAAACTTTGGCGGCAGGATCTGATGACACCCGTTCACTCTACCATTTCAGTAATCGTCACATCAATGCTTTCGATGTCCTCTCTTCTAAGCGAAGAGAATACATTCTTCACCACCATCTGGATATAGCGGGCAGTCTCCTGTACCTGACAGCCTTTATGCAGTGCGACAGAGATCGCCACCTTCACACGTCCATCCTTCAGATTTCGTATCCAAAGCCCGCGATGAGCCTTGAAGCCAAAGGCCTGACTGATCCCCTGCATCAGGTACTGAAAGCCATCCGCGGTGAAATGAGATACCTCAGGCATGGCAAGCAGAGCCTCTTCAATTTTCTGATATACGACTTCTTCCGATCGTTTCTTCTCTGCTTCTTCACCGGACATCTCTATTTCTCCTCACCGAAAACGATGCGTTCCACATTGACATTGACTGCATTCACTCTAAGGCCCGTAGAATCTCCGACGCTTTCCTTGACTGCTTCCTGCAGCTGTAAAGCGATAGCCGGCAGGCGTTCGCCATGCCAGGCTGCCACATAGAGATCGATGACGATCCCATTCTCCCGGATGGAGACACGCACGCCTTCTGCTTCCGCATCACTGATGACAGCAGAGATCCCATGAGAAAACCGATCATCCATCCCATAGATCCCCTTCACATGGAGCGCTGCTTCTCGGGCAATGACTGCAATGACCTGGTCCGATACACGAACGGTTCCCAGGTCATTTTTTACTTCTGCAGTTTCCATATAGAAATTACTTGACGCGTTCGATGTAAGCGCCGGTACGGGTATCAATGCGGAGCATTTCACCTTCATTGATGAAGAGCGGTACAGAAACGACATAGCCGGTTTCCATCTTAGCCGGTTTGGAACCGCCGGTCGCTGTATCACCGCGGATGCCAGGTTCGGTCTCTACGACTTTCAGTTCTACAGAGTTCGGGATATCGACGCCGATGATGGTGCCGTTGAAGAATACGACATTGCATTCCATTTCTTCCTTCAGGAAGTTGATCTTGTCGCCGAGCTGTTCTTTGTTCAGCATGATCTGTTCATAGGTTTCCGTATCCATGAAGCAGTAGGAACCATCAGCTTCATACAGGTACTGCATCGGTTTACGTTCTACAGTAGCCGGCTGCAGTTTGATGCCTGCATTGAATTTACGTTCTACGACAGAGCCGCTCTGCAGGTTTTTCAGCTTAGCACGTACAAAAGCTGCCCCTTTGCCTGGCTTTACGTGAAGGAATTCAATACACTGCCATACCTGTCCATCCAATTCTACGGTAATGCCCGGGCGTAAATCGTTACTAGAAATCATTTAGTTTTTCCTCCTGCTACACTCTTAAAAATTTCTTTGGGAATTTAGTCAAGATGGAGATTCCATCCTTTTCTATTACAACCGTATCTTCGATACGGACTCCACCAACACCTGGGATATAAACCCCCGGCTCCACAGTTTCTGTCATACCTGTGCAAAGGACGGTATGATCCCTTGGCGACAGCGTGGGTGTTTCATGGATCTCCAGCCCTACACTGTGTCCCAGTGCATGACCGAACCACTTATCCAGATCCTTCTCTTTCAGATATTTTCGGGACTCCTGATCCACATCTGCTGCTGCAAGGCCAGCCCTCAGTATCTTTTCGATATGCTCATTGCATCCCAGCACCGCATCATAGATGTAGCGCTGCCGCTCTGAGATCTCCCCGACAGCCACCGTCCTCGTGATATCCGAGTGGTAGCCATGGTAGATCGCGCCGAAATCAAAGGTGACGAGATCACCTTCTTCAATCACCTTATCTGTCGCTGTCCCGTGAGGATAGGCAGACCGCCAGCCGGATGCCACGATCGTATCGAAAGATTTCCCTTCCGATCCGGCCTCCAGCATCGCACACTCCAGGATCGTCCGAAGCTCTGCCTCTGTCACACCCGCCTTGATATAAGGCACGGTCTTCTCAAAGCCCAGATCGGAAATCCGGCATGCTTCTTCGATGAGGCGGATCTCTTCCGCGCTTTTGATCTGGCGCAGCGTATCAGGCACTACGAAGACGAAATCCGTTTCCGGCAGTACCTCATCGAAAGAAAGATACATCTTATACGTCATGCCAGCTTCGATCCCGAAACGAGTGACGTGATGCTTTGCAGAAAGCTCTCCCACCGTCTTCGCCAGTTTCCCAGCATAGTCGATGATGGTAAAGCCCTTCGCTTCTTCCTTCGCCTGCTCTGTATAACGGCTGTCTGTCAATAAATAGCAGTCGTCAGCCGTTAAAAAGAGATAGCTGTCAGATCCGGTAAAGCCAGAAATGTATCGGCAGTTTTCATCCTTCTCTATGAAAGCTGCATCTACACCGCTCTCTTTCAGAAAATCTGAAATCATTGCTCTTTCTATCAACATATATCACCGCTTTCTATCATCTAAATATATTACCGTATTTACCCTCTTTTGTCCATGAAAAAATTAAGAAGGTCAGAGATCTCGGCCAATCGGGCAGGGTGCTCTCTGAAATGCAGGACCCGTTGCACGCTCAAGCCCTTTCGAACCTGCGCCGCAGCAAAATGAAAAGCCGCCCGATAGGTATCGGGCGGTGATGAGATCGTTGTTTGATCCTCTCTTGCACGCTCATGCAGCAAGCGGATAGGGAGACAGCGATCCACGTAGTGAGTATACCGACGAAGTGTTTCATGAACATGCTTACAGCGTCAGACTTCTCGATGGGATCGGCATTCCCCTAGTTCCCATTTCTGAGCTGATTCAGCTTATCCTGCACAGACTTTGGAAGCGCGCGGCCGATCTCGCTTCGAAGATTTTGATTGTTATGATGAGAAATGAAAGTGGTCTGCACTTTCTTGTCTTCATTCACTGCACGGATGAGATCATCGACAGCCACACGATACGCCCCATTCCCAAGGACCTGGCTCTGTTCCGGTCCATCTGAAGTGACGACGTAGATCGAGCGGTATTCCTCCCTGCGATCATAGGACTCTTTTTCGATATAGCTGTCAGCCGTCATGCGGCTCGGTGTGAAAACAATGGTGAAATTTTTCCCCATCTTTTCGATCCTGGCCTTATTCGAGCTGCCCTGTCCATCGAAGACGACGATCATCTCCAGATTGTTGTGCGCTCCGTAGTCTTCCAGAAGATCGATCAGCTTCTTGCGGCTTGACTCGAGGTCCTCCCGGTCAAAGACCTTCGGAAGCCAGAAAATCACGTTGTAGCCATCGACCAAGTATAAATCTTTCATAATACGGCTCCTTGCTATTCAGTAACGGATGGCCAAAGATCGGATGAAGCGGGTGACGGGCGGCTCGGCCCCTCTCACGCCGACAATGCTATTAAGTTAAGGAAATCGTTAGCTCCGTAACGTCTTGCTTCCCCCTTCGGGGGAAGTGCCGAAGGCAATAGGGGCATGCCAGCGGTATAGCGTGCTATGTTGAATAGTCCGATGCTATCGATATTCCAACACTTTCATGCAATACCGCTACGTAGCCCCCTCACCCCTTCGGGGAGCTCCCCCGATGGGGAGCCAAGAACGTTCTGCTGCTTAACTTAATAGCATTACTCACGCCGGAGATCTGTCACTCACCTCTCTGCTTCGCCGCCTCATAAATAAGGAGCGCAGCTGCCACCGAGACATTGAGAGAAGAGACCTTCCCTTTCATCGGGATACGGACACAGAAGTCACAGAGTTTTCTGGTGAGAGGCGAGACGCCCTTCCCTTCCGCGCCCATGACGATGACCAAAGGCCCTTTGAGATCGGCATCATAATAGAGGCTTTCCCCATCCATATCCGCACCCACGACCCAGAAGCCTTTTTCTTTCAGCCCCTCCAGCGTCTGACGGATGTTTCCCGTCTGGCACACCGGAAGATAGGCAAAGGCTCCGGCCGCTGTCTTCATGGCCGCCGCCGTGACGGGCGGGCTCTTGTGCTTCGGAAGGAGGACAGCCGCCGCTCCCGCGCACTCTGCCGTGCGGACAATGGCGCCCAGATTTCTCACATCTTCCAATCCGTCCAACAGGATGAGGATGGGATCTTTTCCCTCCCAGTCCGAGAGCACTTTATCAAGTTCTGCATATTCATACGGTTTGAGGAGAGCGGCTGCTCCCTGATGCACGACACCGCCAGCCATGGCATCCAGCTTATCTTCTGCGATCTCAATCACAGGAAGTCCTTTGCTTATAGCTTCTTCTGCGATCCGGGCGAGCCTTTCATCTTTCCGACCTTCCTTGATGAAGACACTGCGCACCCGATCAGCCCGCAGGAATTCAGTGACGCTGTTTCTGCCGAAGGTCATGAGCGAGTCATCCTTCACGGGACGAACCCCATCACTGCTTCTCCGCTTCGGCGGTCTTTTCTCCCTGTGCCTAGCAGAAGGAAACCGGCCTTCCGCCGGTTTTTCCCCCCTCTGTTTTCTGTTGCTTTGCTTTTTAGTCTGCATGTTGGAATTCTCCTGCCACATACTTCAAGCTTTTTTGGAGGATGAACCGCAGGCGTTCCTCCTCTCCCGCAAGCTTCAGATAGCCAAGAAGAGCTTCAAAAGCAGTGGCTTCACGGTACTCTTCGACAGTCGCACTCTTCGGTACCGTACTCGATGTATTTCTTCCTCGCTTGCATACCTTGAGCTCTCTGTCATTCAAAACTTCGCGAATCTCAAAAAGGATACGGCTCTGCCAGCGTGCCGATACAATTTCCGAAGTCAGTGTCGAAAGGATCTGCACCTGGTAGATACCGGTATGAATGAGTGTATCCCGGATGAAGAGGGACCAGACGACATCTCCCATATAGGCGAGCGTCAGTGCATCCATAGAGAAAGCATCCTGCTCCGTGATGGGCGCAGCCTGCTTTCCCATCTTTTGCACCATCTGTTTTTTCAGAAATAAAACTCTCTTAAACTCCACGTTTCTTCCACCTTGCTCCTGTCGGGGTATCTTCGATCACGATACCGATGTCCCCCAGCTTATCACGAATCTCATCAGCCAGCTGATACTGCTTTGCTTTGCGGGCAGACTGGCGGACCGCAAGGATCACATCCATAAGGTCGTTGTAGTCCTTGTCATCATAGGCCTCCTGCTTCTTCCATTCCTTTTCAAGAATGCCGAGAATGTCGAGAATGGTCTTGAAGGTCTTGCCTGCCTTTTCAAAAGCCGCCTTGTCGAATGCGATACCACCATGGACTTCATTGTAGTATACATTGATCGCTTTGGCGATCTCAAACATGGCACCTGTGGCAAGGCCGGTATTAAAGTCGTCGTCCATCGCTTCATGGAAGACTGCCATCGCATGCTCAGAAGCATCGGCAAGTACATTGGAGGCTTCCGTGACTGCACTCCCCTCAGCAGAAGAGAGCTCTTTCACGCGAGCAATGACGTCTTTCAGTTTTTCCATGTTCTTTTCCGCTTCTTCCAGACGGTCATCAGAGAAGTCGAGCGGGCTTCTGTAATGGGTGGAAAGCAGGAAATAGCGGAGCGCATCGCCGGAGTATTTTTCCAGCACATCTTTGACAAGGAAGAAATTATTCAGCGATTTGCTCATCTTTTCCGAATTGATGGTGATGAATCCATTATGCAGCCAGTAGTCTACGAAGTGGCAGCCGGTGCAGCCTTCGGACTGTGCGATCTCATTTTCATGATGCGGGAAGATCAGATCGCTGCCGCCGCCATGGAAGTCGAGTGTATTGCCCAGATAGTGGGTGGACATGGCCGAGCATTCGATGTGCCAGCCCGGGCGTCCCTTGCCCCACGGGCTTTCCCAGAATGGTTCGCCGGGCTTTGCCGCTTTCCAAAGTGCAAAGTCTCCCGGATTTCTCTTTTCATCATTGACTTCGATGCGGGCACCAGCCAGCATATCTTCGATCTTGCGTCCGGAAAGCTTGCCGTAGTCTTTGAATGTAGAAATGTCATAGTAAACATCGCCGCCAAGGACATAGGCATGCCCCTTCTCGATCAGTGTCTTCACCATGTCGATGATGTCCTTCATATGATCGGACACTCTCGGATACATATCGGCACGGCGGACATGGAGCTTATCCATGACTTCAAAGTACGCATCAATGTAACGATCGGAGATCGTTTTCCAGTCGCTGCCTTCCGCATTGGCTTTATTGATGATCTTATCATCAACGTCCGTGAAATTCTGTACAAAGGTCACTTTATAACCGATGAATTCCAAATAGCGACGGATGATATCCCAAGTAACAGCCGGACGGGCATTGCCGATATGCGGATGGTTGTAGGGAGTGACGCCGCAGACGTAGATCTTCGCTTCTCCTTCTTTGATCGGATGGAATACTTCTTTTTCTTTTGTCAGAGTGTTATATACTTTGATCTCTTCCATAAAAGCCTCCTGTTTAATGATATATGGTATTTTTTGAATCGCTGCATAACATGAGGAAGCCGGTCATGCCATCTTCTGATTTTCACGTATAGAAATCATGGCTTCCTCCTATGGCGCCTGAAACAGCTCGATGTTTTCGGCAAACAAAAACCACCGCCTCACAGAGACGGTGGCCCGCTATTCCACTCTGTCGGCCGAAGCCGTGCAAAATGCTTTTATCGCAAACACATCACGGAAAAGGATACTTGTGAAAACACTGCTCGATCGTAGGAACGGTATTCCCCTGCTTTCCCCTTTTCAGCTCCCAAATGCATTTCCTTACGAATCACCTGGATAGTTTCACCGGTCCTATCCTCTCTGAAAAGCTTTTCGAAAGTACTTCTTCTGTTCATCGCCTGCATATGATATTGACAAATGAAGCATCTACAGCTGACCTGGCTTTTGACCCCACACTCGCCTGCTGGAGCTTTAGCTACCCGGCGCTCGCCTCTCACAACTCACTCTCTCGGTTTTCCCGGCAGGACTTACTTCTAAACCGCACCATGCTCAGCAACCCTTTTGACTGCGTTACGTGGATCGTTTTGGCTGCGACTGCCATCGACTTTCAGCCACAGACCTGTGATGCTTATTGATTATTATAGATGGAATAGGGATATTCTGTCAAGGGGATTTCGTGACTAGTAACTAGTGACTGGTAGCTAGGGATTAGGAGAAAGCGGTGATTGAAATAGCGCAGTTGGTACACTGACCGTTCTGCAAGGAATATCTCTCGGCTACGCTCGAGATGACGACGGCGCGAAGCGCTATCAAAATTCTGCGGCGCTTCACTATTTATTTGCGCCGCACCACCATTCCGCATTTCTCATTTCTCATTTCGCATTCAAGCAGAACCAAAGGACGGCACTTCCTCGGGGCTAACCCTGTAACTTAAGGAAACACTGATTCAATCGCAGAGTCAGCTTCTACAAAGATTTTTATACACAGCTTCGTCATAGCCTTCCTTAAATAGCTCGAACCTGTCAATCAGTTATTTTCCACGCCAAGCTCATGCTCTACGACGGAGGCAATGTCATCAATGATCCGTTCAAGCTGATTGATCTCCTTGCCCTCCCCCATGACACGGATGAGCGGCTCCGTGCCGGATGCACGGACGAGGATGCGGCCATCGCTGCCGAGTTCTTCTTCAGCCGCACGGATGGAGTCACGGATGAGTTCATTGTCTTCCCAGCCATTCTTGCTGTAGACCTCGACATTTTTGAGAATCTGTGGATACGTGACCATAAGGTGATTGAGTTCGGACATGGTCTTTCCGGATTCACGCAGGACCTTCAGCGTCTGCACCGCAGTAATGAGGCCGTCGCCTGTCGTATTGAACTCTGGGAAAATGATATGGCCGGACTGTTCACCGCCGATGGAGTAGTCATGCTTCAGCATTTCTTCAAGAACATAGCGGTCGCCCACCTGTGTGGATACCGTCTGACAGCCGTTTTCCTTCAGGGCTTTGCCAAAGCCAAGATTGCTCATGACAGTGCCGACGACCATATTCTCATGAAGACGTCCTTCTTTCTTCATCTGGAGGGCATTGATGAGCATCAGATGGTCACCGTCCATGACCTGTCCTTTTTCATCGACAAAGAGACAGCGGTCTGCATCGCCGTCATTGGCAATGCCGCAGTCCGCGCCAAGCTCCAGGACCTTCTTCTGCAGTGTCTCGATATGCGTGGAGCCGCAGCCGTTATTGATATTCACACCATTTGGTTCATGGAAGATCGCAGTGACTTCTGCCCCAAGCTCTTCCAGCATCGCCGGCAGGAAATCACTCGCTGCGCCATTCGCAGAGTCCGTCACGATCTTAAGACCTTTGAAATCGCCCTGCACAGTCGAAAGGACATGTGCTCTGTACTTATCGGCCAGCTCGGGGCGGTGCGAGATCACGCCGATCTTATCCCCTGTCGGACGCGGGATCTCTTCATCATGACGAAGGATATTTTCGATATCTTCCTCAGTCTCATCCGGCAGCTTATAGCCATTTTTATCAAAGAACTTGATTCCATTATCTGGGAATGGATTGTGTGAAGCAGAGATCATGACGCCGGCATCATAGCCTTCCGTGCGGGTGAGGTAGGCAATGCCCGGTGTCGGAATGACGCCTGCAAGATCGACATCAACGCCGGATGCACAAAGACCGGCAGAAAGAGCCGCCGTCAGCATGGAGCCGGAAATGCGGGTATCCATACCGATCAGGAAGCGATGCTTACCGCTGGCCTTGCAGAAGTACGCGCCTGCCGCGCGTCCGAGCTGGTACGCCAGCTCCGGCATCAATGTGGAATTTACGAGTCCACGCACACCATCGGTACCAAACAATGTAACCATTTTATTTCCTCCCAATAATTTCTTGATAACTTTCGTATTCTACCGCGAAGGGACCATTTCGTCAACAGGGCGGGAAATGGACGCCGGAGAAATGCGGATCGAATTGCAGGATCCGGCAGGACCGGTGTCTCTTTAATCCTTATCTATTTCTATCGTGACAGTCGTCTGTGAAACAGTAGTACTGCCGCCTGCGGGCTTCGGGATGGTCACGGTCTTCCGGATCGTATCCCTGGCCCCTGTGACGTCGATAGGATCAAGACTCAGTACACTGTTTTTTTCGAAGTAGCTGATCGGTGCAGTCAGTGTAGCGACGGGCGGATCGACGGTGATCTTGCCCACCTTGTATCCTTTGGCCGGTTCACCTGTCGTTTCCGCCTTCATCGGCAGGTTGCCGATCCTTGTTTCCTCTTTCATCTTTACATTGATGCGGACCTGGCTCGGCATCACATCAAGACCGGTGACGGTATTGCCATCTGCATCAAGTACATTCACACTGTCAAATTCCACAAAATTCTTGTCCTTGCCGGATACATTGACAGAGACCACGGCGCGATCCGCCTCTGCGATCTTGGAAGAGCTTCCCGCGATCGTGATCGTGTCCGGTGTCGCTTTGCGGCTTTCGACTGAGAAATTCGCATCCGGTGTACCGAAGACTTCGATCACGGCGGGGAGTGTCTTCACGGCATAGGTGTCGATATTGAGGTCAAAATACTCCGGCGTGACCGAGATGACGGATTCATCCCCCGGTACGGAGATATGGATCTTTGTATTCGGGAAATCGCCATCGGTAAGACCAGAAAGGTCCACATAGGCTTTGATGTTATCTGAACGCATATAGACCATATCGCTCCTCGGCATGCGGATCTTTGCCTTGACTTTGAGAGGCACATTGGTCGCCACCAGCGAGCGATCCAGATTTCTGACTTCCACTGGGACCGTGTAGGTATTCTCCACCATCGGATTCTGTTCATTCATCACGTACACCCAAAGGGCGCAGGCTGCGATCAGACAGAAGATTTTGGGCAGCCACCACTCATGTTTGGCAAATCTCATTTCAGGGGGCTCCATTTCTGTAATACATCACTGACATTCTTCGGCTTGCCTTGCATCAGGTAGTTGCGAAGGATATTTCTAAGGCTCTCTGCATCCTGACCACGATAAATATGCCCACCATAGGTGTAGGATACGATGCCTGTCTCTTCACTGACGACCACCACGACACAGTCTGCCTGTTCGCTCATGCCGATAGCCGCTCTATGGCGGGTACCCAGTTCGGAAGATAGGCTGTGATCGCGCGTCAGCGGGAGCAGACAGCCTGCTGCCATGACACGGTTCTCACGGATGATGACCGCACCATCGTGCAGCGGGGTATTCACGATGAAAATATTCCCCAAAAGCTCCTTGGACACCAGCCCCTCGATGCGAATGCCCGTATCGATGCGATCATCGAGACCGACGCTTCGCTCGAAAACGATTAGGGCGCCGATCTTATTCGCGGACATGACCATGGCCGCATCGACGACATCATCGATCACGTGATCCCACTCGATCTCATTCATCATGCGGGAGGAAACATAGAATTTCCCGCGGCCGATCTGCTCCAGTGCCCGGCGCAGCTCCGGCTGAAAAACAACCGGAAGAGCGACGATGAGGACAGTCATCAGTTTATCCAGGATCCAGCTGACTACATGCAGCTGCAGCCATCCCGCCAGCACGGTAAAAAGCCCGAGAAATATCAGCCCTTTCAGAAGAGCTGTCGCTCGGGTATCCCGGATCAGGATGTAAATACGGTATAAGAAAAAAGCGACTACCAGGATGTCCAGCACATCCCAAAGCCGCATGGTCATAAAGAGTCCCTGTATCTGACTTGACATAGTAGTACCTCATAAAAATAAGCAGAGCGATATCGCCTTCGGAGAGGCCCGCCTTTGAAAACAATTTCTTCAGGCTTACCTAGGGAAACGCTGATTCAATCGCAGAGTCAGATTCTACAAGAATTTTTATACATAGCTTCGTCATAGCCTTCCTTACATAGCTCGCTATTCACGTCAGGTGATTCCTCGCTATGCATAAAAAGTCAAGAGTAAAATCTGACAACGATTTAATCAGTATTTTTCTAGTCTCATTTTATCATGAATCACTGCACGTGAAAAGAGGAATCCGACGTCCGGACTCCTCTGACCGACACGCTCCCTCATCGCTGTCTTTCGGAGAGAACGCAGGCTGCCTATCACTAGCAGCCAAGATGTTTCGCTTTTTCATCGAGCTTTGCCTGGATGCGCTTACCGGTCTCTGTCATCGCAAGACCAGCGCGGCTGGTTTCCTTTAGCTCGACAGGAAGCCTGCGCCCCACATCCGCCATGGCAGAAATGACTTCATCTGCAGGAATGGCACTTCGGACCCCATTCATGACCATTTCCACCGCAACCAGAGCGTGGACGGCATGGAATGCATTCCGCTTCACGCAGGGGACTTCGACAAGTCCGCCGACCGGGTCACAGACCAGACCCAGAATATTTTTCAGCGCGAGCGCGAAGGCATCCGCCATCTGTGCATTCGTCCCGCCCAAAAGGTCCACAGCCGCCGCTGCCGCCATCGCAGTCGCAGTGCCGCATTCCGCCTGGCAGCCTCCGACCGCCCCTGCGATCGATGCCTTCTCTGCCACGACCTTACCGATCGCACCTGCCGTAAAAAGTGCTCGCGTCATGTCATTCATGGTGGCATTCACTTCTTCCGAGACCGCAGCCAGTACCGCAGGCAGAATGCCGCAGGAGCCAGCTGTAGGGCACGCCACGATGCGATACATCTTGGCATTCGCTTCCGCTGTCGCAACGGCATATGCCGCCGCGCGCTGACAGGCCGGAGAGAGGAAGCGCATCTTGCCTTGGAAAAGGCGATTGGCATCGCCTCCGACGAGGCCGCTCGAAGACTTCGCCGTATCGGACAGTCCCTCCTGAATCGACCGCCGGAAAATAGGGATCATATTTTTCATACGTTCCCAGACGTCCTCAAAAGACTTTCCACTCTCCTCTGCCTCTTGGCGGCAGGCAAGCTCCCCCGGAGCGCAGTGCGCCGCATCAGCAACAGCAAAAAATTCAGATAATGTATGGTAAGTAAGCATGGTCGTCTCCTTGGAATAAGTAGCTGTTGGTTCAATAGGTTCTGAAGGGAGGGCAGGTTTAGGGTTTAGGGTTCAGGGTTCAGGTTGATGAGTTCAGGGTTGTAGTGGCAGCTTCGCTGCAAAATATATATTTGCGGCGAAGCCGCCACCTTCATTCCTAATTCCTCATTTAAGCCAAAGCTTTCAAACGGAATCACAAAGCGGCACTCCCCACGGGCTAACCCCGAAGTTTGAACGCGGGAATAAGTGGCTAGGGATTAGGAATTGGGGATTAGGAGTGACTAGTGACTTAAATGCCATCTTCGGGCATCCCATCTATACGCCGCGGCGCTTCCATATTTTTATGCGCCGCACCACCACTCCTCACTCCTAACTTCTCACTCCTAACTAGAAAACGCAAATCTTTCAAACGAAATCAAAGGACGATACCCCCCACGGGCTAGCCCTAAATAATATCCATTGCCATTGCGTACACGATATTGGCATTCGAGGCGGCGATCTCGTCAGCAAGCTTCTGCGAGACGCACTGGTCCGTATGGATGATCATGACAGCTTCATCCCCTTTTCCCTTGCGGAAAAGACGCATATTGGAAATATTGATCTCTTCGGCAGCGAGCGCGCGGCAGACCTCAGCCACGATCCCCGGTACATCGTGATGACGTGTCAGGAAGGTGTACTCTTCTCCCGTGATCTCGACAGGATACCCATCGATTTCTGTGATCAGTACACGACCTCCCCCCAGCGATCGGCCCACGACCGTCACATGCGCACCATTTTTGCCGTAGGCTTCAATCTTGGCCACATTCGGATGCCCCATGTCATCTTCGGAAAGGGCAAAGGAGATCGGGATCTCCTTCTCTTCCGCAATGTGCAGTGCATCACGGATGGAGCCGCTGTCCGGCGCATAGCCCATCAGCCCTGCGGCCAGCGCACGATCGGTCCCATGACCTTTCCCTGTCTTTGCAAAAGAACCATAGAGTGTGATCTTCGCTTCTTTCAGAGGTTCTCCCAGAATGCGGCCTGCGACCTGCCCGATGCGTGCCGCTCCTGCGGTATGCGAGCTGGATGGCCCGATCATGACAGGACCGATGATATCGAAAATTCCCATTTCTCATTCTCCTTATCCTATAACTGTAAAGTCAGTCCGGGAAGTACAGGTGACTTGATTCCATAATAAAAATCTGCCCCAAAGGGCAGATCTCCTTCAAGCACAATCGCCCCACGGGTGAAATTCGGCATTGAATCAATGATACATGCAGTTGTCTAGGGAAACGCTGATTAAATCGCAGAGTCAAATTCTACAAGAATTTTTATACATAGCTTCGTCATAGCCTTCCTTAAATAGCTCGCTATTCGCGTCAGGTTATTCCTCGCTATGCATAAAAATTCAAGAGTAAAATTTGACAACGATTGAATCAGTGTTTCCCTAGTTTTCAAAAGGCATGACCCGATCGCCTGCCACATCACATCCAGTGGCTGAGGTCGAAGTCTTCGCCAATGGTCTCACGGATGCAGATCTTGGCGATGTACATGCCCATGAGTGTCAGTGACGAACGGCGAAGGAGGCTTGTATCCCATGCATCCTGCAGCTTGACCAGATCCGGAGAAATGCGGCCAAGGATATAGCTCATTTCCTTCCTGTCATACGGCGCCGGACGAGACTCTGCCAGTGCCTGCAGGGTACTTCTCATGACGGCATCCTCGATGCCAAGATCATCCAGAAGTGATGTCAGCATGGCTTCGTCGACAGCCGCCAGCTTGTAGTAGGAATTATACAAGCTATTGACAATGACACCGGCCGGCCAGGAAGGACGCACCGCTTCCAGCTCACTCTTCATGCAACCGCGGAAGGCAAAGACGAAGGAATATGAATCATGCAGCACCTGTCCGAAAGGATCCTCTTTATTTTCAAGAGAAATGCAGTGCAGGTACTCGAGCTGCTGATAGCCGCTGTATTCGTTCGGAAGCTCGCCCACAAAAGGCGTGATGTACTTTTCTGTATATTTTTTGAGATGCAGGGCATCCACGTTATCCGTATTTCTGGAGTAGTGGAAAATGAGCAGCAAAGACAGCGCGTGAAACCCGGTCTCCTCCATGCGTGGCATAGCTTTCAGGGCATCGTAGGCAAGGATGGTCTTTGTATCCGACCTGTTTCCATGCGCCACATCCGAGAAAGCATCCGAGACCATGGCGAGCACGACCGGTGTCGGCATCATGACATAGGTGCGCTGGGCATTCTGCATCGCTTCCTGCACCATGATATGTGTCAGCGTATCCACCAGCTCCCGATCGCTCATGGCGAGCTTCTCGATAAGATGATGTGTCACTTTGCGTGTATCCTGCTCTACCGTCCGCGATACAGCACCATAACGGTTCAGGAAATGGCGGACAAAATACTCCTCGAGCGTATCCACCTTGGGGTGGTCCTCCAGGATCTTGGGCGCAGGCTCCGGCGGAAAGGGACTCTTTTCCGCAGAAGCCACAGCTTCAAAGGGCGCTGTATTTTCAAAATCCTTTTTGGCAAAGACGCGCGTCTTTTCTTCCTCGGCATCGTCCTTTTCAATGATCGGAAGGATCTCTGTCGCATCATCGACGGCAGGCTTTCCGGCGATCGGAGAAGCGGCTGCTTTTTCTTTAGAAATCGTAGGAATTTCCATGGTCTTATCCAGATCGGCCATGATGGGTTCTGCATTTTTCTTCTTTCCGGGCAATCCGAATATCATGAGACAGGTGACCGCAAAGAACAGAAGAACGACCCCGGCAAGGACCAGGTAGGGAATGATAAACATCGATGCTCCTTATATACTCTCTTTACTTTATGAAATCAAATCAGTTACATGGTATCATATTTTCCTTTTGACTTCAATCATATACGAAGGGAGGTTTACCCGTGAAGATCCCCCCTTTTATGTGCGAAGGCGGTTCTGCAGCTTCTTGCCGGCTGCCTTCCGCAAACAGCTCGATGCTCACGTTTTTTCCACACTCTTTGGCATCTCTTGAAAGCAGGGATCCAAGGGCTGCGTGATCGGATCAGCCTTTGCCGAGCTTCACCGCCTTTGGCGTTCGAAGCTCGGCAAAAGCATTCCACGGCTTATCGTAGATGACCAGACAGTCCGTCACAGAGTCATAAGCCGCTTTGGCAAGGAATGACCCCAGTTCGGAAAAGGGACCTGCATCCGTATAGCGCTCTGCCCCGATCTCCGTCACAAGTGTGATGCCGTCCGTCCCTGTTCCTGTAGCCGGACGCCCGTTATTCACATCCGCGATGCCCAGATCGGAAAGCGCTGCGCTCTTTCCTTCTGTCAGCGTGATGAAGCTTCTCGCCATGATGCCTTCGGGAAGACTTCCATGGATGAGTACCATCATATTGATGGTGCCGACAGGTGCAAAGTGACCATCCCTCTCCCGATACAGTGGTTTTGACGATGCACGGCAGGCTGTCTTTTCCACGCCTCCCGTGGTCACGATCTCTACAATAAGATCTCCGGATGTGAAAACCTTGTGCGAATACTGATACACCTTTGCCGCAGTCAGAAGCGCACTGGAGGTTTCCGGATCGGCCCCCTCCTTTTCGATACAACGTTTCAGGTATGCAGCTACCGATCCGCCGGGAAAATCGGACTCTTCCCCATAAAAGGTTCTGAGTCGCTGATTCATCACAGCTCTCACGCGGCGCAGACCGCCGCCATAGATCGCAGTCGAAAGTGAGAGATGCTCTTTGTCAAAGGAGATCAAAAGGCTGTTCTCGCTGACACGAAGACGGGCTCCCGGCACAGCGAGAGAATGGATGGTGGGATACATGGGCATCGACCTCTTTTCAATGAATGAATGGGCAGAAATACGGATGACGCTCTTCCCGATGTCGTCCGTATTTCTACGCTTCATTATATCACGAGCGATCAGCAGCCAGAGCGCTCCCCCGCATGGCCCCTTATTTCCTTATGGACAAACCCACACGCCTTTGCTATGATAAGAGCAAAATATTTCTGTTTTAAAAAGGAGTTGGTACGGCTATGCCCTATGACGAGCGGACACTTTGTGAATTAAGCGAATCTGCAGAAATCACCCCTATAGGAATCCAGCTGGAAGTGAATGCGGAAATTTTTAATACGCTTCACAACCTGCTTTGCACCATGCGAGAGGACAAAGACATCTCCCCTTCTGATGAAGCACGCCTCTACAAACTTTGGCGGCAGACCATCCATGAAATGTCACTGATCGAGCTTCGGAAAGGCCGCGGTCTCCCCATGTCCGAGCAGATCTCGATGCTGCGCGAAGCCTATGACATAGAGACTAAGTACATGGCGGACCAGATCTTCCGTCCTGTTTCCAGCGTACATCTGACAAAAAAACTCATCGAGAAGGAAAGTACCTTTGATGAAGAAGAGATGAATGCCTTCTTCCGAAAGACCATCTGGCCATCTATCCGTCAGGGAAAGAAAGGCGGGCAGAAGCATCCCACCGCCTACATCATCGCAGGGCAGCCCGGCTCGGGCAAGACGCGCATGTCTTCCATGATCATCGAAGAGTATGATGGAAATATCGTACAGTCCATGAGTGATAATTTCCGCGGTTTCCACCCTCGTTATAAAGCTCTTATGAAGAAGTACGGGCAATATTGTGCTTATTTCTCCATGGCTCAGGGGCAGTACCTCTCAGACCTTGCCATGAAGCAGGCCGCGCTAGAACGTTACCACATCCTTCAGGAAGGATCCCTGGAAGATGTCTCCCACACCAAAGAATACATCCGTTATCTGAAAGAGCGCGGCTATACCATCTGCGTGCTCCTCAGGGCCTGCCCCAAAAAGGAAAGCTGGAAGGCCATCCACCAGCTCTTCCTGCAGCAGCGTCTGAAAGCACCCGGACTTTCCCGTCTCATCACGAAAGAACAGCACGACAAGGCATGCCTTTCCTTCCTTTCTGCCACCAATGACCTCATTGCACAGAACTTGATGGATCGGCTCATCATCAAAAGCCCCAAAGGACTTCTCTACGACAGTGACGATATGCCTACAGAACGAGTCAGTGAGCTTCTTGCGAAGCGAATGACAAAATAAAAAGAGGCCGGAAGGTCTCTTTTTTATGATGAGGAATCTTGAATGACTAGTGACTGGTGACTTGAACACTAGGGAAGCGCTGATTAAAGGAAGCGCTGATTAAATCGTTGTCAGTGTTTCCTATATTTTGAAACTTCGCGGCGCTTCCCCTTTTTATGCGCCGCACCGCCCCCGTTGAACCCGTTGAACCCGTTGAACCCACTGAACCTTGAACCTTAAACCCTATGACTCCCAAATCTCACCTTGCCCAAATCGCCGCCTCGCTTCATCTGGATGCCTGCGGCGCATGCTCTGCCTCCTTAGACAGCACACTGAAAGAGCAGCTCCGAAATGCCGGCCCTATCCCCTTTGCGCGCCTCTCTCTCGAAGAAAGACTGGATCCTTCCGCGCTCCTTAGAGATGCACGCTCCTTCTTTGTGATTCTATTTCCATACAGACCTGCCAGAGAAGAAGAAGGAAATATCGCACTCTACGCAAGGCCCATGGACTATCATAAAGTCATCCACCACTATCTTCAGAAAATCATAGAGACGGCTCGCCCGTCTTACCCGGACGAGCAATTTCTTCCCCTCGTGGATACCTCTCCCATGGTCGACCGCTGGCTCGCCTATGCCGCCGGACTTGGGTTCTTCGGAAGAAATCACTGCCTGATCCATCCGACATACGGCTCCTTCGTCACCATCGGATCCATCCTGACCACACTGTCACTTACACCTGATGAGCCGCTCACGTTGCATTGCGGCAGCTGCCGCGAATGCCTCATCCGTTGTCCCGGGCGTGCCATCGAAGAGAAGAGGCTCGACCCTTTCCGATGCAAGTCTTACCTCACGCAAAAGAAGGAAGAGCTCTCTCCGGCGGAGATACAGATCCTGCAGCGGACACCCTACATTTTTGGCTGCGATGAATGCCAGCGCTTTTGCCCCTTCAATCAAAAAGCCGCTCCCTCTCCGCTTCCGGAGATCCATGAGCATCGGATCTCTACACTGACAAAGGAAGAAATGGACAGCTATTCCAACCGCGCATTCGACAAAGCCTTCCGTTCCTACGCCTTCGCCTGGCGCGGGAAAAAAGTACTGCTCAGGAATTGGAACATCGTAAATGAGAAACACAGTGACTAGCGGCTGGCAAAAGAAGCTCAGCCTTTGCCATGTAATGGTATCTCATTGCAAAAACGTATATAAAACGTATATAATAAGATGATTGGCTATTATCTCTCATTCAGTTTCCAAGGAGGTATCATGGAAGCGCTCAACGCTATTGTTTCAGAAATCAATGGATTTCTCTGGTCCTCGGTGATCATCATTCTTCTGGTGGGTGCCGGGTTCTACTTTACCGTCCGCACACGCGGCGTACAGATCCGCTATTTTACAAAAATGTTTTCTCTCATCACAGAGAGTGCCGGCAAAAAGACCGCCGGCAATGAGATCTCCCCGTTTCAGGCCTTCTGTGTCAGCACGGCATCCCGTGTCGGCGTCGGCAATATTGCCGGCATCGCCATCGCTATCACAGCGGGCGGTCCGGGTGCGATTTTCTGGATGTGGTTCATCGCCATCATCGGCTCAGCGACAGGCTTCGTAGAAAGTACGCTCGGACAGATCTATAAAGTCCCGCGCGAAGACGGCACCGGATTCCGCGGCGGCCCGGCTTACTACCTGAAAAATGGTCTCGGGCATGGTCTGTGGGCAGCGATTTTTGCCATTCTGATCTCTGTCACCTATGGCATGATCTACAACTCCGTCCAGTCGAATACCATCGCACTCGCGCTTTCCTCCTCTCTGGGACTTGACCGCATGCTCATCGGCGGTGTCGTCACTGTCCTCGCTATGGCTGTCATCTGCGGCGGCATGGGCCGTATCGCCCGCGTCACGGAATGGATGGTCCCGATCATGGCCGGCATTTACATCCTGATCACGCTTGGCATCATGCTTTTCAACATCACAGAAATGCCCCGCGTCTTTGGCATCATTTTCCGCGATGCTTTTGACTTCCAGGCAGTCTTTGGCGGCGGCATGGGCGCTGCCGTCCTGACAGGCTTCAAGCGCGGCCTCTTCTCGAACGAGGCCGGCGAAGGCTCTGTACCGAATGCAGCAGCCACCGCAGACGCCAGTCACCCGGCTGTGCAGGGTCTCATCCAGTCCTTCGGCGTCTATGTCGATACGCTCTTCATCTGCTCTGCTTCCGCATTCATCGTCCTCCTGACAGGCGACTATACTTCGACCGGTCTCACCGGCATCGAGCTCATCCAGTGGGATCTTGCCCAGTACTTTGGTCCGATGGCTCCGAAAGCCGTCTCCATCCTGATCTTCCTCTTCGCCTTCACCTCCCTCATCGGTAACTACTACTATGGGGAGATCAATATCGGCCACCTGACCAAAAAGAAATGGCCGCTCAATCTTTTCCGCGTCTGCATCGCTGTCATGATCTTCTGGGGCTCTCAGGCTGACCTCCCGCTCGTCTGGAATCTCGCCGACCTCTTCATGGCTTTCATGATACTGACAAACGTCACTGCCATCCTCCTTCTCTTCCCGCAGGCCAATGCGTGCCTCAAAGATTATGAACGTCAGCTCAAGGAAGGCATTCAGACACCGTTCTTCCATAAAAATGTCCTCCCCAGCAAAAAAGGCATCTACTGGTGGGATAAGGAAAACAACTATAAAGAATAATCTGTATTTGAAAAACCGCGCTGCCCTTCGGGAGCGCGGTTTTTTTATCTTATGGATCACTTCTTCTATCAAGCCTCCCCTCTCCAGAGGCTTCGGCTGTTTCATGAATCGCCACGAGTTCTTTGCATCCAGAAGCTATCATGGATCACGGATGCCAAAAAGCTGCAAGGGACCTCCTCTTTTACCCCAACAGGAGCCGCAACGGACACCGGTCCCAAGCATTTATCGGCGGCTGACGATCCACGCAAAAAAGACTGCGAATACTCGCAGTCTTTTTTGTATACCATTTATGCTTTCGATCTCTTCTCTTCGCGCGAAGACGCATTTCTAGCGCTTCCGGTATGTTCATGCCATGTGACCCAGAGAGATGTCGCTACGCACACAGAGGAGTAGGCCCCGGAGATGAAGCCGATCAGCATGACCAGTGCGAAGTTTCTCGTGGTATCGCCGCCGAAGAAGTAGAGTGAGGCCACGCAGAAGAGCGTCGTAGTCAGTGTATAGAGGGAACGACGGATAGTCTGATGAATGGAATCATTGGCCAGTTTCGCAAAGCTGTCCGTCCGGCGATGGGTATGAATGGCTTCACGAATACGGTCGAAGATGACGACAGATTCATTCATGGAGTAACCAAGGACCGTCAGGATCGCCGCAAGGAAGGATGCATCGACTTCCAGCTGGAAGAATGCAAAGACACCGAGCACCATCAGGATATCATGGCAGATCGCTACGATCGCAGACAGTGCGATACGATGCTCAAAGCGGATAGACATATAGAGGATCATCGCGCCGAAGGACAGGATGACATTGAGAAGTGTATTCTTCGTGACCTCAGAACCGATCACGGCACCGACAGTCTCGATGCGCTTCACTTCGGCTTCGCCGACTTTATCCTTCACGTGAGAAACGACCGTCTGTGCTTCTTCGGCAGAGAGATTTCTTGTACGGATGATGACGTCATCGCCGGACTCTCCCTGCATATTGCTGCCGGAAAGCTGAATAGTCGCTGTTTCAAGACCATCCGCACGAAGACCGTCACGCACCTCTTCTACCGTGACATTTTTGGGAAATGCCAGCTCCAGAATGGTGCCGCCTGTGAAATCAATCCCCCAGTTGAAACGGAAGAGGATGATGGACACAACGGAAAGAATGATCAGAAGTCCGGAAAAGCCGAACCAGAGCTTTCGTTTGCCGATAAAATCAAAGCTATTGAACATTATCTATCGTACCCCCTTTTTCCGCCAAACCACCAGGGGTTATGGATCCAGTTCGCATCGATGAGGAACATGAGCAGTGTACGGCTGACGGTGATCGCCGTGAACATGGATACAGCGACACCAAGACCGAGCGAGAAGGCGAACCCCTTCACCGTCGCACTGCCCAGGAAGAAGAGGATGCAGGAGGTGATGATGACTGTCATATTCGCATCAAAGATGGTGACAAATGCACGTTTGAAGCCGGACTGGACAGCCAGCCTAAGCATCTTGCCGGATGCGATCTCTTCTTTGAATCGTTCAAAGATGAGGACATTCGCATCGACCGCCATACCGATGGACAGAATGACGCCCGCCACACTTGGAAGTGTCAGTGTCGCATGCAGCATATTCAGAATGCCCAGAAGGATGAGGACATACACAAGAAGCGCCACATCCGCGACAAAGCCGGCCATACGGTACACGGCCAGCATGAAAATAACGACCAGAGAGAGACCGATGGTGAAAGCCACAACGGACTTATCCTTCGAGTCCTGTCCAAGAGACGGACCGACGGTACGGACTTCCATGACGGAAACCTTGACCGGAAGCGCACCGCTTCGGAGAAGGATCGCAAGATCCTTCGCTTCTTCGAGCGTTCTCTGTCCCGTAATGACAGCGGAGCCACCGGTGATGGCTTCATTGACGACTGGATTCGTCAGGAGCTCTCCATCGAGATAGATCCCGATGTGACGGCCGATATTTGCTGCGGTGAGAGCGCCGAATTTCTTTCCCCCCTCATCGGAAAATTCCAGTGCAACGAGCGGCTGCTTGTTCTGCCCCATCTGTTCTTTTGCATTTTTCAGGTCTTCCCCCGTCAGCTTGACATTGCCTTCCTCATCCTTGAACTGGAGGACTGCGGTCTTGCCAATGGTTTCGATAGCCTTCTGCGGATCCTTTTCACCCGGCAGCTCGATGATGATACGGTTCGCCCCTTCACGCTGGATGATCGGTTCCGTCAGACCCATTTCATTGACACGCTTCTGCATGATATTGATGACCTGCGTGATCGCCTCATTGGTGACCTTATTTTCTTCGGTATCCTCAGCCTGCATGACGATATGTGTGCCGCCCTGCAAGTCAAGGCCCTGACGGATATGCCCGGCCAGCCAGCCTACGCTCGCAAGGAAAATCCCGATAATGGCCGCGATAACGACCCAGAATCGGATGAGCGCGCCGCTTCTGACGCTGCTGTTCCTTTTCTTTTCCAAAACTTCAACCTCTTTTCGTGATGATACTTCGTTTCTCTGTAATGATACCGGCCATGCACTGGTCGAAGGGCTCTTCAGGGAGGAAATCTACGACTTGGAAATCCCAGAGAGTCATGATCCTTTTTTCATAGGAGATCTTTGCCAGATACCTGTCATAGTATCCGGCTCCCATCCCCAGGCGCGCGCCGCTCTCAGTCCCCGCAGTCCCCGGTACCAGGACTAGATCAAGCATGTCCGGCGCTATGGCTTCATAGCCCTTGGGCAGATCCCTAAGGCCATACGGTCCTTGGATGAAATGCTCCATATCCATGAGACGCCCCGCCTCCATCTGCTTTCCCGGCAGACATACCGGGATGTAGATCTCTTTCCCATCAGAAAGAGCGCGGCGGATGAAAGGATCGAGATCGGCTTCTCCCTTCATGGAAAGGTAAGCCATGATGCGATGGGCTTTCTGATACACGGCTGACCCGCAGATCCGATCCGCCAGAGCAAGGCTCATAGCTTCCATATCAGTAGCAGAAAGAGCCCGCCGTAAGGCGAGCATCTTCTGGCGGATTTCCTTCTTCCGTGTCACAGAAGGAGTATCCGTCTCTATCATTTCTTTTCCTCTTTTTTGTCTTTAGAAGCGTCTTTATCTTCGACCTCGACGACTTCCTCGACCACTTCCGTACCGGCATCTTTCGGATCATCCACTTCGACGACCTCTTCCACCACTTCGGTTTCCGGTTCGTCTTTGTGCTTGGTCTGATTCATGACCTGTTCTTCCGAAGCAGCGCCCAAGGCAGCCGCGCCGGCTTTCTTGGCGGTCTCTTCGTCGATGAGCTTCACATCACCGTGCTGAATAGCAGTCTTTTCTACTTTGATGACGACCTTCGGTGCGATCTCCAGCTCTACGTATTTGTCACGCAATACTTTGATCGTCCCATGAATGCCTCCAGCCGTTACTACATGATCCCCTTTTCTCAGGGACATCAGGAAACGACCTCTTTCCACCTTCAGCTTCTGCTGCGGGCGATACATGAAGAAATACATAATACCGACCAGCACCAGAAATGGCCATGCCAGACTGACGAAATTCATTACCTGTTCCATTTGATTCACCTCCGTCAAATCATATGGTATTTATTTTACCATACTTTGATGATCATTGTCTGTAGTTATTTTCTAATTATGTGTCAAAATGTTGTAAAGGGAGCTGAGATCACCGATGATAGCCCGCCATGAAGCTCTCTCTGAACTCCGTGAAGTTCCCATCTATGATCGCCTGTCGCATATCACGCATAAACTGGAGCAGGAAGAAAAGATTGTGTATCGTCACGAGGCGGAAGGCGAGAAGCTCTTCCGACTTGTAGAGGTGACGGATGTATGCACGACTGTAGTGCTGACAGGTGTAACACCCGCAGCCCTCCTCGAGCGGTGCCCAGTCCTTCTCATACTTCTTGTTCTTCATATTCATGCGGCCGGAATGCACCATGGCCATGCCATTTCTGGCAACACGCGTCGGAAAGACGCAGTCGAACATATCGATGCCGCGAGCCACGCCTTCCACCAGGCAGTCCGGAGTGCCGACACCCATGAGGTATCTGGCTTTATTCACGGGCAGGAACTGGGTAGTGTACTCCAGAATGTCATACATGAGGTCATGCGGCTCACCGACCGAGAGCCCGCCGATCGCCATGCCGTCAAAGGGCATGGAGGAAATCTCGAGTGCGCTCCTCTTCCGAAGATCCTTGTACATACCGCCCTGCACGATACCGAACATGCCGCGATCCGTGCGGGTATGCGCTTTGATGCAGCGCTCTGCCCAGCGCGTCGTGCGCGCCGTGGAATGGTCGGCGTACTCATAGTCTGCCGGATAGGGGATACATTCATCGAAAGCCATGGCGATATCGCTCCCCAGATCCTCCTGCGCATGAATGGAAACCTCCGGAGAGAGGAACTGCTTCGATCCATCGAGGAAGGAGCGAAAGTGCACGCCCTCCTCCGTGATCTTGCGCATAGCGCCCAGAGAGAAGACCTGAAAGCCGCCGCTGTCCGTCAGTATTCCCTTCGGCCAGTTCATGAAACGATGCAGCTCGCCAGCCTCTTTGATCAGCTCTGTGCCGGGACGCAGGAACAGGTGGTAGGTATTCGAGAGGATGATCTGCGCGCCCATGTCTTCGAGTTCTTCGGGTGTGACAGTCTTGACTGTCGCCTGTGTGCCGACCGGCATAAACATCGGCGTTTTGAACGTGCCATGAGGCGTGTGCAAGAGCCCTGCCCGCGCGCCGGTCTTCTTGTCTTCGGCAACCAGTTCGTAGTTAATAACCATAGTTGTAGATCCTTATGATGTCTAAAAGATAGTTGATTAAATTCAGCGTTCTCTTAACGCAAAAACATGGCATCACCGAAGGAGAAAAATCTGTATTTCTGCTTCACGGCTTCTTCATACGCGGCAAGAATGTGCTCACGGCCGGCGAAGGAGGCCATCATCATGACGAGGGTGGATTCAGGAAGATGGAAATTCGTGACGATGGCATCGACCATGTGCCACTGATAGCCCGGATAGATATAGAGCTGCGTCCAGCCGCTGCCGCTCTCAAGGATACCGCTCTGACCAGCGGACTCCAATGTGCGGACAGAGGTCGTGCCGACAGCGATGACGCGGCGGCCTTCGGCTCTCGCAGCATTCACTTCTTTCGCAGTTTCTTCACTGACCGTGTACCACTCCTTATGCATTTCATGGTCTTCGATATTTTCTTCAGAAACCGGGCGGAAGGTACCGATACCGACATGAAGGGTGACGAAGAGGAGCTTCGCGCCCTTCTTCTTCATTTCTTCCATAAGCTCTGGGGTGAAATGAAGGCCTGCCGTCGGAGCAGCCGCTGAACCCTTATACTTCGCGTACACAGTCTGATACTCATCATTGTTGCCAAGTTTTTTATGAATATACGGCGGGGTCGGCATCTCACCGATCTGATCGAGAAGGCTGTCGAAATTGCCGTCATAGTGGAATTCGACCAGACGTCCGCCGAATTCCGTTTTATCCAGCACTTTGCAGTAACAGTTCTCTGCGAATTCGATCTCTACGCCGGGCAGTGCCTTACGGCCCGGGTTCACGAGGACTTCCCATGTATCATTGCCCTTCGGCGTGAGGAGCAGCATCTCCACCTTGCCGCCGGTATCCTTCTTCTTGCCATAGAGGCGCGCCGGAATGACTTTCGTGTTATTGAAGACGAAAACATCGCCTTCGCGGATCTCGTCCAGGATATCACGGAAATGGTGATGCTCCCACTCCCCCGTCTTCTTGTCAACCATCATCAAGCGGCAGGAGTCACGCGGCTCTGCCGGTTCCTGCGCGATCAATTCCTTCGGTAAATTGTAATTGAATTCTTCCAGTTTCATGAATATATCTCCTTTGTAAATGGGTTGAAGGGTTCGGGGTTCAGGTTGATGGGTTCAAGGTTGTGGTGACAGCTTCGCTGCAAAATATATTCGCGGCGGAGCTGCTACCTTCATTTCTCATTTTTCCCCCTGAACCACGAAGTTTGAAAGCAGGAATGAGTGGCTAGGGATTAGGGATTAGAAGCAAGCGATGATCGAAATAGCGCAAATGGTGCGCTGACCGTTCTGCAAGAGAGATCTCTCGGCTACGCTCGAGATGACGACGGCGCGAAGCGCTATCAAAACTCTGCGGCGCTTCCTTATTTTTTGCGCCGCACCACCATTTCACATTTCTCATTCCTAATTTCTCATTCAAACGAGGCTTTCAAATAGAATCAAAGGACGCCCCGCCCCACGGGCTAACTCTGAACCTTGAACCTTTTTATTGATACCACTTTTCCACTTTTGTCCCCTGATAGTAATGCGCGAGGATTTCTTTATAATAATTTTTCCCATCGCCGTGCTTTTCCGCCATGGCCTCCGCGCCCCACTGAGAGAGGCCGAGGCCATGACCATAGCCATAGCCGGTGATGATGAGCTGATCTCCTTTGAAAAGGATATCAAACATGGCACTCCTGAGGCCAAAGATCTTTCTCATCGTCACTCCCGAGAGGCTCACCCAGCCGCTGCTGCCGCGACAGATGAGTTTCTTCACCCGGCCTGCCGGTGTGCGGTCTCCCGCATAATGGACTTTGCCAAACTGTAGATTTGACAGCTTGATATTCTGTATCTTTCCGACGCCATAGCCGGACGCGCTCAGTTTTTTCGAAAACGCATCCCGCGTCAGCGTGACTGTCCATGGCTTCTTTGTCTGGGGGGAGAGCTCCTCGGGGACGCCCTGCAGGTAAGGCTTTGAAATCCCCCAGACATTTTCGCCATACTCCGTGTAGCCGCCGCCATCCGCATGGAAGAGTGCATCGATCGCTTTCCCGTCAAAGGTGATGACCTCGCCGCGGGTCTCTCTGACGGCTTCGTCGGTCGCCTTCGTCTCCACGCCGGCGCCTTTGTAGACTTGGCTCTCCACATCATCGGTCACATCATAGCCCGATGCGCGATAGCTATTCCTGTGATAGAGGGCATAGGTCCTTGCAGCGACGGCCTGCGCCTTCAGTGCATCGATTTTCCAAGTAGGAATGCTTTCGCTCGGAACGACGCCGCGAAGATATTCCTCCATCGGCACCACATTCACAAGCACCACGCCCTCATTCCATGGGGAGGGGATGAGCTTCATCTTTCCGCGATAGCGATTTCCTTTCACCGCAAAGGACGGCTCGATCTGGACAGGCTCGAGATAAACCGCGGTGCCGAGCTTTTTTCCATTGATGGAGATCATCTGCCCTGCGCGTGAGATGGAGAACTCCTCCCCTTTCCGATAGGTGCTCACGGTCTTCCCATCGACCGTACCCCGGCACGCTTCGAGCCCGGTAAGAGAGAGGCGCATGCCGGAAGTGAGCCCCACTTCGATCCATGGCTCGGCCATCTGACAGATGGGTGACGCTTCCTTATTCTCCGCCTTTTTATTCTCTTTCTTATTCTTTTTTTCTTTCTTCTTTTTCGCTTTTTCTTTCTTAGGCTGCTTCTCTGGAGCCGCTTTCATCTGCTGGGCTGATGGACTTGCCAGCGTTTCCTTCTGCCGGATCGGAATGGTCTCTGCAGATATGACTGCCCCTATAGAAAGAGAAAAACAAGCAGCGAGACAAGCGGATATGATCTTTTTCTTCATATACATGCTCCATGATAAAGGGAAAACGGGCTGATTGATTCAGTGGGTTATCCCCCATGAAATCAAACAACAAAGTATGCGCGTATCCAGCGTCTCCCCTCAATATACCTTCTCCACTTTCGTCCCGGTGAAATAATGCATAAGGATGGTCTTGTAGTAATCTTTGGCCCCGCCGTGCTTTTCTGCCATGGCTTCTGCCCCCCATTGCGAAAGGCCAAGGCCATGACCATAGCCATAGCCGGTGATAACGAGCTGATTTCCGCTGACAGACAGATCAAAAAGTGTACTGTTCAAGTCATAGATCTGCTGCAGACGGTCCCCCGAAACCACTCGATTTCCCTTCGAACCGACAAGTGTCACAGACTTTACGCGTCCGGAAATCCCGCGGTCACTCGTCTTATGCGCCTCTCCGATATGGAGAGCCGAAAGCTTGATCCCCTTCAGTTTACCAACATCCGCCATCTTCATGAAGGAAGAGAGAGAAATCGTCTTCTTCCATGGGGTCGCGTACTTGTCTTCCGGCACGCCTTTGAGATATGGCACTGCCGATCCCCATACGTTTTCACAGTTTTCCGTATAGCCGCCGCCGCTCGCATGGAAAACCGCATCGATCGGCGAGCCGCCGTAGGTGACGACTTCTCCCGCTGTCTCCATGACGGCGCGATTCGTCGCCTCTGTCTCTGCGGATACGCCGCGATACACCTGCGTACGTGTATCGTCTGTCACATCGTAGCCGGCTGAGCGATAGCCATTCTTATGGAACATGGCATACGTTCTGGCCGCCACAGCCTGTGCCTTGATGGCATCCATCTGCCAAGAAGGGACGATCTCACAGGGCACGACACCCTTGAGGTAGTCCTCCATAGAGACCTGATTCACCAGTGTTACGCCGGAAGGAGAAGCGATGGCCTTGATCACGCCGCGATATTGATTTCCCTTCACGGCAAAGGCAGCCCCGCTGCCGCTGGATCTGAAATAGATCTTGGCTCCCGCGCTTTTCCCATTGACAGAAAGACCGTTCCCGCATTTAGAGATCGTAAGCCGCGTCCCCGCCGGATAAGAGCCGAGACTGCTTCCCGCTTCCACATGAAACGCAGAAAGTCCGGTCAAAGAAAGCTCGCTTCCCGACTGAAGCCCAACCTCGATCATCTGCCCTGCGGACTGCTTCTGTCCTGCCTCAGTCCTTTTTCTATAGGACTCAGCAGATGGCTGCGTCTTCTTCTGCCCCGTGGTCTTACGGGTGATCACCCGTGGCGATCTATGGATAGTCACCGTAGATTTTCCCGGGACCGGCTGCGTCGCTGCCATGGATGCCGACCCCAAGGGGAGCAGCAGAGACAATGACAGCAGAATGACCATGTATTTTTTCATAAACAGATACCTTCTTATAGGGGATTTAGGGAAATGCGGCTGCGGTATGTCCCGCATCACTTTTCCCCTTTCGCAGGAAAGGCTGCTCCGATGTGCTCATAGGCTGCCTCAGTGGCAAGACGACCGCGAGGGGTACGGGAAAGAAAGCCGATCTGCATGAGATAAGGCTCGCAGACATCTTCGATGGTCGCGCGCTCTTCGCTGACAGCGGCAGAAATGGTGTCGATCCCGACAGGACCGCCATTGAATTTATGAATGATCGCCTTCAGGATCTGATTATCCAGATCATCAAGTCCTATCTCATCGACATGAAGCGCAGCCAGCGCCTCTGCGGCAATATCCGCCGTGATCGCGCTCCCCTTCACCTGCGCAAAGTCTCTGATGCGCTTCAAAAGGCGGTTCGCGATACGCGGTGTCCCGCGCGAGCGTCGAGCGATCTCCTCTGCCCCGCTGTCCTCGATCTCGATCTGCAGGATGTGCGCTGCACGGGTAATGATCTTTTTCAACTCCTGCGGTTCATAGAACTGCATATGGTTCGTGATGAGGAATCGGTCACGCAGCGGCGCGGAGAGAGAGCCTGCCCGCGTTGTCGCGCCGATCAGCGTGAAATGAGCAAGATCGATGCGGATGGAGCTGGCGCCAGTCCCCTTCCCCATGACAATATCCAGAGAAAAGTCTTCCATCGCAGAGTACAAGATTTCTTCGACATTCCGATTCAGTCGATGGATCTCATCGATGAAAAGTACATCGTGGTCCTGCAATGTCGTCAGGATGGAAGCCAGCTCCCCCGGACGCCCGATGGCCGGACCGCTCGTCACTTTAAACTGCGATCCCAGCTCATTGGCGATGATCTTCGCCATGGTGGTCTTGCCGAGTCCCGGCGGTCCATAGAGCAGCACATGATCCAGCGGCTCTTTGCGCGACTTTGCTGCCTCGATGTACACCTTGAGATTCTTCTTGAAGGCTTCCTGTCCGATATAATCGTCCAGATGCTGCGGACGAAGCGTCGTCTGCCACTCGTCTTTTGGGCTTTCTTCGGTGGAAACGATGCGCCCCTTGCTGCCGAGCACCTCTTCCTCTTCACCGCCAAGGCTTTTGATGTATTTGTTCTTCATGAAGACTCCTTTGAAAAAGGTTTAAGGAAATCGATTCCATAGCTTTCAATAAGTTTGAAAGTGGCCTCGAGTGACTAGTGACTGGTGACTAGTGACTTAAATGCCATCTTCTGGCATCGCCGTATTTATCCTTTGCGGCGCTTCCTTATTTTTTCGCGCCGCACCATCATTTCGCATTTCTCATTTCTAATTCAAGCGAAGCTTTCACTCCCAATCAAAGGACGGCACACCCAAGGGGCTACCCCTATCCTCTGCTCTTCCCAAACTCCCGCAATGCCGCTCCGACGAGCTGAGAAACATTGTCATACTCGCCCGCGAGCCTCTTAAGGACAGGCGCGATCTCTTCCGCCTCATAGCCGAGCGCCATGAGTGCACGCGCTGCTTCTCCGCTCACTCCTTCATCCGGCTCTGCCGCAGAGACCGAAGGGATCTCCATTTCGCCCAAAGCAAAGACACCAACCTTATCCTTGAGCTCGACAAGAAGACGCTCCGCCGTCTTCTTGCCTATACCGGGGAGCTTTGTCAGCTGGGAGACATTCTGTGCCTTCACCGCACCGACAAAAGCAGCCGGCGTCATGGCAGAGAGGATGCCCATCGCGACCTTGGGCCCGATCTTGGAGATCGAGATCAAAAGCAGAAAGAGTTCCTGCTCTTCCTGTCCGAGAAAGCCATAGAGCAGGATCGCATCCTCACGAACTGCCATGTACGTGAAGAGCTTCGCCTCCTCCCCGGTCATGAGCTGCTGACGGGTCTTATCGGAAATGAAGATCCGATACCCGATGCCGCCTGTTTCCAGAAAACAGAAATCTTTGAAAAGGGCCGTCACACGGCCTTTGATATATCCTATCATGAGAAACTATTCCTTTAAGTTTGAAAGCAGGGATGAGTGACTAGTGACTGGTGACTAGAAATTAGTAGCTAGGGATTAGGTTTGCGATACGAGACCCCCGCTAGCTTCAAACCTATGCGGCGCTTTCCTATTTTTATGCGCCGCGCAGTATACATAAGGCGATGCCCGAAAGTGGAGGCTTCTAATCTCTAACTACTCATACCTGAAACTTCAGCAGGAAAGGAGGGACACGCAATTCATAGAGCGCACCAATCTCCTTTTATAAAATAGGTAAGGAAATCTCCCAGCCACACCAGATCCCCTTATCCCCCCGACGTCCAATTCTTATGCTCCAGGCGATAGATCGCGGTCAGCGCGATCGCAAGTGCATCTGCGGCATCGTCCGGATCGATCTTTTTCGTGATGTGCATCATTCGCTTCACCATTTCTATGACCTGCTTCTTGTCAGCGCGGCCATAGCCGGTCAGCTGCTGCTTCACCTGCAGCGGCGTCACCGGGATGATGGGAACATTCTGGCGATAGCCTGCAAGCAGGATCACACCGCGCGCCTGCGCCACCTTGATGCCCGTCGTAATATTCGTATTGAAATAAAGTGTCTCTACCCCCATGAACGCAGGCCGATATGTCGCGATGAGCTCAGCGATGCCTTCGTAAACAATGTTCAGCCGCTCGAGGTCACTCTGGTCTTTGTACGTCTCAATGACGCCGTAGTTGACCGGAGTGATGGTGGTGCCATTCTTCTCAACCACACCGAAGCCGCAGCGCCCGGTACCGGGGTCAATGCCTAAGACGCGCATAATTCTCTCCTTTGCATGCAATCGGTTGTATTATACCATATTTCGCAAAGACACGCAGACAACAGCGGCGCTCTCCATGAAAAAAGGAGCTGTGAAGAAATGAATCCTCATTTCTTCACAGTTCCTTTTTACTTTGCTTTCATTTGGTTCAAGGTTCAGGGTTCAGGGTTGAGGTGGCGGCTTCGCCGCCTTTTTTAGAAGATGGTATTCTCGTATCGCAGCCTTCCCCTCTAGGGGAAGGTGCCCCGCAGGGGCGGATAGGGTGACTATGGCATGAAAGACAGCTGGGATAAGGTTTCCCGGTCACTCCTATGAGAGCTGCAAGTCCCCCGCGGCAGATTGAACGCGAAAATGAGATGATCGTTATTTCACATCGCCTTTTCTAAGGAAATACAGATCATTTCGCCAGCTTTTCTCCCGCTGCGATAATATTTTCGATCACCATGGTCGTAGTGACGCTGCCGACACCGCCCGGAACCGGTGTGATGGCTCCGGCTTTTGCCGCAACGGCTTCATAATCCACATCCCCCACGGTCTTTCCCTCAACGCGGTTGATCCCCACATCGATGACTGTCGCACCTTCCTTTACCATGTCAGCGGTCACATAGTTGGCATGACCGACGGCTGCGACAAGGATATCTGCCTCTCTTGTGATAGAGGCGATGTCCTTCGTATGCGAGTGACAGATGGTAACGGTCGCATTCTTCGAAAGGAGCATCAGAGAGACCGGCTTTCCGATGACATTGCTGCGTCCGATGATGACGGCTTTCTTCCCATCGATCGGGATCTTGTAGTGATTCAGAATCGCCATGACGGCGCGCGGCGTACAGGCGAAGAGGCCTGCCTTTCCCGCAGTCAGACGGCCTGCATTCGTCTCAGTGAGACCGTCGACATCCTTATCTGGATTCATAAGAGCAATCATTTTCTCTGCACGGATGCCTTTCGGAAGCGGCATCATCATAAGTATGCCAGTGATTTCCTGATCCGCACTGAGATCTGTCACAAGAGAGCCCAGCTCTTCTTCTGTCACATCATCGGAGGCGCGGAAGATCTCTGCATCAATGCCATAGCCCTTGGCGACCTTCTGCATAAAAGATGCGTACATGGCAGACGGCTTGGAGGATCCGGCCAGAATGATGGCGAGCTTGGGTTCATAGTGCTTCTCACGCAGTTTTGCAAGGCGCAGGGCGAGCTCCTCTTTCAGAGCAGCCGCAGTTTCTTTTCCGTCTAAGATCATTGCCATCAGAAGAGCCCCGTGATATTTCCTTCTTCATCCACATCGATCTTCTCCGCAGCCGGACGGCGAGGAAGCCCCGGCATGGTCATGACCTTGCCGGTAAGGATGACAACAAAGCCGGCGCCTGCAGCAATGCGCGCTTCTCTGACATGGAGCGTGAAGCCCTCCGGCGCCCCGAGCTTGGTCGGGTCGTCGCTGAAGGAGGCCGGCGTCTTGGCGATGCAGACCGGGACATGGGCAAATCCCATCTCTTCGATGTGCTTCAGTTCCTTGGCAGCCGCCGGATCGTAAGCGACATCCGCTGCGCCGTAGATCTCTTTCGCAATGGTTTCGATCTTGTCTTTCAGGCTGCCTTCCAGATCATAGAGAGTGTGATAGCTAGCGCCCTGATCAATGGCGGAGAGGACTTTTTCAGCCAGATCCAGACCGCCTTTGCCGCCTTCTGTAAATACATTGGACTCTGCCACTGCGACGCCGACTTCCGCGCAGGCATCTTCGATGACCTTCTTCTCTTCTGCGGTGTCAGCGGGGAACATGTTCAGCGCAACAACGATCGGCAGGCCAAATTTCTTCATGTTGGAAATATGGCGCATGAGATTCGGAAGGCCTCTCTTGACCGCTTCCGGATCGGATTCTGTGAGTTCATTCTTCGCTTTGCCGCCATTCATCTTGAGCGCACGGATGGTCGCAACAAGGACCGCCGCATCCGGCTTCAGACCGGCGAAACGGCACTTGATGTCAAGGAACTTTTCAGCGCCGAGATCGGCACCGAAGCCTGCTTCCGTGATGACATAGTCTGCGAGATGCAGTGCCGTCTTCGTCGCCAGGACAGAGTTGCAGCCATGCGCGATATTCGCAAATGGACCGCCGTGAATGAAGGCCGGGACGTGCTCGAGCGTCTGCACAAGATTTGGCTTCAGTGCATCCTTCATAAGAGCTGCCATCGCGCCTTCCGCATGGATGTCGCCCGCAGTGACCGGGGCATTGTCATAGGTGTAGCCGACAATGATCTTGGCAAAGCGTTCCTTCATGTCGCTGATGGAACGAGCCAGACAGAGGATCGCCATGACTTCCGATGCGACGGTGATATCGAAACCGCTTTCTCTCGGTACGCCATTCGGATGACCGCCAAGACCGACGACGATGTGACGGAGCACGCGGTCATTCATATCCATGACACGGTTCCATACGACGCGGCGCGGATCGATGCCGAGTACGTTCCCCTGCTGGATGTGGTTGTCCACCATGGCAGCAAGAAGATTGTGTGCAGCGGTGATCGCATGGAGATCGCCCGTGAAATGAAGATTGATATCTTCCATCGGGACGACCTGCGAATAGCCGCCGCCTGCTGCGCCGCCCTTGATGCCCATACAAGGACCAAGGGATGGTTCACGAAGGCAGATCATCGTCTTCTTGCCGAGCTGAGAAAGAGCCTGCCCGAGACCGACGGTGGTCGTGGTCTTGCCTTCACCGGCCGGTGTCGGAGAGATCGCCGTCACAAGGATGAGCTTGCCATTCGGTTTCTTTTCCAGCTCTCTGGTGAATTTCAGAGAGACCTTCGCTTTGTAATGGCCGTAGTTTTCCAGTTCCGTTGCCGGGATGCCGATGCTTTCACCGATTTCAGTGATCGGCTTCATTTCAGCTTTCTGTGCAATTTCGATATCGCTTAACATGTGGATCTCCTTTCAAAAAACGACATGCTCTCACAATGGCTTTCCATTTCATTATAGCATAGGTGGATGGGGCGTGTGCCGGGGGATGGCAGCACTGATTTTTTTCTAAACAAAAACCGTCTGAGCAGAAGTTCTGCCCAGACGGTCGGCGTTTCAGATAGTACAGTACCCGTGGTCATTTCCACTTTACTCCGTCAGCCCTGTCCCATCTCCATGTTGTAACCCTAGACTACCATGGCTTCCTAGCTATGTCAATGGTACATTTAGGGAAACACGGATGTAAAAAGGCGTTCCTCACAAAGATATTGAGTCACCAGTCACTAGTCACTAGTCACTAGAGCTTCATTCACTGCAATGCACCCACACGGTATCTCCTTTCTTCACATAGATGCCTGCGCCGGGGCTCTGCTTATCCACGAAACCGCTTCCTTCCGGCGCAAAGCCAAGACCTGCTTTGGTGAGCCATTCCCCTGTGTCTCGCATAGACCAGCCATAAAAACTGGGCAGAGGGAATTCCCTCTCCGCTTCGGAGGGCAGCTTCGGCTTATTCGTCTCAATGGATGGGGTGACAGGTTTAGCATGGTTCTCACTGTCTTCGATCGTCGGGACAGCCAGGTAGCGCATGATCTGTGTCATGGCTTCTTTGAAAACCGGAGCCGCGACTTGCCCGCCATAGTACGTACCCGTCGGCGTATCCAAGACAACGAGACAGATGGCCCTCGGATCCTCCGTCGGGCCGAAGCCGCAGAAGGAGGCGATGTACTGGTTCTTGAGATAACCGCCGTGCTCTGCATCGATCTTTTGCGCGGTGCCTGTCTTGCCTGCCATATGATAGCCCGGTACCTGGGCATTGCTGCCGCCGCCCTCGGAGACCTCCTTCTCCATCATGTCCTTTACTTCACTCGCGACCGCTTCCGTGATCGGCTGTCCGATCACTTCCTTTTCCGTGACTTGATAGTCACTGCCGTCGGCATTTTTGATCGAAGCGATGATATGGGGCTTCACCATCTTTCCGCCATTGGCAAGGGCGCTGTAGGCCTGCACCATCTGAAGCGGCGTGACTGCGATGCCCTGCCCGATGGACATGGTCGCAACGTCAATGGGCCGCATGTTTTTCGGTTCAAAGAGAAGTCCCACGCCTTCTCCCGGTAGCTCGATACCCGTCGACCGTCCAAATCCAAATCGCTTCGCATAGTCGGTCATCGTCTCACCACCAGTCAAAAGACCGACATGTGCAAAGCCCGTATTGATCGACCACTTGATGATATCGACGAGACGCACATCACCGTAAGATTCTTCATTCCAGTTCTTGATGGGATGACCGGATGCCCAGACCACACCCGGGTCATGCCAGACGCGCTTCGTATCGTAAGTCCCGGCCGAGAGTGCCGTCGCCGCGATGATCGGCTTGAAGGTAGAGCCCGGTTCATAAATATCGACAACGGCACGGTTCTTGAACTGCCGCTCATCCGCTTTTTCGAAATGATTCGGATCATAGGACGGCTGATTTCCCAATGCCAGGATCTCTCCTGTCTTCGGATCCATGACGATGATAATGCCGCCTGTCGCATGGGTCGTCTTCATCGCACGGTCAAGCGCACGCTCCGCATAAAACTGAATATTCTGATCAATGGTCAGGTACACAGAGCGTTCCTTCTCCGCCTTGAATGGAGTAAGTACTGACTTCAGGATCGGATTTCCCCTGGCATCCGTCAAGATCTGCTGCTTATTCGAGCCGCCGCGGATGAGACTGTCAAGCGACATTTCAAGACCGTCGAGCCCCTTGTCATCCATCCCGACAAAGCCGAGAACATTCGCCGCCATGGAGCCATTCGGATAGAAACGACGGCTTTCATCCACGAAACTGAGGCCTTCCCATTTCCTTTCCCTGATGAGATCCTTTACCCTGTCCGAGTCTTCCGGATCCATCGTGCGCTCCAGCCATACGAAGCTCGTATCTCGCGAGAGTCGTTCCTCGATGTCTTTCTCTTTTTTGTGCAGAATCGGTGCCAACGCCTTAGCCGCTTCTTTGGGCGAGACATTTAGCATTCCCGGATCGCCATAAAGAGACTTCACCATGATGGAAAAAGCCATTTCCTTCCCATTCCTGTCATAGATCGTACCGCGCGGTGAGTAGAGCGTCTGGCTCCCCTCCGTCTGATTCATCGCCATCTCTTCATAGCGGCTGCCTTCGATGACCTGCACCCAGAAAAGACGCAGCACAAGAAGAGCCACCAAAACACTGATGGCTTTCGAGATGTTGACGCTTCTCATGCGCATTTTATTTCTGGGCTGTTCCTGGTTCATGCGAGCTCCTTTCATGAAATGGGATGAATGGGGTCAATGGGGTCAATGGGTTCTACGGGGTCAATGGGTTCTACGGGGTCAATGGGTTCTACGGGGTTGGTGCGGCGCATAAAAATCAGAAGCGCCGCGGAGTATAAATAGGGCGATGCCTGAAAAGTTCCTGGAGAGCAGGTTTCCCGTTTGGGCTTTCCTATCACCGACCAATGAACCGCGAATGACAAAGATTCCTCGGCAACGCTTTCAATGACGATGCGAGAGAGTCTGATATCTACCTGTCTCCCAATCCCCAGCCACTAGTCACCCCCTTCTAATCCCTATGTCTTTTCGCAAATCGCAGTGCCGCCTCGTAAAGCGCTTCTTCCGTATTATCCAGATCGCCATTCTGCACGCGGAAAAGCAGATTATTCATGCCCTCTGCGACATGCGGAGCAAGAATAGCGGGTACATCCTTCGCATAGTGCAGCTCCTTGCTGGTAACAGGCATACGCCGCGAGAGCTCTGCCATATAGTTGCCGAATGCTTCGTGACCTTCTGTCGCGGAAAGAGGCCGTCCGCAGCCAATGATGTCCGCCTTGCAAAGGTCTTTGAGATGGAGAAAGCTCTCCGCCATCGCTTCAGAAGAAGAGAATACATGGTCTCTTGCGAGCTGGCGTACCCATTTTTCTGCATCCGCTTCCGGCGAATTAGCGAAAAAATGAAAACGCATATGATTCTCCACCAGCCAGACCACCTCTTCCGTGAAAGCAGGAGACCGGCGATAGCGCATAAGGATATCCCTTGCCATCTCTGCCCCCTTCTTATCATGGCCATAGTCCGTGAGCCGGCCTTTCCGTATCGCGCGGATCCCCGGCATCCCCTTGGCTACATCATGAAGCAGCGCTGCCCAGCGTAAAAGCGGCTCCGGGCTCACCGCCTCAAGCACTGCAAGTGTATGATACCATGCATCATACTTATGAAATTCCTTTTGCTGCGGCAGCCCCACCAGATGAGAAAGCTCGGGCAGGATGGGGACTTGCGTATATCCTCCCTTTTCCTTGATGCGGCAGGAGCAGCGAGCGAGGCCGCTTCGTACCAGAAGATCCATGCCGCGCGCAGCATACTGCGAAACGAGCAGCCGATCCATCTCCTGGCGCACACGTTCAAGCGACAGCCCCGAGACCCGAGGGAAAGCGCTCTCCATCCCCTCTACCAGCGAGCTGTCCGCCATAAAATCGAGCTGAGCGGCAAACCGGCAGGCGCGAAACAGGCGCAGCGCATCCTCTGAGAAACGCTCTCCTGCATCCCCTACCGTCCGAAGACGTTTCCTCGCGATATCGGAAAGACCGCCAAACGCATCATGAAGCCGCCCTCTGCGATCCATCGCCATGGCATTCACCGTGAAATCACGGCGCATGAGATCCTCTTTCAGCGTCCCGGCAAAGGATACCTCGCTCGGCCGATGGGCATCACTTCCATACCTCTCGCTGCGAAATGTCGTCACTTCGTAATTTTCATCGCCCAGGACAATGATGACCGTCCCGAACCGGCGTCCGCCGCCATCAATCGCTTTCCAACCACGCAAAGCAGCGATAGAGAGCATTTCCTCCGGACGCGCCGACGTGGTGATGTCCCAGTCATGCGGCGCCTTTCCCATCGCAAGATCGCGGACGCACCCGCCCACGATATAGCCCTCTTTCCCCGCTTCTTCCAGCGCTGCGAGGATCTGCCTCGCCCCCGCATCTATAGCTTGCCCCCGCTCATCACAAGAGCAGGAAGCAAAAGAGCTCTTCGTAAAGCAGGATGAGATCTGACTCCAAAGTCTCACGTTTTCACCTTCTTCTCCATCATTTTGTTTTTATTATATACTCTATCGGGAAGAAGGGAAAGGGAGCAAGCCCCGCTCAAGGCGTTGCGCCCCCTCGTTCTTCCCAAGTCAAGGACGCACGCTCCCTCAGTCAGAAGAGGCAGAAGAAAATCCACGGGAATCTCTCTCTTTTCTCCCATCAGCCCCAGTCAAAAAAGGATGCCTTTCGGCATCCTTTCGCTCTTATTTATTGGGGTGTTTCTTTTTATACATCCGATGCGACACACAGCCGCCGATCAGCAGAAGGAACAGCAGGATAAAACGCGTGCTGTGTTCCTGAAAATAAATGAGATCATGTCCCAAAACCACCTCGATCAAGACCGAGGGGATCTTTCCGATGAGCGTCGCCTTGAAATGCTCCTTCGACGTCAATTTTGACACCACAGCGACCGCTGTAAAAAGGATATTCGGCGAATAGGGGATCGCCCGCGTAAATATCATATGCTTCACGCTGCTGTATTTATCGAGCTTCTCGAGCATATGCCGCTTCTCGATGAAGCTTCTCGCTTCCTGCCTAAAGAAGATACGCCCGATATGAAAACTCAGCTCGATTCCCAAGACTTCCCCCAGCCAGGAGATCACCAGTCCCGGAATCAGACCAAAAAGAGCTCCGTTCACTGTAAGAAAGGGGATCGTCGGGATCCCGAAGACATTACAGAAAATCAAAAGCCCAATACTCACCGCAAAGGCTCCATAGCCAAAAGAGGAGATATAATCACCTAAGCCATCAATATCCCCCGCCAGTGTCAGCTGAATCGTCTGGTCATAAAATTCCGGGTAGTACGTCTTCATCACGAATACAGAGACCGCGGCCGCAATGACCAGGATCAGTACCCCGATGAATTTCTTATATTCATCTATCATGCCTCTACCCTTTGGCCGCCCATAGATTCAGAGGCATCACAGCAGGGCAGCGTCGCGGCGATACATGTATATGAAGATTTTTACAACTATTTTTTACAATTAGTCTTATACATTATAATACATCACGCCGAAATATGCCAATACGGATTCCCCGGCGAGAGCCGCCCCGCAGATGGTTTTCCCACAGGCAAGTAAAGAGCGGAGTCAGGTCACTTCGATGGGGATCACCGTGTTTCCCTTTTAGGGCCCCTCAAGCGTTCCCTCTGTCCCAGAGAGGAAAAGATCTCTGCTTTCACGCCAAATGACCAAGAGGAGGGATCATGACAGGCCATCGGATGTCTCTTAGTCATGAGTCCCTCTTCTTTCCATCTCTTCCCCTCATATTGTATAATATAGTTATCCATAGAAGGGATGCCGATCATTTTAACTCATCATTCCTTCAAGATCAGATTTCCAGAAGGAGGTCTTTTATGAAAGGATATATCGAAGTCTATACAGGCGACGGAAAAGGTAAAACCACCGCTGCCATCGGACTTTCCGTCCGTGCCGTCGGTGCAGGAAAGAAAGTCTGTTTTATTCAGTTTATGAAGTCACTCGCCTATTCCGAGCAGAAGATCCTGCAGGGACTTCCGGGCCTGACGCTTATTACTTTGGGTAAACCATATTTCATTGCCAAAGAAGGTATGCTCTCAGAAGAAGAGATCAAAGCCTGGGGCTCCGCATTGCGCGTCTACCCCGCAGGGCATCCGCCGAAAGAATATCGCGACATGGTCCTCAAGGGGATCGAGGATGCGGTCAAAGCAGTCTCCAAAGACTATGATCTCGTTGTTTTAGACGAATACAACATGGCTTATTGGTATGACCTTGCGACCGAGGAGGATACGAAGCGCATTCTCGCCGCCAGAAGCCCGGACTGCGAACTCGTCTTCACGGGAAGAAATGCGCCGAAGATCATTCTTGACGCCGCCGACCTCATCACAGAAATGAAAAAGATCCGGCATTACTACGACAAGGGCGTGGAATGTCGAAAGGGAATAGAGAATTGAGAATTGAGATAAAAAGGCTTCTAGAAACGCCCCTTGAGCCCGATTGATTTACAATACAAAACGAAAGGATACCACCTATGCTTACCATTCATGGCAAAAGTATTTCCGGCATGGTCACGATCGGCCCGCTGCGTATCTTCCGACACCAGCCGATGGATTTCGCCCGCACGGAGATCGAAAAACCGGAGACCGAAGTCGCACGCTTTGACTCCGCGCGCAATGCAGCCGCTGTCAAGATGAAGGAATTCTACCAGGAAGCTATCTCTCATGTCGGTCTGGATAACGCTTCTATCTTCAAAGTCTATCAGCAGATAATGACAGACTCTGAATTCGTTGACGCGGTCAAGTCTATCATTCGGAAGCAGAGCGTCAATGCAGAGTACGCCGTCCAGCAGGCAGAGCAAAACTTCACTCGTATCTATGAAGCGGATCCGGATGACTATGTCCATGGCCAGATCGCCGACCTTGCGGAAGTCGCACGCATCCTGCTCCGCACGCTCCGTCAGAAGCAGGCTCTCTTCTCTTCGGATGAGCCCTGCATCCTCTATGCGGATGACCTCACACCAAGCGAGACCATTCAGATGGATACGACAAAGATTTTAGGCTTCGTGACGAAGGAAGGCACTCCGACTTCACATACCGCGATCCTCGCCCGTGCGCTCGGCGTCCCTGCGATCGTTGCGACCGGGACGGATGTCGATGCCTCCCACGATGGGAAGACCGCCGTCATCGATGGCTTCTCCGGCGTTGTCTACCTCGAACCGACACCGGCTATCCTCTCCGGTATGAAAGAGAAACAGAGCCAGAGCATCCACCTGAAAGAGCTCCTGCAGCAGCTGAAGGGTCTTCCGAGCGAAACGATCGATGGTCACCGCATCGAGGTCGCAGCGAACGTTTCCTCTGCCTCCGACCTTTCTGCCGTCCTCAAGAATGACGCGGAAGGCATCGGCCTCTTCCGCAGCGAATTCATCTACATGGGCCGTGAAACGCTGCCATCAGAGGAAGAGCAGTTTAATATTTATAAACTCGCCATCGAAACCATGGCCGGCAAGCGTGTCATCATCCGTACCCTCGACATCGGTGCAGACAAAGAAGCCTCCGCTTTCCATCTGCCGAAAGAGGATAATCCGGCGCTCGGTCTGCGCGCGATCCGCATCTCCCTGAAGCGTCCTGAGATCTTCAAAGTCCAGCTCCGTGCCATCCTCCGTGCGAGCGCCTATGGCAAAGCGGCCATCATGTTCCCTCTCATTACTTCCGTTTGGGAAGTGTGGAAGGCGAAGGAGATCCTAACGGAAGTCCAGATGGAGCTCGATAAGAAAGGCATCGCTTACGATAAGCAGATGGAGATCGGCATCATGATCGAAACACCGGCTGCTGCACTCATCAGCGACAAGCTCGCGAAAGAAGTCGACTTTTTCTCCATCGGTACGAATGACCTCTCGCAGTACACCTTGGTCGTCGACCGCACTAGCCGCAACCTGACCGATTTCTTCAATCCGCATCATCCTGCCGTCCTAAAGCTCATCCAGATGACGGTAGAAAATGCACACAAAGCCGGCATCTGGGTCGGCATGTGCGGTGAGCTCGGCAGTGATCTCTCCATCACGGAGACCTTCCTTAAGATGGGCGTCGATGAATTCTCCGTCGCCCCCTACTCCGTACTTCCGCTCCGTCAGCAGATCCGCGGGATCGACTTGAGAAAATAGCAGGCACCGGGAACATACGGATCCGATTGGGCTCTGCTTTGGCTCAGCAGTTCCTAAAGGTGCAGAGGGCATGGCGTTGCGAAAAAACACACCGCGAAGATCTCCAATGATCACTTCCGTTCCCTCAACACGTTTTCTCCGTATGCCGCAACAAAAAAGACACACGCGCCAAATGTGATATGATCCCCCTAAAGCAGACAAGGTAAATAACCAAACTGCTTTAGGGGGATTTTTTTATGGTCAAACGGTCTGATTTTCGGTATTTGTTTTTCCAAACTTGCTGGCGGCGAACAGCATTTCATGCTGTTTGCGGACGGCAAGTCCACAAGGGATAGACGCACAAGCGTCGCAAGGGGGTGTAGCCACCTTGACGGAACGAAGTGACGAAACATGCTCGGTCGAGCAGTTTTCTTCTGCTGACCGGGAATGAAGCTCCGCAGGACGCACTACTCTCGACAGAGAGTAGTGCGTCCTTTAGTTCCTAAAGGGATTTTATCAGTTCGACAAACTTGAATTTTCAAATTAGTCTTTGCAAATAACCTTTGAACCTTCACCATCAATTACAATTCCCTGACGGTTGTTAATTGGGCATAGATTCAAATCCGAAAACTCAGTCATTATTTTCTCGGTAACTTTCTTAAATGGTGCTGTAAGATAATGCGGAAGAACATAGAAATCAATCAAATCAAGCCCTGCATCATCTTCTTGTGAGTAGTCCTCCGGCTTTTCATCCATTTGTTCAATATATTGGATGGTAGGAGCGCATATAATCGCACCTGCCGATTCACCGATCATCAGTTTTCCCTTTGCCAATTCTTTCTTCAACAGCTCATCCGTTCCCGTTTTACGGAGCTGGTCCATAAGGAAGAAAGAATTTCCACCAGTAAAATATATCACGTCCGCATCTTCAAAAACAGATTGTATCGTTGAATAAGCCTCCGTTGAAATATCAATTTCAGTTACGGCTGCTCCCAGTTTATTAAATAGCTTTCGAGCCGAGCCGACATAACCGGTGTAGCCTTCACGCAGCGATGCTGTTGGAATAAATGCAACTTTTTTGTTATCAATTTCTTCTTTTATCAAACTTCCTACACTTGAAAAGTGCGAGCATAAAAACAGCTTCATCCATATTCTCCTTTATAAACTTGACAGAGGCTGATCAAAAAGCGAGTGTGTCTTTTTTGATGCACGGAAAATGCTGCGCGGGGAAAGCACCTGCTGCTTACTTCCCCATCCGTTTGTTTATGTGCGATAAAGAAGTAATAGAAGTGTAAAAAATTTTGCCGTTCCTATCCGGCACTTGGCCATTGTGTCGGATAGGTCGGGCGGTTATTCTGGCAAGTCAATCTTGCCGACAAAGCTGTAATAAATCTCAATGTCCTGCCTGCGGGTGCCGTTCTCGTCATAGCTGCACTCATGCACGACGATTTTCTCAATCATTTCCCGCAAGAGGGTGGGGGTAAGTTCCTCAAAGGCAAGGTGCTTTCGGACAATCCCCATAAACTTTTCCGCGTTGACGGTGGCGGCCTGCGACTTGTCCAGTTCGGCCTGCAAAGCGGCGGCGCGGTCTTTCAGTTCCCGCTGCTCCTGCTCATAGTCTGCCGACAGTTCCATGAAACGCTCGTCGCTGATTTTGCCGTTTACATTGTCCTCATACAGCCGCTTGATAATGCGGCTCACTTCGGCAATACGCTCCTGCGCCTGTTCAAGCTGCTTGGTGGCTGCGGCGCTCTTTCTCTTGCCGCCGATCTCGTTCTGCTGGATAAGCAGCTTCACAAAGCGGCTCTCATGCTTGGCGGCGTATTCCGTCACTTGCCGGAGATTGGAGAGGACACCAGCGGTCAACAGGTCGGTGCGGATAAAGTGTGCCGTACAGTCGCGGGTGCGCTTCTTGTAGCTGCCGCAGATGTAACAGTCCTGCTTGCGGGTTTTGTTCTGATACCGCTGCTGGTACATCACATGGCCGCAGTCGGCGCAGAACAGCATACCGGAGAACAGCCCCACTTCATCATAGCGGTTCGGGCGTTTGCGCTGCTTGCGTAACTCCTGCACACGCTCCCATGTTTCCGTGTCGATAATCGGCTCATGGTGGTCGGGGAAAATGGCCTGCTTCTCCACGGGGTTCTCTACACTGTGCTTGACCTTGTAAGAGGGCTTCTCCGTCTTGAAGTTTACCAGACAGCCGGTGTACTCCCGGTTTTCGAGGATATGAACGACGGTGTTCGTCGCCCACTTGCACTCATAGCCGGGGTGGTAGCGGCGGGTGCTGCCCGTCCTGCGGTATTCCAGCGTCCCCGGCGTAGGGATTTGCTGCTCCGTAAGCATACGGGCAATCTTGGTCGGGCCATTCCCGGCAAGGCAAAGCTGGTATATCTGCTGGACAACCGGCGAGGTTTCCTCGTCAACGAGATAGTTCTCGTCCTCGTCCATGAGGTAGCCATATACCGGCTTGCTGGTAACAGGCTTGCCGCTCATGCCTTTTGCTCGTTTTACTGCCTTGATTTTCTTGCTCGTATCTCTCACCAGCCATTCGTTGAACAGATTTCGCAGAGGGGTAAAATCGTTGTCCATGCCGCCGTTTGCGCTGTCCACATTGTCGTTGACAGCGATAAACCGCACTCCCTTTTGAGGGAACAGCATTTCCGTGTAAAACCCTACCTGCAAGTAGTTTCTCCCTAACCGGCTCATGTCTTTCACAATGACGGTTCCGACTTTTCCGGCTTCAATGTCTGCAAGCATGGCTTGAAAACCGGGGCGCTGGAAGTTCGCGCCGGAGAAGCCGTCGTCGGTGTACCAGCGCAGATTGGTAAAGCCGTTCTGCTTGGCGTAGGTTTCCAAAATCCTTTTCTGGTTCGATATGGAATTACTCTCACCTTGCAACTCGTCCTCATGGGACAATCTCGGATAAAGGGCGGTAATGAGGTTTTGGGTGGCTTGTCTTAACATAAAATCCTCCGTTTCCGACAGCCAGCCCCACTATTCCGTGGTTTCATTGTACCACGGAATAGGGCGGGCTGTATAGCGGCAAATGTGTAAAATCTGCTTCTTTATGATTTGTCAAATTGCCGATTTTTGTGTAGCAGCGGCTTCTGCTTCCAATACCCGCGCCATTTTGTCGGCGGCGGTGGTCGTGGTATCTTTCTTGAAATAGCCGGACACGACAAGGACGGAATTGCCCATGCGGATTTCCGTCACGCAGTCGGGGCGGCGGGTGGTGCGGGTGTCGTGCTGCTGTCTATCTGCCATAGGCAATACTCCTTTCAGTCGGTAATCAGTTTCTTCATGCTCTCCATTTTCCGCTGCGCGGTTTCTTGCCGGAAGTTGTCGCCGGTAAAGCGTACCGGGACGCACATGGAAAGCAGGCGGTCATAAATCCGGGAATGGGCGGTGTCCTCCGGGTTGTGCAGGTCGTCCAGCGTGAGGTTGGTCGTGACGATCAGCGGCTTGCCGCTGCGGTAACGGCTGTCAATCACATTGAAAACCTGTTCCAGCCCGTACTCGGTGCCGCGCTCCATGCCGAAGTCGTCAAGGATAAGCAGCGGATAGCGGCAAAGGCGGGAAATGTACTCGTTGCGGTTCTCAAAGCTGGCGGCAAGGTCGTTGAGGATAAGGGCAAAGTTCGTCATGTGGACGGGGATTTCTTTCTCCATGAGGGCGTTTGCGATACAGCCCGCAAGGTAGCTTTTCCCGGTTCCCACGCCGCCCCAGAACAGGCAGCCGATATTGTCGGCTCGCATATCCTCCCAATGCTCCACATACCGGTGGGCAATCCCGGCCTGCGGGTTCCTGCCGTTGTCGTTCTCAAAAGTCCAGTCCCGCATGGTGGGGTCGGTAAAGCCCCGGCGTTTCAGTTCCTCCACGGTGTCAAGGTGCCTGCGCCGCTTCTCGGCGGCCTCCCGTTCCTCGCGGGCGACTCTCTGGCAGTCGCACTCTGCCGGGTGGCGGTCACGGCCAAAGATAGCGGCCTTATCCGGCACAAAATAGGCTTCTTTCGGCTTGCGGCACCTGCCGCAGTACAGTAAACCGTCCTCGCCGGTGTAGTCCTCCGGCTCCGGGGTGGCAGCGGTCATATTCTCCAAAACAGCGTTGATTTCGTTCTTCATAAACTCTCGCCCTCCTTGCATGAGTAGTCTGGTATGCCCTTTTTCGGGGCTTCCTTTTTGTCGTTCCCCGCCCATATCCGCAGGGCGGCGGCATAGTTCTGGTAGCTTTTCCCGTTGGCGGCAAGGTAGCGGCTCATTTCCTCAATGAACCGTTCCAGCCTGTCGGGGTACTCTGCCTGCAACTCGTCGTATTCGGTCTTTGACAGAAAAATATTCTGGTATCGGCCATAGGGTGCGGGCGGCTCCCCACTCGCTCCCATTGTTTGGCTCTCTGTAAGGTTGTTTATAGTAGTTTGGTTAGGGGACGGTTTTCCGACCATCATAAGGTCGGTTTTCTGACCATCAGTAGGTCGGTTTTCCGGCTCTGTGAGGGTCGGTTTTCCGGCCATCAGTTGGTCGGAAAACTGTACCTGTGGCACACGTGGCACTTTCACATATAGCCGGTTCGGTGCGGAGAAGCCGCCCCGTTCCCGTTCCAAAAGCCCCGCCATGTCCAGTTCGTTAAGCGCCCCCTTTATGGTGGTGCTGCCTTTATCCAGTATTTCGGCTATCTCCGCGATGGGATAGATAATATAAATCCTGCCCTTGTCGTCCTGCCACTTGTTTTTCTGTGAGAGGGTTGAGCGGTCTAACAGAAGCGAATACAGCAGCTTGGCGGTCTGGGAAATCTCCATTTTCAGCAGGAAACGGGGATAAGGCAGAAAGAGAGGCAGCGGCGTGTCTGCCATGATATAATCAGCGATAGTATCACCTCCCTGTGTTCGGGTTGATTTTGGCAGTTTGTCACGCATTAGGACGGCGTTTCCAGTGGAAAAGGATAAATGTATCGCGCACCCTTTGACACCCACGAAAAAAGCCTTGATTTATGCGGGTTTGAAAGGCTCTAAAGCGTGACATTTATGCCTTTGTTTCCGCTTTCGCTCGGCGGCTTTGATTTTCTTCATGCGTCCGGCGCAGTCCGGGCAGTATTTTCCCCGGTTTGACTTGGGGACAAAGGCCGCGCCGCAGACGGCACATCGTTTCCGGCTCCCCCGATACAAGAGGGCGGCGGCCAGTTCCCCGTCAAGGGGCAGGACAGCCACACGGAACCAGCGGCACATGAGAGAAAGGGAAATGCTCTGGACACACACGCAAGGCTCCCCGTCATCTAACAGCAGGCAGTTCCCTCCGTCGTAGTTACAGCACTCATGCACCAGCCGCCGCGCCCGCCGGTGCTGGCGGTAGTCCATGCGGGGCAGCTTATCGCTCATGGCTCTGCTCCTTTCTGCGGTGCGGCTCGCTCCGGCGCAAAATCTGGTCGATGTTCCGCTTGACGGTCTGCAACTCCGTGTACCGCTGCTTCTGTTCGTGGTAGGTGTTATACAGGCTGGATTTCTTGGAAACAAGCTGCTCGATCTCGTCCTGCAACGCTTTCCGGGCGGGCAGCTTGGTGATGCCATGCTCCCGGAAATACCGGGCGGCTGCGTCGGCTATGATAAAATCACTCTCATGTGCCTGCCGGTATGCGGCGCGGGCTTTCTCGGATTTCTGCGCTTTCAGCCCGTCGCGGGCGGGCTTGGTCTTGGCGTAGGCAAGTACCTGCCGCTGCAACTCCTTTTTCCCTTGCAGCTTCGTTTCCAGTGCTTTCAGCTTGCCGCTGGTCTGGCGCATTTCCTGATAGGCGGTATCAACGGCGGCTTCCAACTGCTCCGGGGAAGTGAAGCCGTATTCCTGATACACATTCAGCGTCGCGGCCATTTGTTTGAGGTTGTGCATGGTCGCCCAGCGTTCATAGCCCCGGCCTTTGCCCTCGGCTTTCTTCTGCTCAATGTCCACAAGCCGCTGCACACCGTCCTGTTTCGGGGCGGTTTGAGGGGCTTTTGTGGGCTGTATGCCGGTTTTCCCACGCCGGGGGTATTCGAGTATGGCCGCGGCCTTTTCTGTGGCTCTGGCGGCGTTCTGCTCCAAAACGGCAAGGACAGCGGCGCGGTCAAAGTCGTCACCCAGCTTCCGGGCGGTAATGGGCTTTGTCCTGTCCGGCGTAAGGTAGGAAAGCCGCCCCCGGCTCTCCTTGACGGCCACGCCCTCCCGCAGCAGCAGAGAGGAAAAGTCCTCGAATGAGGCCGCTGTAGACAGCGCGGCGCGTATGGTCTGCCGCAGCTTCTCCTTGTTCGTTTCAAACTTGGTCTGCCGGGGCGTGATACCGCCTGCAATCATGGGGGCGTTCTGCCTGTCCAGTGCGGCCTGTCCCTTTTTCTGCGCCCAATACTCCCGGTCTGTGACGCGGTTCTTGCTGCCGTTCAAGAGGTCGATTTGGTAAAGCCCCTCCCGGTGGCACATCTCCATGACTTCGGACTTGAAGTAGCGCAAGGCCGCGTCGGTACAGCGGTGTTTGCACCCGGCTTTCGTGTCCGCTGGCCTGTCCATGTAGGGCAGGAACGGCACTTCCTCTATCCGCAGGCTGTTAATGACGATATGCACATGGATGTTGCCGCTGTGGTTATGCCCGTCCGGGTGGGTGCAGACAAGGGCCTGATGGCCGGGGAAATGCTCTTTACAGAATTGCTCCCCCAACGCCTGCGCCCGGTCTACGGTCAGGCCGTTGTCCGGCCCGTCCCGTGGGTCAAAGCTGATGATATAGTGGTGGCTTTTCACATCCTCCCGCCGCTGATTTTTCTCATAGCGGAGATTGGAGCGCATACACGCAACGGCAAAATCCTCGCCGCCGCAGTTCAGCGTGGACAAGCGATAATCCTCACGGGGGATAAGCCTGCCGTTTTCATCAAGGACGGGCTTCATAGTAAATTCGTCATGCTCAAAGAGCAGGTATTGTTCGGCGGCTCCGTAGTCGGCGTTCTTAGAGCCTAAATGCTTGAGTGTTGCCAACGGCGTCACCTACTTTCTTTAGGACTTCATACTTGAGGGCGGCAAGGTCGGCGGCCGCTTCCCGCAATTCCTTTGCCATAGCCGGGTAGGGGCTATGCCACTCGTTGAGGGTGCGGGCAATCTGGTTGAGATTGCCGCCAATCCTGCCGTACTCGGCTGTGAGCTTCCCGACAGCGGAGAGCAGCTCGTCATTGACTGACGACACATGGAGTACGGGGCGTATGGTAGTGCGCCGGATGGCCTGCCGGAGAAATTCGGACTGACTGATACCATAGGGCGCAAGCCGTTCTGTGAAGTCGGCGTATTCTTCATCGGTCAGCCGGGTTTTCACAACATGGCTGCGGTGGGGGGTGTTGTATCGCTTCGGCATGGGCTGTAAACCTCCTTTCACTTATCACAAAAAATGGGCTGGTCTGTTAGCTATTTTCGGGGCATTTCCTGTCTGCCGGACAGAAATATTTTTGCGGCGTAAGCCGCATAGCAGGGTTTGGGGAAGGCACTCCCCAACAAGTTTCCCGCGAGGGGCAAAACCGCAGAATTGCGGATTTTGGCACCGTGGTAGAAACTTGCTCTAAGTAAGCCGTAGATTTCCCCTTGCACTTACTACTCGTATAGCTGCCGCCTGTTTTGGCCGGATTTCTGCAAAAATCTTACGGCGTGGGGCGATTTTTACCCGCAGTTCTTTCTTTCCGCTAAAGATACATTTCAAAGGCCGCCAGCTACCCGCTTGCCGGGAATTTTCTCAAATTTTCCTTTGCCTTAGAAATACAGAAAATGCAGATTTGGCTACCGCCGCAGAAAATTTTTTGTTTCCGGCTTCACCTACCTACTACGGATGACTTTGCGATTTTGCCAAACGGATAAAGAAAAAAGCAGCAAATCTTTTTCAGACTTACTGCTTTCGCTGGCCGCCGATGGGCGGTGGATATTCAGTTTTGAAAGTTCAGGTCAGGTTGGCCCGATGATGGATAGCACAATAAATTCCTGTTTTCCCTTTAAGGCATTGTGCATTTTTTCTATTTCTCTTGATGATTATTTTTTTCATAATCAATCAATGTACCTATAACAATTCCAATCAACATTCCGATACCTGCACAAATAGAAATAGCAAAAAGATTTTGCAAAAACGCCCATGCCAACACACCTATGCAACCACCGACAATAAATCCTGTTAATAAGCCAATAGTTAAGTATTTATTACTTTTCATATTGCTATATCTCCCCTAAAAGTATATTTGTCGTTGGTTCTATTATACTATGACCTGCTTCCTTTAGGAATAGATGAATTGTAAACTGGCTGGAGTGAAACCGCTAATGACAGCCAGTGTTTGTTCTTTGTTTATCGGTCAAAGCGAAATTTGAACAGGGCGGCAATGAGCTGTTGCTTTATATGTTCCTCAACTTCGGCGTTGACTTTCCCGTGTACTTTGGAACAGTAGCGGATATATCCGGCATAGTGGGAAAGAATGGTGTCGATTGCGTCCGGGTCGCCCTCATGGGCTTTGACGATTGTTTCATAGGGGAGAAGTTTACTCATAGTCATTTCCCTCCATGAGCCGCCTTAACCGCTGCAAGGCAAGCCGGATATGCCGCCCCGCTGTGCTGCGTGTCCGGCCAATATGTACGCCGATCACTCGCTGCGGCTGGCGCAGGAAATAGTAACGAAAAATTTCTTCCTGCGTCTGCTCCGGCAAAAGGGCAAGGGCGGCGGCAAGCTCCGCATGATACAGAACGGCGGTCTGGCCGCAGGCGGTAAAAAGATATTCTTCAAGCTACTCCGGCTCGGCAAGCTGGACAAACTTTTCACTCATCAGATAATCAAGGGAAACTTCCCGTTCCCACCTCCGGCGCAGCTTCAAGATTTTATCTATGGCTGCGTGACGAATGACTACCTTGCAAAAGGCATTGAATGTGTACTGGATATGCACCTTGTAGGCTTCATCTTCGGTCATGGAAATTCCCCCTCTCTGAATAATAGTGCGGGGCGGCAGTACTCCTTGCTGTCGCCCCTTGATTGCCTACCAGCAAAGACGGGCGGGGCTGTCAACGACGGCGCGAAGCGGCGTTCATTTTATCGTTGACTGGCTCGGCTGGGTTTGCTATTTACCCGACAAACTTGAATTTATTTTAAGCTATCACGTTTTACCTTCTTAAGCCTTACTATCATTACCATAGGAATTTCTTTGTT
>OIYF01000019.1_pt1 | contig 92568 bp, 66 predicted proteins | sample 1587971 | NCBI WGS metagenome assembly OIYF01 (sample SAMN03283248) | human gut metagenome | biome: human-associated habitat; material: feces | host: Homo sapiens | place: Peru | collected 2012 | reverse complement strand
TTGCCTTCGGCACTTCCCCCGAAGGGGGAAGCAAGACGTTACGTAGCTAACGATTTCCTTAACTTAATAGCATTACCTTCCTGAGGAAGGGGGTAGATGCAACATCAGCCTGATCCCTAGCTACTAATCCCTAGTCACCAGTCACTACTCACTCGCAGCACCTGTAAACCTGTTATTCTCAGATTCCTGCTTCCTTCTTCAGCACTTCCGCTTTATCGGTATGTTCCCACGGGAGATCCACATCGGTGCGGCCGAAGTGACCATAGGCCGCAGTCTGCTTGTAGATCGGGCGGCGGAGATCGAGCATGTCGATGATGCCGGCCGGACGCAGTTCGAAATGTTTGCGGATGAGTGCGACGATGGCTTCATCGGAGATCTTGCCGGTGCCGAAGGTATCGACGAAGATGGAGACCGGACGTGCGACGCCGATGGCATAGGCGAGCTGGATCTCGCAACGGTCAGCGATGCCGGCAGCGACGATATTCTTCGCTACATAGCGAGCTGCATACGCTGCAGAACGGTCGACTTTCGTCGGATCCTTGCCGGAGAATGCACCGCCGCCATGACGAGCCATGCCGCCATAGGTATCGACGATGATCTTACGGCCGGTAAGACCGGCATCCCCCTGCGGGCCGCCGATGACGAAACGGCCGGTCGGATTGATGAAGTACTTCGTATCCTCCAGGAATTTGGCCGGGATGGTCGGTTCGATGACATGTTTCACCATATCATCATGGATCTCCGCCTGGGTGACATCCGGGTCATGCTGCGTGGAAATGACGATGGTATCCACACGGACCGGCTTGCCGTCTTCATATTCGACAGTGACCTGCGTCTTGCCGTCCGGACGGAGGTAAGACAGTTCACCGGATTTCCTGACTTCTGCTAGGCGGCGTGCCAGACGGTGCGCCAGTGCGATCGGCATCGGCAGATATTCCGGCGTTTCGTTCGATGCATAGCCGAACATCATCCCCTGATCGCCTGCGCCGATATCATACGGATCGGCTTCATTGGATTTGGCTTCCAGAGACTTGTCGACGCCCATAGCGATATCCGGAGACTGCTCATCGAGTGCGATATTGATCCCTACGCTGTCAGCATCGAAGCCATAGGCAGATGTGGTGTAGCCGATGTCACGAATGGTATCGCGAATGACTTTCGGGAAAGCAATGTGCGCCGTGGTGGTGATCTCACCGAAGACATGTACCTGCCCCGTGGTGACGGTCGTCTCACAAGCGACACGGCCATTCGGGTCCTCTGCAAAGATCGCGTCAAGAATAGCATCCGAGATCTGGTCACAGATCTTATCAGGATGCCCTTCGGTCACAGATTCAGAAGTGAATAAAACTTTTCTGGACATAGTGTTCCTCCTCAAAAAACGATGGGATTCTATGGAAAATCATTTTGCCATGGAAATACCGCTCCAATCACAGGATCGGTGCTTCCCTAAAACTAAAAAAGCTCTCCGCGCAGGGAGAGTCCAGTCTCTCATCTGCCAGCTTGCGCTGTTGGAATTAGCACCGGTTCCATCGGAATGGTTGCTGCAGCTTCCTTGGGCCAATCCCTCTGCTGCTCTGGATGAGTGATATTCAAATCGAAAATTATTGTAACATAGATATGCGCGTTAACGCAATAGAAAAATTCAAGTTCTAGGGCTGAGGCAAGCTGTGAGGCCGAAAAACAGAGATTCCCTGTCTTTGATCCCGAAGCCCATCCCCCCGACCATAAACATAGACTGTCCGTTTCAACAGATTCAAAAACGCGAAAATGGCGCAGTATTTATACTGCGCCATTTTTCCTACATATAGAACAGCAGGGTATCGATGATAAATACCGGGTACAGGATCAGTATCGCCCAGCCGATATACGCGAAGAAGCCGGGCATCTTGATGCCATCCTCTTCCGCGATCGCCTTGATCATGAAATTCGGTGCATTGCCGATATAGGTATTGGCCCCCATGAAGACGGCACCTGCGGAGATCGCTTCCAGCATGAGCGGAGTGACCGTGCCGACGGTGGTCGCGATGCCTTCGGTCGCACCAAGGCTCGCCGCAGTCTGCAGGAAAACAAGGTAGGTCGGGGTATTATCCAGACAGGAGGACAGGAGTCCGCACACCCAGAACATATGCCACGGCTGATCGATACCAAGCTCTGTGCCATGGACTTTGAGAAGCACGAGCGCCGGGATCATGGTGATAAAGATACCGATGAAAAGAATACCGACATCGATCATCGGCGCCATGGAAAAAGCATTCGCCTTGTGGATACGATATGGCGTGGTGTGGAGAGACAGGAAGGAAGCCAGAAGGATCAGTGCGATCTCCACGATCGTCGCATACGGGAATACGATGTCATCAAAGACCGCTACCCCTGCCCCATCCTTGAAGAATGGTACATATTCCGGCAGGAAACCATTGGCGATGACGCCGATGATGATGATGCCGATGTAGAGGAAATTGCGTTTCCCATCAATGTGGATGAGGGGCTCGCCTTCTGCCACCTTGATCTCCTCCGGCATGCGTCCTGCCGCCAGATCCTTTTTGTAATAATAACGATCCATCAGGTAAAAAATGGTAAAAAGGATGACCATATTCACCAAAAGGATCGGCGTCAGCTGGAATGTCCATGCAAAGGGTACGCCTCGCTGGAATCCCATGAAAAGCGGCGGATCACCGAGCGGCGTCAGACACCCGCCCATATTCGCCACGAGGAAAATCAGGAAAACCATGATGTGCGAAACATGCCGACGCCATGCATTGATGCGGATCAAAGGACGGATGAGCAGCATCGCAGCTCCCGTCGTACCGATCCAGCTCGCCATAAGCGTCCCGACAAGAAGGATCAGCGCATTCGTCTTCGGTGTGCCCGCCAGACGTCCGTCCACCATGATGCCCCCCGCTGTCGCGAAAAGACCAAATAAAAGTATGATGAAGGGCACGAAGTCCAGCAGCACGGCTTCCAGAAAACGCTCGAGGCCTTCCTGCCAGCCGTAAATGTACGAGAACGGGACCAGAAATGCGACACTCCAGAACAGAGCAACCCATTTTTCATTCTTCCGCCACCACAGGCCATTCACCAAAGGCACGAGGGCTACCGAAAGAAGCAATGCGACAAAAGGAATGATACTCCAAAGAGGCAGCGACATATTCACCGCCTGATGCACCGCTTCTTGAGCAGATACCAAGGGAGAAGACCCCGCAGTCAGCAAAATGGCGTACGGAAGTGCTTTGAGGGATCGACGCATAGTTTTCACCTTCCATCAAGATTATGAGTGGGGAATATACTTTTCATTATACCAATCATTAGCGCACATGATTATTATTTATTTGTCTCCATTTCAAAGCTATATCATAGTCTGGGATTTATGCTTTTTGAAAGCGCGTACGTATACCGCGTGTTATCCTATAGATTATAAGTTATGTCTGAAGTGTCATATATGATATATATATGAAAATATAGATAGCATGCAAAAACCGCGGCTCGATCGAGCCGCGGCGAGAATGAACAGATAAGGAAAGAAATGAAAGTCAACAAGCCCTTGCGCCAGGGGCGATCAGCTGATGAAGATGCGTCTATAGGAAGCGCTCGATCACCGAACCCCGATCACTACCACTAGAGGTAGAATAGCAGCGTATCAAGGATGAATACAGGGAAGAGAATTTCGAGCGACCATCCGATATACGCGAAGAACCCGGGCATATGGATATGGCTGTCTTCCGCGATCGCCTTGACCATGAAATTCGGAGCATTCCCGATGTACGTATTCGCTCCCATGAAGACAGCTCCCGCAGAGATCGCTTCGAGCATGACAGGCGTCACGGTGCCGACAGAGGTGATGACCCCGGACGTTGCCCCGAGGCTCCCTGCCGTCTGCAGGAAAACAAGGTATGTCGGTGTATTGTCCAGGAAGGAGGAAAGCGCCCCCGTGATCCAGAACATCTGCCATGGCTGATTGATGCCCAGAGCAGCGCCATGCGTCTCAAGAAGGACCAGCGCAGGGATCATGGTGACAAAGATGCCGGAGAAAAGAACAGCGACCCCTTTGATCGGATTCATGGAGAATTGGTTTTCCTTATGAATATTGGAAGGCGTGGTATGGATAGAAAGCTGGGCAGCCACAAGGATCAGAATGATTTCTACCAAAGTGGAATACGGGAAAACGATCTCCTCAAAGATCGGGATCCCTGCCCCATTGGCAAAGAACGGAAAGGCTTCCGGCAGAAAGTTATTCGCCATGACACCCACGATGATGAGCAGGATGTAGAAGAAATTCTTTTTGCCATAGATCTTGACCAGCGGCGAATTATCATGGAGCTGCATATCGCTTGGCTGACGCCCGGCAGCCAGCTCTTTCTTGAAGTAATGGCGATCTATGAAATAGAAGGCAATGAAAAGAAGGATGAGATTCAGCACCAGGATCGGGAAGAGATGAAATGTCCATGTGAAAGGCACACCGCGCTGGAAGCCCATGAAAAGCGGCGGATCGCCAAGCGGTGTGAGGCAGCCGCCCATATTTGCCACAAGGAAGATCAGGAAGACCATGACATGCGCCTTTTCCTTGCGCCATTCATTGACACGGATCAATGGACGGATGAAAAGCATAGCCGCACCCGTCGTGCCGATCCAGCTTGCCATGACCGTACCCACGAAAAGGATCAGCGAATTGATGATCGGCGTCCCGGCAAGCTTGCCATGGATCATAATGCCGCCCGCCGTCGCATACAGACCATACAGAAGGACAATGAAGGGAATGAAATCGAGCAAGATCGATTCCAAGAGACGATAGATCCCTTCAGAAATACCATATGCATACGAGAATGGTATAAGGAAGAAGAGCGCGCACCCGAGCGATACCCACTTCGTGTTCTTCGCCCACCACAAGCCATTGATCAATGGGACAAAGGCCACGGCGAGCAGCATGACAACGAATGGGATGACGCTCCAAAAGGGAAGCGACTGATTCACCGCCTCATGAAAGACTTCATCCGCGGAAACAGCTGGAATCGAGCCAGCGGTCAAAAGAATGCTATAAAAAATACCCTTGGTAAACTTGGACATGGGACTTCACCTTCTGAATGAATGCTTTATGATTTCCGAAACGACATAGATGTCATAGACAGGACTGATAGTCAGATCAGACTTATCCACCGGACCCGCAAACCATTCGTTTTTGATACCGGAGATCGATCCATCGTATCATTCTAAAATGAAACGCTTCATTTTTAATCGCGAATTCATCATGTAAAGCAGTCATGGCTTTAGAATAATTGATGACTCTTCTCATGCTGATTCCCCCTTATCCGTGCTTTTTGGAACAATTTCAATTATAGCACCATTATCTGAAATGTTTATTATTTATTCATGCCAAGTTTTCATTATTTCTATAGATTACAATTCATATTTTCAACCTTTCTTCTCCTTGCGTCCTTAAAATGAATGCGGAATCTATGAATATAACTTTCTATAAAATATAAATATACACTTCATGGTTACTGTATATACAGCCTATCGTCAACGATCGTCTTCCGGTTGACTTATCCATTCCAAAAGACCCTCACCCAATAAAAAAACACGGCATCCTTTCGGATACCGTGTTTTTTAAGGCATTGCTTCTTGCGCTGTATCAGCTTCTTTAAGGAAACACTGATTAAATCGTTGTCAGATTTCATTCTTGGATTTTTATACAGAGCGAGGAATCATCTGACGCGAATAGCAAGCTATTTAAGGAAGATGATGACGAAGCCATGTATAAAAATCCATATGAAATTCGACTCTGCGATTTAATCGGCGTTTCCTTAAAATGTATGTCGCAATAGCAGGTACACCAAAGCGCCGACAGCGGCCGTACAAGGGATCGTCATGACCCATGCCGAGACCATCTGGTAAGCGACACTCCAGTGGACCGCGCGGAAACGCTTCGCCCAGCCCACGCCCATGATGGAGCCGGTGACGACATGCGTGGTCGATACAGGGAGATGCAGCATGGTCGCAGAGAAAATGATAAGGGACGAGTTCAGATCTGCCGCAAGACCATTGACCGGTTGCATGCGGAAGATCTTATTTCCGACAGTACGGATGATACGCCAGCCGCCGACACTGGTACCGGCACACATCGCCGTCGCGCATGCCACTTTGACTTCCCACGGCACCTCGAGCGCTCCGATATAGCCGCCCGACAGCAGTGCCAGCGTGATGATGCCCATCGACTTCTGCGCATCATTCGAGCCATGAGAAAACGCCATGAGTGCTGCCGATGCCATCTGGATGTGACGGGAAATGTAATTCACGCGCGACTTCCCTACATTTCTGAAAAAAACATAGAGGAGCGTCATGATGAAATAGCCCATGCCAAGAGCAACGATCGGAGAGCAGACGAGGCCGATGACGATCGTCAACACCCCGGCAAGGTGGATCGCGCCTGTGCCGTAAGAGATGATGACTGCACCGATGACGCCGCCGATCAGTGCATGAGATGACGAGGACGGCATCCCGATACGCCAGGTGAATAGATTCCAGAAGATCGCAGAGGCAAGCGCCGCGATAAGAACGACAGAGTCGACCATATGCGGAGAGGTGACGATCTCCCCGCCGATGGTCTTCGCCACCCCGGTGGAGATCATGGCTCCGACAAAGTTCAAAAAAGCAGACATCATGATCGCTATCTTGGGACTGAGTGCGCGCGTCGCCACACAAGTCGCGATAGCATTGGCCGTATCGTGGAAGCCATTGATAAAATCAAAGCAGAGTGCCAGAATGATAACAAGCCCCACAAGGTACATATCAGGCATATTTCATGACCACCTCTTTGATCAGGTTTGCTACTTTCTCCGCCCGATCGCAGGTGTCCTCCATCGCTTCCATGATCTCCTTCCAGCGAATGATCTCCATGACATCGTGACTGCCATCGAAGAGATCGGAAATAGACTGGCGATAGATCGCATCCCCTTCGCTCTCGAGCTGATTCAGCTTGCGGGTACGCTGACCGATCTCGATCTCATTCTTATCGATATCTTTCAAAAGGCGGAAAAGGACGATCAGCTCCTCAGCCATTTCGACCAGGATATCCGACATGCGCACCGGCAGCTTCGAGCCAATGCCCGCATGATACAGCTTCATGGAAAGCACGACATCCTGAATGTCATCGACACAGTCATCGAGTGTGGAAGTCAGCATAAAAAAATCTTCCCTATCGATCGGTGTGATGAAGACATGGCGCATCTTCGCTGCAATGTCATGTGTCACGCGATCTGCCGCATGCTCCAGATTCTTCACTTCCTTCGAGTATTTTTCCAGCTTCGTCGGGTCCTGCAGTACCTCTTTCGCCATCAGAGTGCCTTTGTGGAAATACTCTGCATTCGTCACAAGGAAATCGAAAAACTCTTCATGCTTATTCACCAGACTGAACATAACGTCTAACGTCCTCCGTTTTACCAAAAACATACGTATGTCTTTATGATATCTTATGAATGTAAAGCCTGTGTAAAAACCTTGACAAAATCTTCAATTTATCGAAAATAATATATCTCGATTATAGCTGAATCCATGCATTTTTGGAATAGGTTCATGGAAATCTAATCGTGTGTCAGTCAAATGGCAACTTCGCCTATCAGCCGGTCACAGGGTCATGGCTCCACCCTCCCCTTGACAGAATATCGATAATCATCTATACTGTCTATAGATGAGAAATTTCTCATCCCCTTCCACATTCCGGGGAGAATGTGGATTCTTTATGTTTGCAAGTCCTACGAGTGTAAAAGGAGGAATTTTACCATGGAAGAAACAAAAGTATTAGAAGAAATGAAACGCCTGGCTGGCACACAGACGGAAAAGAACCTGCGTGCTGCCTTCGCCGGAGAATCCCAGGCTCATGTGAAATACAACCTGTTTGCTGCAGAAGCGGAAAAGGATCCGTCCATCTCCCGCCAGATCGCTGATATTTTCAGAGAAACCGGCGCCAATGAAAAAGCCCATGCCAAACTGTGGTTCTGGCTCGTCGGTGATCTCAAAAAGACCACCGCAGAACACCTGAAAATGGCTGCTGCCGGTGAAAACGGTGAATGGACTTCCATGTATCCGGAATTCGCTGCTACCGCAGAAAAAGAAGGCTTCCCGCAGATCGCTTTCCTGCTCTCCAAAGTCGGCGAGATCGAAAAACAGCATGAAGCACGCTATAAGCTGCTGCTGGCTAATGTCGAAAACGGCCAGGTCTTCAAGAAAGGCGAAAAGAAACTTTGGATGTGCGCTAACTGCGGCTACACGGTAGAATCCGTAGAAGCACCGGAAGAATGCCCGGTATGCGGCCATCCGCAGAGCTTCTTCGCCATCAAAGCGGAAAACTACTAATTGGTATAAAAACGCCCTCGCAAACAACATGATATGATTCCCCTAAGACAGACAAGGCAAATCGCCAAACTGCTTTAGGGGAATTTTTAATGGCAAAAAGGACACATTCAGTAGGCTTCAAAGCTTCCATGGGGCTTTCATCTCTAGTATCCCCTGATTCAGGAAACAAGGATCCCCTCAGCCGCTTTGGGGCGCCTTTCCCGCCGAGCCTATTTCTCGACACAAAAAACCGCAGCACGCATGCTGCGGTTTTTCAAACAGAGCCGTATTACCAAAGTCTGACAGCCGGTTTCTTATCCGGTTCACCGAAGCGGTGAATGGTATCTACGAAACGGACCGTACCGGTCTTGTAGCGGAGGACCAGCGTGCTGGTTCTGGCACCGCCGCCAAAGTAGCGGACGCCTTTCAGCATCGCGCAGTCAGTGATCGCCGTTTCCGAGAAGATGCAGTCATCGCCTTTGACAAGGTCATCTAAGGTCAAGACCTTGTTCGGATCGGTGATGCCCATAGCATGCAAACGGCGGACTTCTTCTTCCGTGTGCGGGAGCAGCTTCGCCTGCATATCACCGCCGAGACATTTCAGACCGACAGCGGCAAGGACGCCTTCCGGCGCACCGCCGGAGCCGAGGACCATATGAATACCGCTGCCCTGAATGCCGCAGTCGATGGACGGTACAACATCCCCATCGGTGATGAGACGGATACGTGCGCCAGCATCTCTGGCTTCGCGGATGATGCCTTCATGTCTTTCACGATCAAGGACAACAATGGTGAGATCAGAGATCTCACGATCCATCGCTTTCGCCACACGGGTCAGGTTTTCAGTGACAGATGCATTGATATCGATGCATCCCTTCGCTCTCGGGCCGACGCAGATCTTCTGCATATACATATCCGGTGCGTGGAGCAGGCAGCCTTTCGGTGCAATAGCAAGGACCGCGATCGCACCATCTTTGCCCTTCGCTACCAGGTTCGTCCCTTCGACCGGATCGACAGCGATGTCGACCTCTTCTCCGCCCTGACCGACTTTTTCGCCGATATACAGCATCGGTGCTTCATCGATCTCGCCTTCGCCGATGACGACAGTGCCGGAGACTGGTGTCTTGGCAAACTGCTGATGCATGCCGTCTACCGCAGCCTGATCCGCGCCTTCCTTATCGCCTGTCCCCATCAAACGACCAGCCAGAAGTGCAGCCTGTTCTGTGATTCTTACAAATTCCATTGAAAGTTGTCTGTTCATTGTATGCCTCCACAATAGTATACTTTCTCTTTCACAGTTATCGTTATTGTATCACACTTATAAGAATAATGTAGTATACACTTTTCGTTTTTAGAAAATTCTAATATATGAGATCATTGGATACGGGATGTAGGGTTTGCCCCTTTGGAAGTCTCTCCATAGATACGGAAAGCCAAGGGGAGCGATGCGCGCGTCCGCATACGCAAACAGGCAATGCTCGAAGGCGGCAAGTCACCCTACAGCCGATGCGCGGCCACTAGTTTCTGGTATATTCTATCGCAAACTGATGCATGAGGCGGATGAGGCAGTCATTCGTCAGAAGGTATGCGAGATCCTCTTCCGTCTCGATCGTATGGTCCCACTGTTTCAGGAAACGGGAGAACGCCTTCTGGATCCTCCGCTCCGATTGACCCGTTTCCGGCAGGACCAGCGGATAGGAAAGCCCCATATCCAGCAGTACTTTCAGCATGACAGGGCGGAAATGGTACTCCAAGAAGCAGCTTTCTATCCAGAACTCATGCAGCGTCCTTTGAAAACGCGCGGTGAGAGGCATGAATCTCAGGTACAAGGAAAGCCCATCACTGACCCCTCCCCAGAAATCAGCAAAGGCGACATCATAGGCCCCATCCTTCTGCTCACGAATGAAATCCATCGCATCCGCTTCGATGATATGGATCTTTTCCTTATGTGGAAACTGCGGCAGAAGGTGTGTCTTGAAGAGAGAGATCACGTGAGGATTCATTTCCACCACCGTGACAGACTCCACCTCTTTCTTTTCTGCCGCCATGAAGGCATAGTAGCCCAGGCCAAGGCCATAGGTGATGACCTTTCCGTGGGCGCGCGCCAGCGGCTCTTCCATCGACTCGATCTCACTCATGACGACACTCATCCACACATGGCCGTTTTCTCTGATGACAGGAAAAGCGACGCGCTCATCAAAGAAACCGATATCCGCATAGCCAAAAGGCCGCTTGGCCGAATAGCCCTGATGATAGGTCTGGAAGAATTCCCCGCCAAGATAGTCGGTCGTCCCCAGCTCGATCGCTCCCGACTTCGCTTCCGGTGCATGCACATGGATGTAGTAGGGATTCTTCGTCACCAAAGAGGCGTCATAGAAATGGGTGTGCTCTTCGATCTCCTTCATCAGCGCCTTCCACAGGCCTTCCGGATCATACAGATCACAAAGCGCAGAGTATGGGATGAGGCCTTCCGGATCCTCCCAGATGTTCTCGATAGCATCATCCACCGTATCTGTGAATCCGATATCGGCCGCCGCACGGATCCGCTCTTTATCCGAAAGCCCGCGGTCGATATCATTCACGCAGAGGTGGTCTGCCACCTCTCCGAGCATGATATCCCCCGCCGTCACAGATAGCAGATAGGATTTTAACAGTTTGCGAAGCGGTCTGGTGAACGCTTTCGGATTGGCAAAATGCATACATATTCTCCTTCATCAATTACAAGAGGCTCACGGAGGGCAAAACGCTCCACAGGGTCATTTCCTCCGGAGCACGATCTCCGGCGCATAGCTGTGAAGCTCTTTTCTCAGCGTCTTATCAAGGATCTTGACTTTATTCATAAAGCTTCGCATGACGAACGCATTCTCGGTAAGACCGCTCTGTGTCGTCACCCTCTCACACTCATAAATGGCTGCCGTACACTGGATACGCTCAAGCATGAGACTCGCCGTCCCCTTCTCGTTCAGCACCAGAAAAGACCAGTCTTTCCCCGCTTGCATCCGAGGAAGATCCTCGCCGGTGTATACAAAGTGATAGAAAAATGGTTTTTCTTCCTCCTGCACGATCTTCCAATGGAGTCTTCGTGCGATCTCATAGATCTCTTCCATCCTGGCAGGACGGAAATCAGCCGATATCTCAGCCATACAGCCTCCTTTTTTATACATAGCCGGTTTACCAGGGAAGCCCTTCCTTAGCTGGCTCCGCTCGCAATCGTCATGCCCATGACTTTTTTCGCTCCCGCGCGCATAAGCTCATGAGCGGCCGCCTCCATCGTAGCCCCCGTCGTATAAATATCATCCACGAGAAGGATGGTTTCCCCTTTCACATCCATAGACCGCGCGATGTGAAAAACGCCTTTGATATTCTGAAAACGCTCCTTTCGGGATAAGAGGGACTGCGTGTGCGCACTGCGGATGCGGACGAGTGCATCAGGCCTGTAATCATAGCCTGCTTCCTTCATCCATGTGGCAAACATCAGATCCACCTGGTTATACCCGCGCCATTTCTTCTTCTCCGAAGACAGCGGAATCGGGATCACCAATCCGCACTCCCCCATCCTGTCCCACCATGGAAAACGGGAAAGGAGCGGCGCAAAGACGCGCTTCCTGCTGCGCCGCCCGCCATACTTGATCTGTATGATGCAGTCCCGGATCGCACCTGCATAGTCGCAGCAGGTATAGCAGCCCGAGAGGTGGTCGGTGAAAGAGGAATTGAGGAGCCTCGGATTCCAGATCTTCCGGAGGCACTCCTCGCACCACTGCACGTTCGGATCGACCACGCATCCGCAGCCTGGGCAGCAGGTGGGGTAGAGTGTCTCCAGGATATCAGTGATAAGACGCATGGCAGGGTCCTTTCCAGGGATTCAGGGGTGGGGATTTCCCACCAAGGCATTATCCTTCCGTTTCTCCCGTCAGGAGCGGAAAGAAAAGGCTGTATCTTCGTCCGGTCTCTACGGTATCGACGGCTTTTGCCAATGCTTCTTCCGTCGTGATCAGATAAGTGGTCTTTTTCGCACGGGTGATTCCTGTGTAGAGAAGATTTCGCTTCAGCATCATGCGCTGTGTCGGAAGGAGAACGAGGATGACGGTATCATACTCGCTGCCCTGACTCTTATGGACCGTCGTCGCATAGGCGAGCTGCAGGTCAGTTCTTTCCTCTTTTTCATAGACGACTTCCCTGTCATAGAAGCTGACAGCGATGCGCTTGTCTGTCACAGACCAGACAATGCCGACATCCCCATTATAGACACCCTTGTCATAGTCATTCCGCTTCTGCATGACCTTGTCGCCGACAAAGAAATGATTTCCCGGCGGGATCTGCTTCTGATGCACCAGCTCCTGAATGGCATGATTCAGATTGTCCACCCCGCACCGGTCACGATACATGGGGGAAAGCACCTGCAGTGCCATTTTCTCCTTGCTCTCCCCATAGTGCAGCGAGCGGCAAAGGCTTATGACCGTATCAAAGGCTTCCTCTTCCGACCAGACCGGAAGGATCTTGAATTCCCCGCCTTCGTCCGGGACACACATATTCCCTTCCCGTATGAGCGCCGCATTCTCGATGATGCCGCTCCCTTCTTTCTGACGAAAAATATGCTTGAGCCTTGTGACAGGCACCTTTTCCCATGCGATGATAGATTTCAAGGGCGTACCCGGTCCTACCGGCGGGAGCTGGTCGACATCGCCGACCAGAATGAGGCGTGCATCTTCTTTCAGCGCAGACAATAAATGGTAGAAAAGGGAAATATCCATCATGGACGCTTCATCGACGATGATGAGGTCTTCTTCCAAAGGATCGCTTTCATCCCGCGAAAAGACTGTCCCGCCATCCTCACGTTTTTCCGCCTCGAGCGCCTTATGAATGGTATCCGCATCCACGTGGCTCGCGACCGCAAGGCGCTTCGCCGCACGGCCTGTCGGTGCCATGAGATGGACTTTCAGATCGTGCTGCTCAGCTGCTGTGATGATGGCCCGCACGAGTGTCGTTTTCCCTGTGCCCGGCCCGCCGGTGATGACGAGGACGCGGCTCTTCATCGCCTCTTCGACGGCTTCCTTCTGCTCCTCTGCCAGCGTGATATGATTCTCTCTTTCAAATTTCTCGATGGCCAGTGCAGCCGTTCCGAGTGCTTTCTGGTGACAGAGCATGCCTTTCAGGATATCCGCCGACTGCGTTTCCGCTTTATAGAGAAAATCCAGGTACACATATATCGTCTTTTCATAGGTCAGAGACGGCAGAAGGCCTTCCCGAATCGCAGACTCGATGCCCTCCTTGATGATCTCGATGGAGAGATGGAGAAGCGGCACGGTATTTTTCGCCAGCGAATCGATCGGCACACAGCTGTGCCCCTGAGAAAGCGCCAGTCCCAGCATATACGTTACGCCTGCCGTGATGCGCTCGCAGTCATTCGCCGCTACGCCCTGATCCATGGCGATGCGGTCGACCTCAAGAAAAGTCATTCCGGCTATGTCTTCCAGCATGCGATAGGGTTCGTGCTGAAAGACGGACTTGATATTCTCTCCGTAGCGCTTCTGCATATCTGCCGCATATTTTTCAGGAATAGCCAGTGACTGGAGATACATGATGATCTCCTTCAGCCCGGAAATCATCTCATAGGATTTTTTGATCTTCTCGAATCCCTTCGGCCCTATACCGGGGACTTCCAGAAGGGCATCGATGTTGTTTTCAAAGACATCCATCGTCTTTTTGCCAAAGTGTGCCACGATGCGGCGCGCCATGGTCTCACGGATGCCATCAATCATCCCCGATGCCAGGAAATGAATGATATCCTCCGTTTCCTCCGGCTTCACCATTTCCAAGCTCTTCGCGGAAAACTGCACTCCAAAACGGGGATGCTTCTGCCAGCACCCCCGCATGAGTATCTGTTCACCGACGTATGGGCCTCTCCCATGGTATGTGGCGCAGGCCAGCTTGCGGCTTTCCTTATCTTCGATCTGAAAAACGCAGAATCTGCCATCATCGCTTGCATAGATGCATCGTCTGACGGTACCTCTGAGTTCTTCGATCATTTTGTTTCCCCTTGTATCAGTTTCGACTGCAGCTTTTTGCTGATATCCATCAAGAGCTGGTACCAACGGATGAAATCAGGGCGGCTGCTCACATCTTCAATGAGAGCAGACAATGCCTCGATATTCTTCGCTTCCCTTTCTGCATCATAGATCGGCTTGTGCGCTTTCAGCTTATACAGGGCAATGCCTCTCGACAGCTCCAGCCGCTTCTCAAAAAGCGCTGCCAGCTCATGATCGATCCGGCGCACCGAAGCGCGCAGTTCTTCCAGTTCTTTTTCGTCCATCTGAACCCCTTACTGGTTCTTTTCATGAAGCTCTGCCAGGATCTCCATGACCTTGTCTTTGCATTCTTCATACGGCACTTCGATGGTCTCACCGCTTCGACGCAGACGGATCTCCACATTGCCGGACTGCTGCCATTTCTTGCCGATGGTCACACGGACCGGATAGCCGATGAGGTCAGCATCCTTGAACTTGATGCCTGCTCTTTCATTGCGGTCATCAAGGACCACTTCATCCGCTTTTTCTTCCATCGCATCATAGAGCTTCTTTGCCGCATCCATGACTTCTTCCGATTTATTATTCGCCGGGACGATGACCACTTCATAAGGCGCAATCGCGACCGGCCAGATGATGCCGTCGTCATCGTGATTCTGCTCGATGGAGGCAGCCACCGTACGGGTTACGCCGATGCCGTAGCAACCCATCACCATCGGGTGCGACTTGCCATTGTTATCGAGGTAGGTCGCCCCCAGCGCTTCGCTGTACTTGGTCCCGAGCTTGAAGACCTGTCCGACTTCGATGCCCTTCGTAATGACGATCTTGCCGCCGCAGTGCGGGCAGACATCGCCTTCCTGGATCTGGCGGATGGTATCCACCTTCACATCACCGAAATCGCGCGCCGGATTCACATGGATGTAGTGTTTGTCCTTTTCATTGGCCCCGCAGCAGGCATCCTGCATTTCCATGACCGTCTTATCACAGATGATGTCGAAATTCTTCACTTTTTTAAGTCCGATCGGGCTGATATAGCCAGCCGTCAGACCGCAGCGTTCCAGATCTTCTTCCGATGCCATATCCACATTGATCGCACCATAAATATTCTGGAGCTTTACTTCATTGACTTCATGATCGCCGCGCACCATCGCAAGGACGACGGTATCATCGAGCTTGTAGACGACCGCCTTGACGGACTGCTTCACATCCGCATTAAGGAAGTTGCAAACCATCTCGATCGTGTGCTGCCCCGGGGTTTCTACGATCTCTTTTCCCTTGTCATTCCGGATATCGCAGGGAATCGTCTTCGGATCAACCGCTTCGATATTCGCTGCGAAATCGCAGTCTTCGCAATATACGATATCGGCTTCGCCGGAATCTGCCAGCACTTCGAATTCATGAGACGCATTGCCGCCGATCGCGCCGGAGTCTGCGATGACCGGACGGAATTTCAGACCGCAGCGGGTGAAAATGCGCCAGTATGCATCATACATCAGTTTGTACTGCTTATCGAGACCTTCCTGATCCATATCGAAGGTGTAGCCATCCTTCATGATGAATTCGCGGCTTCTCATCAGACCGAAACGCGGACGCTTCTCATCGCGGTACTTGTTCTGGATCTGATACACAGAGACCGGCAGCTGCTTGTAGGACGAGGTGTCCATGGAAACGAGCGTCGTCACCAGTTCTTCATGCGTCGGAGCCAGGCAATAGTCTCTGCCGTGACGATCCTGCAGCTTGAACATTTCCTCTCCATATACGGCCCAGCGTCCCGTCTTCTGCCAGATCTCCGACGGCTGTACGATCGGCATCAGGATCTCCTGTGCGCCTGTCTTATTGATCTCCTCACGGATGATCTTCTTCACTTTCTCAATGGCACGGAAAGCCAGCGGCAGGTACGCATAGGTACCATTGGCGATCTTTCGCATCATGCCGGCTTTCAGCATGTACTTATGGCTCATGACGACAGCGTCGGCAGGCAGTTCTCTCAGGGTCGGGCTATATAATTTGGATGCTAACAATGAAATCTCCTCCTAGACATGAAATGAAGATCTATATTTTCATTTCGGCAAATAGATTTCTTCTATTATATAGCTTTTAGAAAAAATTTGCTATGAAAAAGTAACTCGGGATGCACAGCTCCTCCGGCATCGTTATCTTTTCTTTGAGCGAAGCCTCCGCAATCAAAAACGGCCTTCCTTTCGGAAAGCCGTTTTTGATTGCGGAAGAGATATTATTTCCAAGCCTGCTTCATGATGTTTTTGTATTCATTGTTCAGATGATCGACGATGACATCGAGGATGACACGGACGATTTCTGCGTCAAAGCTCTCGTTCGTGCTCGGGAGGCACGCATCGAGGAAAATGCTGCCGTCTTCTGCTGCTACATACTTGAAGACCTTGTAGCTGCGATTCAGCTGGTTCAGGTATTCGAGGAGGGCGAGCTTATTTTCATCTTTCAGGAGCTGGCTTCCGATCTGGACGCGGATGATGGTGTAGATGGTATTGTCTGTGATGATGCCGAGCGGAATGGTCTGTCCTTCGACCTTCAGGTTCGACTGGAATACAACGGTATCTGCCTCATCTTTCATTTCATTTTTGACGAAAAAGTCCATTTTGTTTGCCTGGGTGTAGGCTTCGAATTTCTGGGCTTTCAGGTTTACTCTTTTTTCTTCTGCCATGATGCATGACCTCCAACTAGAAATGAGAATTGTCTTAAAGCTATTTCTATTGTACCTTGTCTTGCCAAAGATTGCTAGTAGGAGAATGGGAAAGTGATTCGAATCCAACGGGATCTGACGATCTGCCTTCCCGATAAGGAGAACGCTGACCGTGCGGAAAAGCAGCAGATATTCGGCATCGGCTGTCCTTCATTTGCGGCGCAGCCGCCGTTATTTCTCATCTCGCAGTTCTCAGGCAAGCAGAGCTTTCACTCGGGATCCATGAGAAAGCTCTACCGATTCAGGAACGACCTTCCCAGTCCTTGATAGCCGACAAATTCGCGAAGCAGCGAATGATCCGGCACGAGCGATGCATCCAGCTCACGGAAGGGCGCGAGAAATTCCAAAAGTCGCCGGGCTTCCCCATAGGCAGAGCTATCCTTGGATATTTCCTCTAAAAACGGCTTTACGATCCGTTTCAAAACAGGGATCTCATAAAGAAGTGCGGAATTAAATACAACGTCAGCGCGTCCCTGGAAGTGAAAAATGTTCCGTTCCTCTCCTTTGCGGACGCCTGGCCAGGAGGAGATCGTCTTTTCCGGAGGGTTTCCGCGGAACTGCATATCTCTCACCATACGGCGAAGAAGCCGCGTGTCCGAGGTCGATATACGGTTATGGTGGTTAATGGTGATCTGTGTCAGTGCGGAAAGATAGATATGCATGCACTGGTAGCCGGGGACAAAATAGGTGAGGCGCGGATTCAGTGCATGGAGCCCTTCCACAAGGATCGGCTGCCCCTTCCCGAGCGTCACGGGCGGCGCATTCCACTCCTTTTTCCCAGTGATGAAATTAAAAGTCGGAAGCCGCACCGGCTTTCCTTCCAAAAGTGCGGTGATATCTCCTTCGAAACGGTCCAGATCAAGCGCGTGGATATCTTCCCAATCTTCCTCCTGCATTTCGTCGCGATCCCTGAAATAGTCATCCAGCGAGATCATGACGGGGCGTACCCCATTCACCTGCAGGTGGACGATGAGACGCCTCATGAAGGTGGTCTTGCCCGAGGATGACGGCCCTGCCATACAGACGAGACGGATCCTGGGCTTCGCCTCACAGATCGCATCTGCAAGCTCTGCCAGCTTCTTCTCATGCAGCGCTTCCGCAATGGAGATGTAGTCGAGAATTTTACCATTCTCGATAGAAGCATTGAGCTGCGCCAGATTCTGGCAGCCGATAAGCTCAGACCAGTTCTGGCTTTCAAGGAAGACCTTCGCAAAGAGCGGGTCCTCTGCTTCATCCTGAGCCAGATGAAAATCCTCATCTGGAAGGCGCAGCAGAAATCCCGGCGCATAAGACTTCAGCGCAAAAAGCCGCACGAAGCTCATATCCGGCAAAAGAGGGCCGAAGAAATAGTCGATCACGCGCCCGCACTGGTCGACATTGATCGTATTCCCGGCGAGCTGCCCGGCAAGCTCTGCATCCTCTTCCCGCCCTTTGATGCGAAGGAAGGCCATCGCACGTTTCTTTCCGACGACGAGCTTGGTGATATCGCGTCCCTCTTCAGATATCTCACGCATCCGTGCCGCCAGCCGATCCAGTTCCTTCTTGAGCGGTACATGACCGTCTTCGAATTCACAGTACAGCGATTTCCCCAGCGAATGCTTCACGAGGACATCTGCCCCTTCTCCATAGATATCTTCCACAGCACATACGAGAAGCATGATCGCGCTTCTCACATACGCCTGATGCGCTTTTGGCGCTGAAAGAGGGATCCATCGCACATCTCCACCGGAGGGAAACGGTGTCTGGAAATCAAGAAGCTCGCCATCCATCTCTGCCAGCACCGCCTGCTCCTTCCCCCTTGTACCGCGGACCATATTCCATAAATTTTGCGGTGTCGCACCGTCAAAAAAGTCAAAACTTCTGCCTTCACAGGTGATATGGATCATGGAAATCAGCTCCTTTACCGGATCCTCCGGGGAAGTACGGATCCCATCGTGAATCGCATCATCGTTTTCCCGGATAACCATCTATAGATTCATTATAGCCGTTTTTTAGACCTGCGTCACCACGATATGCGGCAAAGACAGGCGCTTCAGCTCCTCAAAGCCGATATTCCGAGCTGCTTCCTCTGCGGATACGGGCATCGGCTTTGGAAGCGCGCCTGCATAATACAGAAGGAGTCCGATGATATCAGAAGGCTTCTTGCCCTCTGCCTTCATTTCACAAAGAGTGAGACCTTTCTGACGCTTCGAGAGCCGGACTCCCTCCGCATCAACGAGAAGAGGCAGATGTCCGTAAGTCGGAACATGGACAGCTCCCAATTTTTTCAGCAGATAGAGCTGATAAAAGGTCGAGGAGAGGAGGTCGTTTCCCCGGAAAACATGCGTCATCCCCATCGCCGCATCATCGACGGATACGGCAAGCTGATAAGCGACCATGCCATCGGCACGCCGAAGGACAAAGTCATCGATGCCGGGACGGAGCACGCATGTCTCCTCTCCGCAGAAAAGATCTCTGAAGGACACGCGGCTTTCCTCCATACGAAGGCGCCAGGAGGGCGCCTTCCCCTTTTCTCTGTCCGCGACTTCTTCCGCACTCAGACGGCGGCAGTGTCCATCATAGACAGGCAGCCCCTCTCCTTCATGCGGCGCAGAGGCGATGCTGTGGAGACGGGCACGACTGCAGAAGCAGGGATAGACCTCCCCCGCTTCTTTCCACCGATCCATGATTTCCTGATAGAGAGGAAATCGGAGACTCTGGACGGGCGTCCCATACGAATAGCTCCCGCCGGGGCCCTCGTCGTAGGAAAGACCCATCCATGCGAGGTCTTCTTGGATCCCCTCTATGTATTCCGCGTGGCTTCGCTGCCGGTCGATGTCTTCGATACGCAGCACGATCGCCCCTCCATGCTGGCGTGTCCAGAGCCAGTTCAAAAAAGCGACCCAGATATTCCCAAGATGCATATATCCCGTGGGACTCGGCGCAAAGCGGGTACGAATGGCTGTCTGCATAGCGTCTCCTTAGGAAAACACAGATCCCATCATTGTCAGATCACATCAGCGTTTTCTCAATGATACAAAAGGAGGCTCAAGCATTTGAGCCTCCTTGGTGGTAAAAATGATAAGGGATCTGGGGTGAGGTGCAGCGGGCTTTGCAGGTACATCGCAGATGAAGCAGCCAAATGCCTTCTCAGAGAGATCTCCTGCCGCCTTCATTCCTCATCCCTGATCTTACTTACTCCGGCATAGAGAGGACTTTCCTGAAAAGTGCCTTATCCCGCTGGATTTTTTCCTCGCTGCCCATGCAGCAGATATAAGGATCATCGATGATGCTCTTGACGAGCGGAGCAAGAGCACGGATATCCTTCACTTCGCAGGAGATGATCTCGCTGCGGATCCGCATACGGTCTTCTCTGGTATTGCCATTCAGGTAGTGGAGCATCGCACGCTCACCCTTCATGGACGGGGTGAGCTGGATCTCATCCGCTGCCATGGTACCAATGACGTACTTGGTCATTTCACGTTCAGACAATTCGAGTGTTTCCAGATATTCCGGAAGGTCTTTGTACGTCTCGAGCGTTTCCTTCAGATTTGGGTCACGGTATGAGCAGAGAAGGGACGTACCATCGCGCAGGAACTGTGTGAAAGCGCCATATGCACCGCCGAGGACACGGACTTTCTTCCAGAGATACTCATAGCGGAGGATGGTTTCCATGACACGAAGCGCGCCGGTATAGGTAAAGCCGTGATCACGGAAGTTGCCGCCTTTGGCCACGTACTGGACCTTGCCGGAGGTCAGGAAGGCTTCATTGATCTCCTTGGCCGGGAAATCGAAGAGATGGGCTTCCTTCTTCTCCCCTTCCGGCATATCATCCAAGATGAGGCCGAGGTAGCGATCGACAGCCTGCTTTTCTTCCGTTTCGCCTGTGGTAGCAAAGAACATATGGCTTCTCGTGAAGATCTTCTTCGCGACAGCCGAGAGCTTCTCGGCGACTTCCTCTGCCTGACCGTCATACGTCTTGACAAGGTCTGCCAGGAAATAGTAGAACGTCATGCCGGCCTGCTCAGAGAACTGTGCCGTCTTGGAGAAATAGGATGCGAGGCGTCCCATGGTGAGATTATGCCCGCGAGAGAAGGCGGTCATGTCCCATTCTGATTTTTCTTCCAAGAGAAGTTCCTTCAGCCGTTTCGTATCCCGGAAGGATGTATGATTGATGACTTCTCCCAGCAGGTCCATGAGCTGACGAGCCTTTGAGGTGAGTGCTTTGCCTCTTGCGACCATGAATGGCTTATATTTCGATGCGTCATTGATATCGCCGATGCAGGAGATCTGGAAGCTGATGCCGCCGGTATACGCATTGGAGATTCGCGCGAGTTCTGTATAGCTGTGCTTTTCCGTATCCAAGCTGCGAAGCATCCCCGAAAGGAGGATGGCATACGGGATCTCTTCCTCGGTGAGGTCATAGAGATCGAAATACATCGTGACGTAGGAGATCCCCGTCGTGTGAATATCATAGTGGAAGTGACGGATACCGGAGACGGTCTCTTCTTCAAGCACTTCCTCCTCGATCTCCCGCTTCAGGTCTTCGCGGGACAGGAGCGGAATGGTCTTCAGGGCTTCCTCCGTTTCCATGGATGCCTGACGCTTCTTCAATGCTTTGGTGGACGCCACGATGTCTTCGAGCTGCTCGTCGGTGAGACTCAGCTTGTACGCAGCGAGCTTTTCTGCCGTTGCCGCATTATTCTTCTCCGTCAGTCCCTTTTCCGGCTTCATGGTAATCAGGACTTGATGCGGATTCTTGATGACGTACTTCAGGAGAAGGCTTTCGAAATAGCCATTCTGGATCCCTTCGCGAAGCTCTTTGATGTCATCGATATAGCGCAGTGCCGCCATCGGGTCACGGTCATAGAGCCAGAGATCCATCGCGCGCACGCCGTAGAAAAGTCCTTTCGGACGTCCCTGATAATCGTTTTCACGCGAGGTGAATTCCGTACGGTTCAGTGCGGCATCGAGCATATCCTTGTCGATGCCGTCAAGAGCGAGCGTGCGCAGCGTCCCGTCGATGACCTGGGCAAACTGCTCCTGCTTCTCCACTTCCGAGCCTGTCACCTCGATGGTCCAGACAGGCTGCTTGTAGCTGTCACAATAGCCGCCGGACAGGTCGCTTCCAAGGCCGGCATCCATGACTGCTTTCTTCAGCGGTGCGCCGTCCATATCGATCAGGACATAGTTCAGGATGCGGAAAGCGAGCGATTCCTTCGTAGACATATGGTCGCTTGCTGCGATGTAGAGGGCATGGATGGCCTTCCCCTTTTCGCTTTCCTGTTCTGCGATCCCATACGGGCAGGTCGCCGATACCCTTTTCTTGAAGCCGGACTGCGTGCAGACGGCCGAGTCCACATTGCGGCGGTCAAAATGAGACAGGTATTCTTCATCGATATAAGCCAGCGTCTTTTCGATATCCATATCGCCATAAAGGTAGATATAGCTGTTCGACGGATGATAGAAGCGTCGGTGGAATTCAGTAAATTCCCGGAAAGAGAGCATCGGGATGACTTCCGGATCCCCGCCGGACTCCACGCCATAGGTATTATCTGGGAAGAGACGCTCTGTCGCACGGTCTTCCATGATGGCTTCCGGTGAAGAGAGCGCACCTTTCATTTCATTGTATACGACACCATTGTACGTCAGCGGCGCCTCTTTGTTTTCCAGCTCATAGTGCCAGCCTTCCTGCATCAAGATTTGCGGATCCTTGAGGCAATTCGGATAGAAGACGGCATCCAGATATACATCCATCAGGTTATGGAAATCGACCATATTGCGGCTGGCAATCGGGTACATGGTCTTATCCGGCCAGGTGATCGCATTGAGGAAGGTATTGAGAGAGCCTTTCGCGAGCTCGACGAAGGGTTCCTTCAGCGGATATTTCCGAGAGCCGCAGAGCGTCGAGTGCTCCATGATATGCGGCGCACCCTTGGAATTATCCGGCGTCGTGCGGAAACAAATATAAAAAACTTTATTATCATCGTCACTGTCCAGATACAGAAGACGGGCACCGCTTTTCACGTGCTCCATCAGGTAGGCATCGGCATTGACTTCTTCAATATGGGACATGCGGCTGACACGGAATCCGTGCACCAGGTCTCCATCATTCCATTTCATTTGATTTCTCCTTATCGGTTGCTGATAATTGTTGCGTAAAAAGGTGCCAAAGGCTGTCCAAGCGGCTTCACCCCATGGTGCAAGCACTCCGCAGTGCTTTATCCTATATAAAAATCCCGGGATGAGCGTTGCCAATGAGTGGATCCGTATTCCCTTTGCCTCTTTTTCCTTTCGTTCACAAGAAAAAGCGCAGGAAATTCCTGTGCTTTTTCCACAAGCCTCTATTTATTATTTTTCGTCCTGCGGGAAAAATTCATCGTGAATCGCCTGTACAGCTTTGGTCAGGTCTTTTCTAAGGATGAGGCAGGAAATGCTGATCTCCGAGGTGCTGACGATATCGATATTGATATCGGCTCTACCAAGTGCGCCGAACATACGGGCAGCGACTCCCGGTTTGCCGAGCATGCCGGCACCTACGACAGAGACTTTGGCCGTGTCGTCATCATAAATGACTTCTTCCACTTTGCCATCGTCTCTCATCTTATCAAGGACTCTCTTGGCATCTTCCATATCCGTATCATCGATGGTGAATACAATATCCGTCTTGTCGTCATTGGAATTTCTGACGCTCTGCACGATCATATCGACCGTGATATTGTCTTCTGCGAGAGCCGAGAATACGCTGTATGCCACGCCCGGCACATTTCTGAGTCCCAGTACCGCAATTCTAGCTGCATGAGCATCCTGTGCCACGCCTCTGACCGTTTCGTTCAAACCTTCCATACATACCTCCCGGATAATCGTTCCTTCATCATTCGTAAATGTGGATCTGACATGGATCGGGATGTGATATTTTATCCCGAGTTCGACGCTGCGAGGCTGCATGACGCCAGCGCCCAGACGTGCCATTTCCAGCATTTCCGTATTGGTAATTTCTTTCATCTTATGTGCATTCTTCACGACACGCGGATCTGCAGAGTATACGCCATCCACATCGGTGAAGATCTCACACATATCTGCATGCATCGCACCTGCGAGTGCCACCGCTGTCGCATCGCTGCCACCACGGCCCAGTGTCGCCACATCACCATTTTTCATGAGCCCCTGGAAGCCCGCCACGATGACGATCTTGCCTTCTTCCAGCTCCTTGAATACCCGCTCCGGCTTCACATCATCGATGGTCGCTTTGCCATACGCCCCTCCGGCAATGATGCCTGCCTGCGGGCCTGTGAGCGATACAGCAGGAACGCCGAGCTTTCTGAAAGTCATCGCCATAAGAGAAATGGAGATCTGCTCACCGGTAGCCAGCAGCATATCCATTTCACGTCCATGATTGATGTCGGATACTTTCGAAGCCAGTGCCAGGAGATCATCGGTGGTATCGCCCATAGCCGATACGACGATCACGATCTTGTCCCCCGGCTTCCGATCGCGAAGCACACGGTTTGCAATATTCAACATTTTTTCCGGTGTCGCAACAGAACTTCCGCCGAATTTTTTTACATAAAGTGACATTTACATCCCTCATTTACGAGTAATCTAGGAAAACAAAGTCTGCCTTCCCGCTGGAGCAGCCATCGGATTCGTCCGCGCTCCTTCTATACTGTGAAAAGTGTAACATGGAAGAGGCGGCATGTAAAGAAGATAAATAAAAAAAGAGGTACAGGTTTCAGCTCAAAGACTAAGCGACTAAGAGACGGAAGAGACTGATAGACTTGGAGACTTTAGACTAAGAAGACTTTAGATGTCTGATGTCTAAAGTCTCTTAGTCTCTTATCTGAACCCGCCAACCCTAAACTAAAATCCTCTCCCCCGAAATGGGGAAGAGGATTTTACATGACTCACTATTCATCTTCTTTTTTCTTTTTCTGCGCTTCATACAGGGCAAAGTATTTCCCATGCCTTGCCATCAGTTCGTCATGGCTGCCGCGTTCGAGCAGGCGTCCGTGATCCAGGACGTAGATCACATCCGCATTTCTGACGGTCGAGAGACGGTGCGCAATGATGATCGTCGTGCGGTTTTTCGCAAGCTCATCGAGTGTCTTCTGTACTTTCTTCTCCGTCTGGGTATCAAGGGCAGATGTCGCTTCATCGAAAATGACGACAGGCGGATTCTTGAGGAATACACGAGCAATGGCGATACGCTGCTTCTGCCCGCCGGAGAGCTTCACGCCGCGCTCACCGACCTTCGTCTCATAGCCATTCGGAAGCTGCCTAATGAAATCATCCGCTGCTGCCAGACGTGCAGCCTCTTCGATCTCCTCTTTGGTCGCGTTCTCACGGCCATACGCGATATTCTCTGCGATGGTATCCCCGAAGAGGAAGACATCCTGCTGCACGATACCGATCTTTCTTCGGAGATCCTGCTGGCGGAACGCGGAAAGCGGATGTCCGTCCAGCATGACTTCGCCTTTTGTCGGTTCATAGAAGCGAAGCAGCAGGCTGACGAGCGTACTCTTCCCTGCTCCCGTCTCGCCGACGAAAGCCACTGTCTTTCCGGCAGGGATCTCAAAGGCGAGATCATGCAGGATGAGATGCCCCGGATCGTAACCGAAGGATAGATCCCTGAAATCAATATCCCCTTTCACATGGGAGAGCATGACAGGCTTTTCCGGATCTTCGATAGAAGGCTCGGTGTGCATGATCTCTTCGAAACGGTGGAAGCCGGCCATGCCGCGCTGGTACACCTCAGCGAGGATCGTCAGACGGAAGACCGGGCGCATGAAGATATTCACATAGAGAAGGAATGCGACGAAATCAGAAAGCGCAAGCGTTCCCTCATTGATCATCCATCCCCCGGCCAGGATCACCGCCACATTGATGAAGTTGGTGAAAAAATTGATGCCGCCGGAGAAATACGCGATGAGCTTATTCGAAGCGAAACGGGTATCCCGGAGCTCGCGGCTCTTCTCTTCGAAACGGTCCAGCTCGAAGGCCTCCTGGGCAAAAGCCTTCACAAGGCGGATGCCGGAAAGGCTTTCTTCTACGCGGGCAGAGACTTCCCCTGCCTTCTTCCGGTTCTCACGAAAGGCGAACTTCATCTGTTTATTCACCTTCACGGTGTGAATGCTCTTCGCAATAAGCAGACCGCCGATGAGGAGGGCAAGCTGCCAGTTCATGACGAACATAACGACCAGCGTCCCCGCCATGATGACGCCGCAGAGGAGAACATCATTCGGTCCGCGGAAGGAAAGCTCACTGATCTCTGTCACATCGCTTGTGATACGGGAGAGCAGCTGTCCCGTTTTCTCATTATCGAAGTAATGAAAGGAGAGCTTCTCGATATGAGCAAACAGATCCCGTCGCATGTCGTGTTCGATGGACGCACTCATGACATGCCCATAGTACTGCACCGCATACTGGATCGCAAAATTCAGGATGTACAGGACAAGAAGGATCCCTGCGCCGATAAACAGCCGATGCATATCCCCCGCCGGCAGTACGTCATGGATGAGATCACGGACCACGACAGGAAAGATCAGATCCAGTCCGGCCATGGCAAACGTCCCTACGATCACCCAGATCAGAATGTGCATGTAGGGACGGTAATATTTCATAAATTTTCGTATCATAGTATCCTCTTGGTCTTCAATAAAAAACAATTTGTTCTTTATTATAACGCAAAGGGAATGTGGCTTCAAGGTGAGAGGAGGCTCCTGCGGTCTCACCACTCATGGTCAGTGAAAACTCTGCCCTCTCACCGCTGACATCGCCTTGTTTCCCGTTCACTTTTCCCGATCCCAGATGTGCAGCCGATAGGCTCCGAGAAGATCTCCTTCAGCCGTGACAGCGGGAACTTCGATGCCAGCCACATAGCGGCCATCGGAGGAGATCGCAAGCGTCTGGAGCGGTCCCTTCGTATGGTACTCATTAAGGAGAGTCCCGTCAGAAAGACTGATGACTGCTGCTCCATGGGCTTTGTAGTCATGATTTCTTACATTTCTGCCGATCGCCAGCGCGGCTACATCACCGGCGACCCCGATGGCTTCGATCTCTGCGGGCGCGGTATAGCGGAAGAGATACTTCCCGTCCCTGTCAAAGCCATAGAGGCTGTTTCCTGATGGATGGATGACGGGTGCCGGCAGCTGCCAATTTTCCCGATTGAATGTATTGATGGTACCGAAGAGGACTTTGTCTTCGGAAAAGAGCGCATCACGACCTGCCGCAAAGTAATAGCTGCCACCGATCTCCATGACTCTGGAAATGCTGCGCTCCCAGATGGGACGCCCGTCCTCGTCTCGAAGGAATCCTCGTCCATCACTCGCCATCACCGCGAGGTACTTCCCATCCTCCGAGTAAGAAAGTCCGTTCCGGATCGTCGTGGTACCGAAAGTCTCGACCGGCGGGATCTTTTCAGCATGGAGCAATGTCCCTGTATGGCTGTCAAGGACATACAGATTTTCATTATAGGTAAGGCCATCGGTCTTTGCCTTGTCGTAATTCGCTGTCGCAAAGGCGAAGCGGCCGCTGCTTTCTGAAACAGCACCGCAATTCACCCACGCATCCATATTCTCTTTTGCAGGATAGCGCCAGCGCTCTTTCCCGGTCTCATCGAAGGAAATGATGCGGGAAAGGTATGTCCGCTGCCCCTTCTCATCAAGCGTGAATCGATAGAAAACCGCATATACATGCCCCGCAGCATCCGTCGATATATCGATGGCCGTCGGCTCGGACTGTATGTCCGCCTCATACCCTATGAGAGAGTCTCCTCGGAAGGTCCACAGCACATCGCCATTTTTCACATCCATGGCATACATCGTTCCTTCCGGACTTTTCTCCCCCGCATAGACGACCTTCTCATCCCGGCTCACTGCGATGCCACGGATGAGGCCTGTGCCGACAGAGTGACTCCACAGCTCCTCTCCCTTCTCATCGAAATGGATGAGCTCGCCATTCGCTGTACCGACGAGCCAGCCGCCGTCCGACTTCACATAGAGCACCTTGCCGCTGTCAAAGCCCATGCGGTCATAGTTCCGCCCTGCCATGTCGCTCAAGGAGATCACATAGGCAGCCTCTGACTCTTTGCCCGCAAAGATCTGCCAAGGTGTCTTTTTCCCGGTCAGCCAGAAAAGAGCGCTCCATGTCAGTGCAAGGAGAAAAAAAATGAGAATTGTTTTGCATCGTTTCATGTTTGGTCACCAGAATAGAGTTCAGTGGTTGCCTCTCATCCCTTGATTGTTTGCGAAAGAGGGAGGAGCGGGTTCTAAGGGTTCAAGAGCTTCAACTGGGGAAGCGCGGCGCATAAAAATCAGAAGCGCCGCGGAGCATATCTGCTTCAAACGTTAGACGTCAAATGTCTGATGTCAAATATCTGATGTCTAATATCTGATGTCTCCAAGTCTATCAGTCTCAAAGTCTCCCCCGAACCCGCCAACCTGAACCCTGAAACCATTATAAATACATCTTCGCGCAGTCATACACCATGCGGAGCGCGCCGTAGTAGAAGCCCTCTTTGGAAAGCGCATAGAGGATCTTGGCACTGCCGCAGCCCACCGTGAAAAGAAGGAAGAGCAAAGAGACCCATTTTTCAGACGGCCGCCAGATGTCTGCCCGCCTTCCCTTGGCAAGGAAAAGACCGCGGCTCGTGACGGAAAGGGCCAGCGTCGCGGAACGGCGAAGGCAGCGGGCCAAGAGGGGCTTCACCATGTGCGGGATGTGCATCAGCACCTGATGCCGTCCCTTTTCACTGCCGCTTCGAAGCTGCAATGCGACCATGACTTCGCCTGCTTCCGCAGCAAGTACAGGGAAGAAGCGGATCGCCGTCACCAGCATGAAGGCGGCCTGCGGAGATAGATTCCACGAAGTGAGACCCTTCAGCAGCTGGCGCGGATCGCTCGTCCAGCAGACGAGCAGCCCCAGCGTGATCATAGATACCGTACGTATCCCCTGGATCGCGCCGTAGATGATGCCTTCCCGATAGATATAAAGACCATTCGTCAGCGCCCCTAGGACAGGAAAGCCGGGAGAGATCAAAGTCACAAGGGGAGTCCGTGGATTCTGCGAAAAGAAGAGCGCCTGACTGGCGATCGATCCCCAAAGGCCCAATAGGATGAAGATCGCGAGCACCCGCCACTTATAGAAGGGCGTCTTTCCCAGAAAATGAAAAACGAGAGTCAGCGTGAAGAGGAAAAAAAGCGTCCTAGCATTGTCCACGATGATCATCATCAGCGCATAGCAAAAGAGGAAGGAGAGCTTCGTCCGTCCATCGAGACGCATCAGGAAAGAATGTCCATCCCCGCCCTCCCAAAGCTGTCTATAGGACATGATCCATCACCTCTTTCACAGAAATACACGGCTCGATGCCCAGCATTTCCGACAGTGCCAGCATGGGCGGGAGCGCCAGGCCGCCTTCCTCCATCAGCTTTTTATCACTGAAGATCGTATGCGGCGTGCCGCTTGCGAGGAAGCTTCCCTCTTTCAATAAGAACACCTGATCCGCCAGCTCGCCTGCCAGCTCGATATCATGGGTGCAGAAGAAGATCGTCCGCCCTTCGGAGGCCGCATAGCGGAGAAGTGCTTTGATATCCGACAGGCTCTTCTGGTCCTGCCCCGTCGTCGGTTCGTCGAGGAGCAAGAGGTCATTATCCTTCCTTGCGAGCATCGCACCGAAGACGACACGAAGACGCTGCCCCTTGGACAGTGCCAGTGGAAAATCATGACGGTAATGCCGTACATGCAGACGGCGAAGAAGGCGATCCAGCTCCTCTTCCGTGATGGTTTTGTTATTCCACGTCAGCTCATCGATGACAGAGTCCGTAAGCAGCATGAGATCTGCCTCCTGCCGCATATAGCCGATGTGATGGCGCTGCTTTTCAGCCGGCTTCCCAAGGAGCAGTATCTCTCCCGATGTCGGCGTATCCAGTCCGGATAAAAGGTTCATCAGCGTGGATTTCCCTGCCCCATTGAAGCCCATGAGCGCATTGATCGTCCCTTTGCGGATCGCAAAAGAGAGTCCGTGAAGCGTTTCCTTCTCCGCGCCCTGATAACGATAGTGGAGATCTCTTCCCTCGAGTACAACGAGTGCATGGCTTTCTTTTTTCTCTCGCGAGATATGCGGCGCAAAGAAAATACCGCTCTTCCGGATTTCTTCTGCCGTCTCTTTCACATGCCCCGAGAGATGCGGAAGATCAAGGAGACGGCCGAGCTTCACCGCCTGCGGCTCGCGGAGACCATAGGCCTCTGTATCTCCGAGCGCTGTCCATGCCCCCTCTGTCGCTCCGTCATAGATGAATCGTCCTTCATACATGCAGCAGAGGCGGGGAAAATACCGCGCCAGCTCATTCACACGGTGCTCCACTACGAGGATCGTCATATGGTCTTCCCGATTCAGGGAAACCAGAAGCTCCAAGAAATCCTTGACGCCCTTCGGATTCATCTGGCTCACCGGTTCATCCAAGATAAGAAGCTTCGGATGCGTCACAAGGATCGAGGCCAGCGCCAGACGCTGCCTCTGCCCACCGGACAGCGCATGGATACTCCGCGCCTCCATACCGGAAAGCCCCGTCTTTGCAAGCGCACGCCGGACCTCTTCCCGGATGACAGACGGATCCTCTCCGCGGTTTTCGAGAGCAAATCCGACCTCGTCAGCTACCGTCATCGCAAAGAGCTGGTCATCCGGCGTCTGATATACCGTGCCTGCCAGAAGCCCGATATCTTCTGCGCTCATCTCTGTCACGTCCCGTCCATCGAGAGAGATCGTCCCCGTGAGCCGTGCTTCCCTCGGTTCCAAAAGCCCCGTGATACTCTTGATGAGCGTCGATTTCCCGCAGCCGGAGCGCCCCGCGATGAGGACCATCTCACCTTCGGCCAGTGATAGATCCACATGCGAAAGAGTATCCTTCCTGCGCGATACGTAGCGGCACGAAAGATCCCTGATCTCCAGTATCATGTCCCCATCACCTGCTTCAAACGGCTGCCGATGCGATACCCCATCCAGCTGCCGAGTGTACTGTACAAGAGACCATTCATCAGTATGTAAAGCCCGATGAACCAGTCTGCATAATATAACCGATAGAAGAACATCAGCTGTTCCATATTCACAAAAGTGATCCCCGCATCACAAAGCCCGATCAGGAAGGAGATCCCCATCGCGTAGAGCGGCGTCAGCTCCTTCTTTCGATAGAAACCTGCGAGGTAAAGCGTCGTTTCCAAAATCACGATGGACACCGCACAGATCAGGATTCCCACCGGCGTCACACGGCCAAAAAGTACCGCTGAGAGCATCCAGCGCATGAGGAAAAAGAGCGCACAGACCCCCGGCCTGCGGAAAAGAACCAGCAGCGAGACCAGAAGCAGGTACTGCACGACCCCTGAGAGGAGTCCCGTCACCAGTCCGGAGAAAGGCCCCAAGAGGACATGCAGGAAATCTCCCAGAAGTGTCACCGGCACGACGACCCCGCCGAAAGCCATCGCCGCAAAGAGCGATACCGTGATATCCCCCTTCGCTCCGATGGAGAGGATGCAGCGCTTCAGTCCGCCGATGGACGCTGCCAGCGCGAGAAGAGAAAGGAGGGCAAAGCCAAGCGTCGCAAATCCCACGCTCCGCTTCTTCACGACGGTGAGCGGCAGCTCCGTCATACGCTCCGTCTCTCCGTCAAACAGCGTGAGGCGCAGCGCATAGTCTCCCTCTGCGATCGAGAAGGGATCCACATACAGCGGCACCACAGCGGTCTGCATTTTATGGCCGTTCAGAGAGAGCACTGCCTCACTTCGCATTTTCGTCCGGTCGAGAGACTCTCCCTCACCGGCTGCTGCGATGAGCCCGGGGCGCAGCTCCCCCGTCTCCTTGTCTACGAGTTCGGCGCTCAGATGGATCGTCCGTACATCTTTCTTCGGATTCCTCATATCCAGAAGGAGGTACGTATTCGGCTTTGCCGTGAGCGCATCCCAGTCCACACCGCGCCCGCCCGTCAGGCGGTTCTTCATATTCTCCAGTGTCACATCCGGCGTGACGAGCGTATCCTTTTCCTGTCTCGCATCCCGCTCCCCGTCCTCATTCACAGGAAGCAGCACCGACTGGATATACCATGTCTGCGCTGCCTTCTGATCCTGTTCCTCTTCCGCCGGTCCAGCCGAGAAGGAGATCCTCTCCTCTTTCACGCCCTCTTTCGTCCGAAGGGAGACCGGTATCTCGTAGACGCCCTCTCCCGCCTCTTCGCTGCATTTCACGGGGACCGCGAGGAACTGCTCACCATAGTCCGCAGGAAGCGTCCAGTGGATACGCACCTCCTCGCCGTCCACCTCCCAACCGTCTCCGGCCAGTGCCGTGAATCCCTCAGGCAATGCCGCTGTGATCTCGGCGGCGTCCTCTTCATTGCCGAAATTCTGCACGGAAATATAGAGAAGCTGCGTGCTGCCCGCATGCGCCACGCCCGCCTCCTTCGTCAGACTGTAAGGAAACGATGCACGCAAAAGAGCCTCCCCGCGGCATTCTGCCGGAAGAAGGCTGGTGAAAAGGGCGATACAAAGGATAAGAAGAAATCGAAATCTCATAAGAAGCCTCGAATAGGTGACTGAGTTTTTCATTAAACTATGAAAATTATAGCGGATAGCGAAAAAGTTCGCAAGAAAAAAGGCGGGCCATCCGGCTCGCCTTTTTCTCCTCTCGATCAGAGCCGCTTTCCCGCTCCGATCAATACCCATTCACCTGGCTGACGACGCGGAAATGTCCCACATCGAAGGCTTCACAGATGGCATTGTAGAAGGGTCCCATCAGCATGGTACGGTAGATCTCCGACTTCACGATGATCATCAGACGGCCTTCATCATAGGTCACACGGATGACACCGTTTTCGATGTATTTATCGAAATCCTTTTCCGCCATTTTTTCTTTGAGCTTCAGGAGCGCGTCTCTGGTCGGGCCTTCCTGATATTCTTCTCTTTCCGTGACGGGAATCCAGCGAATCTCATATATCTTGCTGGTATAACCCTTGTCTTCTGCGGAATAACGTTTTCCTTTTTCCATTTCTTCCATGGCTCACACCTGTCCTTTACTAAAAGATTTTCGGATATATTATAGCATATTTGAGACTAGATGGCAGCGGTGAAGTAGCTAGGGATTAGGGATTAGAGGTGACTAGTGACTAGGCCAAAGTATCTTCTCTTCCTTCCCGTTGAGAGCGACCATGAGACGCCTACTTTATGAAATCTGAATCTGATATCTGAAGTCTAATGTCTGACGTCTCCTAGTCTCAAAAGCCTCAAATCACGCCTCTCTCATGCAGACTGACATAGATGCCATCTCCTATGATGACATGATCCAGCACCACAATATCAAGGAGCTTCGCGGCCTTGGCGAAAGTCTTCGTCATCTCGATGTCCTCCTTCGACGGCTCCGGATAGCCGGAAGGGTGATTGTGCAGGAGGATGAGACCGAAGGCTTTGTAACGGATCGCCCACTTCATCGCTTCCTTGATGTCGACGGGCGTCTCATTCAGCCCACCGATGGAGACCTCTTTGTAGCCCAGAAGTCGGTTCTTCACATTGACAAATGCGATGAGGAAATGCTCCTGCGTCTCATGGCGAAGACGCTCCATGAAAAAGGCAGAGACCTTCTCCGGCGTACTGAAATTCTCCAGCTTTCTTTTGTCATATATATAGGTCAGACGCCGCCCGAGCTCGATCGCTGCACAGATGGTGACTGCCTTATCGGGGCCGATGCCTTTGATATCCGTGAGATCCCGCCAGTGAAGATCCTCATAGCCATTGATGCCCACCGTCTGCTCGAGCTGGTCGACGACATCCTGCGCCAGCTGCATGACGGAATACCCCTGCCGCCCCGTTCGCAAAAGGATCGCAACGAGATCCGTCATGCTGGCCATCTTCGGGGATTCCTGAAAACGCTCTCTTGGCTTGTCTTCGCTTCGCATTTCACGGATGAGCATCATCGTATCCTCACTTTACTGAAAATCCGGTGTTTCAAATGTCATTCACTGGTGACTAGTGACTAGACAGAGAGACTTTCGACTTTAGACGTCAGATGCCGTAAATCTTATATCTGAGGTCTTCCAGTCTCTCAGTCTAAAGCCTCCCAGTCTAACATCTCAAAACTTCTCATACAGCCACCACGCGACAAGGATGCCGAGGATGCTGATGAGATTCGGCGCAAAACGGATGCCGAAATGGATCTGCATGATCCCCAGATTCAGGGCGATGTTTTGTATATGGAAGATCTCATAGGTCTCCGTCAGGAAAGGCATGAGGCCGACAAGGTTCGCACTGCCGAGCACCTGTCCCAAGATGCCGCCGATCAAAGCACCAGCGGCTAAAAATAAAAGTAGTGAAAAAAATCCTTTTGAAAATCGCATAGATTCCTCGTTGTTAAAAAATCAGAGGGCGTAGATGTAAAGACTATAGACCTGGAGACATCAGACTTATGGTCTCCTATCCTTTTACGTCTATCGTATGATTTCTGACATCTTCCAGTCTCTCAGTCTAAAGTCTCTTAGTCTCCCTAGAACGTACTCCCCATCGCGATCTGTCCGGCGACTTTTTGCACGAGCGCTTTGCCCACCTCGTCCTGACTGCGATACTGGTAAATGACGCGCCAGACGACGCCCTTCCGGAGGAAAATATATTCTTCTACAGAGAGCTCTACATTCTTGCCGCGGGCGGTCTCGGTGAAAGAGAAGGAAAGCTGCTGCGCCTTCACATCCCCTAAGGTGATCTCCTTCTGCTGGGATCTCACATTTTTCAGATTGGGATTATCGGCGAGGATGCTCTTCGCCTCTTCCGCCAGCATTTTCGCATCCTTTCCTTCCCCCTCTTTCGTGCCGGTCACAAGGAGCTGCATATTCGCATTGTGTCCTTCTGCGTGGACCGTCTCCGCCTGACGGTCGCCGAGATCGACCTGCCTGCCATTGGAGATCAGCTCAAACGGCGTTGCCACCGTGATGGTCTCGCCGCCACAGTGAATGCGGTTCTTCCCGAAGGGAAACTGATCGTCGATGCTGTTTCCGCAGCCTGCGGGCAGCATGGCGAGCGCCAGAAGGCCCAGAGACAGCGCCCATTTTTTCTGCCAATGATTATACATATATATCATTCCTTTGGTTGTAGTAGCGAGGTCAAACTTCGCTCATTGATTTTTCATATTATATCATAGAGGAGGGCAGATTTCCTGTTTCCGCTCACTTTTGTGATAGAATAGGGAAGACTCAGAGACAGAAAATCTTCAGACGGCGAGATATCAGATGTCAGGTGCCTTATGCCTAACGTCTGATATCTGCCGTCTAAAGCCGGATGTCTGCCATCTCAAGATCTTACAATTTCTGAATAAGGAGTCCCCATGTCTACCACCTCTCCCTTTATCGGCATCACAGCCGAGTGGAATCCTTTTCATGCCGGTCATTCCGCCATGATCGATATCATCAAAAAAGCCTATCCGGAAGCCTCCCTCATCGCTATCATGAGCGGTGCGTTCGTGCAGAGGGGCGAGCCTGCCCTTTTTGATAAATGGACGCGCGCCGGATGGGCCGTCCGCGCCGGCGTGGACGCCGTCTTCGAATTTCCAGCCCTCTACGCACTTCAGAGCGCAGACCGTTTCTCCTGCCATGCCGCCTCCATGCTCCATGCCATGGGCGTGAACATGATTGCCTTCGGCGCAGAATCTCTCACGAAGGATGAGCTCATAAGCGCTGCCGGCTGGGCGATCTCAGAGGACTACGAGCATCTCCTCCACGAAAGAATTGCGGACGGTCTGTCTTACGGAGAAGCCGCCCATGAAGCGATGGCAGCCGCTTTTCCGTATCTTGCCGACGAGCTTACGAAGCCGAACAATCTTTTGGGATTCCGCTACACGGAGACGATCCTTCGAAAGCACTACGACATGGACATCCTCGTCATTCCCCGAGACATGGAGCATCCCGTCTCCGCGACGAGTGCGCGGCGTGAACTCCTGTCTCAAAAAAGGACGGCACTTCTTTCTCCTCCGGATGCAAAACAAGCCGCCAAGCTCATGGAAGAAGGCCACTACACAGATCCCGCCCGCTATGAAGACTGCTGCCACCTTCTCTCCCGCCTGATGCCCCTAGAAGCCCTGCAGGCGATCGGGCTTTTCAAAGAAGGACTTGAATACAAATGGGCTAAGGAAAGCCAGCGGATCTCCTATGAAGAAATGCTCGCCGCCACGAAGAGCAAGCGCTATCTTCGAAGCAGTCTGAAACGCCTTGGCGCAGAGCTGCTCCTTTCCCCCGCCGCTCTCTCCTCCCCCTTCCTCGCACCGCCCGATCCCTCCTACGCCCGCCTCCTCGCACTCAAGAGAGAAAAGAGTGCCCTCCTCAGAGATCTTCCCCTCCCCATCATCACCAGCACGGCGAAAGCAATGAAAACACTTCCCAAGGAAGCCGCCGCCATGCTCGAGATGGACATTCGCGCCTGCGATGTGCAGTCCTTCTGCCAGAAGGAAAAAAGATACAGGAAGGGCAAAATGGATTTCTATACATCGCCGGTGATCGTGGACTAAAAGACTGGTAGACTGATCGACTGGAAGACTATGAGTCTCTTGGTCTCCTATTTCCCTTTCCTATCGTATTTCTTTCTTTTTTATGTTATAATATTCAAGATATTTTCAAAAAATGGAATGATTATACAGGGGAGGAAATGATATGGAAATGAGTGAAGAATGGAGCTGGCCGATCGCCCTGGCCTTCATCCTCTATCTGGCGGGCATGATGTGCATCGGGCTCTATTACTCGAGACAGCAGAAAAATTTATCGTCTTACATTCTGGGGGATCGCAAACTGGGACCATGGCTGACATCCATGAGCGCGGAAGCCTCGGATATGAGCGGCTGGATGCTGATGGGGCTCCCGGGCTATGCGTACCTGCACGGGCTCTCCGCTTTCTGGACAGGCATCGGCCTCATCATCGGTACATGGGCGAACTGGGTCCTCGTCTCCACACGCCTTCGTCACTACACGGAGGTCGCGAATAATTCGCTCACCATCCCGGACTATCTGTCGAACCGCTTTGAAGAAAAGAAGAACGGCCTGCGCCTCATCTGCGCCCTCTTCATCATTCTTTTCTTCATCATTTATACATCCTCCGGATTCGTTGCAGCCGGCAAGCTTTTCAATACCATCTTCGGTCTGCCCTACTTCGAGTCCCTTCTGATCGGCGCCTTCGTCGTCGTATTCTACACCTTCCTCGGCGGCTTCTCCGCTGTCGCTCTAACTGACCTCATTCAGGGGACGATGATGTTCTTCACCGTCCTCTATGTACCGGTCGCTGCGGCCATCGCACTGGGCGGTCCCGCTCCGACCATGGATATCCTGGCGAAAGAAGGGCCCGACTTCTTCTCCTTCTTCCCGGACTCCACCGGCATGGGCGCTCTTGCCATCATGATGGTCTCCTCCCTCGGCTGGGGGCTCGGCTATTTCGGACAGCCGCATATCCTCGTCAAATTCATGGCGATCTCGGATGCCAAAGACCTGAAAAAATCGACACACATCGCCATGACATGGGTCATCCTGTCTCTCGCCTTCGCCATCGCCATGGGCGTCATCGGCAAGGCATACCTCACGACCCCGCTTGAGAATGCGAATGCCGAGCGCGTCTTCGTCCTGATGGCAGAGTCGCTCTCGGCGCCTTTCATCACGGGCATCATCTGGTCTGCGATCCTCGCGGCCATCATGAGTACCAGCTCCTCGCAGCTGCTCGTCACATCCTCGGCGGTCTCCCGTGACCTCTTCCAGGCCTTCCTCTGCAAGGATGCCTCAGAAAAAACGCTGATCCGCGTCAGCCGTATCTCGGTCCTTCTCGTCTCCTGCATCGCCGTCTACCTCGGCTCGGATCCGAACAGCTATATCTTCTCCATCGTTTCCTACGCATGGGCCGGCTTCGGTGCCTGCTTCGGCGGGACTGTGCTTCTCTCCCTCTACTGGAAACGCATGACGCTCAAAGGCGCCTATGCCGGTGTCATCGTCGGCGGCCTCACCGTCCTCATCTGGAAACAGTTTGCCTGGTTTGACCTCTACGAGCTCGTCCCCGGCTTCCTCTTCTCTGTCATCGCGATCGTCGTCGTGAGCCTCATGGATAAGGAACCGTCTGAAAGCATCAAGAAGACCTTCGAAAAAGCCCTCGCGCTGTCGAAATAAAAATAGAAAAACCGCTGCTGTGAATTTCACGGCAGCGGTTTTTTGCGTCCAAGTCTTAGAAAATGCTGATGCAGCCAAAGGATCCGTATTCCCCCAGGGAAACACGGATTCAATCGCAGAGTCAGATTCTACAAGAATTTTTATACATAGCTTCGTCATAGCCTTCCTTAAATAGCTCGCTATTCGCGTCAGGTTATTCCTCGCCATGTATAAAAATTCAAGAGTAAAATCTGACAACGATTTAATCAGTGTTTCCCTAGGAAAATTCGGCTTGCGTTTCTGTCTCTTCCATAGTATAATCGAATCATATCGAAATGAACCTAAGTCAATTTTAAGGAGGATATCATGAAAAAATTTGCACTGGCACTTGCCGCTTTCACTATGCTTACTGCGACTTCTGCGATGGCGATGGATTCCGCGACACTCCTCGCCCATCCCGACCGTTATCGCGTCATTCACGCAGACGATGAAGAGATCTTCTACGCAGACATGCAGTCTCTCTCCGGCATGCAGACCATGGATTTCCCGGGAAGCATCGAAAATGTAGACTTCACCCTCTACGTGGAAAGCCTGAAAAAGAACCCCAGCGACTATGACTTCGCGGATGGAAATCTCACGACCCGCATTCGTGAATTCAAGATCAATCTCCATGCCGATAAGCGTGAAAGAGAATACTCCATGGATCACGCCCTCATCGCGATGTATGATGCGAAGGGCAATGCTGTCAGCAAGTATGACCACCTCTCTGACGTGAAGAAAAATCGCAAGCTCGATGCAGAGGCCAAAGAGCTGTATGTGAACCTGTCTCATGTGAGAAAATAGGGACTGGCGACTAGGGATTAGGGATTAGTAGCTAGGGATTAGGTTTGCGATACGAGAAAACCGCCGGTTCCAAACCTCTGCGGCGCTTCTGATTTTTATGCGCCGCACCACCATTTCGCATTTCTCATTTCCAATTTCTCATTCAAGAGAGGCTTTCATCCACAAATAAGGGAGACCGCACGTCCCCGAGGCTAATCCTGAACCCTGAACCCTGGACCCCAAAACAAAAAACCTGACATGAGTCAGGTTTTTTTGTTTGCCTTATTCATAATGCAGTGCATCGATCGGATTCAGCTTTGCCGCCTTCTGTGCCGGATATAGGCCGAAAATAAGGCCGATCAGGACAGAGAAGACGAAAGAGCCGACAATGGGCCCCGCTGCGATGACGGTCGGGATCTGTGACAGCTGCGGCGTCACGAGCGCGATGCCGACGCCAAGGGCGACCCCCAGGAAGCCGCCGGCAAGACTGACGGTGATGGACTCGATCAGGAACTGGACAATGATCATCTGGTATGTCGCGCCCAGTGCTTTGCGGATGCCGATCTCCTTCGTACGCTCCGTGACAGAGACGAGCATGATATTCATGATGCCGATACCGCCGACAAGGAGGGAGATCGCCGCCACACTGCCAAGGAAGATGGTCAGTGTCTGCGTGGTCGACTCCATGGTCTTGATGAGATCCTGCGAATTTTGAATGGAGAAATCATCATCCGTCCCGGAGACGCGGTGGCGCGTGCGGAGCAGATTCGTCACATCAGACTCGATCTGTGAAAGATCGCTGCTGTTATCCGCCGAGATCACGATGTTATTCACATAGGTGATGTGCAGCATACGTTCCTGCACGGTGCTGAAAGGACAGAGGACGCGGTCATCCTGATCCATGAAGGAGTAACCCTTTTCCTCCAAAAGCCCGATCACGGTGAATGGATTCCCATGGATACGGACCTTCTTCCCGATGGGATCCTCTTCTCCGAAGAGCCCTGTCGCGACCGTTTTCCCGATGACAGCGACACGGGCACGGGCATTGTACTCCTTCTGCGTCCAGAAACGGCCTTCCTGCACCTTGAGGTCAGAAAGATCCGCATAGTCCTGCGTACAGCCGTAGACACGGGTATTCCAGTTCTTATTCCCATTGACGAGAAGGTAGCTCCCCTGCACGAGCGGAGCGGAATAGGTGATATTCGGCAGATTGCGGATCGCCAGATAGTCCTTGTAGGTCAAGGTCTGCATAGAGCCGGCCGCCTGCTTCACTCCCGGCTTTCTGCCGGTCCCCGGCGTGACCGTGATGGTATTCGATCCCAGACGGGAAATATCGCTCTTGATCGAGTCCTGCACGCCATAGCCGATGGACATGAGCGCAATGACGGCCGCTACCCCGATGATGATGCCCAGCATGGTGAGCAGTGAGCGCATTTTATTGCTGACGATCGAGCTCCATGCCATGAGGACACTTTCGAAATAAATATTCGTCATGATAAAGGCCCTCGTATATCTTTACTAATATGTCCATCAGAAAGGATCACGTGGCGGGTCGCGTAAGACGCGACATCATTCTCATGCGTGACGAGGATGATGGTCTTCCCCTCTTGATACAGAGAGGAAAAGATCTCCATGACCTCCTTTGTCGACTTGCTGTCCAGATTCCCTGTCGGCTCATCCGCCATGATGATGGCAGGGTCATTGATGAGCGCACGGGCGATGGCGACGCGCTGACGCTGCCCGCCCGACATTTCCGCCGGCATATGATACGCACGGTCACCCAGCCCCACGGAGTCCAGCATGCGAAGAGCGCGCTCTCTTCTCTCCTTCTTGAAGACATTCCCATAGATCATGGGAAGGATGACATTATCCAGCGCCGAGAGCTTCGGCAGCAGATTGAAACTCTGGAATACGAAACCGATCTTGCGATTTCTGGTATAGGCCAGCGCACTGTCCCCGAGCCTCGCGACCTCTTCCCCATCGAGCTTGTAAGAGCCGCGGCTCGGACGATCGAGACAGCCCAGAATATTCATCAGCGTCGATTTTCCGGCGCCCGAAGGCCCCATGATAGAGACAAACTCCCCCTTGGAGATCGTAAGATCGATCTTCGTCAGGACAGGCACCTCCTGCTTTCCGATATAGTAGCTCTTGCCGATATCCGTCAGGCGGATGACTTCATCCGATTTCTCTTTCTTCTCCATCACACCGGACCTCCCGGGCCGTGGCGATTGTTCTTATTCGTCGGAGTCGAAGTCTTCTCCTGCGAGACAGTCCCGCTGACCACGATCTCCTGCCCCTCGGAAAGACCGCTCGTCACCTCGATCTCCTTCTCGGTGGAAATCCCCGTCGTCACATAGGTCTTCTTCACATCCGCCCCCTCTTTGACATAGACATAGGAGCCTTCCGAGTCGCTGCGGATCGCCGTCACAGGCACCGTCAGCGCATCCACGCTCTCGCGGCCCTTGATGACCGCTCTCGCCGTCATGGACGGATAGAGCCCTTCCAGCTCGTCCTTATTGATATCTACATAGACGGTATAGTACACGACAGAGCTCGAAGAACTGCTCGTGCTGCCGCTCGCCGAGTACTGCTTCTTGGAAATATCCGACACCACGCCGTGGAACGTGCGGTTCGGGTACGCATCGACTGTGAATTCCACCTTCTGGTCCACGGCCACCTCACCGATATCTGTCTCATCGACCAGAAGCTCGATACGCATGGAAGAAAGATCCGCGACCGTCACGATGACCATCTGGCTAGACAGCCCCTGAGACACCGTCTCCCCTTCCTTCATCGGCTCTCCGATGACTACGCCATCCATCGGCGAAGTGATGACCGTATCATTCACATCCGCCTGCGCCTTGTCATACGCCGCCTGTGCATTCAGATAGTCCATGCGCGCATTATCCATCTCCTGATACGGGATCGCGCCTTTCTCATAAAGGCCTGCCAGACGTTCATAGTAGGACTCCTTATTGGCGAGTGTATTCTGCGTCTGCTTCATCATGGACGTCAGCGCCTTCGACTCGATCATCGCCAGCGTCTCGCCCTTCGTGACCTTTTCATTCTGCTTCACATACACCTTTTCCAAAGTGCCGGACGCCGTCGCCGAGAGATCGACACTGTTCACCGGCTCGATCGTCCCCGTCGCATCGATGGTAAGCCCGATAGTGCCGCGCGATACCGCCCCCACCGTGTAATTATCCTTCTTGGGAGCATGGCTCTTCTGATACCAGAAATAACCGCCGCCCGCTGCCACTGCGATGACAATGAGGAGAACGATCATCCATTTCTTCTTCATATATTTCCTCCTTATGGGTCTCATGAATTCACAGGAAACTCTACATTTCGTAAAAACATTCTCTCCTAATAATGTCATTATATCACAGGAAAGAAGAGTGCGTAAAAATAAAGGAAAGTAGTTTGCAACTAGCCTGTGGGGGGTAGGAAAATGAGAATACCGCTCCTCCGCATCCCATCATTCCCCCGTATCGTCATCCCCCCATATCGTCATTTCGAGCGAAGCGAGAAATATTCCTTGCACACCGGTAAAGCGAAGATTGTGAGATAACGATACGGCAAAAAAATTTTTGCGTTTCCTCACCGATGCAGAACGCCGCTATCACGTTTAGATCCCTCGGCTCTGCTTTCGATGACGATGCGGGAGGACGGGCTATCTCACATCCCCTTTCATCCCTTCTCGTAGAAGACTGCCCCTGCGGGGCAGATCTATCCTCCGCCTTCGGCGCGCCCCTTCTTCAAGGGGCTACTCTACTGGCATGCAAAAACGCAATCTGCGAGAGAAATCAGTATAGTCCGAAATACGAGAATACCGCTTCCCTCACATTCCCTTTCACCCCGCTGCGGGAGCCAACCTCCGCCCCTTCGGGGCACCTCCTTCCAAAGGAAGGAGGGAACATACACACTATCCCCCGCACAAAAGCCTTCCCTGCTTGGGAAGGTGGCGAGCGAAGCGAGACGGATAGGGCGGTAGCAGTATGACAACGAGAGAAAAAGCGTCTCAAACAGGCGATGCGGAAGACCGTCGACACAAGAATACATTTTCCCTCAAAGAGGGTACAAAAAAACGCAGCCCATGCGGGCTGCGCTCTCTGATTTCAAAAACTACACATTGAAGCGGAAGTAAGCGATATCCCCATCCTGGATGATATAGTCCTTCCCTTCGACACGGAGGAGACCTTTTTCACGGACCGTCGTATACGAGCCGCATTCCATCAGGTCTTTGTAGGAGACGATCTCCGCACGGATGAAGCCTCTCTCGATATCGCTGTGGATCTTGCCAGCGGCCTTCGGTGCTTTCGTCCCTTCACGGACCGTCCAGGAACGGCATTCATCCGGTCCGACGGTGAAGAAATTGATAAGTCCCAGCATAGAGTACGCACTGCGGATCAGGCGATTCAGGCCAGGCTCCTCTTCGCCCAGATCGGCCAAGAAAGCCTTCGCCTCTTCGGCATCCAGCTCGGAGACCTCCTGCTCGATCTCCGCAGAGATCGGCACCCACTTGGCGCCTTCCTTTTCTGCCTGCGCCGCTGCCTTTTGGACATAAGGATTCGCTTCCGGATCCGCGATGTCATCTTCCGCGACATTCAGCACATAAAGGACAGGCTTCAGCGTGATGAGATTCAGCTCCTTCAGGACCTCCAGATCATCTTCCGAGAGATCAAGGGCTCTTGCCGGCGTCCCTTCCTGCAGCGCATCGAATACCTTTTCAAGCACCGGCAGATCGAGCTTCGCCTGCTTGATCCCTGCCTGCGCGAGCTTCGCCGTCTTGACCTTCTTCTTATCGACACTCTCCAGATCCGCCAGACACAGCTCCGTATTGATGATATCCATATCACGGACAGGATCGATAGAGCCTTCTACGTGCGTGATATTTCCATCCTCGAAGCAGCGGACGACATGTGCGATGGCATCCGTCTCACGGATATGCGAGAGGAACTGATTTCCCAGACCCTCGCCCTTGGACGCGCCCGCTACGAGGCCGGCGATATCGACGAAACGAGTGAACGCCGGCGTCGTCTTCTTCGGCTGGAACATCTTCGCCAGATCATAGATGCGATGATCTGGGACCTCTACGACGCCCACATTCGGCTCGATGGTGCAGAAAGGAAAATTCGCCGCTTCTGCTCCGGCTTTTGTGATGGCATTGAACAGCGTGCTCTTCCCTACATTCGGAAGGCCGACAATGCCGATCTGCAGATTCGTACTCATGGATACTCCTTGTAAATATAGGTTCAGGGATCAGAAGTGACCGATGACTGAACGCGAAAGCGCCACCCCTCATTCCCAATTCGGGAAAAGCGATCTTCTCATTTCTCAATGCATGAGCCGATCGCTATCTTCCCTCCCCCTTCAATTTATCTGGCAGCCAGTGCCTTCTTCATTCGTTCTACCGCTTCCTTCGTCAGCTCCGGCGTATTGAAAGACGTCAGACGGACATAGCCTTCCCCGCACGGACCGAAGCCGGAGCCCGGCGTGCAGATGATTTCCGCCTCATTCAGCAGGAAATCGAAGAAATCCCAGCTCGTCATACCTTCCGGCACCGTCAGCCATACATATGGGCTGTTCACGCCGCCGCAGGCAGGAAGACCCGCTTCCTTCGCACCGGCCAAGATGACCGCAGCATTCTTTCTATAGATATCCAGCGTTTCCTGGATCTGCTTCTGGCCTTCTTCCGTGTAGATCGCTTCTGCGCCGCGCTGCACGATATAAGAGCAGCCATTGAACTTCGTGCACTGACGGCGATCCCACAGCTGGTTTGCCGAGATCTTCTCACCCTTCTTCGTTTCCAGCATCAGCTCCTTCGGAACGACACAGTAACCGCAGCGGACACCGGTGAAGCCAGCCGTCTTCGAATACGAACGGAACTCGATAGCGACTTCCTTCGCCCCTTCGATCTCATAAATGCTGTGCGGCACGTCATCTTCTGTGATGAATGCTTCATACGCAGCATCGAAGAAAATGACAGAGCCCGTCTGCTGTGCATAGCGTACCCATACCGTCAGATCCTTCTTCGTCAGCGCTGAGCCGGTCGGGTTATTCGGCGAGCACAGATAAATGATCATCGGATCATGAGACGGCAGATTTGCCTTGAAGCCGCATTCTTCATAGCACGGCAGATATTCGAAGCGTTCATACGCCCCGCGGACAAATTTGCCGCTTCTGCCCGCCATGACATTGCTGTCCACATAGACCGGATACACCGGGTCGGTGATCGCGACAATATCCGATTCTGCAAAGATCTCCTGCATATTGCCGACATCGCACTTTGCGCCGTCGCTGACAAAGATCTCGTCTGGGGAAATATCGCATCCGCGATCCTGGAAATCATGCTTTGCGATCGCTTCACGCAGGAAGAGATAGCCCTGCTCCGGACCATAGCCGCGGAACGTCTCCACATGTCCCATTTCCTCGACAGCCTTCTTCATCGCTTCGATCACGACCGGAGCCAGCGGCTGCGTCACATCACCGATACCAAGGGAAATGATATTCGCATCCGGATGGGCGGCTTTGTACGCCTCCTGCTTCTTGCGGACTTCCGCAAACAGGTATGCACCCTGAAGATTCAGATAATTTTCATTGCAATGAGCCATAAGTTTCGCCTCTCTATTCAATCTATTCATGTCAGTATGACTGTTATATTTTACCATACAGGGGAAGGAAAGGGAAATGAAAATGACTGCCGCTCCCGAAGGGCCGCGAAAAGAGACAAAGTGATGCCGGCGAAATAAATCCCCCTATGCCCAAGGCATAGGGGGATTTGCCTATACTCTTTCTTTGCAGATCTGCACCAACGCCCGCGCGATCGCCTCCGCTTCCTCCGTCGTGTTGTACCTTCCTAAAGATATACGGATCGTGCCCAAAGCATAGGCCTCATCCAGCCCGATCGACTTCAGCACATAAGAAACCTCCGTCTTTTCACTATTGCACGCAGAGCCTGTCGACACTTCAATTCCTTTCAGATCCAAGCGGTGGAGCAGCATCTCCCCTTCCATACCTTTGAAGGAAAGACTCATATTCCCTGGGACTTGCGGCGCTGTACCATTTCTCAGGTAGTCGATTCCCGATGCATCCAACGTGTGCAAGATGATCTGCTCTAAAGAAATCAGGTGCTGATGATTGGCAGTCATATGACGAACATTTTCCTCCAATGCCGCCGCCATCCCGACAATCGCCGCTACATTCTCCGTACCAGCCCGCAAGCCACGTTCCTGCGCTCCACCATCCATGTAAGGGCGGATGCGCGTTCCTTTTCGAATGTAGAGAAATCCGATGCCTTTGGGCCCATTGAATTTATGGGAAGAGGCTGACATCATGTCGACGCCAAGCTCCCGGACGTCAATGGGAATATGCCCCATCGACTGCACCGCATCTGTATGAAAGAGGGCACCATGGGCATGCGCTATTTCGCACAGCTCTTTGATGGGCTGGATGGTTCCGAGCTCATTATTTGACATCATAATGGAGACCAGCTTCGTTTTCTTGGTAAGTGCCCTTGCCAGCGCATCTACAGTCACATGTCCGCTGTGATCTGGTGAAACATAGGACACCGGGAACCCCAGTCTTTCGATCGTCTCACAGGAATGCAAAATTGCATGATGTTCAAAAGATGATGTCACCGTCTGCTGGTAGTCATCTTTTTCTAAAAGTCCTTTGATGGCCCAGTTATCACTTTCCGATCCACCAGAAGTAAAAAATATTTCTTCCGGTGCAGCATGAATACACCCTGCAATGATTTCCCGGGCCTCTTGCAAAAGAGCCCGCGGATTTCTGGAAAATGAGTATAACTGTGAAGCATTACCGAATTCTTCCAGCATCAGCGGCTTCATCTTTTCAAAAGCCGTGGGACTTAAAGGAGACGTCGCAGCATTATCTGCATATATCATAAGAAACACCTTCTCACTCGAAAAGCCTGCAGCCTTCAGCTTTGAATTCTTCGATCTTATCTAAAATATCCTGCGGCTCTACTTCCAAGTAGTCTGCCAGACAGTCCAGACAGTAGAATGCCTCCACATCGGAGCCAAGCAGTTTTTTGTTAATACCTACCTCATCTTTGGAAAGCGGTTCCTTCCCGCATGCGATACAAATCTCTTCTTTCCCTTTTCGCAAGACTACATCTCCTTCACTTTGAAATCTGGAATCATCTTGCCTTGATACTGCGGATCTGCAAACCCCATCTGCATACGCATGATGGCACGCATTTCCATTGCAGGGCGCAAACAATACATACGAAAATCCTTTGATGAGATCGCGCTTGCTTCCGTCACATGAGGGAAAAGGAGCTTCAAGTATGCTGTCGCCATACGCTTTACAGCTTCTGTATCACGCGTATCTGCCCCCTTCGGGAGCTTGACCAGCTCATCTACCACCGCACGATAGGACGATTCATCGCGGAGCTGATGCATGATCATGGCAAAATATTCCGAATTTAGCGCCCACCCACAGACTTTCATATCATCCGTCATACGCGGCAAATTCCAACCTTTGATAAAACCGTGAATGCGGTCCAGAAACTGCGGCTGCCGGAATGGCTTCGGCAATTCGGTGAACATATTTGTATACTCATTCATCGCCTGCGAAGCAATATTCCCTAAGAAAATGATTCCTGCGTCCACATTCACTTCATGATTATCCGGTGCACGATACTTTCCATTTTCCATGATCGCCTGCAGCGCCGACTGGATTTCCGTATCCTGCATGTACTCTGCCTCGCGGATCTCATCCAGTGCCACGAAATCACGCAGAGCCACGATCCCATCTTTCTTCTTACCCAGATCATAGATGAGCTTGGCTCTCGTCACCTTGCCAGATACCAACCAGCCATAACGGCTGACCTGCCCGAAGAGATAAGATTTCCCTGTACCCGCCGGAGCGAGCTCAAGGAGATTCACTCTCTTTTCCACAAAAGGAAGAAGTCGCTGGAGCACACAGAGCTTTTGCGTGAAATCTTTATACCCTGCCGCATTATAATCCACCGCCCCCAAGATGATATCCACCCATTCTTCCAGCGTGAAATCTTCTCTGGCACTGCAGAATTCGTCCAAATCAACGCCGTAGGGACAGAAATCCTGATACCCTTCCAGCGTAATCTTGCCTTTTTCCTTTCCCTCCGGCGGCTGGTATCCCAGCTTCACAATGCCCCAGCTTTCCTCGCTTTTCAGCAGATCCTTGCTGCACTTTGACCACACCTCATCCGGAATGCGCGTATCCTTGTGCTGCAAGCCAAAGTCTGGAAGCTCAAAGGAAATCTCGCTCGTCTTAATGTCAATGTAGACGGAAACTTTGGTGAGACAAGTCACAAAGTCCCCCTGATGGACGATCTCATTCAACATGTGCGGCCAGTCCGTTTTTTTGGGTATAAAGCGATGAATGAAATCCGTCACCTCTCCCACATCGACCTCGCCATCATCGTCCTGAAAGCGCCCGATCACCCAGTCCCGCATAAAAGAGGGCAATTTGAAGGCAGAGATAAAATTATTCTTCTTCAAGTCTTTATAAACCGCCATCGCATCGAAAGCATCGCGGAGCTTATTCACAAATTCTTCCGGCTGCGTGCACTCTATCATTACGATTCACCTCTATTTCCCTAGAAAATATCGCCCAGATTGTCTTTGGCGACCTCCTTCTTGACATGGAAGGCTACCTGCTCTTTCAGTAAGGTATCTCCATCATAAATATCCGCCATATAATCATGCGTTCTCTTCATATCCGGGAGAGGAATGATGGCACGTCTTCGATGCGTATCCAGTTTTCCTCGATAGGTCTTTCCGTTCACGATGATATAGGGATCCGCCATGTCAAAATTCGTAACCAAGAGGAGCTCGCCCACTTCTTTCTTTCTGAGCTGCACCAGTGCTGGCTGGAATTCCACCATCGGATCCTTTGGCTTCAAGGAAATCTGCAGCAGCGGCACGAGCGTCTCTTCCAATGTCGCTCCGCCATGCACTTCCACATCCGCCTTGCGGCTGCCTTTGAAGCGCATGTAATTGGCAAGGACGGCATACCCATTTTCATAAGCAGCAAACGGGATCCCAGGATCTTCTTCCACCTGGCAACAGCGTCCGCTATGCTGCCCTTTGGACTCTCCTACAATGAACTCCGCTCCATACTCTTCGTCATTCAAGACAGCCAGACGGGTCGCACCATGGTCAGAAATGATAATGGCACTCTTCATTTCCTTCGTCAAAAGTCCATCGCGGATGGTTTGCAGCACACCATCGATCGCTTTCAGCTCTGCCACAAGATGCAGCGGGATCTTTTGCTTCTCATAGTTATAGGTCTGGCTCTCATGCTTCTTCTCATCCAGATCTTTGATGTTTATTACACCAGGATTCATGAACTCTGTATTCTGTGATGTAATGGACGGGAGCTCACCGTGCACCACCTGAATAGAGAGCAAAAGACCATACGTCTTACACTTTTCCGAGATATAGGAGAGATACTCCACGCCAAGCGCATCGACAAAGTACATCATCGTATTCTCTTTTTTCATCTGACTCAAAGCCAGACTGCGAATAGGAAACTGGTTGTAAACACGATGCTCCGCCAGTGTATTCACTTGAGCTTTGAAATCCGGAGTCAGATGATTCATCAGCTTCTGCCACTTGTAGTCGTCAAAATATTTCGTTAGTAAAGGCACCAGACGTTCCGGCACTTTCTGATGCATGGTAAAAGTGAACGATTTCATATAGGCGAAAAGATCCGGGAAATGCGTCTTAAGCACACCCATGACTTCTTCTTTCGTATAGTCATAGTCAGCAAGGCACTGGAACAGCATTTTTTCCTCCCAGGCCGTTCCGGCAAAGAGATACCAGATGGCGTCTCTCCCTTTTTGTGCAATGGCATCCTGATATTCGCTCACCCAAGTCGCCGGAATGGCTTGCCCTTCCAACAATCGTTTCCGCCCCTCGCAATACTTTTCAAATTCTCTCATTTGAAAGGAAAGTGAAGAAAGCGATAGGAAAATATGCTCCCAAAGATCCTGCCAATGCTGGCTCTTTCCCAGCGCATACGACAAGTAGGCATCTTCTGATGCTCCTTCTACTTTGAGAAGGAGCCAGTACAGCCAAGTCTCCCTCTCATCCGATTGCCCGTATTCCTGCTTCAGGATCGTAGAAAAATGCGTCTCAAGCCCGAAGCACCTTTTTGCCAAAGCACTCCATGATAGAGATTCTTCCCAGTACTTGGCAAACCACGCCCATTCCTCCTTCGTGCCCCAGCACTCTTTGAGCGCGCCTTTCAGTACCGGATAGGCTTTCACCAGCTCTTCAAATATACCTTTCGAGCTGCGGATGGAATACATAGACTCACTAAAGATTTCTCTAGGAAAACTGATTCGCGCCACAAAGGACGTCTCCCCCGTCGCAGAATCATATTGCTCCAGCTTTTCAAGCAGTGCCTGGATATTCGGCAGCACCGACTGACCGAAAGAGTTTTCCTCCGGTGATGCGAGATAAATCGATGGAAGCGGCGTGGGATTCCCCTCAAGCAAGAGCACCCGATATGATAAATGCTGGTCCTGCTGCATCCTAGACAGACGGATCTCCTTCATATGCGAGAGCAAGACAATGACATGCCCCGCCACAGAAAGCTCCTGCAACCTCGCCATCAGTTCTTCCGCCCTCTTCTTACCGAGCAGCATGGCATAGGACGAAAGACCAATCACAACAAAACAATCTTTCTTTTTTACATCCCGAAAAAGGGCATCGATTTGAGGTAACCCCTTCCCACAATAGTCATGCACAAAAACGCAGGTTTTATTCCCATCGATCCGCATACGCTTGACGAGGCATTGAAAATCATGGTCATTCTCTGCATTCACCAACAAAGGATGCCCCGTGATTTCCTTTTGGCAATAGGCTTCTATCCGTTCGAAGCATTGATCCATAGTATTGCATTCCATGAGAGCCACCTCATCTCTGGCCTTTCAGAATCTCCCGGCCAAAATCAGGGTCCATCAGTTTATCCCGCAGATATTCACGCAGCTGATCAGCAGACATATGCTCGAAAATCTGCTCCGCTTCCGCTTTCCCATGCAGTTCATATTCTTTCTTGAACATCATCTTCAAGCGGCCTCTGATGTTTGGATTGTTCCACCAGCCATACACATTACAATCATATTCAAAAAGTTTTTTCCTGATGTCCGCCAAATCGTGCAGCAGCACGCTTTCCGGCCCGACAATACACTTCATGAAGCAAGCATCTACATAGTCTGTATCATCTACCCGACGGAAGAAGCCAGCATGATTCAAAGACGCCAGATATTCAGCGGCTTTCTTGACCATATCCACGGAAGCATTCGGATTCCCGATGATCGGCAGGAATCGCTGTGCTGCTTCTTGCTCCTCTTTCTTGAAAAGGCAAAGAATTGGCGTTTTATTCCGCGAAGACCAGTCTTTAGGGTTCTCCGTATCCGTTATACTGCGCCATTCTTCCTGCAGTTCCTTTTTCTCTCTATCCTGCTGATATCGGCCGACACGTTCCTGCACCAGATTGTAGTAGCGGGTCGAGTCCGCGCCAAGCTGTCCGGCAGGCAATTCCAGATACAGTTTCTTCTTGCTGTCTTCATCCATACCTTCCGTAAAGCTGGAGACAGCATCCATGAAATAGCGCTGCTGGAAATTGTAGAAATCGATAAATGCATTGCCATTCTGACAAAGCAGCTGATAGAATGCCGCTTTATCCTGAATGGTGCGTGTCTCAAGGAGCTGTTTCAGTGCTTTCAAGAAATCACCAAGCGATCCCACCATCGGCCGTACGATCTCATACGGCAGCTTGATCTGCTGGGCTTTGGTCACCCAGCCCGCCACAGCCTCACCATACGAGTGATACAACCCGATGCATCGGATGCTTTCTGCGACGATCTGGTATTCCAGGATCACATTCGAGATGACTTTATCTGCCGTCTCTTTCCGCCATACCCAGTTTGCTTCACCCGCATCGAATCCAGACTTGATACGCATGAGGTACTTGCCGCCATCTGCGATCTCCTGTGCCAATCTTGGCAGAAGTCCATCCTGATACGATGCCACGTAGGCGAACATCCCCTGCCGCGTCTTATCAGACTGGCAAAGAAGCTGCAAGTCATCCGCCACCGATGGGTGATCGAGAGCTGCCTTTCCGATGGCTTCCGCTGCTTTGCTGGCTTCTTCCTGCGAGCCATTGGCGATCGTGCTGTATCCATCCAGCAGATCTGAAAGTAGCTCTTTCCCCGAGAGAAGCGCTTCTTTGGAAAGGAGCGACTTCACAGTCCACAGCGGAAATTCGAACTGCTTCATCCTGATGCGGATGGACGTCGCTGCATCTTCTACACTATTGCATCTGTCTTCCGAGATATGGAAGGAAGCCGCCGTCACCTGGAGGAACTTTTTCACTTCCGGCGTCATTGTGACGATGTACTGTTCTTTCTTCTTGCGATCATTTCCTGCGGTCATTGCTTCGGCGATCATCGTCTTCATCGTATCCGGCGACATTGGTTTTGTCAGGGATCCATTGCTCCAGAAATATTCAATATTCGCGTATTCCTTCAGCACGAAGCCCATCACCAGCGCAGCCGCACTGCATGGCATGAAACCGAAAGGAGGCTGCTCCAATTCATTCCAGATATCCGAAACAGAGACGCGGCCTGCTTTGCTGGCAAACCCTTTCTCGATCAGATCCTCCACCTTTTTCTTGATCTGAACGATCGGAAGGCTGGTGAGCTCCGGTCTCTTCCAATAGTCCGGCACCTCCCATGCCCCTTTCAATGCCACCTCGAAGCTCTTTTTATTGCTACTCTTATAGGCCCCTGACAGCTTTTCATGGATCCCGCAAAGTGCACCTTGCGCCAGTGCATACTGGCTGTACATCGTATCCGTCAGATCATACTGCTCGACACCGTAGAAATACACTTCATGATCCAGCTCGGTGAGGAAATGCTGCAAGGCTTCCAGATTCGCCATGCGTTCACCATTCGGAGCAGCCTTCGTGTACACCATGAAAGCGCCCTGCATGATCTTATTGCTCCAATCGGACAAAACAGCCATCGCCTGTTTTTCATAGTGCTCCGCCTGCGCCTTATTTTTCTGTGCATTGTAGAAACTGAATGCCAAATTATCGATGTACTGCTTCTTGAGATCGGTTCCCATCGGCGTCAGTGCCTCGATGATCACCCAGCTGTCATCCATGATTTTTGTCCGTTCCCGGATCTTCTGCTCGATTTTGAGCATTTCAATGGAGTCCATCGCAAAGGTTGCCATGGTCTTGAAGCGATTGGACGCACGAAGATTCTGCAGACGCGTAGCGATACGGCCAAATGACTCATCGCCCGTTCCGTTGTCATTCAAAAGGAAACGTCCTCGAATCGCGACAGGGATCGCAATGGTTTCCAGCAATTTTCCATTGGTGATGAGGGCCGATGTCTTCGCCTCTTTTTCTGCTTTCTCACGATATTTCTCCATACTTGTACCGCTACCTGCATTGGCTACGCAGTATTCCAGCTTGCCGCTGCCAGTCGGTTTTTGGAAAATGAGTCCCTTCTCCACCAACCCCTTCGCGATATTCACAGCCTGCCCAGGAGCCCATTCCGTCCCTGAGAATGCCATATCCAGGTTTTCATCATTGGGCACCAGCAGAGGATTGTCCACGATGTGAAGAGAAATCGCCTGGAAGAGAAGAATGGTCTTCACGACCTTCTTTTCATTGTCTACCAGCTTATCCAGCTGCATCGTATTGTATGTATCGAGAATGCCTCGTACATCATCATTGAGCCCCGCCTTCTGCTGCCCACAGAAGAAATCCCACAGAAGATCGATGGTCAGAAGGTTCGGCTCCGTGGTGGAACCAAAGTTGTGAATAAACCATTTGAACCCCTTCGCATCCGTCATATCATTGCTGATGATGAAGTCAAACATACTGCGCTGGTTCGAATTGAAAAGCGTCGCGATATGTTTCAGTAAAAGAGCCGCATAGGGATGCATCGGCGTGATGGCCTGCAATTCTTCATCCGTCAGATTCATTTTTTGCCCGGCGCGATTGCTGCGCTGCGAGCTTTCGATGATATGATGCCGCACCGCGCCGAGTTCCAGATTCAGATCTGCTTTATCTGAAGCCCATTCCGCTTTCAGGGCAGAATCGGATGTCACACGCATGGCCTGCGCCATCAGCTTGAATGCCATGTTTTCCGGCAGTTCGATCTTCACAGGCGATTCGAAACGATCCAGAATCTTTTTCGCCACATTGGCATCGGCGAACAAGTTTCGGCTTTGATGCGCCACGACCATGAAATAGAACGGCTGCGACTCACTGATTTCCGCTAGCGTCTGGAAATCTGTCAAACCCACCGGGTGGCTAATAAAGTATTCTGAAAATTCATCCCAAATAAAGAGGATGGAAGACAAATGATTCGCAGCGATAATGTCTTTGATCCATGCAGACATCTGATTCGCATTCGTCAAAAGTCCCGCAAATCCACTGTCCTTCAGGACCTGCAGTACCTTCGCCATCAGGTCTTCCGTCTCTTCAGCATCTCCATTTTTCAGTTTTTCGATGACTTCATCCGCACTCATCTGGTTGAAATCGATGATGTACTTGATATCATGAATTTTCGCATCAAAGAATGCTTTATTGGCTGCATCTTCTGCCCATTTCAAAAAGGCATCTTTCATAGAGAGTGCGCCATGATTGGTAAGTCCTTTTTCCTTTAGCGCTGCCATGATGCTCTGCTGCACCGCCATGACGAGATCCATCTCCGTGTGAATGCTCGCTGAGCCGATGCGATGCACTGTCAAGATGGTCCCGCCGTTTTTGAGAGAAATAAACTTATCCCGGAGATCGGAAGACAGACCGAAATCATCGAAATAGTCTCTCACTTCCTGGTCAGAAGCTTCCAGAATGGACTTGACGGTGAGGGCGGCATGTGATTTCCCTGTACCATAGGCCCCTTCCACCCAGATCGAGCGATGCGCTCCGCCAGAAAGGACGCGGCGCGTGATCTCCAGCAGCTTCACAAAGGTCGCATGGGGATAGAATTTCTTCCAGCTGACTTTCCCTTCTTTGATCAGCTCTGCCGTGACAGCGGCATAGTATGTCGGATCGATATTGAAATATTTCTCATACGTGTCTGTCATGATGGATTCCCCTTAGAAAAGCTGTAATACGTCATCTGCTGTTTTCTCACTGCGAAGCGTGATGTTGTCAAGATCGAGCGTGAAGGAAGCGGAAATAAAGTCGGGATAATTGCTGGAGAGACCATTCAGAATACGCTTCATCTCATCCTCACCCAGCCCGAAGATACGCGTCGGAGAGACGCCGTCTCTCTCGATGGAGTCATCGAGGAGCGTAGAGAGAGAGAATTGGTAGTACCCGCCGCAGGCTTCTGCAAATTTGTAGAGAGAATAGAGGATAGTAAGGCTGTCTGGGTCAAGCCATGCATTTCTTGTGAGTGAGACGACCCTATTTTTTTCACGGGTTGCATGACCTAAGCCAATATCACCTAACGGCAATTCAGACATCCTTGTAAGTGAGGAGAAAATGTCATTAACCCAGTTTTCTTTTGCACCACTTTCTATCATCATTTGTCCAAGATAGGCTTTGCTGTATTCTTCATTGAAGCCAGTATGTGTGACATACCAATGAAGCTGCGGTGCATAGCAAAGGTTAATGTAAATAATGCCCCATGAAGCTTCCGAATCCAATCCCATCCGATCGATCAACTCAGCCGTTTTGGAGAATCCAGTTTCATCCAAAAGCGAAGCGTCACGCAGGAAACGTCTGAAAAAGCTGTACATTTGAGACCCCAGAGAATGATTCTCCGAAAAGGTATTTTTGTACTTGAAATACTGTTCCATCCAATCCATCTTCGGTGCATGATGAGAATAGCTGTTTAAGCTCATTGTTTTTCCGCCCATAACAATTCCTCCTTTGGGCTGTTCTAGCGACTTATAAATCAGGCAGCCCTTATCTACTTTATGGCACTGCGAGCAGTGTCTACAGTTCTCACTAACCTTTACTTGCCCATTCTCAAAACTCAAACAGCCATAAGGACAATCCGCTTGACACTCCTGACATCCCACGCAGCTGGCTGCTTTCCTGAATACATTCTTTAGGTATTTCACAAAGTTGCCGCCTTCTTTGGCAACGCTTTTCTGCACTTTAACCAGAATTCGCTGATCCGCTTCTTCCACCTCAAAAGTAAGCATTTTCCCATGATGCTGAATCACATAAGGTGAATGGTTGCTAGATAAAACGCCGATCGTATTGATCCATACTTTCCAATCCGTTCGTGGATGGTTTACTTCTATGAGAGTATCCCCCTCTTTTGTCACACTTTCCGAGTAGCCGACTTTGAGTGTCAAATCGCGCCCGTTTTTTCGCGCTTTCCAGCCGCCATTTCGTATAAACTCTTCCATGGCATCTTTACTCGTAAAAGCGTTCTTATATACCTCTCTTATGATATTCACAAATGGTTCAGCCTGCTCCGGGTAGCAATGGTGATTCATGAACTCGCTTCGTTCTGATGATCTAGGGCAAATCAAGCATCCTGCCCGTCGATTTCCCAATTTATACGCGGGATTCAGTACCAGATGTTCTTTCAATATATGTAAAAAAACTTCGGCAGAACTCCAGTGCAAAATCGTATTACAGCTATATTGCCCTTTATGTTTACCACCCAAAGTGATGTACTCATACTTGCTTCTTGCCAAGCTTTCATCCCCGCGAACACCGACAAATGCCATTCCCTTGAAATCCCGTTTCTTTAAGAGTTTTCTCAGCAGTATGATCTGAGGCGCTGTTTTGTGGACACTGCAACACCACCTAGTGACCGAGGCTGGCGGTCCAAACATACGCCATGAATCCAAAGGATTCAACCATGAACGAGCTTCTAAAAATTCGATGTGGCTATCCCTGCACCATGCTTTCACACGCGCCACAGTCTCATAAGTATCAGGAAACTCCATCCCTGTATCCCCAAACACCACCTTAAACGCCTCATGCGGAAGAGCACGCTGCACCATATCCAGTGCCACCACACTATCCTTGCCGCCACTGAAAGCCACATAAAAAACATCGATGCGGGACTTGTATGATTCATACGTCTGGTACACCTGCTGCACGGTCTCCTGCACCAGCGCTTCCATGATTGCCCTATTCTTCTCACACATATGCGGCACATCGACGAATTCAAGCGGCTTGCCGCCGGGTTCCGGATCTTTGTCCAGCACCACGAGACCGGGCGGCGTATAGAGCGCTCCGCCGGTCACCTTCGCGATCGTGCGGCCTTTGTATATATAGTTGTTCGCTTCCGCCCAAAGGAGCGGCGCATGGTCATCTTTCGGGTAATTCCAGTACTTGTCAAAGCCCAGAATATCCAGCTCTTTATAGTAAACAGGACGAGGCTCTTTGCTGAATTTCGACAGCTCCGGAAGGAGCAATAGGCCTCCAGTCTCTTCATCCCATGTGTATTTGTACATATTGTTTCCTCTAAGAAGTATGAATTATAGTCGGCTATTCGCCGTGACCAGCTGTGCCCGTTTGCGCTTCGCCTGCTTTACGATGGTTCCGATCTGCTTCAGCTTTCGCAGTACCTGCAGTTTATGTGCTACGATAAAGTCCAAAGCCTCCTCATCTGTCTGCCAGTCAGGCGAGCGGGAAAGCAGCTCGATCAGTACATCATCGTAGGAATCGATGGCATAGCCTTTCTTGATCACAGCACCGTATACGCCACTGTCACTGACACCGCCATTGGCCTGTACCAGTGAGAACGGACAAAGTATCGCGTCATTCTTGTACAGAAAGCTTTCCAGCACGTAGGAATTCCACGGAATACCAATATCCGGGAATGACAGGAAAAGGGTAAATTCTTCCAAAGGCATGCAGGTTTTTCCCCCCATTTGCTGACCGATCTTTTGGATGATATGTGCCTCTTTCCCTTGGAAATGGACATGGTCTCTTCGGATCCATTCCTCTGGCGATACACGTACCATTTCATCCATCACGTAGTTGCAGATATTTCCGAGGATCCCGCGCTGTTTGGCGAACCATTTGATATCCGACGTTGAAAGTTTGGTATGGGCGTGGCAGTATTCCTGGATCTGCTCTCTTCCGCTTTTCATATGTCCCGCGGGAAAAAGCCCCTTTGCCCTTTCGATGAAATCTGCGGGATACAGCATGGCTAGTACTTTCCGAAGCAATGCGTCATCCAGACTGCTCATATCCATCGCAACGCCCGGGCAACTTTCTTCCAGGATTTCACGCAGCCGAACATTTGTGATAAATTGTTTCTGCGTCATATCCTCCAGAAGAGCATCGCGGAGCCGTTGCTTTTCTGTATCACTCAAAGTAACATTGGGCCCATAGAAATACAGGTCTTTGGCCTTGATGATACCCGGAACTCCATCCAGAAATTTCTTGACCATATTCTGAGGCCAGTACCAGATCTTTTCTTGTATGCTTGTCAGGGAAATCGCCACGGGGGACCCTGTCACCAGCTGCCGGATCTCCTCGCCGCGACTCTGTGTCTCCGAGCGCTTGGAAATGACTTCGCCGCATACATAGTCGGAAGAAAACAAGGGGATAAGCTCCGAGCGCATGACATCCTCGGTAAAGATACTGAGCCCTGAAAATTCGTTTCTATAATGCTCGTAAATGCAAGGCCAGTATAGGCTCGAGGCACTCTCATCCAAAAGCCTCATCAAGTCTTTGGCGATGCCTTCCAAGATCCCCTGCTCTGCGCCACTCGCCTTCGCATAGATGCGGCCATCCACTCTCACCTCTCCGATAGCTCGCAGCTTCTCCATCAACATGTCATTCTGCACCAAGAGTGCTTCGCCAAACATCTCCTCGTAGCGTGCCTTATATTGCTTCATGGCAAGATTTTGCTGACGGAGACCATCAGGGAATTTTTCTCGAAGCACTTGAGCAAGCTTGTCTTCTTCGCTGGCCGCTGGCTCTTCCACGTTTATGTCTGGCGTATCTTTTGGCGTCTCTGCCGTCCGTGCATCAGCAGGCTCACGCATGGCGGGAGCTGTAGGTGCTGCCTTTCCCGGCTCTATCGCATCTTTTGGGACAAGGAAAGTAAAGGTGAGGTTTTCATAGTCCACATCGCTATTCTTTACGATGGCGCGGAGAATCCCCATCATCTGCTTCGGCTTGATTTTCGTTTCTACATGCCATGTATCGCCTATCGACACTCCGTCATGCATATAGTTGGCTTCGAATGAATTTCCTACATAACTAGGACCAGGCTGTTTGCGAGATGCCGACGCCAGCCTTTTGAATATTTTCGGATAATCCTCATACAGCGTTTTACAACATTTTACGTACATATCACGCCAGCCACTCACTTGGGTCTCATCCCCAAAATAACAGAATGCCAGCGGCTGATATCCCTTGTAGTCTCTTTTTTCCGCCAAATCACAAGTCAGCTGAGTGGGTTTATCCTCTTCAGCATTTCTCCCATAGGCTTGCGATGGCTCGGCAGTGACCAAAGGCTCCACTTTCTTCTCTTCTGTTTTCGGCTGTGCTTTTACTACGGGACTCTGCTCCTTCACAAATCGTTTCCGGTACGCAAGCAATTTCAGATGAAGCAGTGCCCAGTCATCTTGAGAAAAAACATCATTGATCGTATGAACCGCAAAATAGTCGTATAACTCTTTGACTGTATGAACATTCACCGTGTATAATCTGCCATTCAATTCAAACGGCAAATCCAGACAATATATATTCCATTTCTGCGCATAGGGAGGGATTCGGCTAAAGTCTTCTTCAGAGAGCAGGCGCATAGACCTGGTCGTGCTTTCATCTGGCTCAGCTTTTTTCTGCTCAAAAGGAGATTTTTCTATTAGCGCAGAAGCAGAAGAGCACGATGAAGCCTCTTTCAGATACGCATGCAGCTTATCATTCGCATCCTGCCAGTCTTTGAAATCAATCATATAGTTTTCTTTATAGTCTGCCAGGAAGTGCTGGAGTGCTTTGATGGTATGTATCCCCTCTTTCTCCAGTTTTCGCTGGAGTGCAGGAGCAAGATGAAGCCGATCTACGATAGAGATCTCCGAAGAGTTTGTGCTGGTAGGCACCTCACGAATGACTAGCTCATGCTTTATGACAGAGACAGGCGGTGGCTTCTTGGCTGGTTCACTATTCTTTTCAGGCGCTCCTGCATCCACACGGACGCCATCCACCACAATGATCGGCGCTTTTTTCTTCTTCTCCTCGACTTCAAGTCCCGCATCTTTCCTCGCTTTATTCAGGATCATCTGATACCAGTTCCGGTCTTTTTTATAGATATCCACGACTTCGTTGAAACACCGGGGGATCGGTCCTTCAAAGCCATACGCACTGTTTGTCATTAGAAACTTCATCCTCTGGTATTGGATGCTCATGCCATTCTCATTTCGGAAGGTCGCATCGATCGTATATCCCAGATGCAGGGCTCTTTCCCGTAGATTTTTTGAAAGATCGGCAAGAATCTCTTTTTCCTTCTGTGGTTCCTCCTGTATCTGTAAATACGCATCCAAAAGCAGTGCCACTTCATACCGGTTCCAAGGAAGTTGGCGGGCCATAGCGCTCTCCTCCTCATGTTCTTCTTTGCACGTCAAAAGCCCATTTCCCGACTCTTTCGCATCAGAAAATGGGCTCTCCAAAGCAGAGGAGGTTACTTTGTTACCCCCCTACCTTCGTAGGTTGTTAATTCAGTTTTAGGACGCATGCCAAAGAAACGAGAACTCCGCCGTTTCCACTGCGTGAATTTTTTCATTTCTTTCGCCTCCCATAGAGATGAATAGCTATAATTAGTTTTATTATAACACAGAGAGACGTCAAAAACATTCATCGTGTCAGACTTTTATGCATGAAATCATTATTTTTTCAGTCATACATTTCTAAAGCAAGTGTTAGGGCAGAGAAAAAACACCGTATCCGCTTTTTATCACAGTACGCCGCTGCTATCAGTCTTTGTGATATACTTCGCGGGAATGGGATGATCGAGGCGATAGATGATGCTGATGGGCTGGGAGCCTTCGTGGGAGACGATCTTTGCGGTGCCGAGGAAGGTATAGGCCATGGCATTGCGGCAGGCGTCCTGTTTGGCGCTTCGGACGAAGAGGAGGACGATGCCGCCGGTTTCTCTTTGGGAAAGATAGCGCTGTCCTGTCTTGGACTCGGGCGTGGTGGTAGACTGGCTCTGCCAGTGGAAGAGGTGGCGGTCGATGGAGTAGTCTTCGTAGAGAGTGGTATCGGAGAATTCTTTCTGCGATTTATTGAGTGTCACGAGGAAGACGTCTGTCGGGCGCGTGACGGTGTCACTGTTCGTATGGTCGAGGTATTTCACGCCTTCGCGAATGCTGGCGGGCTTGGCGAAGCCGAGAGCTGCGAAGAGCTGGTCGCGCGTGTAGCTATCGTAGACTTCGAGGGCGCAGGGATAGGGAAGCTCTGCCTTTTGGGGAATGATATCGATGTGGTCATAGAGGAAGTCGAGCAGTTCGCTGATCTCTTCCTTGAGGGCTGTTTCTTTCGCAAAACGGGTGATGGCAAGGGCGGGGTCTTTCGGGCTGTCCTTCTGCCCATCAGGAAAGAGGGTGATCGCCCACATGCGCAGGTATTTCTCTTCCACGGGAGTGGGGTTTATCGGTAGGTTTTCATAGGCACGCCGCAGGAAGGAGATCCATCGCGGCGAATCTATGGTGAGGGTGCGGCTCATGGATCTGCGGAGGGCTTCTTCGAGGTCGGTCACAGGGAGCGCGGGAAGGATCTCGGCATCCATAAGGAGTCGTGTATAGGTGCGCGTACCATTGTAGAAGACGGCGGGCTCTACCTGGGTCGCGCGGAAGAAATCGGAAAGGGTCGGCCGGCTGCCGGTGGCAGCATAGAGTTCTTTCACCATCTCGATGTAGTATTCATTTTTCCGAAGGCGGCTGGCGATGTTTTCGAGTACCCATTTCTGTGCCTGCTCTTCGAGCTGAATGGCGCAGCCTTTCGGTACGTGAGGAAATCCTTCTTGGATCTCTTTCTTGATGATGACGTGATGTTTGCCGAGGAGCGATGCGAAGCGGCGGGAAAAGTCGTACTTGCGGCTTGCCTGTGCGACGAAGTCGAGGACGGTGAGGCAGTCTTTCCCTTTCGAAAGGCGCAGGCCGCGCCCGAGCTGCTGGAGGAAGACGGTCATGCTGTTCGTCGGTCTTAGGAAGAGTACGGTATTCACGGACGGGATGTCGACGCCTTCATTAAAGAGGTCTACGACGAAGAGGATGCGAAGCTCCCCTTCTGCGAGGCGTTCCCGCGCTGCATTTCTTTCTGCTGCCGGTGTATCTGCATCGAGTGCGAGGGCAGGTATGCCGTGCTGATTGAAGTAGTCTGCCATGAAATGCGCGTGCTTCTTCGAGACGCAGAAGCCGAGTGCTTTCACGTCGCGAATGTCTGCGGTGTAGCGAAGGAGGGCGTCTCCGATGGCGCGGGCGCGCTGGCTGGCCAGTGCGCCTTCTGCGGTGTAGAGACGTTCGAGCTCGCTCGCGTCGTACTCTCCGCCTGTCCACTTGATTTCCGCAAGGCTCACCGGATCTGTGACGCCGAAGTAGTGAAAAGGGCAGAGAAGTCGCCGCTCGATGGCATCGGGCAGGCGTATTTCTGCGGCGATGTGTCCGCCGAAATAGGAGAGGATGTCTCCCCCATCCATACGCTCTGGCGTAGCTGTGAGGCCGAGGAGGATCTTCGGATGAAAGTGTGTGAGAAGGTGCTGATAGGATCTTGCCGCTGCATGATGAAATTCATCGACGATGATCATGTCATAGTAGTAGGGATCCATTTTTTCAAAGAAACGCTGGCTGTTCAGTGTCTGAATGGACATGAAGAGGTGTTCCACGTGACTTGCCCGATGTCCTCCGACTGCGAGCGCACCAAAATCGGGATCTTTCATGACCTGACGGAAGCAGGAGAGGCTTTGTTTCAGGATCTCTTCCCTATGAGCGATGAAGAGGAGGCGCGTCCCTTTTTTTCTCGAGGCGGCAAATCGGCGATAGTCGAAGGCGGAGATCGCTGTCTTTCCCGTGCCGGTAGCGGCGACGACAAGATTGTACCAGCGATCTTTGCCGTGCCGCTCTGTATCAAGTGCATCCAGTATCGCCTGCTGGTAGGGGTACGGCTGGATATCAAAAGCATAGGAGGAGGCATCTGTCCCGCTGCTCCGCCCGCGTTCCCTATCGATAGCGCGACGGAGTTTTTCCTCATCTTTTTGGGGCTCGTAGGAGGTGAAATCCTCGGAGTGCCAATAGGTCTCGAAGGTCGCGCTCATTTTATCGATGATGTGCGGCTGGTCCTGTGCCGTCACTTTCATATTCCACTCCATCCCTTCTGCGATGGCAGCGTGGGAAAGATTCGATGAACCGATGTAGGCCGTCGAGTAGCCGCTTTCCCGATAGAACATGTATGATTTGGCGTGCAGTCTGGTTTCTTTCACATCATAAGAAATGCGTACTTCTGTATGGGGCAGAGACGCAAGTACCTCGATCGCCTTCGGATCCGTCGCTCCCATGTATGTCGTCGTCACGATGCGCAGGTGTCCGCCGCGGGCTGTGAAAAGGCGCAGTGCGGGGAGAAGCAGCTGAAGGCCGGAGAAACGGATGAAGGAGATCAGAAAATCAATGCGGTCAGAGGATGCGATCTCCTTTGTGAGCTCGTGTACCATCGAGACATCCTTCTTAGAATTGGTGAAAAGGAATGATCTCGTGAGTGATGTCGCCGGCCGCTCCCACCGGCGAGGCAGGAGTGTATTTTTCTTATGCTCTAAGGATCTCAGCAGAAATGGTGCATTCACCACCTCCTGACCGCCTCCAAGCTCTTCTGTCTTCTTCGCAAGGGAGGCAATGAGTTCATTCGTGAGTGCCAGCTGGTGGTCGACGCTGTTCTCCTCATCCCTATCCGCGATGTCCTTCAGGCAGAGTCGTATCACCTGCTGCAAATACGAAGAGAGATAGCCCACGGCTTCCTCAGCATCCACATCTTCCTCTTCTGCACGCACCTGATCCTCGGCCAGTGCCTCTTTCAGCACTTCAGCAAAGCGCCGCGACATGACTTTCTCGTACACGCCATCTTTTAATTTTTCAATTTCAGTCATAGGGGTCATTGCCTTTTCCTTTCTGAGAAGCCAATAGATATGTAAGAGCTTTTTTATATAGTATCATAAAAATCTATCGCCGTAGATGAAAAACAGATCATCCGATCTCGCTCACCCGCCGGGCAGTATACATCATCTGAATCTCTGTATTTACTGCGAAAATGGTATCTTCTCTATTCATATGATCCATGAAATAAACTATATATAGCGTTATCCGTCTTTTCCCTCTTGCATTTTTCTTTAGAACGTAGTACCATATAGTCATGAAGCATGGACATATTTGAACATGTTCCCCGGACGGACGGTTTCTCCGATTTCCAGAATTCTCTAAGCGCTACGAGATCACAGGGAGGGCCGCACCGGAAGGGGCAGATCTGCCATATGCACCGTGCGTCATCGGATGGGTCAGCGGAAGCGTACAGCCTGCTGCCGATGCCCATTTTAGGCTGACAAGCAAGAAAAAATGAATATCCGGAAGCATGGCTTTTCCACTTCCCTGTCCTCTGCGAGGCCGGGTTCCGACGATAGCACAGGCCCTCCCGCACTTCGGTGCTCATGGACGACCGTCACCGATTCCGAGCTCCGCCTGCATCGGGCATAGGTGGGAAGCCTTTTCCGGATGTTTTTTTATGTCTTTGTAAGAAAAATCCCCATGGGCTATGGCATGACACATGCCGCAGCTCATGGGGATTTTTCTATTGATTTTTTGCTCTCACTCATTCGTGGCTTCTTCTCAGACAGAGTATCCTGCTTCTCGTGCGATTTCTTTCACATACGGGATCGAACTTTCTGTCGCAGCAGCAATGTTGTCGATCGGCATGTTCAGTTTGAGCAGATTCATGATCACTGTTCTACCTTTTTTCTCCATGCCTTTCTCCATACCGATTTCGATCCCTTCCTGCATGCCTTCGGTTTTATATTTTTGGAGTTCCATCAAAAGTGTCATATATTCTCGCCTCATTTCTTTATGTTCTTTAATCCGGATCACTTCTTCGTTGATTTCTTTCGTCAATGCACCCTCTGCTGCTTTCCCGTCCACATAGCGCAGGAAGGCTGCTATATCCGGGTCAAGGGTATCACTTTCGCCTTTCGCGTTCAGGAAGATCTTTGTCGAAAGATCCCCCAGCTCCAGACCTTCCTTTTCGATGCAGCGATGGCGGAAGGTATACATGGGGAGATTTTCGCCGAAGGGGTCGAAGGTACAGATGAAGATGATGAAGGACTCTTTCAGCTCTGTATAGTACTGCCCTTTTTTCAGCTCGTCCATATCGATCATGCCTTGATAGTAGCGGGTCCGCTTGGGGAGTTCCCCTTCGCTGCCATTCGTACATTGCATCTCGATGTCATAGACATGGCCGTTTTCATCGTGCACATAGACGTCCAGACGGATACTTTTGCTGTCGTAGCGGTTGTCTATGGATTTTTCGCCTTCTGGAAATGTGATCTTTTCGATCCGGATGCCCAAAATCTTCTCGATCAGGTATTTGCAGATCCGCTGGTTCTGCATGACTTTCTGGAAAAGAAAATTATCCTGGATGGTCAGCTCTTCCCATTGTTTGAATCGTCCCATGGCATCACCGCCTTTCTACCTGTATTGTAACAAAAAATAGAGAAAAAGCGAAGAGAAATTCCGCAATATACAAGCAGAAAAGAAGCATTCTCTCATCATATTTTGTGTCTGTATGAGGAAAACAGGCAATAGAAAAGCAGTCTGCCGATGAAAACCGACAGGCTGCTTTTCTATGATTTTTATTTTTCCAGCTTTTTGAACAGGCTCGCCATTTCGAGTGCATCCATCGCACATTCGAAGCCTTTGTTGCCGGACTTGAGGCCGGCGCGGTTGATGGCCTGCTCGATGGTGTCGGTGGTGAGGACACCGTAGAGGACGGGGATACCGCTGGAGAGGGAAGCCATAGCGACGCCCTTCGTGACTTCGGTCGCTACGTGCTCGTAGTGATCAGTCTCGCCGCGGATGACAGCGCCAAGGCAGATGACGGCATCATATTTGCCGCTTTCTGCCATTTTCTTCGCTGCGAGCGGGATCTCGAAGGCGCCCGGCACCCAGGCGAGATCGACTTTGTCCATATCGACACCGTGACGGGCAAGACCATCGGCTGCGCCGTCGATGAGTTTGGAAACGATGACTTCATTGAAGCGGGAAGCGATAATGCCGACGCGGATGTCGCTTTCATTGAAAAGTCCGGAAATGATATTCATGAGGAAGTCTCCTTTGGTTAATATGTAACATATTTTGTAAATGGTAACATCAAGGGTGCAAAGGGCAACGGTTCAATGGGGACAGCGGGTTCTGGTGGCTGCTCCTGAACCCGTCAACCTGAACCCCGAACCCATTTATACCTTCGGTTCTATGATGTCCTGATCAAGCTTCAGCATGTGGCCCATTTTTTCCTGCTTAGTCTTGAGGTAGAATTCGTCTTCTCTGGTGGGTGCGATCTCGATGGGGACGCGCTCGGTGATGGTGATGCCGTACTCGCTGACGTCGTCGATCTTCTGCGGGTTGTTTGTCAGGAGGCGGATGTGGACCGCACCTAGATTTCTAAGGATCTGCGCACCGGTCATGTACTCGCGAAGGTCGGCAGCGAAGCCGAGCTTGAGATTCGCTTCGACCGTGTCATAGCCTTCGTCCTGCAGGGCATAGGCGCGGATCTTATTGATGAGGCCGATGCCGCGGCCTTCCTGACGCAGGTAGACGAGGACACCGCGGCCTTCCTTGGCGATCTGACGCATGGCTGCGGAGAGCTGCTGTCCGCAGTCGCAGCGCAGGGATCCGAAGCAGTCGCCGGTGAGGCATTCGGAGTGGATGCGGCAGAGGACGGGAGATCCGTCATCGACCTTGCCCATGGTGAGGGCGACGTGGTGCTCGCCATTCATGCGGTTCACGAAGCCGTAGATCTCAAAGTCGCCGTACTTGGTCGGAAGTTTGGCGGCGGTGATGCGCTCGACGAAGATCTCATGCTTTTTCCTGTATTCGATGAGTTCCTGAATGTTGCCGATCTTGAGGCCCTTTTCCTTCGCAAGGCGGAAGAGGTCTTCGCGGCGGGCCATGGTGCCGTCTTCATTCATGATCTCGCAGCACAGGCCGGCGGGCTTGAGCCCGGCAAGTCGGGCAAGGTCGACGGTCGCTTCGGTATGGCCCTGCCGTTCGAGGACGCCCCAGCGGCGAGCCTTCAGCGGGAAAAGATGCCCCGGGCGGCGGAAGTCTTCCGGCTTCGCGCCGTCTTTGATGGCTTCCAAGGCTGTCATGGAGCGGGCGGCGGCAGAGACGCCGGTGCCGGAGTCTTTGTAGTCGATGGACTCGAGGAAGGCGGTCTGGTGATTGTCCGTATTGTGACGGATCATCGGTCCGAGGTACAGGGATTCTGCGATCTCCTCGGACATCGGCATGCAGATGACGCCCTTCGCTTCGGACGCCATGCGGTTCACATTCTCAGGCGTGGCGAATTCTGCGGCGCAGATGTAGTCGCCTTCGTTTTCGCGGGACTCGGCGTCCTGCATGATGACGATGTGTCCCTGCCTGATCTCTTCTAAAATATCTTCAATCGGGTCAAATTTAAATTCCATAGTTTCCTCCAGAAAGTGTCTCAAGCATACCCATGGTGAGACCTTCTTCCGTGTCCTTTTTCATGAGCTGCTCCACATATTTTCCCAAGTAGTCGCACTCGACATTCACCGGGTCTCCCGGGTGCTTCCCGAGAAGGATGGTCTTCTCCCCCGTATGTGGGATGAGGGAGATCGTGAAGCGGTCTTTCCCCCGCTTCGCGACAGTGAGGCTCACACCGTCGATAGCGACGGAGCCTTTTTCTACGATGTATTTCATCCATTTCTGCTCGACGGAAATGGTGATATTGACCGCGTTTCCTTCTTTGATGAAGGAAATCAGGCGTCCCGTGGTATCGACATGGCCGAGCACGATGTGACCGCCCAAGCGATCCGAAAGACGGAGCGCACGCTCGAGATTCAGGGGCGAGCCGACGCGCACCATGGAAAACGACGTGCGGGAAAGCGTCTCCGGCGTGACGTCGCAGTCGAAAGAGTGCGTATCCATCCGCGTCACGGTCAGGCAGGTACCGTTCACCGCGATGCTGTCGCCGAGCTTCGTCCCCTCGAGGACTTTTTCACAAGAAATGGTGAGCGTGCAGGAAGATGCTGTGGGTTTCATCCTGCGAAGCGTCCCGATTTCCTCTACGATCCCTGTGAACATGGCTCTTCCTCTCTCTTCAGCAGGTCGACGTCCGTCGGGCGCGTGGACTCTGCCTTTTCTTCTTTGGCTTCTTTTTCTACATACGCTTCGATGACGAGATCCTTCCCCGTCATCTGCGTCTGGATGTCACGGAGACGGATGGCCTTCGGGATGGTCGGTGCACCCTCGCCGCCGATGAGCCCGGGCGCAGAGACGCCGCCAATGATCATCGGCGCGGTATAGATGCGTACCTTGTCGACGATACCAGCGTCAAAGGCAGACGCGGCGAGCGTCGCGCCGCCCTCTAAGAGGATGCTGTCGATGCCTTTCAGGGCGAGCCCCGTCATGGCGGCCTCGAGATCGACACTGCCGTTCTCTTCGCCGTCCGTCATAATGATATCGACGCCCATATCCGAGAGCGCTTTGCGCTTTCCCTCATCCGAGGCCGTCGTGGTGAGGATGATATTCTCCCCCTCTTCCTGAAATACCTTCGCTTTGAGCGGCACGGAGAGCTTTCCGTCTACGATGATGCGGACGGGATCGATCATCCCCTCTGTGCGGGCAGTGAGCTGCGGATTGTCCGCAATGATCGTTCCCGCGCCGACCATGATGCCCTTGTAGCAGCCGCGCAGGACATGCACTTCTTCCCGCGAGTCTTCACAGGAAATCCACTGGGAGTCCCCCGTGTGGCAAGCCGTCTTGCCGTCCAGAGACATCGCAGCCTTGTAGAGGACGAAGGGCTTGTGCTGCGTGATGTATTTCAGGAAAACTTCATTCAGCTTCTTCGCTTCCTCTTCCATGATACCGACCGTCACGAAAATCCCCGCTTCTTTCAGCTTGCGGATCCCCTTGCCGGCGACGAGAGGATTCGGATCCTCCATCGCGACGACCACGCGGTCGACGCCTTTTTCCACCACGAGGTCAGCGCACGGCGGCGTCTTCCCATAGTGCGAACAGGGCTCGAGCGTCACATAGAGCGTCGCCCCCTTCGAATCCTCTGTCGCGTGAGCGAAGCAGTTCACTTCCGCATGCGGCCCGCCATATACTTCATGCCAGCCCTCGCCGATGATGCGGCCATCTTTCACAAGCACCGCCCCGACCATCGGATTCGGACGGGTATGTCCCATGCCGCGCACCGCTAGCTCCAGCGCACGGCTCATGAATTTTCTGTCTTCATCGATACGCAAAAAATCCACCTTCCTTTCCTTCAGGGAGGTGGACAGCCAAAAAGTCTACCACTCTTCTTTCATCCGGACTCTAACCGTCGGCTCTGGGTTCTCACCAGATCTACTGCAGGACATCTGCAGCTCGTGGGCTCAGAAGATCTTTACCACCGGTGGGGAATTCCGCCCCGCCCTGAAGAGATATATTTCTACGTTTCTATTATAACAGATGACGCAAGAGGGATGCGTGGCCAGCGGCTGGTGACTAGTGGCTAGGGACTAGGGATGAGAAAGGAGAATACCGCTTTCCCCATATCGTCATTTCGAGCGAAAGCGAGAAATCTTTTCCGTTCGCGGTCAAGCCAAGGATGCGAGAACAACGGATAACGGGAAACGCCATGCTCCATATGAACTGGACACTACGGTGTTTCATGCAGACAGATTCTCACAGGACAAAAGAAACCCGTAGCCGAAAAAGATCCCTCGGCTCCGCTCGGGATGACGATACGGAAAAACGGACTCTCTCACATTCCCTCTCATACCGCTGCGGAGCCAACCTCCGCCCCTTCGGGGCACCTCCTTCCAAGGGAAGGAGGTAGAATACACACTATCCCCCGAACCATAGCCTTCCCCGCATGGGGAAGATGGCGAGCGTAGCGAGCCGGATAGGGTTCTAGGGAAACGCGAGAGAATGACCTAATCCCTAGTTACGAATCCCCCAACCTCCCTTGCGTAAAACCCGCGTACCATATATACTAGAAAAGATAATTCTATTTTTTATTAAGGAGATGGATGTTTTGAATTTTGTTGACGCCGTAGTGGCCTTTCTGAACATTGGCATTTTCAGTACGCTGATCTGCCGCTTTACCGGAGCGAATATGGCAATGCTCGTTTTCTGTGCGCTGCTCTACATGGGAAGTGAACCGATGGAAACGGTAGGCATCATGCTGACGTACCTGGTCTTTATGCGCCTCACCATTTACACCCAGAAGCGCAAGCTGAATTTCAAGAAGCTGCAGGTCTTCAAAGGGATGCGAGTCTTTGTCCCCGTCCTGCTGATCGTGATCTCTCTCTTCCTGTATCCATTCGCAGCGCTTGCGATCTTCCTCCTGCTCTTCATGGTGGAGATCCTCGCGCAGATCAAGGAGGAAATCCCGGAGGACAGACAGCTCTCGAAGGGAGAACTCACCAAGTACATCGTGATCGGTTCCCTCCTGACCACCGTCTCTATGATTGCTGTGAAATTCATCCCCGCTTCGTGGTACTATGCACTGGGCGGCGCTGTCGGCCTTTTCCTCTGCGGCTTCGTATGGTGGCTGGGACAGGACCGCGACAGACTTTCCGGCATCTGGGATACAGTCATCCTCCTCTCCTTCATCCCGCTCGGCCTCTTCGGCTTCGATATGGCGGACTGGATGGATGATATGCGCCGCAGCGTGAACCCGACTCGCATCGCATACAATCTGCCTTTCATTTTCCTGCCGGTCTTCTATGTCGGCTTCCTGATGGCAAATATCCTCTTCGGTGTCTTCTCCCTCTCCGGCATGTGCATCACCTTCTTCGGCGCACTCGGCCTGCGTCTCTTCGGCTACTATGAAATGTCCGGCAAGGGCAAGGCAAGCCTCATCGCGATCGGCTTCACCGTCCTCGGCCTCTTCCTTCTCTTCCTCACCGCGCCGGAGCCTGTCGGTGTATCCAAGTATGTGGATGCTTTCCTGCCGACCAATTACTATGGCTTCAAGGGCATCCTGAATATGTTCTGAGGCTGGTAGTTGATGAGTAGCTAGTAGCTAGTAGCTAGGGATTAGGAAGTTTGCCTCACATTTCCCGCTACTCCGCTATACCCGATCCCAAAAGAAAACCGTCATGATCAGAAATGGTCATGACGGTTTTTGTTTGCCCAAAACAGATCGTGAAAAATATAACACGTAAAAAGCGAGGCCCGATGGACCTCGCTTTCGTGTCGATTTCATAAACCGATAGTATGGAGAAATGGTAAGGGGGAAAATTCCTAATTCCTAATCCCTAGCAACTAGTCACTAGCCACTAAACAGCTACTCCCTCGCCTTCGGCTGACGATACGTGAAGACACGCTTGGGCTGATCGCTTTCTACCTTATGATCGAGGAGATTCACATCGAGGATCGGGCAGACACCACAGCCATTGCAGGCCTGGTGGCGGCAGTCATGGGTGAGGATCCCCTTCTCGGCCATGCGCCATTCTTTCAGGAGGTAATCCTTCGTAACACCGCTGTCGATATGATCCCATGGTTCACATTCGTAGAAATCACGGATGCGCGCTGCGTACTCGTCGGGATCGATACCACATTCCCGGAAGCTGTCCATCCAGACGTCGAAGTGGAAAAATTCCGTCCAGCTGTCATAGGTGCAGCCTTTTTTCCATGCGGTGTAGATGGCAGAAGAGAGCTTGCGGTCGCCGCGAGCGAGGACGGCTTCGATATAGCCGGTCTTCGCATCATGATAGGCGTACTTGATATGGCGGTTTGTGAAAAGGCTCTTCAGATACTGCTGTTTGCGCTCGATCTCCTCTACACTGCACTGCGGCATCCACTGGAACGGGGTGAAAGGCTTCGGGACGAAGCTCGAGACGCTGACGGTGATGCGCAGGTCATAGCGCCCCTTGATCTCATGATAGAGCTCGTGGATGCGGTTCGCCAGATCGGCGATGCCCTTCAGATCTTCATCGGTTTCGGTCGGAAGGCCCATCATAAAGTAGAGCTTCACCTTTTTCCAGCCATTTTTGAAGGCATTCGCACAGGCACCCATGATGTCTTCTTCCGTGACGCCCTTATTGATGACATCGCGCATACGCTGCGTACCGGCTTCCGGTGCCAGCGTGAGACCGCTCTTTCTGACCTGCTGGATCTTTTTCGCAATGTCGATGGAGAAGCTGTCGACACGCAGCGACGGGAGGCTGACGCTCACGCGCTTGTCTTTGAAATTTTCCAGGAGGTGATCGACGAGCTCGGGCAAGCAGGAGTAGTCTGCCGAAGAGAGGGACATGAGGGAAATCTCATTATAGCCCGTATTCTTGATGAGGGTATCTGCGATCTCCTGCAGTCTCTCTTCGCTCTTCTCGCGCACAGGGCGGTAGATCATCCCCGCCTGGCAGAAGCGGCATCCGCGGCTGCAGCCGCGGAACATTTCCAAGACGGCACGATCATGCACGATCTCGATATGCGGGAGGATCGGCTTGTCATCGATGTGGACATGGTCGACATCACGGATGACACGCTTCTTCACAGGGAACTGGGCCGCTTCGTCGATGGGACGGATGCTGCGGAAGACGCCATTCTCATAGTAAGAGACCTCATAGAGGGACGGCGCATAGCAGCCATCGATCTGAGCGAGACGGCGGATCGCCTCTTTGCGGCCGCCGGGCTTCCCTTCCGCTTTCCATGCTTTCACGATATCCACCATCTCTCCGATGGCTTCTTCGGATTCTCCGATGAAGAAGACATCGAAGAAATCAGCGACCGGCTCTGCATTGTACACACAGGGGCCGCCGGCGACGACGAGAGGATCCTCGTCTGTGCGATCCTTCGCCCAGACAGGAATGCCTGCCATGTCGATCATGTTCAGGATATTCGTGTAGCACATTTCATACGGCATGGTGAAGCCAAGTACATCGAAGTCCTTGACCGGGCATTTGTTTTCAAGAGAAAAGAGAGGGATGTGCTTCTCTCTCATCATCGCTTCCATGTCCACCCATGGCGCATATACACGCTCTGCCAGCGCATCCTCTCTGGCATTCAGGACACTGTAGATGATCTTGAGTCCCAGATGGCTCATGGCGACTTCGTAGACATCAGGGAATGCCAGCGCCACTTTCACCGGGATCTCATCGTGGTTTTTCACCACACTGTTCCACTCTCCGCCAATATAGCGGGCAGGCTTTTGGATATGCATCAGCCATACGGGATCGATAGTTACACGGTTCATTTGATACTCCTAAAATAAATGGGGTTACAGGTTTGTGGTTGTATTGGTTCAATGGGTTTAAGGTTCAGGGTTCAGGGTTCAGGGTTGTGGTGCGGCACATAAAAACATAGAAGCGCCGCTGAGTATACTTAGCCTTCCCCTCTAGGGGAAGATGCCCCAAAGGGGCGGATAGGGTAACTGTGGTATGAAAGAGCAATGATCGGATGTCTAATAGTTCCTAGTCTCTTAGTTCCCAGTCAATCAAACATCAATTTCTTTCTTCTTAAATAGATATTCATCAAAAGCCCGACGCAGAGAAGATTCATGAGGAGAGCCGAGCCGCCGTAGCTCATGAAAGGCAGCGGGATGCCGGTGACAGGCATAATACCGAGGGTCATGCCGACATTGATGAAGATCTGGAAGAGCCACATGGAAAAGATTCCACAGGCGAGCAGGCTGCCGAAGGCATCCCCCGAAGAGCGGGAAATCATGAGTGTCCTGTATAAAAGAACGAAGAATAAAAAGAGAACGAAAATGGCTCCGACGAAGCCCAGCTCTTCCCCAATGACGGAGAAGATGAAGTCAGTATGATTTTCTGGGAGGAAATTCAGCTGGCTCTGCGTGCCTTCGAAAAGACCCTGCCCGATGAAACCGCCGCTGCCGATGGAAATCTTCGACTGGATGACATGGTAACCGGAGCCATACGGATCGACGTCCGGATTGAAAAGGACGAGGATCCGCATCTTCTGGTAGCTGTGCAGCACGAAGAACCAGATGAGCGGGAAGACTACGACGAACGCAAGAAAGGCGCGTTTCACGAGCTGCATCTTGAGTCCGGAAATATAAAGCATGCCGAAGGTGATGGCCGCGAAGACAAGGCTCGTACCAAGGTCCGGCTGGATGAAGATCAAAAGTGTCGGAAGTGCCATCATACCCGCGACAGGCAGAAGGCTCTTCCATGTCTGGAAGCCGGATTTGTCATTCGCCATGAGCCTTGCCAGACAGATGATCATGATGATTTTCGCAAATTCCGAAGGCTGCAGCGTGAAAGGGCCGATCTGGATCCAGCGCTGCGCCCCGAGCGCACTCGTTCCGGCGAATTTGACGACCAGAAGCAGGATCGCATTGATCCCATAGAGGATGGGTACGAAGCGATAGAGTTTCCTGTAGTCAAAATAGAGCGAGCCCCCCGCGATGATAAGACCGCCGACCAGGAAGACCCCCTGCTTCATGACGAAGTCATACTGCCCCGGTTGTCCATCCATATTCGCATGAGTGGCACTCGCAATGATCAGAAGACAGATGACGCCAAGACCCAGGACAGCCATCAGCAGCGTACTGTCGATGCGCCGCCAATATCGAATGAGATTCATTCTGCTATCTCCTCCTCTGCCATTTATACGAGCGGCTGCCCGAGTGCCAGGAAAGGCCGGCCGGCGCCGTCTTCACAGGTACCTTCTCCCGCGCATTCTCCGCCTCTGCTCTCCGGAGCAGCTTCTTCCAGCGCGGAAGCGGGATCTGTTTCTCTTCTTTGTACGATTTCCAGAAAAGAGCGAGTGCTTCTCCGAGCGCCCCTTTTTCGGAAAAATCCGAAAGCTCTCCCTGATGCGCGAGACGGTCTGCCTCCTCCGTATACGGGATGATGGCAGAGACGGACTCTTCATCGAGCGTCTCTAGCATATCCGTCAAGGAGATCTGCGTATCCCCCGAGAGGGAGAACTGGTTCAGCACATAGGTCATGTACCGCTTGCGCGGTCCCGTCATAAGACGCTCTGCATTCCGCTTCGAGGCCCAGGACGGCGCCACGACAAGGAACATATGATCCGAGAGATGCTCCGCAAAGCGGATGCCCTCTCCTCGCCCCGCCGGACAGTCGAGAAGGATGTAGTCATACTTATCCTCCACGTCTTCGAGCACGGTATCCATCGCCGCAGGAAAGACGGTCTCCCATGTATCATTCTGCGCCGCCGGCAGGAAATCCAAATGGTCATTCACTTCCAGGATGACATCCTTCGCAAAGCAGCGGCCTTCCGCCAGATCCATCACATGATAGAAGCACTCATTTTCCAGCCCCAGCACGAGATCCATATTTCTCATGCCCATATCCCCATCGATGAGGAGCACCTTCTTCCCCTTCCGGGAGAGGAAGATCCCCAGAGCAGCGGTGAGGAGCGTCTTCCCCACACCGCCCTTACCGGAAGCAAAGGATACGATCTCAGCCATTCTTTTTGCCTCCTGCCTTTGCCTCATCCGCTGCCTTCAGCTTTGCCGGCGAATAATCTCCGATATGGAAATAGGCATCCATCATCTTCTTGACGACCGGTGCCGCGGACTCCGAGCCGAAGCCGCTGTGCTCGAACATGCACAGGATCACGACCTCCGGCTTGTCGAAAGGCGCATATGCCACGAACCAGCCGTTATCGAGACCATTCGTTTCCGCCGTACCAGACTTACCGGCGATCGAGATCGGATAATGTTCGAAGATCTGTCCGCCTGTCCCATCCTTGCTCATGACCATCCGAAGTCCTTTGTGGATCGCATCAAGCGTATCCTTAGATACCGGAAGCGTCCCCACCTTCTCCGGTGAGAAGATCTTGAGCGGTGTCCCATCCAGCTGATCGATGCGGTTCACAAGGTATGGCTGGTAGCGGAAGCCGCCATTGGCGATCGCCGAGTATACCATCGCCATCTGCAGCGGCGTCGTCAGCGTGAAGCTCTGTCCGATCGCGGCATCCATCGTCTCCCCGAGGTACCAGTCCTGCTTGAAAACTTTCTTCTTGTAGGCTTCGCTTGCGATATTGCCGTCCGATTCACCGGCAAGGTCGATGCCTGTCGTTTTCCCAAGACCGAATTCCTCCGCCATATGGGAGATGCGGTCGATGCCTGCACGGCGTCCCATTTCATAGAAATAGACATTGTCCGACTTTTCGATCGCTTCATAGAAATTGATCCATCCGAAAGCTTCGCCCCCAGAGTTTCTCTTATCGACGAGCCAGTGCTTGCCGTTATCAAAAATGCGTTCCTCCGGTGTCGTCACCTTCGCTTCGAGCGCTGCCGCGCCCGTGATGACTTTGAAGAGCGATCCGGGCGGATACATCGACTGGATCGTGCGGTTCTGCATCGGATGATTCTTATTATTGACGATCTCATTCCAGTCTTTCGAAGAGATCCCCTTGCTGAAGCGGTTCGGATCATAGCTCGGCCAGCTAGCCATTGCGAGGATCGCTCCGCTATTCGGATCGACAGCCACCGCGGAAGCCCCCGTCGGCATGACACCGCCATGGACGAGCGTCTTCACCTGTGCTTCCATCGCGTCCTCTGCCGCTTTCTGCAGATTCGCATCCAGCGTCAGACGCACACTGTTCCCCGTGACAGACGGCGTACCGCCCACATAGCGGACAGGCTGACCCGATGCATTGACTTCGACCGTCTTTGTGCCATTCTTGCCTTCGAGATAATTGTTATAGCGGCTCTCAAGGCCCGCACGACCGATCAGTGTCGTGGTCGTGTACGGATTTCCTTCCGCGTCCCTGTCATCCGGCCCCGCTTCGCCGACATAGCCAAGGACCTGCGCCCCTGCATTGCCCAGCGGATACACGCGCAGCGGATTCACTTCGATTTCGATGCCGGGGAATTCATCCTTCTTCTCTTCGATCTGCGTCGCGACATCGATGCCGACATCGTTTGCCAGATAGATCGCTCCGAAGGCCAGCTTATTGTCTTCGATCTTTTTCTTGATATCGGCAGTCGGCACATGAAGAAGCTGCGACAGGCGACTGAGCGCCTCATCCGACAGCGTATTCCCCTTGCGATCGACCGGCATGACGACGCTGTATGCCGAGCGCGAGCCCGCAAGGATCAAGCCGTTCCGGTCATACATGACACCACGCATCGCCTGCATGGGAAGGTAGCGGATGCGGTTCCCATCCGCTTCTTCTTTATAATACCCGCCCTGAATGACCTGCATATAGAAAAGACGCAGTCCCAGGACGAGCAGGAGGAAGATCGCCGCATAGATCATACGCGCATAGCGGGACTCCTCGGTATTTTTCAAAAGCCCACTGAGAATCGAGGGCACATGCTTATTCACCACTTCGGTTCTCCCTCCCGTTTCATGGCCCATAGCGGCCTGTGAAGAAAGAGCACGGCTGCTCCATTCATGAAGGTGGTGCTCATCACAAAGTACAGGATATAAGAAATCGAGAAGACATGGCTGCCGGCTGCCAAAAGCACCAGCCATGACAGCAGTGCATAAAGGAGCGAGGCCAGCGTCATCGCAAAAAGCGAAATATACCAGTGACGGTTGTAGCGCTTCCTCCCCAAAGCGAGATACAGCGCTGCGATCGCGAGGTATGGCAGGAGGTGCAGTCCGAAAAGATTTCCCGTCACAAGATCCGTAAGGAGCCCGCCCACGAGCGCAAGCGTCATCGCCGTCTTGTTGTCAAAGATCAATGTCGCAAGGACGATGACGACCAGCCACAGATCCGGCTGATGCAGCCCCGAGAAAAAGAATGGCATCACCGAGGACTGCACAAGAAAAACGAGAAAGCTCAAAAAAGCCAGTGCATAGCCACTCATTCCTTCTCACCTGCCTGATGTTTATTGGGATTCATCGGCGGTTCCTTCTTCGGCGGCTTCACCAGGATACTCTCTGGCGTCGCCCTCTGGATATGGTCCGTGATGATGAAGACCTCTTCCAGATGAGAGAAATCAGCCGCCGGAACAATGCGTGCCACCTGCGTGCCGCCGATGGAGTCTACATCCACCTGCTCGACGGTACCGATGACCATCCCCTTCGGATACACCCCGCCATAGCCGGATGCCACGATGGTATCCCCCTTGATGACATCAGCCTCACGCGGCAGATTCACGAAAGTGAGCTTGCCCGGCTCACTGCTGTTTCCGGAAACCATCGCCACCACGCGCGAGGCCGGACGCGCAACGATACCGCCCACCGATGTACGCGGATCCAGAAGGAGCTGCACACGTGCGGAATTCTCATACACTTCACTCACAAAGCCAACAAGACCCGTCGGGACGATGACAGGCATATACTTCTGGATGCCGCTGTCACTGCCGCGGTCCACGACCAGCGTCTGTGTCCATCCCCCGTAGTCGCGGGTGATGACAGAAGCCCCCGTCAGGTGGTACTGCTTATAGCCCTGCTTGAACGAAAGGAGACTCTTCAGTCGGATATTCTCCGCAAGGATCTCACTGTACTGAGCCTGCTCCGCGCGAAGACTTTCATTTTCCTTCCGGAGCGCATCCAGCTCGTTCCAGTTCTCCCACACGCCCGAAAGTAAGTCAAGCCCCTGTGTGAAAGAAAGCGCCGTCCTGCTCGCGGTATAGTTGAAAGGAGCTGCACCGATAGAGAGCGGTTGCGAAATGAAAGGGATGTACTCCCTATGCCGCCAGAACCAGCCGCATGCGCCCATGAAAACAAAGAGGGCGACCGCGGCGGCCATCTTTTTTCTGCCAAAGAAAATCACGATCAAGCGCCTCCGTAATATTTTTCACCGTTCTCGATGAGAAACGGCAGATCTTTATACATGCCAAGAGCCTGATAGCAGCCCATAGCCAATACCTCCCCCGGCAGAGCCGGTACGAAGACCGGCATATGAAGCTCTCCGGCGAGCCAGTCCTTCAGCCCGTCTAAAAGCGCACTGCCGCCGGAAAGAAGCAGACCATTCTTCAGAAGATCGCCCGCCATCTCCGGTTTCGCCTCGCGAAGGACACGGCGGATGAGCTTCAGAACAGGCTGCAGGATACGCTGCATCACCGGTCTTAATTCCTCCGTAGAAAGCTCCACCACCACTTCCACTCCATCACGGATCCTGCGCCCGCGGATAGTGAATGTCGCCTGCCCATCCGCCGCTTTGAGAGAGATCACTTCACTCTTCAGCTTCTCCGCCTGATCCAGCCCGATCATGATCTGATACTTTTCCTGCAGATACTGGCAGATCCCCTTATCGATATGATGCCCGCCGAAAGGGATCCCCTCCTGCGTGACGATCCCTCCGCAGCTGTAAAGCCCCGCATCAGCGACATCACGCCCGATGACAAGAGAAAAGATCACAGACGGTGCCAGCATATCCTTCCCCGCCCCGATAGCCGCAGCCGCCGGTGAAGGAAGAAGGTACACATGCTGCGCGCCGGCGTGGATCAAAGCATCCACCAGCGCATGCCGCGTGACCGAGCTCGTCTCGCCCGGAATGGAGATCATCACCGTCGGACGCGACACCGCATGATGAAGCGATTTGCGGATAAAAAAACGAAGCATCGCCTTCGTCATATCATAATCAGCGATGACGCCATTCTGTACCGGCCACTCCAGAGAAATATTCTCCGGCGCCTTGTGGTAATGAATGAGCGCCTCCGTGCCAAAGCCCAGTACATGGCCGTCGATGTTATCCACCGCGACCGTACTCGCTTCAGCAAGGATCACTTTATTTTCCCGGTAGATACGGACTTGGGACGAGCCCATGTCCATACCGATCCAGTTCGATAGTCCTCGAAACATTTTCATGGTAAACCCTCACGATATATAAAGGCCGGTACAGAGCTCCCCACGATCAAAGACCTGTGAGATACAGCGAAAATCCGCGGCGCATCCTGAAGCGCAGCCCCTGTCTCTGTCCGATGTATTCAAATGAAACGTCTTATTATTATAGCATGTTTACCATGGAGAATACAGTAGAAAGAGACGGTTTGGAAGCACCATAGCCAAGGAAATATATGACGACGAGCCATCGAACTTTGATCAGGGATTTGCTGCTAAAACAAAGAAAAAGGCATGATAAAAAGCCGGGGCATACCACCTCGGCTTTCTGACCTCCTCAAAGGTCGATTTTCCCCCATGTATTACCCCACCTTCATGGGTGTAACTGGACGAATTATATTTTGTCCGATATGATCGGAGAAATTCTGGTGCGTCTAGAGGGATTCGAACTCTCGACACCTGGTTCCGGAGACCAGTGCTCTATCCACTGAGCTATAGACGCTTAACAAGCGTTATTATAGCATATGGAGAGAAAATAAGGAAGGGGAAAAGATGTCTCGCTTTTGCCCGACAGGAGGATACGAAGCAGATCCCGCTCTCCTCCAGTGCCGGATCCTTCGAAACTATTTTTCTACAAATACTCTCGGGATGCGCTTCAGATCGCACATGATTTCATGCGGGATGGTCTCAGCCGTAGCAGACACTTCATCGACAGTGATTTCTTCCTCTCCCTGCTTGCCCATGAGGATGACTTCATCGCCGGGACGGACTTCGTCATCGCAGGCGACCATGAACTGATCCATGCAGATGCGGCCGACGATCGGGCAACGCTTGCCATTGATGAGGACGACGCCCTTATTGGAAAGGCTTCTGTGCCAGCCGTCCGCATAACCGATCGGGACAGTCGCAGTCTTCATATCCTCTTTGGCGACATAGGTACCGCCGTAGCCGATGGCTTCGCCCTTATGCAGGATCTGGACATGGGTGACATGGCTCACGACGCTCATCGCATACTTGAGGTCGAGCTTGTTCGTCATGACATCCGATGGCTGCGGCCCATAGATGATAATGCCCGGACGGGCAAGGTTATGCCAACTTCTCGGGATATCAATGACACCGGCACTGTTGGCGGAGGAGATCACGAAGTTTTCATCGACCGGCATGTAGGAGATCGCTTCATCAAAGCGGTCGAGCTGCTTCAGTGCGGCATCCTTCTCCTTGTGATCCGCCGTTGCCATATGGGTGAAAGTGCCATGTGCGTGGATGTGCGGATAGGCTTCGAGCTTTTTGAGGAGCGCAGGTACGTCCTCCGGATGAGTTCCGATGCGGTTCATGCCCGTATCGATCGGCAGCATGACTTCGATCGTTTTCTTCGAAACAGCCGCGATGGCTTCCAGGGCATCAAGATCGACGGTATCATCGATCGGCATGATGAGGTCTTTATTCACACCGATAGGCATATCCTCCGGCAGCGGCAGTCCCAGTACATAGATCGGGCAAGTGAATCCGGCGTCGCGCAGCTCCGCTCCTTCTTCCACACGGGCAACAGCAGCAGCGACGTAGCCTTCCTCGAGGGCGATGCGCAGCGTTTCCTTCGCGCCATGTCCATAGGCATTCGCCTTCACGACAGCGAGCACATTCACTTCCTTCGGCAGATGCGCACGAATGACCTTGAGATTGTGACGAAGCGCATTCAGATTGATTTCCATGTAAGAAACCGGCATTTGTATTCCTCCCATTCTTTTCTGCATCGGCAGAAATGAAAAGCACCGCGCCAAAAGCATCAGGGCGATGCCTGATACTTTGAAGCCTCGGTGCTTCCTTTTATTTTTATGCATCTATCATACCGCGATTGGAAGGAAATGGCAATGGGACCCTTAAGAAAACAAGCTTCCCACAAGCGGGATCCATGCCCATGTCAGGAAGCCATAGAAAAGCAGCCCAGCGGCTAATCCCACGATAGCCCCATTGATACGAATACCTTCCAGCTCATGATGCACTTTCGACTCGATGAATTCATTCAGTTCCTCTTCCCGAAAACTTTCCAGGACTTCTATCATAGACCATGACAAGAAACCATGCTCATAGGTGATGATCTCTGCGATCAAATCTCTTCCGATAGTGTCCAGCTTCTGTCTAAATTCTGAGTCTTCTGTAAAAGAAATAGTTTGCTCTATAGCTGGTTTCAATTTTTCTGCCAAAGCTGGCACACCCCAATGGTGCTGAAAATCAGAAATCCCCTCGTCGATCCGTTTTTCCAAAGGGAAGGAAGCGAAGAGACCCCGCCCAAATTCCTGCAGCGCCTCCAACGTAGCCGGTTCTTGCAGGAAACGAGCGATCAGAAGATCCCACTGTGACAAAAGCTCCTGATGAAACGGATTGTCCTCCCTTTTCCATGCTTCCATTTCTTCGGCTAAAGCATCCAATGCCGCCTCAGCCAACTGGTCATAATCGATCGCGCCAAACCATTTCCCGAGCGTATAGCCGATAGATCCCAAGAAGCCTTTCTCTTCCCGGTCGCCTGCCTTTCTCAGCTGCTCTGCCAGTTTGTGTCGAAGGGATGGATCCTCGATTTTCCGTTTTCCCTCCTCTAAAAGACGAAGAAGCCATTTTTCCCGATTCATCTCCTGCTGTAACCGCCCTTGCGCGAAAGAAATAAAAACAGGCAGCCATTTCTGCGATTCACTCCGTCCCCAAGTGGCTATGTCTTCTCTATGGCTAGACAGAAATTCTACTGCATAGGCGGCTCCCTTCACTGCCAATGTTTGAGAAATAGATTCTCTGTGACTGGTAAGCCATGGAAGACATAGATCCATCAAGGAAAGACGGGATATCTTTGCCAGCAAATTCTTCGGGCTCAAAAGGCTCTGATTCATTTCTACCACTTTTTGAATAATCCGATCCCGGTTGGCAGGAACGAGCGGCTTGATAGGGAGAAAATGTTTCCGAAAGAGTGCCTCTACGGCAATGAAATCTGCTGCGCATCCGATACAGCAGGACTGGGCCATGAAATAAACCAGGTCTGCCCAATACGTGCCCTGCCAGGGACTTCCCTCTTTGAGCCAAAGAGAAAATAACAGAAAAAGCAGTGAAAAGAAACAAATCCCATTGGCCGTTTTATATCGTTTCATTTCTACGCCTCCTTATATTACGGTTGATGATTGATGGTCGTCAGTATGCATAAAAATCCAAGAGTAAGATTTGACAACTATTGCATCATTGTTTCCCATAGGAGTGATACAGCAAAAAAGGCCGCTCCCAAGAAAGCTCCCCACAGAGAACCATTGATACGAATGGCCGCCACATCTTCAGATACAGATTTTTCTGCCAAGGATGCCATCGTCCGGCCATCATAACCAGCCAAAGCCTTCTCCACCACCGACGCCGCCATGCGATGCATCCATCCCACATGCGGCCGCACCAGACGTAAGAAGAAGGCATCGAAATCCCGCCGCTTCTCCTGAGCAGAAAGCTGTCCGTCCACCAAAGAAAGTAAAGCCTCTGCCAACCGATGCGCCAGTGGCTCTTTCTTTTCCTGCCACAAGGAAATAAACCAATTCCGCCCTTTACCAGACAATAAGCGACTAATCAACTTCTGCGCAGCACCATTGACCTGCCGCTTCCAAACCTCATTGGTCTCTAGCTGGACGATCATTGCATCATAGGCCTCTCCCATCTTTTGGCGAAGCTCACTTTCCGGATCCGTCAAAGCCTCTGACAAGGACAACATCTTTTCCTGCACCTTTTTTACCATCTCTGCATCCCGATCCTCTACCGCATCCCGGAAGAGGGAATGAAGCCAGCCCTTATCATTATATTTCCGCCAAGCCAAAAGATAGACTCGCTGGATTTCTTCCTGCGTCACCTCAGCCTGCAGAAATCCCTTCACCTCGGCCGCCAAAGCCTCCGTCAAAAGCTCCTTCTTCGGATAATCGCGGAATGCCGCCATCACCTTGGCCATATGCCCCGCCCAATCTATATCTGCCGCTTTTCTCTCGATCGCCTCACTGGACATCGTCCATAACGATTCCGCAGGAAATACAGTCAGCACCATGTGAATCACATCCGCTGCCAGTTTCTCCGTCAGATCCCTATGGACTGTCAGCCAGTGCGCCACCACATCAGAAGGCACATGCTGGCGCAGGATCTCCGACAGCCGTCCCCTGGTCAGAAGCTCATTCACCACCATATCCTTCGCGATGGATACGATCATTTCCCGATTCTTCGCGATCAAATCCGTTCGCCAGGAAATGCCAAGGGGCCTGCGAAATAAAGAAGTCACGCCGAACCAGTCCGCAAAACCACCCACCGCCGCCGCAAAAGACATATGAAACAACCCTGCGAGCCACGGGCTCTCCCCCTGAAACGGAGCTGCCCCTAAGGTAAGAACCACAGAGCTCGCCAGTATACCGTCAGCAAGCCATCGTTTTTTCAAAGAAATCACCACCTCCGATTAGGGAAACACTGATTAAATCGTTGTCAGATTTTACTCTTGAATTTTTATGCATAGCGAGGAATAGCCTGACGCGAATAGCGAGCTATTTAAGGAAGGGTATGACGAAGCTATGTATAAAAATTCTTGTAAAATCGGACTCTGCGATTTAATCAGCGTTCCCTTAGATATCATCGGGGAAACACTGAATAAATCGCAGAATCAGATTTCATCAGATTTCATCAGAGTTTCCCTAGTATGCAGTATACACCGATGCATATATTATTGTTCATTGTTTGCACGTAACAACCAGTTACCACTTATCGATCCATTTTTCCAGTTCATCCAAGGAATCAATGATAGAATCACAAGCCTTTTCCGTGACCGTATAGGCTTTATCTATCGTATCCACCAAGGTATCTGCCGTTTCCGCCAATTTCATCACAGCCGCTTCCTGCTCCTCTGCTGGCAGATTCTCTATTTCCTGATCCACATACTCTCCCACCTTGTCTAATAATTGATCCAACATGGATGGCTCTTCCTCTGCCTGCTTCTCTTCCACCATCTTAGCATAAAACTGCTCTGCCCACTGTTGTAATGCTTGACTCGCCATACCATTCGCGTCATCCCTGTTTCCAAATGGAATCTCAGGAAAATTGTTTTCATTGTCACTCATACCATTTCCTCCTTATGAAATACTTTTCAGCTGTCTATACATCAGCTTTTCTTTAGTATACGCAGCCGGTTGGACAAGAAATGGGTATGAGAAATATCCTAGAAAAATTTTAATGACATAGAACAAAAGAAAAAAGCGTTACATGCTTAGTTTTTCTAAACATGCAACGCTTTTTATTCAGATGTATTTCGCAATAAGGTCATTTACAAGCATTGAGCAACTTCAAATCGTTTTCTTTCATATATTCATGTAAAACCCTCAAATTGTATACCAAATCCATGACTAAATCAAAAAATGACACTTCCGTATTCACATCGCATTGATCTTTTCGTCGGATATACGCTGTAACCAACTGATTGCAAGCCTTCTCCGGTGTTATATCATTTCTTATACCACAAAAGATTTTTATTTTAGGATTATTCGCCTGCTGAAGTTCACAAATTTTTCCTATGGTATGAAAAGAAATTACATTATCTACACTGTCATAAATTTGCCAATTTACCTTTCCCAATAATTTCTTCCTAGCCAAATCATCCACAGCAATCGACTTCAATGTGTCATAATAAGGAATCATTTCATCTAGATCTATTTTAAGATCATCAATAGCCTGCTTTAGTGTAGCAATATCATTTTCATATATCACATTGCCTTTCTGGAAAAAATCCCGTGCCAGGCAAGCTAGTTTTTGATACTGGTTCAGTTCTTTATAATCTTTTCCATCTAAATTTAGATACTGAATATGATGTCCCCATTCTAACAAGTCAACACTTTTTTCTGCTTTTTTTAGCCGCCTTTCATGATTAATTAAAATTTTATCTTGTCGCTTCTCTGTATCATTGACCCGGTTTACTAAATTCTCCCAGTAAATACCATATTGGCCGACCTGCATTTGTAAACCATTCAGTTTCGTATTCACTGCACAAATCAAATCCAAAGTCATCACATTTTGTTTTTGCAGTTGCATCAAAGTTTCTCGCAAAGCATACTGTGCCAAGGTTTGATTTTGATTGATTTTATCCTGCAATTTACGATTGCTTCCCGTAATGCTTCCAACAAATCTAGCCAAAAAGCCCTTACTCGATAATTCTGCCTTTGCGTTGTCAACTTCTGCTAAAGCAGAAATACATTGGAATGTCAACTCATCAATCTTTTTGGTATCATTTCTATATGCAGTAATTTTTTGCTCAATACATACGGCTAATTCTGTTTTATACTCTTCTAGGTCATTAGATTTTTGTATCAAAGAACTTTGTCGCTTCATACGCCCCTCCTTATAACTGTCCCAGCTTTTCTCCTATACGCTGCAGTGAGTCATTGATTAGTTTTTCTCTTTTAGCATAGGTTACTTCTTCATTGTTCATTTGTACCAAGCATGATTCACCTTGTACACCAATGATATGAGATTGCCGCTTAGCATATAAGGCTTTCAATCGAGAATATAACTGCCTTGTTTCTTCATTAGATAGTTTCTCCCCTTTTCCATTTGCCATATCCGAAAGTTGTTTTGTAATCCGCCCTTCTTCCGAATCATCTGGGATAGCCTTTTTTGTTTCTTCTAATGATGTACTTCCAAACACTCTTGCAAGCCCATTAGTAAACTCATCACACTTTGGCACAGAAATAGGTGCTCTGCAGCAAATCACTCGATGTATTGCTTCTTCTACCAGAGTGTCGGCAAAAAGTTTTTGATCTTTACTAGCAAACATACAAAGCAAGACTTCTGCATTGAGTAATTTGCGCAATTCTTCCACCACCAGCAGCCCTTCTTCTTGGTTCAACAAGTATCCAGATGCCAGTTGCTGCAAACTATCCTGAAGAATTTCAATCATCTTTTCTGCATCTGATTCATGAAATTCTGAAATTAATTTTTGCGCTGCACTACTACTTAATGAACCAACAATCATCCCACCAGCAATAGCACCAAGTGGACCAAAAAGAGCCCCCAAAAAGGCACCGCCAATATATCCTCCAACAATTCCTGCCGCCAATACCGAAACTTCTGCCATAAGTTGAGCAGCAGAAATGCGTCCTCTGAAATAATTGATGATATTTCCAGAAGATAAGACAACAATCGTAACTGTACTAGCAATGACATTGCTCCGCATGAGTTTGGCTAAATTGCGTGTAGCAGCTTCTCCATAAATAGGCGCCCCAGTGCGAAGGAAATTCACAAGAGCCTGTCTCACCGGAGGCGGTAACACCTTAACCAATGCAATAGAAGGAGTCATCAACACTTGATTCACTCCGGTTCTTGCCATTTGCGCCGTTCCTACTGCAATGAGAAACCCTGCGCCCCCAGCCTGAAGTCCCGCAATCAAAGCCTGGTCGACAGCTTTTTCTACGCTTTCTCCATTCCATATAGCCTGTGCAAATGTAATCGTAGCAGAAATCCCCAGTGCACTGGCCCCGATAACTACCCCATGGGCCGCATCAAAGGTCAAAGATTCAATAGTTCCTGCTTTCGCAATCGCTTTTGCCTGGGCATAGGTCACATGCCCCTTCCGAATCAAATCTTTGGCTCTCTTTGGATCACTAACCCCAGGAACCTTTCCTTCTTTGATTTTTTGTTCCATGCACCGCACCGCTTCATCATATTGATCGCTCGGTACTTCTAGCTGCATAGGATTTCCATTCTTATCCAAATAGCGATAGGAGCCTTGGCCTCCATTTTCAAAGCCTGCATTGACAGAAGTCCTAGCATCCTGGCAATACTTGGTTTGGATAAACTGTCCGTCAACCATCCGGTCCGCACCATTCTTGGCATTGTCATCGCCTAAGATTCTGGCATCTCTGCCCAATAGGGTATCAATCCCATCATTCACCTGTTCAGCAGCATAGCCATGCCCCTGCCTTGCCTGAAATCGATTCAATCGGTCCGCATGGGCTGCGCTTTCCAATGAACTATCCAGCCCTGACATGGTTTGTCCCAGTGGTACTTCATCGTTTATTCTATCAACCTTCAATGATTCGGTATCGGCTTTTGGCTTATTATACTTGGGATTTTTCAATGCATTGCCCCAATAAACTGTGTTATTAGACATTGATTTCACCAAATCCTTCCAGCATTAAATGTCTTTGTCATTGGTATACAAAGATTGTACCTGTTGGTGGTAATAGTTTTCTATATCCGTAAGCCAATCTAGCACTTCCCTTTCCAAATTAGCCAAGAAAGCATCTATGGCATTCAGATAAGCCTCTCGATTCTCACGAGTTTTCATTTGATAGGTACCAACTCCAGAGAGCAAAGAAGCAGCCACAACAAGCCATACCGGAATCGTCACCATGCCAGCAAGGGCATATTTTAAAATGCCCCCTACAGCCATGGTTCCCGCTGCTGTGCCTAAGCTCATATAGATGGTATTTGCTTTTTGGGGATCCATTTTAAGTTCATTTGCATTGACTTCAAAATGGTATTTCTCATTGATTTTTTCTTCCAAATCCAAACGATAAAAGTCATTTAAATGCTTGGAATCTTGAAAATAATCTTCCTTTTCTACTTGTTCAGATAAATCATAACATAGATCATTGACATAGCCTTCACAAGCAACTGCCACTTTGCTTCCAACCATCGATGCAATTTGCTCATTAGCCATTTGCAAAGTCGGAACTTGGGCTATTATTTTATGTACCTCTTCTTTCAGTTTTTGAAAAAATTCATGTACATCCTGCTGCACCAATTTATCTTGCATGATGCCCTACTCTCCTTTCACTTAATTTTGACTAGATTTCAATACATCATCAATCATGACTCCGTAATCCTGTAAAGTATTTTTATTTTTATCTATCTGCGTAAGTAATTGTTCTTTCCCCTGCACCAATTTTATAATTTCATCATTTTCTCTCTGATCCTTTTCTATTGCATCAAGTTCCGCTGTTTTACTTGCGATATTTTTTCTCATTTGTTCCTTATAGGAAGCAATAACGCCTTTTGCAAACAAATGCATCTCCTCTACCGCACTATCTCGAATTTTCTCTATTTCTTTCATGATATGAGCTTTCACTAAATCATAAAATTTAGCATCTGAAAAACGAGATCTCCAATGACCATCAGAAAAGCAGCCACCATCTACCCACTCTCTTTCTGTTGCCTTCTCTTTTAGTTGTTCTTTTACTTTTGCAAGAGAAGCAGGCGTAAAATCTGGTTGTAAAGAGGCTACTGCTAACGACCCACTTTGCATGATGACTCTCAATTCCTGATTACATTCTTGTAACAACTCATTTTTCAGTCGATTTTGGTAGTCGCGAAAAATATCTACTTGACGAAATGATAATTTTTCAAGCCGCTCCAAGCTGTAACTACTTTTCCCATTAATATTCGCTACTTCTTTTTGGTATTTCTGCACGACTTCATCTGCATCTTTCTCGATTTTCCCACCCCTACTTTTAGAAGCCTTATATTCATTTTCTATTTTCTTTAATCCTTTAGTAATTCGATTTTCGATATCTATAAGTTCATTTCGTAATTTATCTATTCTTCCCGAAAACATTTTTGGATTTTTTACTTTTTCTTGGTAAAGCTCTGTCTGATCTTTTATGTCTGCTTCATATTTTTCATACACTCTATTCATACGCTGTACAAAATCAGCTAAAGCAAGATATTGTGCTTTCCTACCAAATACATTTAATGCCTGATCAATAGCCCCAAAATTTGACTGCTTTCCCAGCGTTTGCAAAAATAGTTCTTTGGAAAACTTGATATTTCCTAAATCATCTTCTTCGAATGCATCCGCTTTAGCTGCTTTTAAGAAATTTTCTATCTCCCCTTTTTGTGCTAATTCTTTCATCTCCGCTAGAATTTCTTTCGTAGTCATCGTTTGAAATTTATTAAGATATAATTCCGCTTTACTATCAACAGGTATAATCTGATCCCTACTGATACCATGTCGATTTCCTTGTGTCTGTGCCCCAAACATCTTGACAAATTCATCACATGCCCGCTGAATATTAGCAGAAGATTCTGCAGTCGCCCTTGTCAAAACCAGAAACATAGCATTTTGATTTCGATCTACACTTTTAGACTCCAAAAAATCTTTAAAGCTACTAGCTTCTACGGCTACTCCAGTAATAGGCCGTAAAAACATAATGGCATCGGCATCCTCTAAATATTTTGCTGTTACATCCCCTACTCGACCTGCTGCATTCACCCCTGGAGAGTCAATCACACTGATTCCCCGCATAGATTCTTCCTCAAATGGATAGGTAATGATCATCGAAGTGACAATCTTCCCCCATTGTTTTTGCATTGTTTTGATATATTCCTTTATTCTCATTGCATATGTACGAGAAGATAAGTGATGGATATTTTCCTTTTCTACCCCTTTAATCAGATCATCAATTATTTTTTGAGCAATTGATTTATCTTTATACTTGAGAATCAATTCATTATTAATTGTATTCACCGGAATATCTCTGTAATCATCATCCAATGCAGCATGTTCATAAAGAAATTCTTGTATAGCTTTTTTACCTTCTATGCATTTAGTATTCCCATTGGCATAAAAAGCTTTGAGCGCTAATTTTTTCCCATATTTAATTTCAACAACTGAACTACTGCATTGCAATACATCCATGGGTAAAATTTCCTGTCCCAGATAAGCATTAATAAAAGTAGATTTCCCACTTTTAGCTTCTCCAGCTACCATCAATTTAAATTGATCCGCTTTAATCTTCTTTGCCTGATTTTTTAATTCATCAAATGAATCTCCTTCCTGTGGAATCTGTGCCTTCGTGAAAAAATCAGAAAAAACATCATAACACCCCAAGACTTCCTTTTTTAACTTTTGATACCCATCGTTCTTTTTCATTGTCAAAACCCCTTTCTATTTACATATAATTTTTAACCCAAAACAAACTTAATCTGTATATTAATAGGTTAGCAGTAAACAACAAGCAATAGACTGCCCACTGCCAACCGTTAGCCGCCTACTTTTAAAAATCTCCTGCCGCTTCTTTATTTAATGCGGCGGCGCCACCATTCCTCATTCCTAATTATCTAGTACCTTCTACCTTCACCTTATCTCCCTAGCTTCCTAGGTCATATATCAATGCTAATACACCATAGATATTGTTTAATTTCTTTACTTGCTAAAATCAATGAGCATCTATACTAATTCGACAACACTTTTCCGTTTTACCTCCACCTTTCCTGCATGTATCAAATCAATACCAGGCAGGATCACTTCTTTTATAGTTCCGTTATATGGACAACTTTCGTACCTATACCTAATGTGAAAGTGCTCATCAAATCGCATTCCTACCTGCTCTTGTCGCAAGTCATAACAAAGCCTACCATAAGAGCCATTGACTTTTTTAACGCTATAAGATAGTAACTTCAATAAAATAGACCTATCGTCCCCCAAGCAAGCCGTATTTAATTTTTTAACCAGATCCCACAACTGAAGTAAGTTTTTCTCTTGTCCCACACAAATCAAAAAAGATTCTGGTGTCTGCCATTTGAAATGATCCTGAACTTCACTCTTTATAATCGGTGACAAATCTGACAGCAGTTGATACATATGGAGTACCTCGACAAAAGGAGTGGCTATGGATTTCCATTCATTCAGATCTTCTTGCTTCTTCTCCAATTCTTGCCTCAACCGTTGGAGCTGCTGTTCATAAGCCCCCTTAATATTAGCCAGTTCGCTTTGCCATACCCAATAGTGTTTCTGATATATATCCCGCTCTCTTTGCCATTCTGTACGGGATTGTGCCAATTCTTTTTCCAGTTCCTTACATTTGGCAAACGCTTTATTTCTATCAAGAGGGTGCTGTTCCTTTTTATCTTCCTTCAAGCACATGACTTCTTTCTCCATTTTCACAGCCAACATCTGCTTCAACTTTTCCTGTACTTTCTCATCATCCAAAACAGATAACAGCTGCTCTTTGAAAGCCTTCATTTTATCTTCTTCAGAACTCACAATGCATTCTCCTTCTTATCAATTACCAGTAAGTGGTAAACTGTTCAACTGCCTTTCGTTAACTACTTAAAATGGCACGCCAAACCGCATTTACTTGTTTAGATGTTTTTACGCCCGTTTTACACCAAAGAGCGAAATGCTCGCAGTTATTTCCGAAAAGGTCGTACCCTGCCTTTCCTAAGCAGGATTTGGCCCGTGCAACAGTTTCTTTAGCACTATACAAATGATAGCCTTTCAAATTGCTTGTCTTAGGAAAGGCCACAATCCGGTAATCGTTATCTTTTTCAAATGTAGCAAGAGTTACTTGGCGAATTTCCGCATTCTCCCCGAAATCCCCCTCATTGGCGGCGAAGTGAATCACATTCCCATGTCCTATATATACACCATAGTGTTCATACAGATTGCCCCACCGAGATACGGCCAGTATGTCTCCAGGATAAATCCGCTTATGCAGCGTCCCACCTTCATGATGATTCAGTAATACCCGCTTCACCGCGAGAAGTAACAAATCTTCCACAAAATCGGATGACAAGGCTCTCTCCCCCTTATCTTATTTGACAAGTTAGCAACCCCCATTTCAAATGGGGGTTTATTTGGAACCCCTCCGGGGTTTTGTACTGACACCTGCCTATGGC
>OIYF01000017.1_pt1 | contig 100286 bp, 148 predicted proteins | sample 1587971 | NCBI WGS metagenome assembly OIYF01 (sample SAMN03283248) | human gut metagenome | biome: human-associated habitat; material: feces | host: Homo sapiens | place: Peru | collected 2012 | reverse complement strand
ACGTTGACTCTGAGGATCACATCGAGAGCAACACCAAGAAGGGTTGGTTGACACCTGAGCAGGCTGAGGAGGCTCGCGAAATCAAGAAGACTGTAAGTGAGGAGAAGGCTGCTTCTTTGAACCCAATTATGATCTGGAATATTGCTAATGGTCGTCTGGCTAAGTTCTTCAAGGAGAACTGCCTCGTTGATCAGGAGTTCCAGTTCGGTGATGGCAACAAGCAGACTGTTGCTCAGTACCTCGCTTCTCAGAGCAAGGATCTCAAGATTATCGCTTACAAGCGTTTTACGCTTATTGCCGAATAGTTCATTTAAACATAATCAATATGAATACAAAAAACAAAATACTAAAAGTGCTGGAAAAAGTTCCTTCTGGCACAAAACTGTATTCTGCGGCGTTTGGAAATTTGGAACTCGAATTCATAATTGAAACTTTTGGTAACAAAAGAATAAAACTAATGGAGGACAACAAAGACCGTAGAGTCTATCTTCCAGATGGCAGATACAGAAAAGGAGGAGAAGTCACGTTATATCCTTCAAAAGAAATGCGTGATTGGGATAAGTTTGCCTGGAAAAAAGGTGATGTGCTAACCAATAACAAGGGAGCATTTTGCATCTTTAAAGAATTTTCAGGTTATCCATACACTAATTTTGTTGCTACATTCGTACATATTGCTGGTGTTTCAACAAGTGACTCTACGGTAGAAGTTACGCAAGAATGGTATAAGGCATCAGGTGAGAATGCTGGAAAATACATTAAACTCATAAACACAAATCTTGAAAAAGAAAACAAAAGACTCAATCTTAAAACTGGAGACATACTTACATGTTTAGATGCAGCTTTCCATGCAAGTAGCACTTTTATCTTTGAACGTGAATACGAATATGGGTATAGTTATTATGCTGGTATTGAAATTTCAGGGAAATTATATATTAGCCCAGGAAGTATTTGGTGCGGTAAATGCGGAAATATAAGATATGCCACATCGGAAGAGAAAACAAAACTCTTCGACGCCTTAACCAAAGAAGGTAAACGTTGGAATGCAGAAAACAAGATTTTTGAGGATATTAAGCCAGTATCTAAGAAAGCAAATGCAACGTATAAGAAAGAAAGTGATATATCAGAACATAAATTCAAGCCTTTTGAAAAAGTACTTTGTAGAGATTACAAAGATTCTGTATGGGATGTAGACTTCTTTGGATTTAAAGTTAAAAATGAAACTGAAACTTCATTTATATATAGATGTGTAGGCAATATCTATAAATATTGCATTCCTTACAAAGGCAATGAACATCTTTTAGGTACGTCAAAAGATCCAGAAGAGAAATAAACATACTAATAAGAAAATCTTTGATAGTTCCATATGCATAACTAAAATGTACTTGTTCGTGAGAATAGGTACACTTAAATCAGTATGCCATTGTCTGCGAAGATAGTGGTATACATTTTATTATTAAACTCAGCTAGGGAGAGTATAAAATATTCACTGATGAGACCTAGACGAAACTACACAATGCATCAAAAGGAGTATTACGCAACTAGCGTTGCTCCAAGGTGTAGTCTGAATTTAAACACATAATAGTAATGTAGCCATAGACTGTCACAAGCCAGTAAATATATGCTTACGGTGTATAATCATGAAGTACAGCGGAGGAAGGTATTGAATACAGAGTGGAGTACCCGGGATGGGTTTACATGTAAAACTGAGAGTTATTTAACGCGGCCGAAAGTATACAGGTGAAGACAAAGTGCGACTTAATTCTCTATGACAATCTGGAGAGACGGATACGTGGTAATAATGCATATGTTTAAAGCATACGGGCATTCTAGTGGATACTTAGGTAAGCCATATGGTTCGAGCCCAAATTACCACCGTCGTTTTTATAATGTGTACAAATTTGAGTAATGTGGATGCTTTCTGTTACTTAATTGTAATTTTTAGGTTGTTATTTTAATACGCTGGTCTGTGAAGATAGGTGTATTTTCCATTTAGATTAATCAATAATTTAAAATATATGAAAAAGGAAGAATCTCATTTTGGTGAAGATGTCAATATGTTCTGTATAGGAGCATTTATTGGCATAGTTGTTGCTGCCTGTTTCATTATCAACTACTATAATGGTAGTAGTAAGAAACAAGGCAAGATTATACAAGCATATGAACAGTACTACAAAAATACTGAAACATTGCTTGATTCTCTCGATGGTAAACATAATCTGGATCTTATGGACGCAGACCTTGAAACAGATTATGGTGTAAACTACTTGAATGCAAAAAGTACAGTAGATAGTCTAACAAACAAGTACGAATATTATGAACGGTAAAGAAAAGTTCTCGTTAAATGATAAATTAATACTATTTGGTATGGTGTGTATGGCTATTGGTGTTATAGGATTACTTATAGTTGTTGGTATACTTATAGCAAATGTTGGAGTCATGCAACTCTGTATTTATATATGTATTTCATTAGGGGGACTTGGATGCGTAATAGCTAAAATTGGAGAAGATCGTAAATTTCGTGATAAACAACATGAATGTGATAAACTATACAAAACTAAATATGGATGGCTTTAATAACGAAGAGCATACAGAAGACATCTGGTACTCGTAAGAAATACAAACCAGGTCAATTAATCACAATAAACAATTGTGTATTTAGAATTGTAAAAACAGATCTGGTTTACCAGACTGCTGGGCGTGTAATTTAGATTTAGACCAAGCAAGAAAGTATTGTGGGTATTGTATGTTACATAATAGCCTGCAAGATTGCTACTTAAAATTAGTAAAATAAAACATAAGGGTTGAGTTGCATCAACCCTAAGTGTTTAATGTAGCCAGCGTAAGCTGAGAGTCCAAAGCCTCTATAAATACAGATGGAACACTTTTTATACCGAGCGTAAGCGGTAAGTCTTATGCAAATAAAATAAAATTATAAATTATCAAAATTATGGATTTTTTAGAAGTACCAACGGGCAAAAAGTACCCAAAGTCTAAAACAACAGTGTATGCTGATGGTTGTAAAACAATTGTAACAGCATCTCGTACATTGTCTCCCAACCACGTTGAGTTGGATTCTCCAACTTATGTGCAGAACAAATTCAAAAAACAAATTCCGATTCTTGATGCAATCAGAGTTGGAAAGGACCAGAAGACTGGTAAACAAACTATCTACGTAACAGTTGCAGTAAATGGAAAGTTCAACGATATCGCTCATTTGAATTATCTTGCGCCCATTGCTGCTGCTATCAGTGAAATTGCGGAAGACAAACTAAGTGAGCCTGAGATTATCAAGAACATTGGTCTGGATTGTAAGCCATTTATTGCCGATGAACCAGAAGAAAAGCATGAAGACGCATAACCAAGTAGTTGTACCTCAGCCAGCAAAAGGGAAACCTGATGCTGAATACCTCAACTATAAGGTGGTTGCTAAGGAGGGAGGGTCTACAATGATCCTCTCTTCAGGGTTAAGTAAGGTCAATGCCAAGTCTCTTCAGAATACTCTGAATAGCTATGTGAACAACAAGTATTCAAATGTTCCCGGAGCAGGCAAGACAAGTGTTAAATTCATCGTAATTCATTAGCATGATACAAATCTGAGTTTACAAAAGTAGAAATGCGAAAAGTTTAATAGTTATGGCAACAAATCTTTGTGAAAAACCAGACAACCATGGAGCTGGTTGGGTCATAGCAATTATTGTTATAATGATATTGCTTATATCGACTGCAAAGTGTCATGCAGCAGATCCGGTAAAAGTTGACACTATGTTGTGTAAAACTGAGTGTATTCAAAAGATCATTCAGCAAACTTCCCCAAAAGGAACGATCCGCTATTATGCAGTGTATAGTGATCCGTCGATAAGATTTTCTGAGATTATTCCAATCTCTAAATCTGTGATGGAATACATACAGCTGTGTAAACAGTACTCTATCAAGCCTACATTAGGTATCAAATTACGTAATGGTGTAGTATCAGGAATCATTAGATACAAAATTAAATTTGTAAAACGATGAAATATCCAAATTACAGACCACCAAAAAACGTAATACAGCTTACATACCCTGTAGATAAAGATACAATAGATTATTTAATAAAGATCCACAAGAATGAGCCAGTCGGTTATACTGCTAAAATAGCTGTAAATTATACAAAAACCGGTACAAAAAATGCGGCAAAATTCACGTGGTATTCTGTATTTGATAAAGAAAAAATCTTTATAGCAAACTTTACGCACAAAAACATTCATGTATATACAAAAATACTTGATGTTATACCTATGTGTAAAAAGATTGCGGGCTATGACTCTAAAACTAAAAGGTTTAGAGAAATAGAATTATACTACAAGGTTACAGTAAAAACAATTAAAGATTTACCTAAATGAAAAAATATCACCCTGGTACGGTTTACAAGATCAATGGAGTCGTAGTTAGGGCAAAAAAGGAGTTTTCTTGCACTGGATGTGTATTTGATAATCTATTCGGTTGTCCAAGAGTAAAAGACAGCAGAGATGAAGATGTAGAAAATACTATTAAGTGTAAAGAAAACTCCATAATTTTCGTAAAACCGTAATTATGGCCAAACGTAGAGCAAATGGACAAATGTCCGATTCGGAACTTGAATTAAGAAGGTTCCATCGTCAAGTAAAGAGAGTTAAGAAATATTGTGCTGATCAAGATATTGAGCTTCACGATTGGCTTAACGCTCAAAATGACGAACAATGTGTGTTATCAAAAGATGAATGCGAACTAGGGGCGTACAAAGAGTATCTCACAAATGAGAATGAACCCTACTTTGTTCCTGAAGATCGTTTTCAAGAAGTTTCACAAGAAGCGTTATATCTATGAGTAAATTAAGTAGGTTAACATTGTGCTTGCTATCCATTGTAATGGTTTCTATACCATTGTTTGATATATTATCGAACATAATGGATTTAAACAGAATCAACGTTATATCAATAGCAATATTGCTTATAATATTGATATGTTTATTAATTTGTTCCGCCCTTTGGTTATATATCGAATGGCGAGATTTGTCAGAAGAAGAATAGTTGCATCGGGAGAGGTTGAAATATACCTCTCCAGATTTATTAGGAGAACAAACAAAAGTTTGTTTAGGCCTACATAACAGTTCAAGTCTGTATAAAATCACGAATATTACAGAGAGGAGCAGTTACTGTAAATAACTAGATTATCGTAGGTAATGGGGTATGGGTAACGTAAAGACAAAATGTATACAAAGAACTTTATGTAAGGAGGACTAAATCTAGTTTAGTTCGTGTATCTGCAATTCGGACTTGTAGCTCAGTTGGTTAGAGCAACAGACTCATAATCTGGAGGTCCTTGGTTCAAACCCAAGCTGGTCCACATATATATTAGGAGAGTAAGAGGAAGACGTAATCCGTTCCGGTGGATACGTTGTTAAGGAGGTGGAAAGTATACAAAAATCCGTGTATACAGTGATATTCTCTCCTAATTCGATACATTAGCTCAGTTGGTAGAGCAATAGATTTTTAATCTATGGGTCATGGGTTCGAGTCCCATATGTATCACAATAGATGATTCCGTGTATCTATAAATATCGGATAATTAACAAAAGTCAAATCCATAAAAACGTTATCAAAATGAAAAAATGGATCAAATGGTCTAGTGCAGCCAAAATTGCACTGTTAGCATTACTGTTTGCAGGCGCATTGTCGTCGTGCGGACACGCTTATTCATCTAAACACTCAATGTCAGAGTATGTAGATTCTGCAGATCTGAAAAAAGTGTTAGGTGATATTAGCAACCCAACATTTAAGAGCATAGACGATGCTCTTGCTTACTATCAGGTTGAAAAGCAATCCAGGTCTAACGACTCAGTATTCTTTTCTATGCCTCCTGAAGTTATCACAAATGTGTATTCTGTCCTGGTGAAGCGCAACATTGTGCCAACGAAAACGGCCATTGTAAGCGAATATCTAGACAACGTACAGGTATACTCGAATCTGCCCAGGTGCACACAAACTACAGAAGCACCACTGGACTCGATTGATGTGCCGAATACAAAGGTCGTTGATACGATAATCAACGGGAAGCACATTAAGGTGTTACAAGAAGAAACGACAAGTATGTAGCGTATGAAGGTGGTATGTATTTGTTATGACGGATCAGAAATCTCAGATGAAACCGTCAATTCTATTATAACCATTGTATCTCCGTTTGTGAAAGACAAATCGAAAGTGTTGGTTAACAGATACGGCGATAAAGATATTGCAGATGCACTTTCTGTATTATCATCAAAAGTCGTATGTTTCAAAACTACAGAAAATTCTGTGGGCGAGGCTGTTAAAAATGCAGTATGTTACATTCACAACAGATTTGGATCGTTCTTTAAAAACCATGTGCTTCTAGCATTGTCAATGGTAGAGGTGAAGCATTCGGAAGAATCTACAATCTTCAGAAACGCCGCATCTATCATTTTGGAGAACAGATACGCCTACTCTACAGTGCTGGAGAAAAATGGTATAACTCCAGAGATAGTGGAGGTAATAAAGAACGTTAATATGTAAAGATATGCGCATACAGCAAGATCATAAAACAAAAAAGGTGTACAAGCCTAAACATGCTGAAGCAAAATCTAAAGCATACAAACGTGATAAGAATAAAAACAAACTTAATCCGTTAGATTATGTGGGAAATAAAGATTTCTCCATCGACTAAGAAAGGCCGCTTCTCGCCATTTGTAGCAAAATACAACAGCAAAAAAGAGGCGGAAAACGCAAGAGGTGCATTGATACGTATAGCCGGACACAGTGTAGTTGCTCCATGTTTTGATGGAGACAAAGGCGGCGAAAAACTATTTGTGCATCAACCGTGGTCGGTAGGAGAGGTAGTACAAGTAAACGACTAATGTTAATTAATGTATAACAATTAAAATCAATTTAATTATGGCAAAAGAAAAAGAGACAAAGACAACAGAGGTAACAGCAGAAAATGTTGTTGAGCAGATCAAGTCTGGTAACAAGTTTGAGGCAGAGATCACAGAAGAGGCTCTCAACCAGATCAAGAAGGACGAGAAGGACCAGAAGGTCAACACTTTGAAGCGTGCGATCAACAAGACCGACTACGATGAGAAGAAGTGCCTCCTCCTCCTGCGCAAGAACCGTGCTCTGGAGAAGACTATGAAGGAGCGCCTCAAGGCCCTTGATGACGCAATCAAGGAGCTCAAGACTGGCAAGGTAACGCCAATTGAGTACAACAAGAAGTGCGAAGAGATCCGCAAGAACCACAACAAGGCCGTAAGTGATATCAATGAGGAGTACGATGAGCTCATGCGAGAACTCCGCACAAAGTATCCTTCTTATTGGGGTTACGACTGGGATTAATCCGCATCGAATCGTTTATCACTCACAAGCACCTAAGCGTCATGTGAGGCCCGAAAGAGTAATACGATTTAATACGATCTTACTATGATAATTTGCGTATTCGCGAGGTATTAAAGTAGGGCAATGGCATACACTAGCACTTTACGTCAGTATGTCGATAAACAACTACCAGCATAGGTAGATAAAAATATGTCAGTTGATCAAATAATTGAGTATGTGCGCGCTTTCACGCCGGGGAGTATTACTGAGATGATGTCAATATAGTGAACCCTGCATATGATATCAAAAAAGCTGAATTATAGTCCGCGAGCGTCTTGCACCAGTCGGGTCACTGTAATAAATTTAGCCATATTCTTACTTTTGTTCTAAGGCGATTACAAAACCTTAATGGATTAGCTACCCAGAGAGGTAGAGTAAACGTCTTAGAACGCTTGTAAATAGGCTTAAACTTAATGTTCTGACTGATCATCAGGACATTTACAAAGAATGTACAGTGTGTATGAGTTAATTTTCGGAGACTGCGGGGCAGAGCCGCACACGTCCACAAAGCACGAGGAGAAGATAAACCTTTGCGAGAAAATGCAAAAACTTATTATTAGCAAACTTACGTGTTAAGGGATGAGCCTAGTAATTATTTTTTGGGCGTGATTTAGGTTTGATCCGAGAAGGAAGTAAATGCATTAAGCACTATACTATAAATTAAACGGCAATGTAAATAACATTGTAGACTATACTCGCGTAGCGTAAGTTTAGTCTAGGTGTTTCCTACCTAAGTGGAGAGAAGAAGAAGTTGGTACCGTCGCCTTTTGGTTTGGGTCTGGGGTTCGACTCCTCAGCTTCTTCCTATAAGTTATGATAAAGGGATATAAAGCGATGATACGGGACAGGTGTCCCCATATCGTCGACCTCGCACTAAAATGGTGTACAGAGTTTGGACGGTTGGTCAATCAACAGATTGACGACCCTAAAAAACGATTTGCATACAAAGTAAAGTCGCGATGGATTGAACGTGTATATCAAGAAAACGTAGCTATATATACAACAAAAGATGAAAAAGATTCTTCTGTTCGTAAAGCGCTTGGTATACATAGGGGTAAGCAAATATTCAACTTTGCAGACTCTATAAATTTGGAATCAATAAACAAAACATGGAATGCTCAAGAAAGAAAGTTCTGGATATGGGTAAACAGTTGGGTTAATTGGTTCGCAGACAACTATAAATATGTAGAAAATATTTATATAAACTCTGGTGGTGAAAACGACGTCTGGAAACAGTACGTTGAAAATAAAACCAAATATCTTGAAGACTATATCGAAGATTTCATAAATTATCTAGATAAAACATTCAAACAATAAAATATGGAGTATTTCCCTTTAGTGCTTAAGCGGCGAGTAAATTATTCGTTGCACAAATCACTTGACGACATTGATGAGATTATCAAGCAAATTCGTGTAATTGACAAACCCGAAGAGATTTGTGAACCTTATTTATTTTGTCAAGGAGACTTTTTTGACGATGATATTTTGTATGAAGACTGCTTAAATCCAGATCTTAGAAAACTAGGAAATTGGGTTATGAACAGAATTGTACTGCAAAACATATCATGGCGTACATTACAAGTACGTTTAAATATAGCTATCAATGTTCTATCAAAAATAGAACTAAAACATGGTAGCCGTAATCTGCGTATTTGCATACAAGATAACATTGTTAAGAATTGTTGGTCTATTCATCGAGCAAAGCTCGAAAAAGAATTGCCATTCTATCAGGGCTAGATGAGGAGAGATCCTCTCTAGTCCACAATTATGGAGCATCTTCGTATCACTCAATCAGAAATTGAGACCATAAAAAGCGCGCAACAAGGGAACGTGCTTGCGTTTAACAAATTGTTTAGCCGTTACAAAGAGTTTGTAGACAACATACTCTTTAGTTACGTGAACGACATGGATGAAGCTAAAGATTTAACCAATGTGGTATTTCTAAAGGTTCATCAAAAACTCTCGACATTCACAGATTATTCGTCTTTTGGCGGATGGCTGAGAATTATAGCTAATAGAACCGCTATAGATTATCTACGTAGAATGAAAGAAAAAGCAGTTGAATTAGGAGATGATACTGGGCGACTACCAGTAGAATTGACTAATGCTTCAGAAGAAGAAGATCTTGTCAACCTTCTTGAATATGAAGCTCTTTTAAAGGAGTTCGAGAAACTACCAGAGAAGACTCAACGAATTTTTAATTTGTTTTATGTGGATGATTTAACAACGGATGAAATTAGCAAAGTATTAAAAATTCCTACCGGTACTATAAAGGCTATTTTAAGCCGAACCCGCAGGAAAATCAAAAACAATTTAAACATTTAACAAAATGACTTCACTTTTAATGATTCTCTCATCTATTGCTATTGCGTTGGGTTTTGCTCGATATAACAAAAGCAATAAGTTGTTCTGGATCCTTCTTGTCAGCCTTTTAGGAGGCTTCGCGGCAAAAAGTATGGTCAACTCTGCCTTTGTTGACCATAAGAGTGAAGCTAAAGTAATCAAATCTGCTCCTACTCCCATACTGGCACCGACGTGCTCGTTCCGGGCTTTGCAGCCATCAGAGGGCGCTGGTACAATCGTTGAGACAAAACCAGTAGGTAAGGATACAGTAAAAGTAGACACGATTACAAAGCTTAACTCTGGTGAAGATGAGCACTTAAGTGTGCTTGTTAAGCCACCGCAAATAGAAGGGTTAAAAACGAATTTTGTGTTCGACACAAGTTGAACTTAAATTAGTTGCCCAAGAAAACAACAGAGTTAGTTAATGCTGCTAAATAGCAGCGTAGTAACAAACAATTAAAAAACATTATCAAAATGGCTAATAAAACAAAGAAGGGCGGATTGAAATCCGCTCAGACACAGGAGACAATAGAAGAGGTTGTCGAAACTGTGAAAAATAATCCAAGTAGCACTCAGCACACAACCATGGACAGAAACCATCAGGTTGACATGTTGAAAATTATGCACGAAACTTTCCATCCAAGCCACGATCCAGATGCAGCCGCACATACAGGAATGGCTCAGGAGACAGTTGACAAGCTCAACCGTCTTAAAGCACTCGGTATTGCAGTCGTATTTGGCCAGGAGGTGTCTTTTGGTAACAGTGACTTTGCTATGATTCTCCGTAAGGCTGATCTTCCTGAACTTCAGGAGGCTATGGCTGAAATTGGAATGAAACTCGATAGCACAAAGCTTATCGAAAGTAAGGAAAACAAGAAGAATGGCCACGTCCAGGTGCCCTCTACAGCAGTAGAGGTTTCCGAAGAGACAAAGGACCACATCAAGAAAGATGCTGCAGCTACGGCAGCAGCAGCTGGAAAGGTGTACGATCCAACAAAGATCGCAAACGAAGATGAGTTGAAGGAGGCCTTGAAAGGTTTGCTTGCGATTGGTCGCGACGAGAAACTTATAGAAAGCATCTATAAGGCTATTAGCTTCTGGCTTTCTTATAACAAGGTCGTAGCTAACAGAAAGATCAAGTCGGCAGAGGAAACTTTGTCTAAGACGAAGGACAAGAAGTACAAAGAAAGCGCAAAGAAGTCGCTTGAAGACGCAAAGAACGAAGTAAAGCGTTTGAACGGAATGTCAAATTCTGATGTGTTTCAAGAGATTACTAAACTTACAGGCAACGTCGGAATCCTCTGCTTTGGCCTGGCTAATTACATTGTACATCAGACTGCGTCAACAGGGTCTCCTATATCGGCATGGTGTTGTTTGTACTCTTCTTCAATTGATAAGAAGACAGGTGTTTGCAAATACTCTTACGAAGAGTTGGCAGACATTGTAAAGAGTCTCGTTAAGTATTATGCTAACGAACTTATCGCAAAGTCAAAGAAGGCTATTGAGGATGAGAATGCTCTTCCAGAGAATAATCGTGTTGAAACCCACATCGAAACAGCAAACAAGAACATAAAGTTTGCTGAAAAGGCTCTTGATGCGATTACTTGTGCCCCAAGTGAGTTTGTTGACAATTTGAAGCAGAAATATCTTGAAAAAGATAACTTTGCTATAAAGACGGTGATCTGCCTCAAGAAGGCATTCTACAGCAATGTGAGCTATGAGGAGATGTCTCGAGTTAAGATTGACTCTCTTCTCGACAATTGCACACAGTACGCTGGTGTGATTTCCAATCTCTTCAGAGATCCAGGAAATCAGATTAGTGGATATGCTGTATCGAATGCTGATCACCTCGAGTTCAAGACTCACGAGGAAGTCTCTGAGGAAAAGCTTGCTGCAGAAAAGGCTGCTGCCGAGGCTGCTGAAAAGAAGGCTAAGGAAGACGAGGCTAAGAAGCAGGCTGGTCTGAAGAAGAAGGCTGAGGAAGCGAAGAAACAAGCAAAAAAATAATAAGATCAATTAAAAGTAAGAGCTCACGATTAATTGGTCGTATTGTTGGTCTGCTTGATATTCAGTATTCCAAATAGTGAGACACTCTAAATACATCAAGTATGAAGAATATTGTCACATCATTGTTGGGTTTAGTGTTCCTTATCGTTGGCTGCAATATAGCTAACGTTATGGGATACAACCCTCCAACGAATATGCAAACAGTAGCAGCATCTACTGTTCCGCAACTACCGTTAAGCAATATGCTTAATAACAGAACTGATAATAATCCTGACACTGTAATCGTACGCGAAACAGTGCCTTGTAACCACAAACAACAGCCTGTAAAGACCGTTGTTAAAACAAAAATTGTAAAGAAGAACGACATCTCGTCTTTGCCGCTTCTTTACATAGCTACTCCTGTTGAGGGAGACAGTGTAGCTTATTCCTACGATGTGCACAAACTAGGAAAATAACCTCTGAGGTATGGTAGTAAACATAAGAACCTACCATACTTAACTCAGCTAAGTACTTATAGCAGGTCCCATTAGCCTGTGTACTATTCTGGAACATCCCTCGCGAAGGAGCTAGAAGAAAAACTCAATTGAATTGAACTTGGTCCGAGAATATGTTAACTCTGTCTTGCAGAGCGAGAACACTCAAAAGGTAGGATGAAATGTATCAAACATTGAATAAGTTTGATATAAGTAGGAGAAGCGTTGTATCAACTCCTATAATTGCACAGCTGGACTTGTGAGAACCGTCTGGAGACAAGCTGGATGAGGCTGAATACACCATAAAAAGATGTAGTGTAATTAAAAACGCATAAGTCCCAAGAAGGGCGCAATGAACCGTATCGGAATTATATGTAATGATACTAAGCATATACGAACGTTACACGAGATGAAACTATATAGAGGCCCAGTAGGTGAACAGAATTGCATACATGGTATGGTGCATGGTGCTGGAAGAACCGAGCTCCAAACCTATATAGTAGTATCAACAGCTGTAGGTAGTGTTTCTAGTGTCCAAAGCTAGTATAAAGGCCGAAAAACTTATCTAAGACACAATATCGTGAGAGTAATACTCACTGAGGTATATCGTAAATATGCCGACTATGTAAATCCTTGCCGTTCGATTCGGCACGACTCCGTTGAAGGGGTGCTAGGAATGAGGTAAAACGTCTGAGATCATGGTAGACCGCAAGGCTTTGCTCGTTAATGCGGTATATAAAAGTAAAATGAGCACAAGGGTAGGGCAATCCCTTAATCGGTAAACACCGTACGCGGATGAGGGTCGCGGAGAAAATCCATTTCAATGTAAGGAGTAGTAATAGTAAGCAATTATGAAAATACATTTCTTATAAGAACTAAAAAGCTTATTTGGTACAATCGATGGCTCCGTTACAGCCAAAGAAAGTTGAGTGGCAGTTATGCCTAAAATAGAAAAATAACAAACAGGTACAAAGTTGATTCGAGATATGCACACCCAGTGCCATTTGACCTCCACTTTTTCCAACGAAGCTAATACTAATAGTTTATTTGCTAGCATTATATAATATCATATAGTCACTATTGGAATAGTAAGCCAATATATTATATGTGCATATAGTACAGCATTAAGATATAGATTATGAAAATATTAGTAGAGTAAAATAAACATGTATAACAAAAATTGATGTCCCTTTATAGGGTGTATCTTACGTTGTAAGTAAGGACCTGAGGTAAAGAAATCGAGTGCCAACCGATATGCAAGCCATGCTAAAATATGCTGCGCAACAGTATATGTAAACATAGAGGCTTCAAAGCAATACGTAAAATTGATGGGCAGCTTATAATCTACGTTGTAAAACGACCGTGTATATTGTATGTGTATACTGTCTCTATATATGTATAATACGTTTATAAGTGGGTGACAAGATAGAGCGTATGGGTTGAATTCCCAATATTCGTGCACTATAAATAGGAGGTAGTAATACCAGTACAGAAAAATTACAAATATCAGCAAAGATACAAAAAGCCGTAAAGTCCGTGATGGGTTTGATCCTGAGACATTCCGATAACCAACCACTGGATATATGCCAAAAGCTAGTATCGCAGAGAGGAGACATAGCTGACAGTCGCTTCTAAGTTAGCAGTAGAGGAAATCTACTTTAAATACAACCAAATGTTCTTTTCGTATGTTATAAGGGAAATGCTACCAAAAGAACTACAATTTTTGTGGGTTATATGTTTTCTGATTTCCATGAGTGTTAGTTGCATAGCAAAATTTCACCAACGAGATTAGAAATATTTAAGTTAGAAAAATCTTGAAACAAAATATCTTAGTAGATTTAGCAATTGATTTTGCATTAAAGGCATTCAAAGCTTTAGACGATGGGCCTGGGTAACCAGTAAATGCTAATTGCGTCATACGTACGTAATTCCCGTTACAAGCTTACCATCATTTGTTATGGTAAGAAGAGTGTAACTAAGTCTGTATTAAAGCGTCTACAATAGTAGAACCTTTAATTGTATTGAACGGAATATAGCAATCAGCATCTTTGCATCAGCGTTGCTTTACTCAATAAACAACGGCAAAGGTATAGCCAAAATATACCGTATTTTTTAATCATATCGTTAGTTAATCAATAACGATATCAAAAAGGATATGATTATGTCAGAAATCAATGTAAACATTGTGGAAAAAACAATTAAAGCAAATCGTACCCCACTGAGCATGATCGGTGGCAATCTTTTTGGTCAGGACGTATTTAGTCCACAGACTCGAGTGTATAACCCTGATTATGACAAGGTGATTGAGCAGGCCAAGGCAAACGGTAACGCCGACTTGTGCCTTAACCGTTCTCCTCGTCGTTTTGGTATCTTCGCCACCACAGTCTCAGACATGCGTGTTAAGGAAAACATCGCTGGAGAGGTAGTGTTGAAGATTAATCCAGATACAGACCAGGAGATCGAGATACCTGCATCTACACTCAACACTTTTGGTAAGACCACTGAGGACGCTGTCCGCGAGGCAATGAAGAACCCCGAGAAAAAGATGGTGTTCTCTGATCCTAAGAAGTTGAACGAGTTTCTTAATGCGCTCAATCGTGCAGAGATTGCCCGCCTTGAGAAGATTATCGCGGAATGCGATAAGGCTAAAGCTCAGTGTGTGTCAGCAATTAGTCGTAACGAGCAGCAAGTAGCAGGCTACTTTGACGAGAAGGCAAAGAGTAAGCCATCTGCTGATGTATCAGTAAGTGTTCATATGGAGGGATAGACCTATGGAAGCTCTCTTAACTCCTAAGAGTAAGGGAATTATAGGCATATTGCTCTTAGAACCTACTATAAAGGCAACTGTGTTCGAGAAACTCGATCACATAGACAAGTACAAAATGTATACCATCAAAGATAATGGTGACATAGTCCTTGGTGAAACAAAATTTACATTTTGGAATAATCTTATAGGTTGTCAGCGTACTATACCATTCGAGAGCTTTGCTCTCAAGGTATGGGAAGCACTAGTGAATCTTTCTGTAGGGCTTAACCAAAAAGCTATTATGGAAGGATTATCGCGAGAAATCGTGATTAAAGCCGTTAAAGAGAAAGACTTTAACTGGGTTGTAGAACGTCTAGATAATATTAATCGTATGGTAGCTCAGAAATCAACACTGGCTGATGGTGTAGGAGCGGACCACGAGGGGTCCCGGGTGTCAGGGCCAAGGCTTAACACCATAGACCAGATTCCAGAGAATCTTGTGATTAACATTAATGGATGCAAAAAGAAAGTGGTCTCTTTTAAAGACTGCATAGGTGATCCTCTTATTGAGATTGAATATGGAATTGTAGGAGCTAATAGAGTGCGTCCGTAAACAGAAACATTCCCGAGGGAATGGTATAAGAACCATTGCGATGGCAAATATACACTCATGTACGGATTAACGAATAGTAAATATAAAACTATACTCATAATCAACAAGAAATCATTTAAAGGACTTATCTAAACGTTCTCTGCGGAGAATAGGTAGCCTCCCATGCGTGGAAAGACTACCAAGATAGGTTCTTTATCTATTATTATATTTGCATATAATAGTGGAGCTAGGTGAATGGCTGATTCAAGTAGATTGTTTAATTTTAATCAAACTATATGGATAAGAAATCAATTAAATTGAACTCAGCAAATATTATTACAATTCGCAAGAACATTGACACAACAATCAACAAGTACTGGCGAATTATTCGAGCAGAGAACCTTATGTCTAAGAAAGCTGTAGCAGCAAAGCAAGGTTCTGGCTTAGATCTCAAGAGTTTGTATAATCAGATTATGCAACTCAGTGAGAAGCGCATCATAATTAAGGGAATTTTGGTAGCCCTTAATACTGGTACAAAGACATTCTCTTACGAGGATTTTAAAGCAACAAACAATTATAGTATTTTTGCAGCATGCGAGGCAAAAGAGGCTATTGCTCAGTTGAAGATGATTAAAACTTTGGACCCTGCTACAAAGGCGAAGAAGGGTTTGAAATCAATGCCAAAACGAGAGATCTTCTCTTCGGCAAAGATTGCACAATTAATCCATGAGCAACAACTACTAGCCAATAAGTTTGACTCAAATCTTGAGAAGTTTAATAATAATACTTCTGTAGAGATCACCGGAATTACCGCTAACAAATTTGAGGCTGATTTGGCTGCATAATATAATAAGAGTTCGAGACATTTGGGTCGCCGAAAGGAGTAAGATCGAGACTTACACGAACTACAATAAAGGTTCCCTTGCCTTTAAAAAACATAGTATTAATCTAATAATTATCAAAATTATGTCAAAGAAAAGTAAGAAGAGCCTCAAGAAGGTTCACGCAAAGATAGACAATACACCGGTTAAGGCCGAGGCAGCTAAGAAGGAAGAGTCTAATGCTGCTAACAAGAAAGTAGATGGAGACGAGGTTGAAAAACTGGCTGAAAAGCTGACAACAGAGTCTCTTAAGAATGCCTCTAAGAAGGAATTAAAGTCGATTATTGCTACCGCTAAAAAAGCTGGTAACAAAGAGCTTGTAAAGAAAGCTAAAGAGGAGAAAGAGAAGAAAAAGCTTGCTGCCTCTAAGGCTCGCGCAGAGGCCCGTAAGGCGCGTAAAAAGAGCATCATGGATAAGTTGATCGACTCCACGAAGGAAAGGGCTTTAAAGCGTGCTAAAATCACTCTGAAGGAGCGTTTGAAGAAGCAGGAAGAGCATCGTAATGTCGCTCAGGCTCGTCACATCGCATCAATTACCCGTCGATGCAAGCGAATGCATCTCAATGATGCCGACACTAAGAAGGTGATAGACATCGCAAAGAAACAGTGGGACAACGCTACTGTATATAATATAACAGTTGTATGCGACTCCGTTCTGAAGAAGAAGAAAGAGCTTGAGAAGCTGGTAAAGGATTGCGGTATTAAGTCCGCATGTATCACTAACTCTACAGCATTCTTCAAAGATGTGCCAGCAAGTGCAGTTGTAAAACTGTGCGAGCTTGTAGGTAACGCTACATTCTATCAGTATCGTTCTGATAGCAAGTCTCCATTCGACAAGGCTGGCATAGATACATCTACAGACAATCATAACAAGCACAAGAAGGGAGGTGATCCTCATACTATCGAGTGCTCAAAGCTTGCCAGTGTCAACTTCTACGATCTCCGTAGAGCTAAGAATAAGGCAAAAGAGACGCGTGAGAAGAATACATATAACTTCCGCCATGGCTCTAAGGCCGAAGGACGCAGACTTCGTCGTGGGCTTAAGGTTAAGGCTAAGGCCGTAAACAAGAAGCCTACACAGGTAAAAGAAGTTAAACAAAAGGCAGCTAAGCAAGCAGCTTAATTATAGGAGACAACGTTATGAAAAGAAATAATAAGCGCAAGAATCAATCCCGCGCTTTCTGCGAAATGCGTTACAAGTTTAACAAAGCTCGTAGAATGAAAGCATTAGAAACAATTCAAGGGAATATGAATTTCGTGGATTGTTATGATGCAAAGGGTAATTATCTTGGTGTAGCAAATGAAGCTATTTCTGCAAATGGAAATAGCACTATACCAGATAAAGGTTTTATTACAGCGTATCAAACGCGTAAACATGAATGGTTAAAAGAATTTAACAAACATCGTGGCACAACTAGTGAATTTTGTAAAGAGCATGGTATTAAAGGTATTGAACGTAAGAAACCTTGGTACATACTGCTCAAACGTGATTCGATCGCGATTGAATCTAGCAGAAAGGTTAAGAAGCTTAACCATACGGAACTCATGGAAGGATATGTTCAGCACAAGCTCAAAAAATGGGAAGCAAAGAACCCATGTCCAGTCGAAAAGGACGACTTGTTCTATGAACAGCAATATCCGGAATGGGCTGCAAAACGGCAAAAAGCCGAAGAGTACTTACGAGACGTTGTAATCAATAAGTATACAAATAAATTGTCATTGGTTGGTAGGTTTGAAACCGATGGCAATAAATATGAAGAGCTTGAAGTGGCTAAGATCGCCGACAAATTCAGTGAAACTGTAAAAGCTGGCGGAGTAAACAATCTGTCAGTTGAGAGCAAAGTCATGCGTAAAGCTCAATATATGACAAACATCACTAAGAAGAGACATCCTAAGTGTGTTTGTACAAACCTAAGAGATCATAAGAAACAACGCGGACGTATCTTGCTGCCAAAAATGGCAATAGCTGCGTAAGCGAAGTTTTAAATGATAAATAGCCTCGACACCAGGGGCTAGCCTAGTGTGCTCCAGAAATGGATATGACTGCGAGGTGCAAACCCTCACTAGGCACAGCATGTGGTACTGATATGTGGCAGTGGAAGTGCGCACAAGAGACGTTAAATGGTTATCCGCGTCCGCACATATAGTGTATGTCATGTAGACCCGACGGGGTCGGCATTGTAGTTTATGCAAAACACCGGGTCTGATAACCCGGAGACTCAGGTTGGATTCCTGACAATCGCCACTATGAAAATAAAAGAAAAACCTGTAGCTCTATACGACATAGAGGTATTTCCGAATTGCTTTCATTGTTTAATAATAGACTCAGAGAATCATAAAGAATATAAATTTGAGATATCTAACCGAAAAAATCAATTAGAAGAACTAGTTGACTTCTTTTACTTCAAAAGAACAGAACATATTATGTGTGGTTATAATAATCATCATTATGATGATATTGTGATAAATTACATGATATACTTTAGAAGTACTATGAAGCGGTTAGGATATCTTAAAATCTGTAACTCTTTATATTATCTGAGTAAAGCTATTATTAATTCAGAGAAAGACGAAAATTTTGATAAGATTAAACAGTACAAGTATGCAAATTACTTTTATTCATTTGATCTTATGACAATGTTGTACTCTGCTAAAAGACAAAAAAGCCTAAAAGAAGTAGAAATATTGTTAGGTATGGATAACGTCCAAGAGTTTGAAGCAGGATTTGATCAGCGTCTTCTTGATTCAGAAATAGAAGATATGATTAAGTATAACAGAAACGATGTTGAAGCTACAGAATTTTTATTAAACACAGTAAAAGATGAAGTAGCTTTAAGACTAGAAGTAGAAAAAGAATGGGGGTTTGATGCTCTTTCGATGAGCGGAATACGCTTTGGAGAAGAAATTCTGTTACAAACGTCTAATCTTAAGGGAAGTGACCTTGAGAAAGCAAAGAAGCAAATACGACGTATCGCAACAATAGAATTAAAAGACGTCATTCTCCCATTTATAAAATATTCAAACCCAAAGTTGAAAGAGATCTTGTTGGATGTAAAGAACGCTACATGTTACCCATGTAAGTCTGACAAGAAACAAAAAAACTACGAGAAGAAGTTTGTTCTCTCGAATATTTGCTATTCTATAGGTGAAGGTGGTATACACACCATCAATGAGCCAAGAATCTTCAAACCTACAGATGAACAATTTATAGGGCACGCCGATGTAACTTCGATGTATCCATCGTTAGCAATTACATATAATTGGCTGCCGGTTCACTTAGGAAAAGAATTTTGGAATGTATACGAATCTCTATACAAAGAGAGGGTTATTGCCAAACGTAATCATGAAGAGTTGAAGGCAAAGGCGTTTAAATTTGCTCTAAACTCTCCAATCGGTAAGATGCAACAGGAAACTAGCTGGGCTTACGATCCATTAAATGCCTACAAGATACGTATAAATGGGCAACTTATACTACTCATGTTAGTGGAAAGGCTTCTGTCTATTGACTGTAAGATTGTACAAGTTAATACAGATGGTGTTATTTATATCGCAAACAAGGCAAATCGCGAGGCTATAACCTCTTTTATTCGCGAAGTTGAAGATATAACTAAGCTACATTTCGACACCGACGATTATGAGTCGTTTTATCAGTACGATGTGAATAATTACTTTGGAATTCACAGTGGATACTCTCAATCTGGAGATCCGTCACTGATAGAGAAAAAAGGCAGGTTTATTACGGAAATTGGATTAAACAACAGCATGACACCAGTTGTTATATCCAAAGCCGTGATAAACTATTTTTTAACAAAAAAACCGATAGACAAATTTGTTAGGGAGGATAAAAATATCCGTGATTTCCTAATGTCGCAAAGCGTAAACAGGGAATTTAAAGTTGAATATGGTAATAAAACCATTCAAAGGACTAACAGATATTACGCGTCAAATAGTGGGTATTATTTAATGCGGGTCAAAGATAAATCATACGAATCTAAAAAAGAGAATATATTATCAGAGACTGGCGTGATAATTTTAAATCACATAGACGACACCCCAATAGAAGACCGAAAGATAAACTACCAATATTATATTGGAAAAGCAAAGAAAATTGCTTCTGAGTTTATTAATCGTCAACTAACAATTTTTGATAGTTAATTGTTCACCATAGCGTATAAGATGATTATCGAATTAAACACAAAACTCCTGGATATACCAGGACTAACATCAAGTCAATTAATATTCCTAAGTTTGGTATTGGATAAGAATCAAAAAACTTACAATCAAGACGTCCGCAAAGTTGTCAGCCTAACAAGCGACGAAGAAATATCAAACTTAATTTCTCAGGGACTTATCACCTCGATCGAGAGAGGTGGGTCAATTACATATAGTGCAACAGACGCGCTTAAAAATATAGTCCGCCCAAAAAAGGACTATTTCGATCTGTTTTACGAGATGTACCCAATATATGTTCTACGACCAGATGGTTCAAAAAACTATCTAAGAGCGAATATAAACAAGTGTAGACATTTGTTTAACGTTTATGTAGGACAAAGTGAAGCTATGGCGCAACATTTAATTCAATGTCTCGACTTTGAAATGAAGAAAAAGACAAGCCAAGGAAAACTTAGCTATATGAAAACGATGTGGCGATGGTTAGTGGATCATCAATGGGAAGAATCTGAGGAAGAAATGCAAGACAACTCTAAATTAGAGGAGACTACTTATGGAACAGAACTTATCTAAGTATATACGACCAATGTCTGTTGTAGCTCAAGAAGCTATAAACTACATTGCTGGTCGTAGAGAGCACTCTATAGTGTCTCTCAAAACTAGATGGAAGAAGTTTAATAAGCAGTGTATGGGAGGTATTGAACCAAATACCGTTTATACCATAGCTGGCATTTCAGGCAGCGGCAAATCTAGTTTTGCCAACGAAATCTGTTTCGATATTATTGACTTGAACCCAGGCGAAGATATAATAATTCTACTTTTCTCATTAGAGATGGTTGGATTTAGGCAAGTTGGAAGAACGCTTTCTAGTAAGCTTAGGAAAACGACTTCGACTTTGTATAGTTCGGAAACGGACCTGGACGACGATACCTTCAGAAAAGTCGTTACAGTATCTAATCAACTAAAGGAGTATCCTATCTATTTTGTAGATAATCCAACTACTCCCATGGAAGCAGAAACAATCATTAAACTATTTTACGATAAGTATGTTAAAGGTACATCTAAGCACTTTGTCATAATGTATGACCATGCTCTACTGACAAAACCAATTGGATCTACTATAGAAACAATGCAGGAGTTGGAAAGGGTGTTTATTAGCTCAAAGAAGTATCCAATGACATCTATTGTACAATTAGCACAGATGAATAGAAATATAGAATCGCCTGAAAGAATTAACAATCCATTGTCGCATTATCCTATGAGAAGCGACATTTCATCCGCTGATGCTTTATTTCAAGCTAGTGATTATGTTATAGTTATTCATAGGCCCGAAATTCTTGGAATACAAGAATATGGACCAAGCCATTTACCTACGCAAAACAAAGTGTATTTGCACATTTTGAAAAATAGAGATGCAGGAAAGCCCTGTATACTTGAATTTGAGAACGACTTGGCATATAACAACTTGATTGAGAGCTAAGCTTTTAAAAAATTAGGCTGAATTATGAAGACAACTGTATTTACTATCAATAAGAACAATAACTATGGCACAAACTATTCTGAGATTCTTGACAATATTATTCTTGATTCTGTAATTAAGAATAACTCATATCTGTTTAAGAGTGCAAAGAAGAAGTCTGACGATGACTTGATTGATGCCATGTTTAATGATATTAATACATATAAGTACAAGCATTTGAAGGCTGATGACGATTTTATCAGTGCTTGTAATTTCCTTGCAAATTACAGCAAGGCAAATACTTATACAATTCCTTATAAGATGAATACTCTGTATCGCTTGTCTGATGGTACTCCAATTATTTTTTATGACGACGAGATCCAGATTGGTACAGATTTGTATAAGTATAACATGTTTAGTGATATTGACTTTATTTCTAGTCTTAAGCCAGAGGTAAAGAAGATCATCATTAACATTAACATTAAGCTTTAAAACCTGTTAACTTAAGCATTTTTACATCATGAGTTTAACATTACCTACAAGTAAAATTCCTGCAAGTACTACGAATCCGCAATTTCTAGTGTTAATTGGTCGAGAAAAAGTCGGAAAGACTTCTGCGTTGGCACAATTAGATAATAACCTTATTATTGATCTAGAAGGTGGATCTACGTTCGTTGATGCGATGGCCATCCAGTGTCGCACTATCAGCGATTTAGGTGAAGCAGCAAGCGCCATTAGAGCCAAGAATAAAGAAGTAGGGCATAATTTCTATAAACATATCACAATAGACAACGCTACATCTCTAGAAGAAATTTGTCTTGGATATGCAGCCACATTATATAGGCAGCAACCTATGGGCAAAAATTGGACAGGTACAGATGTACGAACACTTCCACAAGGAAGTGGTTACTATTATCTTAGAACAGCTGTTCTTAAGGTAATAGATATGTTTAAAGAGCTATGTGACGAATTCATTTTAGTTGGTCACATCAAAGATACCATTGTAGATGATCCTGCTACGGGAGAAGAGCTTACTGAAAGATCTTTAGATCTTGTAGGAAAGCTTGCTGGAATGGTATGTAGAAGATGTGATGGCGTTGGATATATGTATAGATCTGGTAACGAAGTGCATATAAAGTTCAAAGCTGATAAAAATATTGCAATGGGATGCAGAAGCGAACACCTTAAGAATAAGGACATTGTAATATCTGAGATGAATGATGAAACAGGAGTACTTACAACACATTGGGATAGAATATATAAGTAAGCTAATATATAGATCTATACGATCTGCAGCATACTATGCTGAGTCTAAATTAGACAAATTAGCTTTACGAATATTAAAATAACGCTTTAACGCTTAGAAATTATGTATAATACAAAGACAGCAACAACAAACAACGAAGAGTTTAGCAGCAATTATATGCCAGTAGGCATCAATGAGAACGTTATGCTTAAAGAGGTTAATTGTAATAAGACCCCACAAGGTAGAGACTTCTTAGAGATCGTGTTTGAGAACGAACATGGTCAGACTGCTACTATGACAGAATGGAAGAACGAGAAGAATATGTGGATTAAGACAGATGAGGATTTGCAAAAGCGAGACAACACCCAGTTTGGTCGCATTTGTCAGATTATCGACTGTTATTATCCATCTCGCCCAGATGCCGAGTTGAACACTTTTGTAGATATGATTAATTGGGTTAAGCAAATGCTCGATCCAATGATAGCTACAAAGAAAAAGTTACGCTTGAAAGTCTCTTATGACAAGAAGGGCTATACTCGTGTAAGCCAATATGGAATCTTCGTTGAAGATATATCTATAACAGATTCACAGATAAAACTCTTTAAGAATGATCTTATGGAGAAACCAGTTGTTGCCGATAAAGAAAACAACGATCCGCTTAACGTGCCACCAGCCGTTACTCCGGACTCTGTGAATGAAGGTTCTGGTGCATCAGATCTTCCATTTTAATATAGAAGATTGCACACTAAAAGAACAAAAGATATTGCTTGATTGTATGAAATCCGGTAGCTGATTATTATCAACTATATAGCAGGAGTGTCAAACTATACAACAAGTATTTACGCCTAGGGAGGTAATACTGCCATTAATAGGTGTTGGTGGAGCTAGGTAATTCAGTTACCCTATGGAGGTGAAATGCCTCCAATAAGGCTACCAAGGATGTCGTGAGACATATGGAAGAGGATGTTAAATACGTATGAAAGTTACATAGGTTAGCAAAGTGTTCGTGCTAGACATACTATTTCCTCTGCAAGGTTCGATTCCTTGTATAGCCACAGTTTTATATATACAAGCGTGTATATATGAGGCTATTTGCCTGTGAAGGTAGATTAAGCAGCTTTTCAGCTGTTTCCAAATCTCATGGTGTACGCTACCTAAGTGCGGGTTTGAATAACCTAAAGTCCGACCTGAATATGTCCGTAAACTATTCTACGTCCGTCAACGTAGACCTGAGCATGTCATTAAACTGCTCGTTTTTGTACGGGGACTAATCGGTAACAAGCGTAAGGAACAAACGCCTTTCTACAGTTCGACTCTGTAGGTCTCCACTAACTTATAAGTTATGTATAGTACTAGAACAGCAATAACGATGTCTCTACGAGATATCTTAAATAAGTTGACTGATTTAGACATCTATACGTATTGTATTGGGCAATTTAAAGTTGGAAAACTGATGAATAGCCCATTAAGGTCTGGAGACGAAAACCCGTCGTTTGGAATATTCCAAGCAAAGACCGGAGGACTGCTATGGAAAGACCTTGGGACAGGAGATTGCGGAAACGCTCTAAAGTTCCTAAAAGAAATTAAAGGTATAACAACGAGAGACGAACTTGAACGAGAATTATTGCGTATTGTACGCAGAATAAATCCTAATTTAACAGTTAGGACAAATACGTACAATAAACCGAAAGGAGAAACTGATATCGGAATAGTACGTCAACCGTTTACAAATGTAGATAAAAATTACTGGAAGCAGTTTGGAATACACATAGATACATTAAAACTGTACAATGTGTTTAGCATTAAATACTTTCTTTGTAATAGCGTCGTCAAAGGCACCTACAAAGAAACTAGTCCTATGTATGCATACAAAGTGTATGATAAATTCAAAATTTATCGTCCGCTAGCTTCTAAGTTTACTAAATGGCGTACCAATCTGACAAATAGGCACGTTCAGGGATTAGCCGAATTGCCTAAAGAAGGAGGCGACATACTCATAATAACAAAGTCTTTGAAAGACGTAATGTGTTGTTACGAAATGGGTTATAATGCTATATCAGCATCCAGTGAAACTACATTTATACCTGAAGATATTCTAAAGTCGTTGCGTTCTAAGTGGAAACATATTGTAATATTATACGATAGGGATAAAACTGGAATGCATAAAGCTAGAGAGTATAGTAAACAATACAAGCTAGATGCCTTTTTCATCAACAAAAAGTTTAAAGCAAAAGATCTTTCAGACGCTGTAAAATTAAACGGTTTTACAACTATGAAAGAATGGTTAAATAAAACGCTAAAAAAATATGATTGAAATGATTTTAGCATCCTGCTTGATAGGAGTATTTGCAGGCGCATTTATGTCGCCAATAGTGCACAAGTATATATCTAAGAAGCTTTCTAAGCGAATATCTTTGTCTAAGAATAGTTTTCTAAGAATATATCTTCCTAATGGTCTGAAAATGACAATTTGGGACAGTACTCAACATGAAGGCGATATTTGTGCATGTGTTCATCAAAGCGACGATACAAAAGTTGCAGATGGAGAAATTGTGTATTTTAGCGGAACTTATGTATCAAAAATACGAGGAAAAGAGTTCTGCTATGATAGATAAATCTAAAGGTAGAGTTAAAAATGCGACAAAAGTCGATAAGTATGGTCTCCATTTTAGGAGTAAGCTCGAATGCTATACTTATGAAGCTTTTATGAAAGCCGGAATACCGGTTAAATATGAGCCAAAGCATTTTACTTTACTTCCAAAATTCGAGATTTTCAATGAACGAGTTAGGGCAATAACATATCTTCCTGACTTTATTGGCAAATATAAAGGCCAATCATTCGTAATTGAATGTAAGGGTCTTATGGGAGACTCATTCCCTCTTCGATGGAAACTGTTTAAGTATTATCTTAAACGACATAGAAGTAAAATGAAGTGTTATCTTGTTCGCAATCACAAACAAGTGGACGAGATGATAGAAGAAATTAAATCCAAACATTAGCACTAAACGTCAACATTATGGATAAGAAATTTTTGAAAGTAGGTAAAAATGTAAGTTTTAAGTTCAATACAAATGGTCTTGAATGTGATTTGACTCCTGGTATGGTTTACAATATAAAAGTAGATTCATATACAAGGGTCGTATCTCTTGAAGAGACTACTCCATTCTCAATGCCATCTAAAGTATATTGTACAAGTCGAGATAAGCGATTTATTGATAAAGTTCTCAATAGTTACAAACTGTCCGAAAATGGATTCACAGGCGTAATGCTTTCTGGACTTAAAGGATCTGGTAAAACAATAATGGCTAAAAGTATAGCCAACGAGAGTAATCTCCCAATAATTAACATTGACAAAAGTATACGTCCATGGGCGCTTAAAGTGCTTGTAGAACTATTGGGCGATACCAATATATGTTTTATGTTTGACGAGCTTGATAAGCTTCTTGAAGACTATGACGATTCTGCACTGCTTCAAATTCTTGATGGAGCAGACACAAAAGGTAAGCACATGATATTATTCACGTGTAATAATGAAGAGTATATCTCTGAATACCTTATTGATCGTTGTTCTCGAATTCGTTATTGGCGAAAGTTTGACGAAATGTCTCCATCTCTTATTATGGAGGTGTTAAATGATAAGCTAAACGATAAGAAAGAAGTTAAATCTTTGACAGATTTTATCAAAGATAATTTTGAAATATGTAGTTTTGATAATATTGCTTCTTTTATTAATGAAGTAAACAATTATCCAACAACAACATTTGAGGAATTGTTTGAAGATATGAATCTTACTCCAAAGAATGGTCAGATTAAGCCTGCTAAACGTAATTCTGGATTTATCAAGTCAAATAAAAAGCGCTCAGAATCATACGATGATTGCTGCGATTGTTGTTGTTAATTATGAATTATCCAGAGTACAAAATACCAGAGTATGAGATTCCTTATTATGAGGATAATACTCGAATTAGTAATTCTGCAATAGGTTGGTTCTTAAATAAAGGGCCAGCCTATCTTCGTAGAATGCTAGATGGCAAAGAAAAGGGGTTGGATCTCCCACAGTTACGTAAAGGAACAATGATACACGAGTTCTTGCTTCAACCAGAACAATTCTGGGATGATTATATGTTATTTGTAGGAGAGAAGCCAAAGAGTGCGCAAGCACAAAAGTTCTGTGAAAACTTAATAAATACCGTCGAAATAGAGCTAAATAAACAGCTCTCAGAAGCTTATCGTAAGTCCTATAGTATAGTTGGTAAGAGTGAAGATAAAATCCTCTCAGAAGCGCTTAAAATAAGCGTAGAGTATAAGGATTATATTGAAGCTCTTAAATCTAAGAAAATACTTATATCTCAGTATGACTTAGACCAGCTTATGAAGATTCAACATAATGTTGGAGAACACAAACTAGCAAGACAATTAATACGAAGAGCTGGCGATCATGGAAGTATACACGTATACCATGAGTTCCAGATAAACTGGGATTATGTTATATTTAAACTAGGTATAACCAAAGCATTTTCAATAAAGTGCAAATCTTTACTTGATAGTTGTACATTTAACTTTGACACAAAAACGTGTACAATTATGGATATTAAGACTACTGGCAAACTGTGGCACTTTGAGGACAGTATGAAAGAATTTGATTACTGTAGACAATTGTGTTTTTATCAGGAAGCAGCATATTGGTATCTAAGTAATGTATTAAAATTAAGTAAGGAGATTGATAATTGGAAATTTGAATACTATATTGTAGCTATTGATACAACGGGCAACAACGAAATAAGAGTATTTAAATTATCATCAGGTCAAGTTATGTCTAGAAGTGCTGCAATAGACAACTTTATGTATAATTGGTCATGGCATACTGAAACAAAAAACTACGACCATAGTCTTGCTTACTATGTTGGAGACGGTAGCGAAACATTAGACCTATGAGTAAATTTGCAAAGGTAGTAATGCCTTTGATAGAGAAGAATTTAAAACTAGATGATTTCTCTGTAGAATCAGGGTTTGTAGACGTCTATACGGAAGATCCTGATAAGCCAGGAGATTATCGTAGTATCTACTTCGTCGTTAATGACGATGTACGAAATGCTTTATCTATAGATAGAGCAAGACGTTTTGCAAAATCATCTAATATAAAAGGCATATATACTAAGCGATGCAATAATGTACCATACATGGTATATAAGTTTAGTATGACGCCTTCGACATATAAAATGAAAGATGGAGTAATCTCTCCAACACTTGAAGAACGAACTCAAATTTTGCAGTTTTGGGGTTTAACTTCAGATATAGGAAGATTATTGTTGAGTAACAACACCTTGTCTGTAGAAACGGATTACGCTATGCCGTTAGCAGACGAGGCTCCACTCTTTTTAGAAAGTTTTATATAACAAAAAGGGGAACAGTACCAAATCGGTATTGCTCCCCTATTTTTGTTTATTATGTTAATGTGAAATGTCTTAGTACGCGTTTAAAATCAAGGCATTGGTGCCATTGGCGGCATCGGAGCCATTGGAGCCATAGAAGGAATATTAGGCACACTACCATTCTCCTTCTTCTATTCTCCGTCTTTCCATGTGTAACCGAACGTTTTAAACACAGTGCCTGTTACAGTGTTATCAAAATACCATCTGCCTACTTTATCATTACCTCTACTAGAGCTCCATGTTTGTATATTATTGAGTACTCCAGATGCTGTCATAAGAGATCTCTGCCAACGTGGGAAATATTTATACTTTGAGTCAGACTTAATAATATCATTTGGGTTGTGCCCTGTTAAACCAGCAGCATCAGCTAAAGCTGTAGGTATTTCTGTAAACTTTTCTACAGCCGATGTAACGGTTGTTGCAGACTTAACCATATCTACAAACTAATAAAGATCATATGCCTGAAATTGAGAGTCAATAACTCTAAACATGCATTGATCTATAAGTCTAAGATATACTTTTTGGTCTACAAAGTTCTTTATTGATGGTAAGGATCCTTCGTATGTTTTAGGCTTTAAGTCTTTTGTTTCATCTTGTATATATCTATGAAACGTCATCCACCCAATAGATAATAATGCAAGACAAAGTCCCCATGCTAAAAATTCTCTAAGTGCTTTGACTTCGTTTTTATTAAACTTAACAGGATTTGTAAGCGCAGATTGATGATTAAACATATGCTAATTAAACCATTTGAGCTATGTATGCGCTCCTCTCATGAGATTAACAAGCACAGCAGGATTAGCTTCTCCAGTACTATAGTCATACATGCACCTCTGAGCTTTCTGTTCATTTGTTAAAGGTTTGCGGACAATTCTTGTTTCTACTGTTGTTGTTCCACCATGTTGTACTACTTTTTTTACTTTAGCTATTTCTCTTACAACATTATCTGGTGTATATCCAGCAAACCAATGCTCTGCTCGACGTATAAAGAAATTACGCATTAAGAAGAAGAACTTATGTATTATATTATTACTAACAGCAGACTAATCATTCTTTGGAGAGTTACCATTAAGTAATGCCATAGTCTATTGTATAGTAGCAGATATTTTGCTATCATAAATTATTACACCATCATACTATGGTTTTAATTTAGCTATTCCATGATCGAAATAATATGCATCCCACAAAGATTCTCCATGAGCGTTTTTCCACGTAAAATTTATACTCTTCTAACCAATGCCGCTATCTTGCATAAGTCTATCAAACTCTGCCTTTGTATAAAATCCTTCTTTTACCCATTGGTTTCCGGGGAAGTACTTTTTTGCATTATACGTTACTCTTTGTGCTAGCATATTCATCATATAATCTCCAATTGTATAACCGCCTGTAGCAGACTATTTTAACGCCTTTGTAATTCTATTACGATAAACATCTTTAAATGTTTCATCATTTGTTCTAACAAGACCATCTTTCTACATCATGGCTACAGCCTTACAATTTGCTATAGGATTTCCGATATTAAATAAAGCTTTAAATAAATTAAATCCTGTATACAAATAAGATTTCATAAGGTCCTTAAAACCAAATTGATCATTTCTAGCAGCCTGTGCGGGCATTTGAGTAAATGAATCCCATACACCAGTAAGCATTGATGGAATATTCATTGCAAGCATAAGATATGCTGAAACGCCCCTGGTTTTATTTACAGCCTTTGCTGCAGCTATAGCTTTCTTAGAAGGTTTTTCTCCGGGATTATCGTTTGTTTCTCTAGACTCGTAGAATAGCTATTTTAACATTTTAGAATATCGTTCTTGCTGTCTAGAACCGGTACCCTAATGCTCGTCATCCCTAGCTTCGTCAGACAAATTATAACCTAACGTTTCAAGCTTGGCTTGCACTTTAGATTTATTTACAAAGTTGTTAGCCATATTTACAAACATACCAACAGTGTATGCTAAATCTGAACTGATCATAGAAGGATCTTCCATTTCGTTTATAAAGCGTGTAGGTGCAGTCTTAAGTACCCATTTACCATTACGTTGTATAAAATCTCCTTCGTCTCGCATATTCGTATCATCAGATGTAGCCCCAGTAGCATTCTGCCACTTGTTTTTAACGAATTTCTTTGGACTATCTAAAGCTCTAGATCTCTTCATGCTAGACGTTCCTTCTATCTATGGAAGTTTGAATCTATTGTAAGACGGGTCTAATCCGAGTTTATCCCACTACTGTTCCATTGTTTGCATAAGTAGTGTATAATATTGCGCTCTAGCATCACCATTCTTAATAAATTTAACAAATTCTTTATCTCCGTATTTATCAAAATCTGGCTATAAGCCGCTTCTGTCTCCTTCGTAGAACTTATCGTCATATATAGAAGATGCAGAAGACCCTTTCTTTGTTGTAAAACGACCTCTAGGTATATATCTAGCTGTAGGCTAATTGTTGCCGAATGTAGCTTGCTTTGGGACTATCTAAGAGAATATTGTAAGTGGGACTTGCTTTGATTTAATTGAACCATCTTTATCTTCCCATGTTTTTATGTATGTAAGAATGTTGTCTATTATCCACTTTTCTACAGATTGCCTATTACCACCAAGTGTACTAAAATCTATTGCAATCTTACCATCTAGAGATATATATCTTGGCATTCTTCCATCTAAAGCTGCGTCTGTATATTGTTTAAGTATATACTCAAACCACGACATTGGCTGAACCCCGTTTGGATTATTACGAGGATTAAATTTTGTTACACCATCTTTTGCTAAATACATACCAGATGGATCTGTATAAGGAACCTCTCTAATATCAAAAGCATTTCTAAACTCTTCTGGATCTATTCCTGTAGCATTATTCTCCTCATTGTTCTTTATATCGGCAGCTCTAGAATAGAACCATATATCTGGTATTTTTACAGTACCGTCTTGCTGATTTGAAAATATTACATTACTAAAGTCTTTAACGAATCCATTTTTTGTCTTAATAAGCTTCTTCATAGAATTCTGGAACATTCTCTACAAACTTTCTTTAGCGGGCTTGTTATTACCGAATACATATTCAAGATATTCTGGGTTTATTCCATATTCTGAATTGGCATCTATAAACTTATAAAGATCCTATGTTGTTTTTTCGCCTTTATTAATCTAGTAAACAATATTTTGATACTCTTTATCAAATTCTTCAAAGTCTGTAGAGTAATCTGTCTATTTTGCCAGCCAGTTGTTCCACGACTATATTTCAAGAGCTGTTTGCAATTCCTCTCCATCTTTAAGATTACCTTCCTAATCAAAAGGATTACCAAGGTCTTGTAAAGCGTCTTTCCACATCTGCAGTTTCTGATAATCCTACGGATTAAGCTTTTCTGGATAAGATAAACCAGTTTCTTTATCAGAACATTTCTACAAAAGATAATTAAGCTAATCCTGTATGTATTGCTACCTAGAAAGTGTTCTTGGAGACAATCCGTGACCAGTTCTAGTCGATGGGTCATATGGCTTACTAAGACGTTCCATAAAGTAAGTCTTAGAATATCTTCTGTGAGCGTGGTCACATAGCCACTCTTCATATTTTTTCTGATATGTTACATAGCTTGGCTCTTGATCACCAATCCACTGTTCTTCCTCGACAGATGATTCAGTATCACTTCTTAAAGTTTCTCCAGTAATGGGGTCTTTGTAGTAAATGTAACCATATTTGTCCATCCATTCTTTATTGAGTTTTTCTTTAAAGTTTTCTTGATCCTATTTAAACTAGCCTCTATTAACAGCAGACCTGAACAAACCTGTAAACTCTCCTTTTTTTGGACCTTCTGTATATCTCTCCATTAACATTGTTTGCCAGTTTCCAGGTGTAAGATTATCTATGACAGAATTTGCTTTATTAAATGCTTTAGCGATCTACTACATAACCGGAAGAGAATCTTTTCTAGTCTGCTAGTCTGCGTCTTGAATCATCTAGAATGCTTGGCGAATAATAGGGCTATTCTATCTTGAATAATTAAAAAACAACGTAAGCTTAGACTCATCTCCATACATATCATTTTTATGTAGCCAATCTTTTGCTACTGTTTTTATATCATTCTTTTTCTCTTCCGATTCATTTATATATTTGTCTACATTATCATCAACGATCTTATCTGCAACAACCTATGCGGCATCTTTCCATAATTGGTTAATCTGTCTTATGGTAGCGTTAAGCGTGTCAACGTCAGCCTAATCTCTATTATCAAGATATTTTTGGTTATCAGATAAAGTCTTAGCCAAATCGTTATAAAAGTCTATGATATTAGACTTCATATCATGTATCTATTCTGCGGATATATTACTAAACCCATTTTTCTGCTATTCTTGTAGGAATCCAAGAATTGTATCTCTACGAGCCTGTAATACACTGTCATCTGTGTCAGACCTTACAAACACACCAATAGTTTTTAACGCAGATTGTATAGCAATCCTAGAAGCCTCTTTCTTTTCTTGTGACTTTAGTTCTTGTATAGTAGACCAAACCTAGTCCTCTCTACGCTATCTATTAGATCCTTTATTAAGTTGTTTTTTGTAGTCTTTATACAAACCTTGGAACAATTCTGTTATTCTATGATGTATTTTATTTACTTTATCTTCTGAGGCTTGTATTGATTTTAATACATCATCTGTATTATTGTCTACAATATTATCTTCTTTCTATTCGTTGTGAGACATAACAGCAAATAAATCATTTACAGCAGCTTCATATACAGTATCGGAACCAATAAAATCTTTATAACTTGTAAAGATCTAAGAGTATATCTTCTTTATAACCTACTTTATTTTTTCAAACAAAGTTTGTTTTCTAGAATACTGTATAGATTTAAGCTTATCTACAAACTACGCATTACTAAGCTCCGCTACAAACTCATACACGTCTTTAAGACCATAATACTGCGCGTCTTTTCCTAGGTGCTTTTTTGTTTTCTGCAATAAATCTTCAAAAGACTTTCTTACTCTTGAATCATTACGAATTGCATGTTCTGTAACAGCATGAAGCATTTCGTGTACTATCGTTTGTACTTCTGGTGCTAGAGATTTGCTCTCGTTTCTAAAACTTGCATTCTTGTTTATACGTATAACTTTGTTTGCACTATCATAATGAGCGGCTTCTCCACTTGGGAGATTATCTACTATTTCGTATGTAATTCCAGTCTACTTATTATTGAAATATCTATTTACCGCCGCCATAACAAGCTTTAAAGCTGTACTAGATACACTACTTTTGTGCGACTTCAAATACTACTGCAATATAGATATGTCTCCTTTTCTTGGAATGTTAGACAGTCTAATTGCTGCCCCCATATTTAATCCGCCCTATGTAGATTTATATATATCATCATCATAAGGTTCTCCATTCTTATCTACAACTTTAGACACATTGGTTTTATTATCAGAAGTCCAGTCTCCAAACCATTTTAAAAAATTATCAGAATATATTTTAGCTTTTTCTATTAATGCTTGCTATCTATTTTTAGTTCTATCTAACAAGCTTTGAAATAATATAGAGTCGGCGCCATTTGGCGCCTTGTCTATACTATATCCATTATTTCTGCTCCAGAGTAAACTAGCAGCAGTTTTTCCGAAAAGCTACTCGAGTTCACCGAACTCTTTTGCTACTTGTTTATTATGTAAATTAGGACATATTTCTTTCATTATTTACCTCCTTCGCAGTGTTTTCTTATTCTTTCAGCCTCCTCTATATCTTCCTTAGTAAGATTAAGTTGTGCTAAAGCCTATTTCTATTGTTCTTCCTTAATTAATGTATTTGCATAATCTTCATCTACTACACCCTCTATAGATAATCCATATCCCTTGTAACCAGCTCTTGTGTTTTCTTGAACAGTAGACTTAATATTAAACCTAGATAACAATTGTAAATTAAGCCATTCTGCAGCCTCTTTTGGAAGAGCGGCTTTTCCTAACGCTATTGAAGCCGGGAATACTATTGGTTTGGTTTTATCTATTCTTGCAAACATGTGATTAACCCAAGATTTGAACGACATTATGTCTCCTTGATTATCTCTAAAGCACCCGTCTTGAGTAAGCCATCTTCCAGACGAATCCTGCTAACTAACTTTTACAACAAGACCAAAAGCATTAGGAGATACATTACCATTCTAATCTGTTCTAATACAAGCCTAATTTGTTCCAGTAGCTCCAGAACTAACATTTAATGTAGGATTTTGGTTAACAAACCCTCGCATTGATATGCCCTGCGCTTTAGCGTAAGCCTATGCATTATCTGTAAACACATACTAAACATTTGGATGTTGTTGTGGCTAGCCTTTATAGAATAACTGTTTGCTTATATAAACAGTCTGTCCAGAAGGACCTTTACCGTCAAGATTTACTTTGTGCACAACTTCGTTAGCCTGCTATTGTTCTACAGCTTGAGATATTGTAGGATATTCTGCGCTTGGATTATAATACATCTAATTAAACCATGTCATCCAGTTATTCCTCTACTCGTCTGTAATATTTGGCTTCATCTAACCAAGATACTGCATCAATTTATTCAATTGACTTTCTACAACATCTTGACTCATAGGAATTCCATTAACATTAAGATTAATATCTCCTGCTTCGTATATATTGAGACCGTCTCTATCAGACCATCCCCTCTTTGGTAATAAAGCATACATCGCGCGCTTTGATCCGTTTATCATGACTTCTCCAACTTTTTTATACAAAGTATACGAAGTAGGATCACTGTATATTGCACCATCATTTCGTACAGATACATATAAAGCATCATTCTCGTACGAGTCTTTACTTATTATTACTGCAGGAGAGTATTGTGCATTCCATGCGTAATAATAATCTTTAAATGTAGCTCTACTAACCAAATCGCTATCCATATAATTGTTCTAAGCTATAAGATCGTGATCTATTTCAGGTGCCTAAAGCTATTCTCTAATATAATCTGAGAACGGAGCTGTACTTTCGTCGTGTCTAGACTCAATCCAACTCATTGGTATATATTTAGCAATTTTATTAAAGCCTTTTGTATCTCCAGATGTAAGCATTGCATACAATATTAAATCGTTTGCAAATCTTCTTACATTAGCCTGTGGATCATTAAGAAGTTCTTCCCAAGACTCTATAAACATATCTGAGGACATCTTACTTTCGTCCATGCTATTTATAACACTAATAAACTTAGGTTTATTTGTCATTTTACCAGCTACAAATACACTCTAGTCTTGAATATATGGAGTAATATGAGATAATAAATAGTTGCTCTTTAATCTACCGAGACCATATGCATCACGCTGTATACAAGCCTATATAGAATTAAGTCTGTCAAATATTGTAGCATTGCCATCAAATAGACCCTTGACATCTACACCCAATGATTTAGCCAACCTTAAAGCATATCTAGCTTTAATCTAACTACTTGCAGCCTATGATATTTTCTTCATAGTCTTAGCGTTCCTAAGCAAATCAGACTACCTATCATTTGTCTTATATTTAAAGTCATCAGATAGGTTTACAAGTTGCTCCATAAACTATTTTGTTCCCTAGAATGACTATTCTGACATAACGTTCATTGGTTCGCTTATTGCACTTCTTGTTTTTCTGTCTATCCATGTTCCATATATAAGCCTATCTATAGAATCCATGTCAAATATTTGATCGGTTTCTTCGTCTATAAGATTTTCGTATCCTCTAAGATAAGCCTGCATTTCAAGGAAGTTCTTGCCTTGTTTGCGAGTATCAATCTTAGTATACTGCACCAAACCATTTAATGCATTAGAATACTTTTCAAGACATTTCCAAGCTATATAACACTTAACCTAAAACTCTCTAGCTATTTCTCCTTCTTCTGTCTATGCGTATACCAAATCTGGATTCTTAGCTATCTTCTAAAGTGTATCCATGTTATTAAGAACGGAGTTAGCTATACTAGCTCTTCTTGCCGGCTCACCTTTTGACTTGTTTGGTTCTGTTGCTTCTTTAATATATTTGTCGTCTATTTCTCTTCCGGTTATACTTGGAAATATTTTTTCAAGCCTTTTATCTCTCATTTCAAAAGCAGACTTAAATACCATTGGGTCTCTTGTAAACTGAGATTTTGCATCTATATCAGCTTTAGCCATCTCTCTAATTATTGGCTAGCATAAGAAATATAAGCCTTGTTTTCCTTTTCCGTTTCTAGCAAGAAGATTAATCATGTTGTAAGTAAATCCATTTACATTAAGCTTAGATATATATGGATCTTTTACAATATCAACATGAGCATTTATAAATGCTGACAACCAAGATGATATCTGATTATTGTCTTCATCGAGTATCTGATCAAAGCCAGTAATTCCAGTCACTTGTGTAAAGCTAGACTCTTTAAATTTAACGCCATACAATGTTGTGAGAATATGATTAGTAACATTCAAAGCAAATGGTCCAATTCCTGTCTTACCTGTAATGTAGTCATTCTTACGAGTAACCTATTCATGAAGTGTACCAAAGTTGTATGCCACACTCTTTGTGTTTCCTTGCTCTGGAATTTCGTCAGCAATTCTTGTAACGAGCTCAGTATCATTATCAATTGATTTATACAGAATGTTAAGAGATTTTTTATCCTTAAGTATAGTAAGAATGCTTTCGATAATACTATTCTATAATCCTTCTGCGCTTTCTGGATCAAATTCATAACCGCCATCTTTATTAACATTATATCTCGCTAAATACAAGTGGTCTATATCAAACATTTTTGTTAACTCATTGTTACCAATGAGATCAGACTATATCTTCACTATTTCTAGTGTCGTGCATTTCGTGAGATTTTCTTTCCTCACTACTCCAACTCTTCTTATCATATAAGTTTCTTGTTCGTTGGCTTAAATCGAATTGAATTTTATGTATCATTGAAGGTACTTGTTTAACATATGGTTTTACAATATCTATAAATTTTAACCCTTCTTTTGTTCCACAGCATAAAGAAAAACTATCTTCTTTTCTACCTTCGTGAAACATGTAAAACTATACGCCCCAAACTTCTTTAAAGTAATCAATAATAACCTATACTTCTTCTTTCGGAAGACATGTAGCAATTTTAATATAAAATCCGTGAATCTTACCTTCTTTAGATTTTCTTATATTAATATGTCCGTCGTCCATATACCAAATAGCAACTCCTAATGCATCTAATCTATTTAAGAGTTTTCTATTACCAAGATTTTTCTTTGGTTTATAAAATACTCTCCTTAAAACTTTTGCGAAAGGAGTCATATATAGTTTCATATAATATACTGGAACTCCAGAATTATAACCACAAGTTTTAATATAGCTTTTTATTCCGGTATTTCTTATACCTCTATTATTAAATTGTTTTATCTTCCACTCAAGATAATCTTTTTGAGCTTCACAATGTGCAATTTTGTATACATTATTATTACTTATTGAGCCATCGCCCAACAGTGCGCCTATCATAAGGCTTCTTGATTCTTTGTTAAATTTTGTTTTCATATTCGTTATTATCCATTTAGGAAATTTTTATCTTTAATTAGTCGTTGAACCTTCCCTTAAAGGGCTTGGCTGCTGATTGTCCACTTGATATGGAGTTCCCAGCAATTAACACGATTTTTTATATTATACTGGTTTGAACATTGATATAGTTTATCCGAACCAGTTATCTTAGTAAACTCAGTTGGGAGTATTATTGTAGATTTAACAGCGGGTACAACATCTACAAAGCGTAACGCATGAATAGATGACTGAGCCTGTGTAGGAATACGATAACCAATCGTATTAGATGTAGCTTCTTTTCCGATTATCTTATGATCCAAAAGCCAATGTCTAGCTTCGTTGTAAGACAAGTTCTTTGGAAGTATATCCTAGAAATAATCAATAGATATAACAGCATCCATAGAACCCTCTTCATTGATCATCTACAATCTCTTGCCATTATATATTTCTTGACCCTATATAGATCCTTCTCCATTTTTACCCTCTATAGCAAATACAGATCTCTGAATAAAAGAACTACCAGGTGTAGTAATGTCAATAATATCCTTGTTTGCTGCAGATATGAGCATAGACTCCATCCAGCTAGCATCAGCTGTTGCAGCAATAGGAGCATTCATAGATCCGGTTTCAGGGTTATATGTAAGAGCATCTATAAGATTCTTATTTGCATTTCTTGTTCCAAGTTGTTCTATGAGATACTCACTAAGCTTCTTCTAATCTATAATACCATTTGAGTAGAATCTATTTTTAAACTTCTCAATTCCAAGATCAGAAAGCTTATTAATAGAATTCATAAGTTTATCTCTAAGCTATTCTCCTGTCATATCTCCATATGTTCTATCAAGACGCAAACTCGATAAACATACTTTAATCATCTGTGTACCAGCTGCTACAACATCACCTTCTTCTGGATCTGTATTAAGCTGTCTACGAAGCGCAGAAAGCCTCTGTGTATAAACATTCAGTGGCTTACTGATAGTCTCACCATTGAACTCAGAATGTCCTTGTAGGCCAACTTTTACAGCAGATGTCATAAGAAGGTTATCAACCTTGCTTTCCTTCATCTTGTCATACACATTCTTAAGTTTACCAGTAGCTATACAATCAAATATAGGGAACAATGCGAACTTATTATAATATGGCACAGATAGGTTAGAAACCTTCTTACCATTTGTTGTATGGTCTCTAAATCCATATGCTGTATACTTAGTAGTAACAAGATTTACTTTTTCATATATAAGCTTATATGCATCTTTTTGGTCCATCCAAGAATATTTATCAGCGCTTTCAAGAATATTAATAGCTTTAGCTACATCATTTGTTAGTGCACCTCTAGCTCTAAGCATTCTCTTACACATATCAGCCGTAATATACGATGCGCCATCTGCAACATTGATACCACTAGTGTAAGCAGTGTAAAAATTATTAGCTCTATCCTCTATCTTCTTTACAGCATCTTCTCCAAAATCTTCTACAAGTCTAGCTCTTATTGCTTCTATTTTAAGCGAATCTACATCTTTAAAACCATAATGATTACCATAGATTTCCCTAAGTTCACCATCACGCATTTTTTCTTGCAATTCGCTCATTATGTCAGCATTTGAAGCTACCTCGTAATCAGCAATTTCTGCACATCTATAAAGCTCTCCATCTGATCCATCATAATTAGGAAGAGTAGTAACGTTGTCATCTCCAGTAGAAACAAGACCACCAATACGTTTCTGAATATCCTCTACATTCTTAAAGAATCCAGGATTACCAATATATAATCTTAAACATTCTTCCGACGATATAATAGATCTATTTGTGGCATCTTGCAATATAGCAGCAATAGCCATGCTGTGTGCAGTACGCTACAAATTCTGCGTATTAGGCGTTATTCCTTTATCTGTAAGGTCTTTATACATCTAATTATATAAAGCTCGTTCTACGGCATCTATTTGACTCTAATTAAGGTTTATATTGTTAAGTCCTAAATACCCAAGTTTTTCATCCTTTGATATAATTCCAAGACTTACAGCCTTATCTATTTCGTTTTCGTATTGCTCCTGAAGAGTTAAAGACATTATCTACTCTTGCTCTTCTCTAGACTTATCAAAGAACTACTCATTTAGAGTTTTAAGCTACTCATCTGGAGACATCTTGCTTATCTCATATCGCTTTATCTAGCCATCCTCATACACTCTAAGAGTGGTAAGTGATTTAAACTAAATGCCACCAGGTTGTTTGCCTTTCTTACCAATATGGTAATTAGCTATCTTGTCTTCGTCATTTAATACTTGTAAACCTTTAGGATTGTCTACATGTAATCCTAATTGCTCTCTACAATCAAGAATTGCTTCACGTTCTGTATAAGCATAGTCTATAAATTGATTTAACACAGACTGATTTGGCTATAGATAATAGTGTGTATTATCTATAAATACCATCTTCGGAGCGCCAGATACGGTATACATCCCATTGTCTGATTGTCCAAATTCCATTCCTGGAATATTTATACCACCAAGAACCATGTATGTACCTTTATCAGCAAGTGTTGGAAATATGCAATATCCGTTCTAAAGCATTGCAAACTTATTGATGTAGTCTTCGGCTTCTGCAAGATTACTATATTTTGATCCATTGTCTCCACGATTATCAGACTTAAATCCAATAGGTGTATATATACTGATATTAAAGTCTTCTCCGTTCTACAATTGCTTAGCTACTATAGAGCCCATATTTACGCCATTTCTATTCATAATATTATAGCTAGACTGTAATATAGTCTTTACTACCATATTATTTTTATCATGACTATTAAGGTTCTCAGTAGTATTACTAATACTATTGTTCTAAGACTCATTGTAAAGCTTTGTTCCATCCATACCATTAGACATTTTATCTGTAGTAATCTTCATATATGCTCCAGCCCAGTTTCCAAGTTCTGATACAAATCCAGTTTTAAATATAGCGTCAACATTCTTTTGGGTTGTAAATCCATTCATCTGTACAACCTTACCAACAGCTTCTATAAAGTTATTGATGCTATGTATGCCAGTTGAAGATATCCATTTCTTTAAAGCTTCTCTTCCAACTCCATTATACTTAGTAGACAACATATGATCAAGCATGTCTTTCGTGAAGTTTATGCCGAGCATGTTAAACTGTCTGCATATATCGTTTTTAAGAACCTCTATGTCACTATTAGACGCCGCACTTCTAATTCTACCATTTATCTTAAATTCGCTAGCAGAGTCATTTACAATCTGAGACTGCAAGTCTGCAAAGAACTAAGATATAAACTTAAATGCATTTCTAGCTACAGTTGTAGGCATGTCTACCTACGTGTTATTGGTATTATATTTTGTAGATAATAATAATTGATTATTCTATCCAACCGCCCTTTGTATTAATCCAGATTGTCCAGAAGACAAGAATGAGTTCCATAACTTTGGATACATTCTTGCATCTCTATCAAAATTAGCATCAGATATTTTTATTTCTACACCTCCGTTTCTATTACGAATTGATCTACCTATTATAAAATTATGCTCATGACCCTTTATGGCGCTAAATATTTGAACCATAAAAGCCTCTTTATCATAATCTATTTTGTCAAGCTATCCATCTTCATTGAACGTGTATATAGATTTATACAACTCATTATATTTCTGATAAATTGCCATATACATAGGGCTCTGTGTAGATAATTCTTGCAATGTATTAAGGAGGTCTTCTGGGCTCTTTACATCATGAAGTCTGCTAACAACTACATTAAATACTTGCTTAATAGGCATAAATGTAGGCACACCATACATATTCTTTGATGTGTCAAGAGTAAGATTTCCGTCATCATCAAACTTATAATAAGGTATAGTAGCAAAAAACATTTTTACAGGCCTGCTTACAGAGTCAAGCTTGTTAAACTCAAATGAAGATTTATCATATCTCTCAATAGACTTACCATAATCATTTTCTTGCTGTTCGCTTGTTTCTGAATCATCATCACGCTTGTATTTGCCATCATAAGCATCCATTATTTCTGTAAGATACTTTTGAACTTCCTTTGACATAGCTATAAACTTAGGATAATCAACACGTCTTTGATTATTCGTTTCTACATAGAATACTTCTCTAAATGCAAGCTATGTTGGCGTGCATTCAGATTCTTCAGAATTAGCATTTGTAAGATGGTCTATTACAGACTTAGGTATATACTTGATTGGTAAAAACGAATCATCATGTACTGCATTATAAATATCATTAGCGTCTTTGGATGAGCTAACAATAAGATAACCAAGAGCTCTGGCCATGTGTTCCTTTTCCGCAGCGGAACCAATATGATCAAATTGCTGTCCATTTATCTCGTAATGTAAGCTTTCTCCGAATAGGTTTTTGAATCTATCTTGTTGTTCTTTACTTACTTGTTTATCTGCATATTTGCCAGATTTTATATCACTGAACAATGTAAGAATAGCCTTAGAATTATTTCCATAATGCCATAAAATGCTCAATCGGTTTGCTACTTTCTTTATATTTCGTTTAATCCATCCTTGTTTCTTTATTGCATTAGCATCTTTTGTGCCAAGCATGTAATCAACAAAAAGATCTGCTAATCCTTCTGCAACATCTCTTTCTGTAGCAGCTTCTGGATGAGCTTTTCTATATGCAGAATACATCTGTTCTCTAATAGATGGTTCTACAAGTAATTCCAATACTCTATGGAAGCCCTCGTGAAATCCAATTGTATATGGTACAGAATTAGATATTTGTATAGCAGCTTGTGTGCATTTAGCAAGTACAGCACTATTCTTCTTGTATGCAACATCAGATAATCTTTCACTTTCTACCCATTTTGGAGTAATTCCAGTAGTCTTTCTAACCCATTCGTCAACAGCATTTGCAAAAGATGGTTTTTCTTTTTGGCCTTCAAATTCAGATAAATCCTATTCATAGAATAGTCCCATAAATGTATCTTCGGCCTTTTTCTACTGATCTTCAATAGACTCTTTAGAAATTTGTTTAGATACTTCTTTTGCGCTTCCGTCTGGCACATCTTGTACTAACTCTACATTGTCTACATATACTGTAGGCGGTTCTAATTTAGATGCATACGACATCAAATAGCCATTACGCAACATGTAGCCAAGACCAGTTGTTCCTTTGCCGTCATGAGTAAAGTCTTCTCTTGTAAATACAAGGCCATTTGGCAGCTCAACCTTGTCAAGACTAGGATTCGACGCATACTGTGCATTAAGTTTAGCTAATACGCTATTATGTGAAGATTGTATATACTGCTGCATATTCTGTTGAACAAACGTAGCATCTTTTGTCATATACATATTGCACAAAGCGTTGTATATATTAGCATAGTCAACATTTGGATTCTACGTAGGATAAATAACATTACCTATAATAACTCTTTTGTTAGCAGGATCTAGTGTTACAAGTCCTTCTATAGAGTTATATTTCTCATTAAGAGTTTTATTATCAGCTTTAATATAAAGAACCTGTTTAAGTAAGTCATCTATAGAGTATCCCTAATATTCATTTATACCCTAATAACACTTGTACCAAATAAGGTCTGCAATCTTATTGGCTTGACCACCTTGTCCAGAAGTAAATTTAGGCTAGATTAACGGTGTTCCTATACATCTGTTATCTACGCTTTTCTCAACCTGGCCTGTATCGTAAAAATATACAATGTTACCAGACTGCGTAATTGCCGTACGCTTGATATACTCGAGATCAAAACCGCTAATTAACGAAGATAATTCAGGACCACCAAAAACCATTTTTGTTACATCTCCTGTGTTTACGTTTTGTGTAGCCTTAAGGAAGCCTATTCTATTACCGGAATCACATGTAATGTTGTACAAATCATGCTAATTAATGGTTCCTGCGAACAAGAATTTAGTTACAGGCTATAATTCTCCACCATTCTTAATTGAGCCCTTAGAACGGCTTAATTTCATGCTTATATGGTATCCTGGATGATCTTTTATAAAGTCAAGCATATACTTAACTTTCTATACAAATACAGCATCAGCAGCCTTCTTTCTAGCAAAGTATATTGGATCTATACCTTTTGGACCAGCATCATTTCCCTAATCAAATGTCATAAATATAGACTTACCTTTAGAATCTGTAAGCTTGAGCTGTACTTCATTATTTCTCCATACGAGTTCTGCTTCTCCAGATTTTCCAGAAGCATTAGGGTAAATCAAATTAGGATCAAGCGCTATCGAGAAGTAGTGTGGATCAAGTTTAGCTCTAAATGCAGGGAAGTGTTTTGTAGTATCACTGTACAACTCTCTCCACTGATCGTCTATCATATTTATACTCTAAGCGTTGTTTGTATCGAGAATTTCGTCAACGTTTGGATCTACTGGGAATCTCTGATTATATTCCCTAATAAAATCTTCTGCATCATAAATTGTGTCTGCAAGCGCAGTGTCGAGAGCAGTATTTGTCTTCTGTGCGCTTTTTGCATTATCTGCTAAGAATTTAAGCTATCTGTTTATAACAGTGCTCCAGAATCTTTGTAGACTCTTATTGCCTACAAGACTATTCATGAACTCACCATCAAATGTATCGAGGAATGATTTTATTTTGTTAAAGTAAATAAAACTAGGATTGCCAACATTTGATGCAAACTGAGTCTTCCACATTTGCAACGCCTTTTCCGCAGCATCTCCGTACATCAATCTGTTGCTAACGAGTTTATTTATAGCAGCAGCTATAAGCTTCTACTCTGGCAGCGTATCGGCAACTTCAAACTAATCGCTACCATAGAATTGATCTAATGCAGCCTAAGCGTCATATATAGAATATATAAGCTCGTTAACCTAAGCTCTTTCGTCAGCCGTTGTTATACTAAGATTTGTAATAGAACTCAATAGGGTGTCAAGCTTTTTACATATTTCGTGTATTGTGTCAAGTCCAGCCTAATATTGCTCATCCACAATTACGTGATCAAATGCATCCTCTGGATAAAACTCTGGAACTGTATTTTCGTGCTATTTAGGCTGCAAAAGCTAATTTAAACGCACCTGAGCGTCTTCTTTTAAACTCTGGATAGATTCTATAGCAGAGTGGAGATCTCTTATCTGAAGCAATAATTCATCCTTATTTGACCCTTCTTTAAAGATATCGTACGTATCAAGAAATGCATGAGAATCCGAGTATCTCTTGTCGCCAGCATCTGTAATACTATCAAGTAGATACTGATAGTCTTCTTTTAATTCATTTACTTTATCCTACAAAGGCTTAACAACTTCGTTAGAAATATCTTCATTAGACTTATTGTAATATGGAGTTACAGGCTTATTAAAGTCCAATGTTTCTATCTAGAATATTTTATCGGCTTTGATAAAATTGTTTACCCTATCTATAACAAATGGGAATACATATGTTCCTAGAACATTTGCACCAAATAAATCATATAAAGCAACATTGATATCACGCATATGTTCTTGCTCTATTTGCATCATAGTTTTATCGCTATGGTAAGCAAGTGTTCCAGACTTCATCTTCTGTTCCAGCTGAGAAGAATATGAGCTCCTGACATCAATAAGCATTATCTGCCCGTCGTTACTAACTAAAACTACATCAGCCTATGATTGAATTCCGTTTCCGTTTTCGTCGAATCCGTATACAGGTATATCTGTATCAAGTACCTTGTATTCTCCGCTATTTAGCATTCTTTCACGAATTGACTAAATGTACTATACGGCATTTTCTATTCCATTAAGACCTTCAAAATTAGCTACGGAGTCATCTGTATTTGTTCCAAGCATTATCTATTGTACAAGAGATCTTATAACATCTGAATCGTATAAAGATTGAGACCTAGGTTTAGACCCGTCTATTGAAGCTAGATAGTAAACAAAGCCTTGCAATAAATCATCTTTATTTGGCTGTTTAAATATCTCATTAACAATATCAGTAAAGTCAGTATTACCAAATCTTTCGCCATTATTAAAAAGGTATGCTATAATGTCATCTTTGTCATTATTTACTATGTTGCTTGATATCTCTTTATAATTAGCGCCAGATTTAAGACGATCTATTTCCTATGGATTAACAAATACATTTAGATTGTTGTTGTCGTCATATGCTATAGAAGCGTGAAAACTACTAACAAGTGTTCTTTTTTGTTGTTTTTCAATGGCCTTTTTGTACCCATCGAATGTAATATCATAAGAAGCGTGTGTGGCAACTTGTGAGCCATAAGACTATACATCCATAGGAGTATTCATGTTCTCCTTCTCTTTGCGTGTAGATGTAAGATAATGACGAATATACATAGCCTTAGCTAAAGCTAATACAGATTTTCCTCCATCTTGTCCAGTCTCTTCTTGAAGAATAGTTTTTATATCATTATACAATTGCTCAAACTTGTAGAATCCTACTTTTGCGTTTTCCATAAGTCCATCGAATGACTGCATTGCAAGATCATCAAAACCAAGTAAGAACGAGACTCTAGCTTTACTGCGTCTAGTTTTACGCTTCTTTCTATAGTGTTCTCTAGCCTTATCTCTACGGCGTTTGTATTCTTCTGCATGTTTCTATAACTCTTCAGCTGTGGCTACATGCTTCTATTTGTCTTCAGTTGGATCAACAGTTTGTTTAGCTTGCTCATTAATATCTTTTACGTCCTATTCTGCAGCTTTTAACATATCATCCTAGAAGTCTTCTGTAAGTTTAGTAACGGCATCACCAGCATATATATCAGACAGCATCCAATCAATATTTTCGTTTTGCTTGTTCGCGTCTATAATCTTAGTAATGCGTTCATTAAGCTTACTCTTAGACCCATCTTTAGCAGCAGCTCTAGTATGCTGTTCTGGTTTGTATTTGTCACCAAGTTTCTGTCTTAATTCAGCTACTTTTCTCTGGTATCTAACCTCTTCAGGATTGTATTCAAGATTACCGTTGTTATCTTTTGTTATTCCCTCTGTATGTATAGACAGTGTAGAATTAAGCAAAGATTCATTTGCTGTATACATTGCTCTAGCCTGCTCAAGCTCTTGGATCTCGTTATCGTCAAAACCTACAGATTCGCTAAAGTTGTTTAAGAACTGCAGTGTTTGTTCGTCTGTAGACTTTTCATCGAAGTTTTTATATGCTTTAGCTAATGATTGTTTAGCCCTAGCGATCTACTTGTCTATATTGGCTGACAATAATTTAGCATCTGGTCTAACTGTTTTTAATCCAAGTTTATCATGGGCAAACTTAAATATGTCATCAATAGAATTCATCTTAGCTTTAAGCGTAAGTAGAGCTTTCATTCTATTGTGAATCTCTGAGTTAGTCTAGAAATTGTTTACATGTCTAGTATGCTCTTCTCTCTAAGCATTCTCTATAAATTTTTCTCCGTATTCATTAGCCTCATCTTTGATAGATTCTTTGTATTCTGCTACAGATTTATTAACATCCTCTTCAGGAATAGAGGCGGTGTCCAAAGTTTTCTTATACTCTTCAACCTTTCTATTAATATAAGCTTCTGTTGCCTTTGTCTTCATTGTAGCAGCATTAATAGCAGCAAGCATTGGGTCTCCAGACTACTCTTGCCTATTTACGGCCTATTCTACCTAGTCTTGATAACCTTTCTAGCCATAAATCTACTGAAGTCTAATTTCTGCTTCTTGCTGAGCGTTTCTATTATCAGCTAACTACTGTTCAATATTTGCTCTATCGGCAATAGCTACATTATACTTCTCTGTACCTTTATTAATACCTTTAAGTCGATATTGTTGTTCGATTTGCTTGTTGCTTACAAGTGCATTTACTCGCTCTACGTTAGCCTACAAATCATTCCAGTACTGCTCTCCAAAACGTGGCCTCTCTCGCTTTAAATCAGCCTCTCTAAGCTACTATATTTCTGTGGTTAACTAATTATACCTTCCTTTGGAGATCTGGTCTGAGATGGAAGAATTACTAGCTCTATTCATCTTACCTTGCTCTCTATCAAGGATGGCGCCATGCATGATAGCATCTTTCACTTGTACTGTATTATATATATCACTTGCTGCATGATATATATTCATTGCTACCATTGGATGCATACCGCCCATAGCAAATCCTCCACGCCAGTTTGAAAGCATTTCCATGTCGTTGTACAGCTCTGATTCTCCAATACCAAACATGCCTTTATAGAAATCTGCTACCTATTTACTGTGCGCCATATCTTGAAATGCAAGATTAAGTAAATCGGCAGATCCGTATCCGTATGTTTTAGCAAATTCTTCTGCAGAGTTAGAGTTTAATTGCTGTACAATTTCTTCATTACCTTCAGAAGCTCTATCTATAATACCTCTTCTGATTGTGTTAATGCCATATTTGTTAAGCATTTTAAGCGTGGCTATTGTATTTGGATTTTTTGCAACAGTCTTCAGCAACTTTCTTTTCAGTGTTTTAGCACCAACCATGCTTGCTAACGCTTCAGTCTTTTTGGCTATAGCCTCACTAGCCATAATACCTGCATCTTTTAATGATTGTGGCATTATTTCTTTAGCAAGACCTTTTACGCCTCTTGCAACCTCACCAGCAGCGGCTCCAACTCCTGCACCAACATAATGCCCAAGCACACCTCCGCCAAGTACATCCATTGTTGTAGAACCAATAGCCGCTCCAGTTTTACCTGCTGCACTTGTAAGAGAGTTGACATACTATCCAGCTTGTACGAATTTGTTTTCTATAGCACCATTTAATCCGGCAAGAGCGTAATCTGTGCCTATTATAATTTTGCCAGCTTTGTTTGCAGCTAATTTAGCTCCCAATTTTGTAGTAGGGAATTTATATATAGCTTGCCTGTATAAATTAGACAAACTATTTCCAGGCTGTATATACGATATAACATTTTGTACAACTTCTGTACCCATTGTTCTGGCGTTGTCTATCATAAATTGCTGTTCAAGACCCTTTGTTGTTCCAACTTTAGCTCTAGATAAGCGAGGATCATTACTTTTTGTAACGCCCATTAAGTAATCTCCAAGAACTTTTTCCTTACCCTACTGCGTGCTTAAGTCATATCTTGCTTCTGCGTCTTTTTTAGACATGCCGTTCTACATAGCAAATTTTACAGACTACTTTTGCAGGTCTTTATACGAAGCGGATATTCCCTATGCATTTCCAGACTATTCCTGTGCTTCGTATTTATTTAGATTCTGCTGATAGTTCTGTGTCCACCGCTGAGCAATTTCTGCATAGTTCTCATCCTAAGCGCCTTGTAAATTAAATGGCAGAGCTGCTGCGTTAGCTGCGTTATATAAAGCAAATCCTGCTCCAGCGTGTCCAGTTGCACCCAATGCAAGAGATGCGGCGGTACCAACCGTTGTTATAAGATTTCCTATATTTCCAGTGTCTGAAGACCACGAAGAACCCATCTATTGTGGTAAATTCCAAAGCCAGTAATCTGGAGTTAACAGATCGTCATTAGCATGTATATTTGCAAGATTTTCCGCATGCTTACTTACATTCCAAAACTTTTTCCATTTAGCTGCTCTTCTTGTCTAATCATTAAGCGTTTTATTATAATCATCAAGATCCTTTTGCTTTCTTTGTCTGAACTCTTTAGCTTCTGTTTCTTTCTGTGCTAAGTCCATTCCTGCATGCGCCTTTTCAAATCTATCAGACAACTATTTGTTGTAGTTGTTAATCCAGTCATTAGCCATTTGCTCTTTTGATCTATCGGTGCCATCAAATGTATCGTTTGTAGCAGCAAATGCTTTTGTAACAGCGGCCTGAAATCTCTCCCACATAGACGTATGGTCTTTCATCCATGTAGACTTGTAAGCGTCTGCGAGTTCGTTTAAATCTTTATCTTTTAACTAATCGTATATAGATAAAATTTCTTTTCCAAGCAGATGTGGGTCTTTCCAGGGATCGCCTTTCTTTTGTGCTTTTGGATTAGCCTTTAAATAATACCACTAGTCTCCTTTTGCTTTATAGTCTGCTTCAAGACGCTCTCTCTTTGCCCACGCGTCAGCTTTTGCCTAGTCTGTCTAAGCTAAAGCGATTTTACCCTTTGTGCTTTCAATTCCAAGATCGCTAGACTAATTAGAAAACAATCCTATTCTCTATCCGAACTTCCATAATGTAAACTGGAAACTATCTTTTCCGAGCTCATTTATTCCTCCAATATCGTCTTTTACACTGTTTTTATATATGTCTGTTTTTTTGAAGTCTTCAAACAGCAAGTCTTCTTCGAGATCGTGTTGTTTTTCCTTATCATAGTCAGATTGAATCTGATCTGAACTAGCGTTAATTTTATCTAAATTAGACTTATGTTGTTTCTTGTATAAATCATCTATATGTTTATTCCAATCGTATTCTGCTATAGCATCTTCTTGGATCTAAATAGATTTTTTACTAGGCTTATACCACTGACCATGAGGCATTATATCAGATTCTAATCTTGATCCAGATTTCCTTGATATATAATTAGGTACATTAGCCTAAGTCCTTCTATTAGGAACGGATCTGCGTTGATTTGGTAGTGTTATACCAAATCTTTTAGCCTATCCTCTAAAATAGTCCTCTGCTGGGGACTTAAGTAAATTGTAATTTGCCATAATTTATTTATTAGTTTGCTTTATTTGGTGCTTTTCCTATGTATCCAGGTTTAACTTCAACCCAAATACTTTCTCCAACCATTCCTGCTGATCTGTTATTATTTACGGATATAACATTAGCTTTAATGTAGTATTTGTCGAGTTTTTTATTATATGTTGGGCCAGATGTTACTGTTGCAGTAATTTTTCCTCTAGGTTTTTTGTAAAGCCCATAATTAACATGATCTGATACCCCTCTGTTTAATCTATCAAACGCTCCAGATCTAGCTATATACTTTCCATCATTAACTGTTATAACCTACTATTTTGTAGACTGCGTCTGCTTATTTGTACCATCACCTGAGGATTGCGACTGTGTGTACTCATTCCATTTTGCGTCTGGATCTGCCAATGTTACTCCATTTGCTCTAAGATCGTCTATTGACGTTGTTATTGGAGTGTAAGGGTGTTCTCTAGCAGCATCAAATATTGTCTTATAGTTAGATTCAGAAGAACCGCCTCCAACATTATTGTTTATTCGTCTTACGTCATCACTATACTTATAATCAATAAGTGCTTTTTGGTTAGCTAAGTCTCTAGCAGACTTCTTAGCATCAAGTTGGTCTTCCAATCTATTCTAATAATCAAGCATTTTGTACTTGTTTGGATCCCATGCTACAGTTCTTTTGCCTTCCCAAAGTTGGGCTACAGTGTTCTGTAATTGAGATTTTACTTGTCCATCAGTAGGATCAGCAACTCCTGCTTGCTACAACTATTGCTTTGCCTTATCATAATAATACTACCCAGAAGCTGTAGACATAACAGATGGAATAGACTGACCTGCGGTATCCTTTATCATCTGGTCAGTTATTCCAACATAGTCATTAAGAGGATCGTATTTGTATCCCATAGATTCAACCTACTGCTTTGTTAGATTGCTTGGTTTTAACACGCTATATGGTATCTTAGTTAAATCTTCAAGAGTATCCATTTTTGTAGGAGCAAGCTAATTCCAACTCTAGTTATATGGGTCGAATTTATCATAGCTTAAACCTTGTTTTTGCATCTACCAATCAAGCTAATCTTGCGTAAGTTTACCATCGGCTATCATTGCTGCGGCAGCCTTCTAGTATGTCTTCATATTATCTGCATCAGATTTCCATTTAGCAATATCAGCATATGGGGTTTCTCTAATAACCTTTGCAATATACGCTCTTCCTTCTGCAGATCTTAGTGGATCTATTCCATTTTTATACAGATAATTTAAAGCGTCATTTACTCTTCCTTTTGTTTTGTCATAATAAAGTTTGTTTAAACTATAACTTGGGCTATATAGGTCTCCAAATTCTTTTGAGAATTCTTTTTGCTCCTACATAGCCTAATTATATTGTTCTTTTGCAGCACTTATATACTATGACATCATTCCGCTATCCAGTACGTCCAATATTGGAACCGCTACTGGTTCATCGTACATTCCTATCATGATTATCGTTTTATATTTTCAATATAATCAACCATTGCAAACGGATCAATATATCCTGCATTGTTGCTTGGCGTAGCTAATCTCCATTGCATAACTTTATTAAAAAACGGATCTACATTATAATTTATCCCATACATGCTAGTAGGTATATTATTATACCATCCTGCGCCCCAGAATGGAGACGTTCTATTAGATAACGAATAAACTTTCTGCGGATTGTTTATTAACCACCTGTTGTAAGCTCTCTAACCATCAGATATATTATTATAAGCACTACCGATATTATCATTATGATGCATTACGACTCCTCCGTTTGAAGTAAACTATGAACTAAATGGAGTTTGCTTATAAACTACCTGGCTACCATTATCTCTTGGTATATTACTGCTTTGAGTATTTACATAAGGCTATGTCTACAAATTTGTTGGCTACAATCTTGGCAACACGCTCTTAGCATAATCATTAAGCGTAAATGGTTTACCAACTATACTAGTTGGCAATTTATCTGGGATAAAACTGCCTGATCGTTTACTCTAAATTCCGCCAGTTGATTCCGTTCCTAACCCACTTGCATTACCACCTATTCCATAGATTACATTTAATGCATCCTTTTTATTATCTGCGTCTTGCTGATAAATGTTAAGTATGTCTTCGTACTACTTATTCTTTATTCTGTCTGCCCAGTACTTTTGCCACATAGCTCCAAGATTAGCCAAATGTGTTTCTATGCCCTTTGTTTTTGCTCCGTGAGCCTTATTATATGCTTCCCAATTATATTGGTTAGCAGCTTGTCTTCTCTGTGCGTCTTGAGCTCCAGCTGACAATGCAGCCTGTGCCCATTGATCTCTATATTTAGCGTTTTGATCTTGAGCCTAAAGTAATGCGTTTGCAACATTTCTTTGTGCTCCTATATTCTACGCTACTCTAGCATTTTGTCTTTGACCTCCAGAATACCCACCAGATTGATTTATATTGTAAATACCCTTCCTGTTTTCTAGGTTAATAGCCTACAATGCTGGATATGGAGTTACCCTATTGCTTGCCATGGTCGAAAGCGCCTATGTCTCATAAGGGTTCGCTGCATATATATCAGTTGAACCTGGTTTGTTTTTAAGCCAATGGTTGAGCATTGTCATCTCGGTTAATGCGGGGCCAAGTCTTGAAGCTAATAAAGCATACTTTGGTACCTTACCGCTTCCTGTATAGCTAGAATAACTACTAAACGATGATTTGCCTCTAGAGTACATCGGCTCATAGCTATGTTCCTTTTCTATATTGTGCTGCATTTCCTATCTGTCAGTAATATTCTTCATTGCATTCAAAATTGGCTACTTAGCAAGCTTTAGTTGCTAATCTTGTAGCTACTTAGTTTGTTTGCTTAAAGAACTCAAGTTTGGTTTAAATTTATTTTTATTTTCAATGCTGTTATACATCTCTAATTTCTTTGTAAGAGGCGCAATCTAATCAGAAAACTTCATTCCATTAGACCAATCGATATCATTTCCTGCAATAACATTGTCATCATTCGGCTAAACCGAACTAGGTTGATTATCTACGCCTTTAGTACCTTTTGTTACCAAGGATCCAGTACCGTTTGAATAATTTATAATACTTTCACCTTTCCCGACTAAACTATTCGTCGGTCCTACCTAATACCCATTAGGTGTCCATACTTTTTTCATATTGTTATGTATATAATATATCGTCAGCCGTATTATCGTTATTCAAATAATACTCGTTTTGTAAACCTTGTGTAAGAGCGTTAGATCTCTATAATGAAGCTTTATTAGCGGCAGCCATTTTAGCCCTTCTTATTCTTCTCTTTAGCTTAGATTTGCCACCTAGCCATCCAAATAATCCAGATCCTAATCCTATGACTCCGCCTATGACTCCGCCCCAAACTCCGCCTACTTTGGCTCCTGCAGCAGCGCCAGATACAGTGCTACTAGCAGTATTGGAGAGTCCTTTACTATCCTACTCTTTTAATTCCTAGCTACCATCTACTACATTCTGCTCTTGGTAATTTACTCCCATTACAGAATTATTAGACTAGCCAGCGTTATTAACTATTTCTGATGTTCCTGGAACACTTAAAGAACTCATCATGTTCTACCCAATTGAAAGTGCACCTTTTCCTATAGCCATAGCGTTACCGATAGCTTTGGTATTAATAACGCTTCCGCTTTTACCGGGGTTATCTATATGCTTAAAATTATCTGTTCCAGTATTACCTATTTTGCCATCTTGCAATGATATAGGCTTATTTAAACTAAAGCTGTTTTGTGTAAGAGAATAATTATATGGAGACTAATATGATAACTAATAATTCTACGATGGCCTTATATTGCCAATGTCGTTACCAATATTAAATCTAGGCATATTAAGTATTCTTTTCCTTTGTATTAAATCCATGATTGTCTAAATTTTGTAATAATACTCTATATACCAGTATTTATACTTGGCAAAGTATTAGTTATTTCACATTGCATATACTTACCCCTCATTCTTAAACCAAATTTCTATTCTGATGTAGACCTTGGGATCGCATATCTATAATTGCCTTCTCTGAGTGTTATCTCGTTTTCCAAAGTACTAGAAGAGCTTATCAAATCAGTAGCAAATGTATAATTATGATTCTTTGAGAAATATGTATTGTAATCATCTCTATTACCAAGAGCGGACTACGTTATTATCTCCTAGTTGTCAAATACTTTTGTTGTTAATGGATTATTATTTACTACGTATTTTAAATATGCTTCCATAACTCCAGAGAATCCTTTTGGAGTAGATCCTTCAGAACAGTTCCACTGAGCTATTGATATGCCATCATTTGTAGACTTTATTAAATACTATCCATTATTAAACTATATAGAACAATCATAATCAGCATCATATATAGATGTAAATATGCCTCCATATTCATTATACACTATAGCTGCTTTTTTGTTATTAACCTTTAATACATTTGATAGTATCTCATTATTATTTATATCAAACATCATAGACGGCTAAATTGTTTTATCTGCATATTTGTTCATCAAGCAATCAACATACAGTCTTCTAGATATGCTGTCTACGCCATCTCCAGAATACGACTTTATTTGCTATGTGTGATCATCGAACCAATATAATGCAGAATTAGACTAAGTGTCACAATACTGATCTTTATGCATTCCAGATGTTTCATCTTTGTAATCGTATCTACTAAGCACACCTCCAGAACCAAGTATAAGCTCTTGTCCAGAATTCTCATCAGTTGTGATAGCTCTTTCATTTACACTCAGAGTTCCAAATGCAGCTTGTTGCCAGAATAGCAATTGTGTTTTAAATGTTCTGAGGTTTGTTATTTGCCCTCTATTACTATTTACATCTATAAAATTAGAGCTCTAAAACTTAAGCCAGCTATCTACTGATTCGGAATTATCTTTCCTATTAGAGTTGTAGCATCTGTAATCTATAGATTTGTTGAAATCATTTATATTTATTTCATCAAATGCCGTGTATGTTCTAAGTTTGTTTTCTGATGTATAAGACGTGTTATACACGTACATTGGGTCTGTTTGTGTGTAATAACCATTTGGACTAGATGGCTAAAGCTACAACCAAGATGATCCGTCTTTATCAAGGACTCTAGATGGCTCTTCTCCATACGTATAATTTAATCGTATACTCGATTCAACTGGTATTGCATAAATTATCATATTAGTAGATGCTGTGTGCTCTGCTCCTTTTGTATAATAATATTTATGCATAGATGTATATTCAAATACATTTACATCAGTATCTCCATCAAATACAGAAACCCACTCATTAGATTTACTAAAGTAGTCTCCATCAGAATAATATGAATTGAACTATCTGTACTACAATCCACTTCCTCCATATGGTGTAGTAATCTTTCTAAGATTGCACAAATATGTACCAAGCGCACTATTTCTTTCTATTTTTACACCTGTATCAATACTATAATCACACAATTCAGAATCTTTTAATAATATATTATTATAACTAGAATTTGTAATGCTATAACTAGTTGCGCCAAGTGTTGTATTTAAAACAGTATCTTTTTCACCATCTAAACATAATATTGCACATCTTCCGGCGCAGCCTATGTTTGAGAAAGCTGTTCTGACGCTAAACTACATTGGACCAAGATTCCAATTATTATTTCTTCCTTTGTATATGTTATCTTTTCCCCAATAATACGTTCCATCATACCATCTTCCACCTGATGCAAATGCCATTCCATAGAAACCATTAGAAACAACATTGCAATATTCGTTTCCAGATACAGCTTGGCTTTTAGATGTGTAATTCTTATACTTTTTCTCCTAAAACAGATCGTTCCATATAACGTCGTTCGATACTCTTATATCCTTTATATTTATTCTGTCTTTAGATGGATCCGATATATTATAAGTAGAAACAGCCTAGTTATATAGTTTTATATATGTATAGAAGTTGCTCGAGTTTGCACTTTCTAGATTATCACACTTATGTAAATTATTATCATCTGCTGTATCATACAAAGAGGTATCCCAATCATATATAGATTTATTATACAATGGACATGTTAGATTTATTGTAGATTTACCACATGTAGCTTTTTTCTCGTGTATAGTTGACTTGTACGCAAAATCCCTTTGCGTCCATGAGTCTAATATAACAGACTTGTAACGTTTATCTCCAAAATCATTACATAACACAGCTCCAGAATTACTAACAGCAGGGAATATAGCTCCCTTTACAGAATTAAATCCCCAGTTATCTCCATATGTCCAATCAAATGGGTTGTAGCCATCTTCATACGTGTATACAAAATAATCCCTATCACATGCGTCTCTTTTGTAGCTCTTATCTCCTCTACATCCAAACAAATATTTAATTGGAGACAAATAAAACGATCTGCTCTTTGTTAAAGATTTAAACGATTCTGGCTAGTAACAAACTTCTGGAGACGCAAATTGGTAAACAGATTTATTATTTATGTTTGTGACCGTTCCAATAAAGTCATCTGTAATTTCGGTGTCCTAATAATAATCATAGAATGGTATTTTTGTCCAATAGCCTGCTATGAAATTAGATGTTGTAAAATACGTAGGAGAACTGTATGTAGAATACCTTTGCGCTCTAAATGCTTTGTTGTATATAGGCTTTACGCTTCTAGCAACTACACCCTGAGATATAGTAGCTATATCTTCTTCTCCCCTAGAACATCTTACTATTTCATATCCTGTACACTATTCTGGAAGATTTGAAACCTTAAACGCTATTCCTAAAGGCTTTGTTATAAGTCCATATTTTTGACCATCTATTACTCCATTCTGTACAAATGTTTCAAAACATTCTATATTTACATTAGGGGTACGGATGTCGGCAATCCATTTAACTGGGCTTGGAGATCCATTCTAATCATATAGTATTATACCGTATCTATACAACTCGTCTCTTCTTAAAGATTTAAGTATATGAGGATTTCTCCAAAAACCGTCATCTTCTTGTGTGTATAATCCATTTACTCTCTCGTATCGATTTACATTGCCTTTCTATTTTTTAACAAAATATGTTACAACGCCATTTTCTGTAGTCTCTTTAGATAGGCTCGCGTTTGTATTAGGATTATCCTTTTGTAAAGCATTGTATATTGTTCCTATTTTTAGATCGTAGTCATTCTTTTTGCACGAATCAGAAATTCTTTGCGTAATTATAAATCTCCAATCTATATTTGGGCCAGATCCGCCATAATATACTCCTGTTTTATCAAAGCAATGATTATCAATATAATCTTTATTTACATCACAGTTAACATTATAGCAATCTTTATATGTCTAATCCGCATCTTCGCTATTTGGAAGCGGAATATTGTTTAGATTATCAGCTGTTATTTCATGCCGGTTTTCATGATTTGAATCATATATTGCCGAATACACTTTGCCAGATTGTTCGTCAACACAAAACTAGAATGATCTAGAATCCCAGTTTTTAAATATATCTTGATCTATATTCGTTTCTACTGTTTTTACATTTGCAGCAAATAGGTAATCGTCTTTATTCTCTAGTACTTTTGGAATTATATGTATACCAGACATACTGTTGTACTCTTCAATGCTTATATCCTACTAAGAATTGTATCCGGTATCATTTATTGTTAAGTCAGATGTAAATCTACTATCATGTATAACGCTTATTTGTGGCATCTAACCATTTTGATGATACTGTATTCTAAAAACTTTAATTCTGTTAAGGAATTCTGAATACGTACTATTATGTATCTATATTCTTACACCAGAGTTTGTGTCTTCAGATTGTTGCGCACCCTTTAATTTAGCAACATCTTCATTATAAGAATAGTCGCCAATAGGTATAAATTTACAAGCTGGAGATATGTCTGTTGCTATTCCATTCTTGTTATACAGCTAATACGAATACGCTACCAAACCGCTTTTCAAATGTCCTTCTATATATGACTTAAATATAGGCTTGCTAAATATTACTTTAGGGTAAGCTTTAAACTTGTCTATATCATCACCGTATTTATCATAATACTCATCGTTGCTAGGAGCGATATTGAATGTAAGTATTGGGTTTATTCCATCAGCTATATACAACTTAATTATGTTTTCGTCTTCGTATCTTTGTGTTATACTAAGTTTCTCAACATTCTCCCACCCTGTGTCTTTTACTGGAAAGTTACCAAGAATCTTTATGTCAGCTTCCTTTATTTCATTAAATTCTCTATCGTTATCAAAGCTTCCACCTATAGAGTTCTTAAATCTGCATATGTGCCATTTTCCATTGTTGGAATATACTATAACACCATAATCCCTTATAGCTGTAGTAGCTAATATTTTTGCTTTGCCATCAATCGGTATAACATAAGCTTTCCGTAGTCCGTTGATTGGTACTATTGTTCCAGACTGATTACTACCTGTGTTATTAGAAAACGTAGTTATTCTGACATTTCTAGACTCCTCATACTAAGAGTTCTTCATCTATGCAATCGATGAATCACTATTCATTCCTCCATAGAAAGAATTTATATAAGAATTATTTTCAGTAACCATAGTAGTAATCGTTAAAATTTAATTGTCTTTTTCCAATGCTATTGAATAACGTGTCATCAGAATCCCAGTCTGGAATCAATTTTGTCCACTCATTCTTTATACTTGACATTTCTCCTTCATTAGGCATCATGGCTTCTGCATACGCCTAATTCCTATAGAAATTCCATTGGCTTTGTAAATAATTGTACACACCAGCATTGTATCTTGATTTGCCACCAAGACTTCCAGACAAGAACTTTGGGAAAGACAATTTCATCATAACGTACCAATATATTGCTTCTTGATATGAAGCTTTATCTGGTATTAACGGATATCCTCTTTCGTCTGTGGCAATTGCTTTATAAGATAGTTTTATATACCCATCACTTTTGTTTATAACAATCCATCCTGGCTTTACCCAATATGTTGGCTCATTTACTTCGTTGTCTTTTATAGCGTCTAATAACGCCGTACTCCCGTTTATTCCCAGAAGCTAGGATCTGTGTGAAATAATAGGTTTTCTTGGTGGCTATTTTGGGGTGTACTATTCGTTTATGCAAAATTGCTTGTCCTTAAACGTTGACTCATCTTTTCTTACTGATATCCAATTACCGTCTCCAGTTTTTGAATACAACACAGCGTCTAGTGTTTCTAAATCATCAGGAATTGGTATCTGTCCTTCAAAAATTTTAAATACAGGACAGTCTGAACCTGATTCTTTCTATACATACTATACAGGTGCACCTATTTTTTCCATAGCCTCAAAAATCCATTCGCGTATATCTGTTATACGTATGTCTTTTTCAGACATATTTGAATCCGCCATTATTTTAGCTATGACAGATTCACATTTTGTATACTTGTATATCATTAATATCTATATAATCTTGATTGTTAAATATAAGTTGAGCAAGGTGCCTCTTGTTTTCTCTAATAAGCTGTAACTGATATTTATATCTATCAGGAAACGTTCTTGGTAATTTCGACCAAAATAACCTATATTTATATCCGTTTGAATGTTCGTTTAGATAAAATATTCTTTTATTAAACTACTTGCTATTTTTGTAATCAACAGATAAAGATTTATCAGAGTATGATTTCGGTCTATATTTTACTATGCATATAAGACCTAACCCATAAGGCATTTTAAACGGCTGTGAGCCGTCTAAAACTTTTTCCTTAACAACTTTATTAAATTCGTCTAATATGCGCTTAAAACGCAAATAATCGACATCTACGTGGTTGTTTTTAATATACCATCTATACATGTCTGATATTGTGTAGCTTTTTTTATTTTTCCTTGTCTTGAGGACCATTTGGCTTTACGCTTGATAAAGTTGAATTATTACTATCGTCGCTAGGCATTCCTAACATAAACGACAATTCGTTTCTTATAATCAAATTTTTGATACTAGGTATCATCCATCCTGGAATTTTAACATCATCTTCATCTTCAGCGTTTTCTATCGGATCTATATTACACGTTACGTATATATATTTTAAATCGTCAATCGTATCACCTTGTACGTATACATATCCATCATCGAACCAGCAAGTTGGTTCAGAATATGTATACCTTCTAAAATTGTGGTAATGTCTACGCATCTGATGCATATACTATATAACACAACCGTCGGAATCATGTACACTAATTATATCTTCTGCACTATCTTCCATGGTTGATATTTTATTCTTAGTCCTTTTCCTATATGTATAGTGACAGCAACAAGATTCATTTTTACCATCATCATCTTTCTCGCCATCTATAGGTGATTCTATTAATTCTAAAGGACCTAATGTTGATGATAATGTTTCATCTGGCTAATCGTCATCTCCTGTTTCTTTATCTTTGTCTGATTTGTCTTTCGCCAGTTTAGCCCTATATTGCATTATCCAGGATGCTATGTGGGCTCTTGATAAATCTTCGCTTTCACTAATATTATTATTTCGTACAAGTAGAAGTATATCATCTATCAATGTACGCAGTGAAAACATTTTCATATCGATTCTATTACTCTTACAGAATCTTCTTTAAGTAAATCGTTTGTATTATGTATCTTATATTTGTATACATATTTCTTTTTCCAATCAAAAGTAAACAATCTCTAAAAGAAGTTCTTTTTGTTTTTGTATTCTTTATGTTTATAAATATAAAGGTATTGGGTATTATCCAACTTTAACCTAACATTAACACTATCTTTACCAATAGTATAATATATTTTAGTTAAATTGTTATACTATATACTATCATTATAAGTAGAGTCTTTAATAATAGTTATAATATCACCCCCTACCCCCTTACTTTTATTAACGTCTAAAATCTACTTTTGAGTTGCTGCCACCTAAAGTTCCTTAGACTTAATCTTATTTTGCTTTCTTATGGAGTCTATTTGCTGTATAAGTTTATCGTTGTATTCTTTAAGCTTATTCATATCTAGCTTTAAAACACCAGAGGCCTACTAGGAATCGCTTACAATATCCTAATAGGCCTCAATATTATTATTAGCTATTTTAAGCTCTTCTGACAGCTTATTTGCTTTATTATGATAAAATATACCAAATGACAAAGAAGATGCCACCAGAAGGCCTAAAACGATATTATGCAGCATTCTCCAGTTGTTTTTTATCAACTGCATTATTGCTATCATATTCTTTTTCTACTAAATAGTTTTTAATTTCTCCAAACTTAGATTGGATGTATAATCCTACACCGAATATACTTGCGGCATAGACTAATGTCTAAGCTACATATCCAAGCACACCTTCTGCTATATCTCCGGAAGAAAAACATTGATACATACTCATTGAGGCTCCTGTTAACAGCATAAAGCAAGCAGTAGTATACTATACTTTTTCTTTCCAACCGTTTGGTTTATTTTTTAATTTCATTTTCACGTTGCTATTTTATTTCTTTTATAGCTTCGCCAATTATAAACATTTCTTTATGTGTAAAATTATTATTTCTTGCACAATTGCATTCATAACAACATGGGACAACATTGTCTTTTGTGTGTCCGAAATTATTATCTATTCTATCACATCCAACTCTGCTAGTATCGCCACAATACACACATGGTTTTTTAATGATATTATTTATCATCCAATCTATATCTATATCACAAACTGTTAGACCATTGTGTATGTCTCGGTGTTTGTACGCAGAAATCATTTTTGAAGCTTTTTGTCTAATTGTCATAGTTTTACAATCTTTCCAATCTTTAACAATCTTACTCCCTCTTTTGCGCTTTCTACCAAAAAGTATATCTTTAGTACACCATTCAGGATGTCTATAATATCTCTGTTTAATAGAATTTGCTGTAACCCCTATTTCTGCTGACCACTCTTTAAAAGTTAAGGTTTTTCCATTATACTATAATCTTATATAGTTTCCTTTTAATAGGTTGTTTTCTTCATCTGATAACCACTTACAATTTTCTTTGCAAAACCATTTGTTTTTATCTAATCTAGATAATCTTAATCCACTTTTGTAAGAATCGTGCATGTCGTTATAGAAGTTCTAAAACGAATTCCACCTTGGGTCGTTTCCTATACTTTTGCCTTTATTAGTGTATCTAATTGATCTCCATGAATTAAATAGATATTTGTTATTATTTATTAAATCGGATAAGGATTTTCTTTTTCTCCATTCATTTAATTTTTCTCCGGTTGTCATAATTATATTATTTCTATAGTTATGTTTTTCTAATTTTTAATTTTTTGCATTAACAAATGAAATGTTTTTTGCGAATCTGTTAATCTACCAACGATTGTATTTTTACCAACAAGAATGCATCCGCTTGTATCGAGCTACGATGATCCTGGATGCAAAAGAACGCCATCAAACGATTGGACATTCAACAATCTTGGTATTTTTCCATTATATGGTTTTGCCCAAATCCTGTTTTTAAATCTAGAGCTTACAACATTTGTTGTAACTTCATAGGTACCATATGGTATAGCAGTTTGACCATATATTTTCTTTTCGCCATTGTCAAACTTTCCGTTTTTATTCAAATCGCGGACAGCGTCTTCTAGCGTATCACAAAAATATACGTCATCAATATACAGCTTACCAATAGTATAATCTTTCTTAAGGGCTATCCTTTTTAATTTTATTTTCATAATAGTATAGATGTTGTTGCGAACGATTCGGCAATTCCTATTGCGTCCCACTTTAAATCTTTTAAACCAAAACCTCGTAACATAATAGTTATTATTATAAATTTTTCAAATTAATTTATATATATATCTAAAATAGAAACACTTCCAGTATTATTTGCAATATAAATATTAGCATCATCATTAGCAAATATATATAATTGTCTATGATAAGGAACAATACCTCGTTTAGCGGTAAGAGTGCCATATTTATTAGAATCACTAATAAGTAAATTATTAATAGTAGTCCAATATCTATAATATCCATTACCTTTTTTAGCTACAAAGCTTCCTGTAGCTTTATTAAATACTATAGCATCAGGGTCATCTATCGTTATAGTTTGATTTATAGATCCTGCAATACTTTCAACGATACTTCCATGAACATATACAGCAGTACCAGCAATAAGAGTTTTTAAATTAATACTACCACCATTACAGGCCCACACTTCATGTGGATTTTTTTCAGTTTTTGACACGAAGCCTTTAGCAGTAACAGTACCATCAGTAGTAATATTACTTTTGGTATTAATTGCGCCATTAACAGTTATACCTCCAGTTACGGTGCCACCAGATAAAGGTAAATAGCTGTTTGGAATTGTCTAAATAGAACCGTCTGTAGCAAAATATTCGTTTGCGCTACCATTCGCTGTTGATATGTACACAGAATCTTCGTTGTCAACAAACTTTATACCATCCGACCCACTGTGTAGTTCAAGTTTGCCGCTATTTATGACAATATCTGCGTCATGAGTGGATAGATTGCCATTTACTGTAAGGTCGCCATTTATTATGCCGTCTTCGTTATTTTTTACGCAATTAGAAATATCTGTCTATGTATCAGTCCATGGAACGTGTACATAAGCTTTGTCGTTTGAATCCAATGTCACAGGATAATTCTTTGATGAACTATCTGCGGTAAATCCGATTTTTATTCCGCCAAGATCTGAATCTGTGGCTTTTTTAAGAACATAATTATTTGCTGATTCTGCTATACCATTAAGTTTGACCTTGTCAGAAACAGACATAAAACCATTCTACCCACTAGTTAGTTGACCAGAACTAGATACACCTGGAGTCTCAGCTATAGGCACATATACCGAACTTTTAGAACCATTTGCATTAGTTAACTATAACTACGTGTTACCACTGTTGGCTACAAATGCAGCCTATGATACAGTTTGTGACTTTAAACTATATTCTGATAAATCTATAGATGGAGTATATTCTCCAAGTTTTTCCCAGGAGTTATTTATGTAAATGTATTCTACATATGCGTTATCTTCACCAGTTTCGCTTTTTCTAACAAGATATATTTTGTTTGTTTTTATATCTATAGTTGGAAGTTTGTCTACAACTAATGCTATCTATGTATCTATGTTGCCCAGGTTTTTTAATGGTATATTTCCGTTCTAATCAAGTTTTGCAATACCATTTGCTATATTTAATGGAATAGAATTACCATTAGTAGTCCAAACTTCAGGAGTTGAAACTTTATCTTGGTCAACAGATTGTATTCCATTAACATTGTTAATGTCTAACCCGTTTTCGTCAGAGTTTATATCATTTAGACGTAAGGTACCAGTTAGTGTTCCACCCGAAAGTGGTAAATAAGTTTTAGCTATATTGTCAAGTTTAACTTTATCTTCAGAAGACATTAGACCATCAACTGTAGATGTGGCATTATCAATGGCAGTCATTTCACCAACTCTGCTACCAGCATAATCACAAAACATCTCAATTCCACTAGTATTCTCATCTTGAGTAATTGTTATATTTGTAATAGCTTCATTTTTATTAGCATAAGTATTAGGAATGTTATCTAAAGCTTTCTTATCAGCAGCAGTCATAACACCAGCTGTAGTACTAGTAGCTGCCTTAATCGCAACAAAGTTATTAACATTACCAGTTGTTATAAAATTAAAATTATATTCACTTTGTATTGCTGCAGCTGCTATATCTTTTATTAATCGGTCAGTAGTACTACCATCACCTAAAAGAACATCCTAGTCAGTACCATTTTCCAAACGTATCGAACCGTTTGTTGTGATTCCAGATGGTCTTATTGTCGTCTAATAACGTTTTGTGCCACCTTGATTCATTTCTATACTACCTGGAGTTATAAACAAGTTATGTGTAAGTAATGGTTTTGCATCTGCCATAGAAATTTTCTTGGTATTTATTTTACCAGCAGAAATATGTGTTTGATCATTACTATCCCCCAAGCCTAGCTCTATACTTGTCGGAGTAAAATTTGCAGAATTATTCCCATCGTCTACAGTTATCGTACTGGCGTTAATACCAAGTGCAATTGTTAATGGACCGCCTAAATCAACTCTTCCAGTAACACCCAAATCTCCATCAATACGACCACCATCCAAAGGAAGGTATTCTCCAAATTTTGACTGTGTCACAGAGTTTATGTCAGACTAATTTTTCTTTAAACCTTTATCCCAAATCTATTCAGAATCTGCTACAACATTCTCTGTAGACATTGATACAAGCTTGCCATAGACTTTAATATCTTCGTTTCTTGCATATACCTAATCTTCTGGCTACACCTAAACTTTCTATATATTATTATCAACAAAGTCCATAGGCTAATTATTTAAATTTTACATATATGTTTGAACCTGAGCTATTTTTGTCTGCTTTAATTGGATTCGGACAAGCATAATAGTACAAGTTATTATTTGTTGAAAATTGAGCCTTTGTTAATGGTATATAAGTTGCAAAACCTCCAGAAATTGTACTATTTGCTTCTGCTGCAACAGATATTGGTTCTGGAGTAACTATCCACAAATAAGAACCATCTACAGCGTTCTTTACATTCGTTGGTACAGTTGGATCTTTAACTTTTGTAAGAGCGCTTAGATCAACATTATCTGCTCCTGCTGCCTAAACCGTCTCCTAGCTCTCCATTTCATAAGAGTCGTCTGTTCTGTCAAAGCCAACAGTTGAATCGCCTTCGCCATCTTTGTCAAATGGTCTAATCTGATTAAATCCAATATAGCTATACTAGCCAGCATCTATCGCCACATTAAATGTTTCTGAAACAGAATTGCTTTCGGGTCTAATTGTAATAGTAGCTTCTTCTGTAGCAATTCCAGATGTCTTTATTATACCAGATTCAGCATCTATATTTATATCTGTTTTGTTTGAAGAAAATACGAGCTTTTCGTACGGCCAGTTATAAGGATTATACGTAACAACACTTCCGTTTTCAAGCTGAACTTTTATTTCGTAATAATGCGATTTAGAGTCCATTTCACCAAGACAGAGTGTATCTTCTGCTTTTATATACAATGTCTTATTTACAGCTTTAATATCTACAACATTTGAGTATTGCATTGTGTCTGTATCTACATCTATTGTTATGTCGCCACTAACAGCCTGATCGCTATCAACTAACTCTAATACAGATCCGTAATCTATTGTATATGTTCTCAAATCTGTTCTGCCCCAGCCTGGTTCAAATGTAACAACAACTACCACAAGCTTATATATTCCAAGCATCTTTTGATCGCATGCTGGGAAATATACAATTGCGCCATTTTGCTTTGATGTCATCTTTGATGGAGCTAAATACTTACACTCATCAGGAGCGTTTGGATCAACAAAATCAACACAACAATTCTTTGGTTTTTGCTGTTCTATTGGTCTCCACATTGGGAGAGGAGGGAACAATGGTGTTCTGCAAGAATGATTAAAACAAACATGTCTATCACATGGAAGTACATGATAAGATGGACAACCACATTGATGAAGCAAATACTAATTCTTGCAAGAGCACTTGCTTTCATTCTGATACTCAGTGTTTATCAAATAACATCTGAGTTCTTTTACGTTAGACGAATCATATACACGTTGGCCTTTAAGCGTAATGTTGAGTCTAACATCGTTTCCAATTCTAATCTTTTGCATATTATAATATGTATTAAAATAAAAAAGCCAGGTTGGGTCAGATCACCCCACCCGGCTTAGGTAAATATTTTTTTATTGTGCTTATTAAGTATTCTTTACATCTTTCGATATAACACTCTTAGCACCAATTTATGCAGCATGAACAGTAGCGCTCAAAGATGCGTCTGCAATATCCTTTACAGCATCATAAACAAGTTTTGCTGCAGCATCTGCTTTTGTAGCCACATTATCAGCCAAAGTTAAATCAGATGCATCTGATGCATAAAATTCTACAGTCTGCTTAGTCTGACGCATCAAATCATCAGCTGTATGATATGCGTTCTCAAACTCGATTGTTACACCTGCATACTTAGCATTAATATCAGTAATCATCTTAGGCTGTGGATCATACCAGCAACCACGATGCAAAACGCCCATGTAATCAAATGCTGCACGCTCGCGATCACGTACAAGCTTTGCAGAAGAAGCGTTTGTGGTACCTTCTACCTTCTTGATCTCTACAGGAGCAGCGTACTTGTTATTAGCAGCCCATCCTGGAGCTTTGGAATTAGTATAGTACATATTTGCATCAAAACGAACCTTGCCGTATACATTCTCTGTAACAGCCTGCTCGTCATCATCGTACTTAAGAGCTGTGATCACAAGACCAGTTGTAGAAATCTTGCTAGTATCAGCAGATACTCTAGCTCTCTTGTATTCCTTGTTAATCTGGTCACCAATCTTTTCAAGTACATCATCAATTGTGTCACCTGGCTCAGTTACATAAGAATATGTCTCGGTCCATCTACGATAACGAGTTGGCATATCCTTGAATGTTAAACGAAGAGAGAAGGCTACGCCGCCATCTGCAATAAGAGCTGCTGTAGCAGTATCTTCTGTTTCTGGCTTAGAAATAGTGATAGTATCTTCTACGTCCTTTGCGAACTTATTAAGTGCAACAGATTTAATATTTGCAGACTTGATAACATTTGACCACTTAATTATTGGAATATATGTAATCTTACCCTTCTTGTCACGAATCGCCGAAACCTCAGAAGTAACAACACCAATCTTAAAATTCTTTGCTGTTGCAGTTGGAGTATATGCGTTATCTTCGTCCTTATCCATGTCGTAGAACACTGGCGCTCCAACGAATTCCTCAAATGCGTTCTTTTCTGCATTTGCCTGCAAGTTTTCTTTTGTTGCAAATGTTGCATTATTCTTGTTAGAAACAAGAACTGTATTTACGTATGTAATCATAATTTAATTAATTTTTTCTACTCACCCCACACACTATGACTGGACCTAACCAGCTGGGCTTTCCGCGTTAAAATCATTCTTGAGTAACTACTTCCTGTGTAATAGTTTTATATCGCTCATTACTTTTATTCTCTAAATACATTTGAGCGGCTATCTTTATTATTTCAGGAATTATTATATCTTGAAAATCGTCGTACTCATCAAACGGATTATCAAGAGTTATTTCTTTAGGCTTTCTAAGATAACCTAAAACATATGTATCAACATCATATTGTTTATCAGTTAATAATAAACACCCATCTTTAAGTCTTACTCTTAATGGTCTAGCTCTATGAAATCTGTAATGGAAATCTGTTAAACTATTATTAACTCTATACATAAAGCTATCAGACGTACATTCAAACATACATGTGTTCATTTTATGCTCACCATTTTTGTCTGAAATTATAACGTCTTCATTAAGTGCAAACTAAAAATCTTTTGGGTATATCACCTTGAAAGAATCGTAAGAAGGTTCTGACTAATCTATAGTCATATCATCTTTACTGTATTGAATACTTTTGTAAAGATTTATTAAATCTTCTCTTCGCTTCTCGGTCTGTTCATATGATGTGTCGTGTACAAAATCCCCATTAAATCGCTATTTATAAAACTTAGCAACGGCTTGATTAAGCCAAAAAAGAGAATCATCTGTAGATGGTTTGTCAACAGAGTTGTCTAATAGACCAATTTCTCTTTCAAAATTGGCAAGTATATCAATATATTTCATGATTCATCCTCCTGCTATTGCTATTTCTAATTATCCTTTCCTGCGTATAGCTTAAACTTATATTGTGATATATACATGTCTACAGCACCTGATACGAGGTCTTCAAAGCAGCTGTATGGTAATTCGCAATAACTATGTACTGCGCCTTGAGATAAATCGTCATCGTTGTATTTTAACACATTGAATGCATATGGGCTACAATAATATGTTATATCAAGATTTGATATCTAAGTATAATCATCATGTATAACCTTTAAATACGGACTGTCAGACTTTGTACTTTCTAATACTACAATTGGATTCCTTATAATCTAACCTTTATTGTAATAAGAATTTGTAATTTGCTTTATATCGTTTTGTTTAAGTATATCGTTTGGGGTTGAAATAGCGGTTGTTAATATTTCGTTGCTTTTATAGTTCTTCGTTACCAAACTGTTACTTCTTATATAAGAATAGTAATCGCTAGGAAAATCAAATATTGAAGAATTACTATCACCGTCTATATTCGTTTTTGATGGGATTAATGTTTTATGACGCACTAAAGTCTTAGTTGTGTCCTAAATTTTACTTTGTTTTCTAGTGCCACTTTTTATATCATCATCTATGGCATACAAACCTTTTATATACTAGGTTTGGAACTCGCTAAGCATAGAATAAATTATATCCGTGGTTAACTTATTCTAAAGTTTAAATCTAGGATCAATTTCGTTTATACGTCTTTCAAATTCTATTCCTAATTTTCTTGTTTGTTCTCTTGTCATGATTCAAGTGGTCTAGTATTTATTTTAGTTGTAAGTCTACTTGATTCGGTAATCTCTGTAGACATTATAATGGCCAAATTAATAAGTTCTTCTGCCATTGTATCATTTAATTCAAACTTTGTATCACCGAAATCGTAATCTGAATCAGAGTACCCTTTACCTGTTACAAATTTATTTGGTTGATACACAAAAGTGAGTATCATGTCAAACGATCCGGTATTACTATTATAAGCATACTAGTCATATAATAGATTTATTTTATTGCCCTATATATAGCATACTGGATTTTCCATCCATGGTAGATTGTCGCTTGTTGCGATAAAACCCTATGCTACTTCGTGTGATATTAGCGAAACGCCCTATATCAAATGGCTTGTAGCCGTATCGTCATCAATAGATGCCACATTAGAATTAGACTTTACAAAGGCTGATACAAAATACAGATAATCGTCTGGTAACTTATATTGCATACAGTTTGATGCAGTTTTATCGGATTTACCAGATGTCTATAAATTCTAATCTTTAATTAATGGCCTAAGATCTTCAAGTGCTTTAATATCAGATTCAAAAGCTGCCTTTCTTTGATTGTTTCCTGTTAATTTTTGAGCTATTAAAGCTAAGTAGGCTTTATCTAATATTGTAGCAACTTCATATCTTGTCAACGAAGGATATGACGAAGTAATATTTGCTTTGTCATATTCAATCATAAACTTAGTATAAATATCACTATGCGTCATATATCGTCAATGTTATTTATTCTCTATTTGATTGATAATAGAAAGCTTTAGGTCTTGATTCTTTTTTGCATCAAGGTATGCTATGCAATCCTGAAGAGAATCTGCAAGCATTTCTGAACCGTAATAATACTGTGTTCTATCCTTACGAATTATACCTTTTGCAATAGCTTCCTCAATCAAAAACTCAGTCTCCTTAGATTTGTTGTTAACCCACTTTGTAAAGAAATTCTGTGGCTGTTTATCTACAAGAGTAAACAAAGTAGACTCAACTAATTCGTTTGACATTGTATCGGCTTTAACGCCAAACAATCTAAGACACTTACGCATTTCCTCCAAAGAGAGTTTGCCAAATGCTATAATAGCATCTCTACGAAGTTTGTTGATCTTGTTTTTCTCTATAGCCTCAGCCTGTCTATTAATCAGTAAGTAATCTTTACCAGCATTGAGCTTATCTAATGAAGTGGCAACTCTTTTGTGCCCAGACAAAAATTTAATAATCATTGCCTATCTTGGGAATGTATCATCAAGAATAACACTTCTTGATCCAACCTTTACTGTAAAGTTATCCCAAAACGAAGAAGTTTTTGATAAGTGGCCTTCTGGAAGACCAAGCTCTTTTTCGTATTTTTTCTCATCCTCAGGCGTAAGCCCAGTATAAATCGACCCGGATCTAGTCAAATATGGAGATATGTAATCAAAACAATTTTTATATTTCATTAATCCAGCCCAGGGATTTTTCTTTCTAATTTTTAATTCAACTACCATAATTTTTCAATTAGTTGTTGCAATGCCAAGCTCTGCACACGCTAGCTTATTCTTATTAGGATCCTTCCAGGCTAGCTTATATTGCCCCGGCTTTTAGCAAAATGTGCAGGTTGAACATTGTTATTTTATGTTAATAAATTACAGAGAAGCTGTCTCTGTGTCTTCTGCGTCGCAATACAATACACCGCAAGACAATGGGTTTCTCAGCATAATACCCTCCTCACCAAGGAAGTGTACCTGATAACCATCGCGGCTATTAGAACGCATTGTATTGATATTGTTTGCATAACCATTTGGCAATACAGAACCACCTGTACACCACTGTACAAACTCACGACCCTTACGACATACCTTAACAATATTTGCCTGACCGTCACGACGACCAAGGTCAACGAACAAGAATGTGTAAGACATCAATGGTTTGCCTGTCAATGGGTGAAGCTGACGAAACATTTCCATATTATCAAACATTGCGCAACGCTTAACTGTCAACTCGATACCGTTAGTCATCTTATAAGTTGTGAACTGACCACCCAATACGAGATCCTGACCAGAACCGGTAATAAAGTGTGTATCAATCATATTGAAGCTAGCTGCCTTCTCCTTAAGGATACGATCGAACTCTCTAATCATTTATGTTTAATCTACATCGCTACTGTAGATCGGTTTTATAACGATCATTAAAAAACCCTCATACTTTCGTATGAGATCAGACTATATCTTCACCCTAATAGGGTGTCTACCATTTCGGATTCGCTTGAATCCTACTCCTAATCGGATAGTCGTTGAACGTTCTCATCTAAATAAGATGAGCTTCGCTGCTGATTTCCCTCGTCTTTACGTTAGGGTGTCCCAGCAATTAAATAGATTTGCAATGTAACATTACTGCTACATGGAGCCATAATATTAACCCATCTCGCCTGTCAAAGCAACGAACTTACGCTCGTTAGTACCAATGATATTGTAACAAAGATCGAACAGATAGTCCTCAAACAGCTCTGTGGTCAACTTTGTATAGTAACGTACGTTTGCTGGAGCAATCTGCTCAAACAAACCTGCTGAAATTCTAACAGGACGGCCGTTTGTACCCTTAAGCTGATAAGTACCATCAGAATTACGGTTTGACTTAGCAAACAAAAGCTGCTTCTCTTCACGACGCTTCCACTCACGCAAAGCCTTCCAATACTGATAATCAGACCACAAATAAGACTTCTTACCTGTCTCTGGATCGGTCAAAGCGATAGCCAATACAGTAGAGTACGCATCGCCTGTAATATCATAAGAAAGACGCATAGTCATCAAGCTATTGCGCATCTTGAATGGAGTCTGATAGTTGATGATATCTGCCTCATCGCTGTACTCCTCGTAAGCAGAACCAATACGATCTACCTGACGACCCGGGAGCAAATACTCTGCAGGAATATAAGCACCTGGAGTACCATCTGCTACATAACACTCGTATACCCATGTGCTACCATCCTGATATGGAACACCATTAATACGAACCTGGAAGTTTACATTATCAAATGCCAAGATTGCACCTGGCTTTTTATTCATTCGGAGTCGTTAATTCCGAATCGCTAGCTATGGCATTCTTGCTAGCAGCTTCATCTTTCGATGAAGAATTGACTATATCACAACCCTAAATAAAGGGTTTCCAGTACTTCGGGTCACTTGACCCTACACCGTGGTCAGCGGTTAGTCGATGAACCTTCAAGTCTACTTTATCAACACGGAGGCCTTTAAGCAATCCTGCTTTTATATATTCTCCAGTGTTGGCATGCTTCTATATTATTCCATAAGTATACCCGCTTATTCTAAATTGTTTTCTAAGCTTTCTGAATCCAAGTATAGTAAATTGCTGCCCATTATAAACATTAGTAAATACATAGGCTACCTATGGCCCATCTTTTGTATGTTTTGGAGGATTGAAACAACTAGCTTTAAATAAACCGTATTTCTTTCCGTGCTCTATATTATATTCGGCAGTACACCATTCTAGATTCGATAGGTAATTATTAAGTTTATCACCATCTATATGGTTTACTTGTGGGAGGTTATTTGGATTATCTAAAAATGTAATTGCGACTAATCTATTTATTCTATAATCATACCGTTTTCCATCTTTTGATAAACCAACATGCAAATAACCTCTTTTATTTTTAGTAGGAGATAGAAATTTGTCGCTTCTATACGACCAAATATCCCCATTTGTTGTACATGCATAAAGACCTTCCCAACCAGGGATGTCTTTCATCTAGTAGCCTTGCTCGGCTGCTGATTGTCCATTTTTAATATTTTTCATATTTCTATAATTTTATTTATAACTCTATGGTATAAAATTCTTTAGGAGTTTCCAGCAATTCTCTGGATTATTCGATATATATTACTATATAAAGCGGCTCATTTAAAGCAAACCGTACCACTTCTCTTCCAAACCAAGATAAATAGGAGTATTATTAATACCTGGAGTCTTATCGAGATCTTCAGAAGTAATTTCCTTACCGTTCCATTTAGCATAGCGAATGTTAACAGCGTGATCAGCGTCGATCATTACAGACCACTCATATTCACTATTATCGATAGTCATTGTAGAACCAAGACCACCAGTCAAAAGGTCCAAAGTAGTTGAAATACCATCATCCTTTGTACCGAATACCAATGACAACAAGCCAGCTACCTCATGAGGCTTGGTGAGCATTGCGTTTGCAATCATGTTTTCGTCTACCAAATCAGCAAAGCGCTTACCACGGTAGAGCTGAAGATTATTTAAAAAAGAATTATTACTATTCATAAAATATTAAAATTGTCTCATTATAGGTATCTTGACGCGACATCCCATATCTGAGGTTGTTTTTCTGTGCCGACATTATAAGAACTATGGTTTTTAGTTTGATGTCTAAGCATATTTCTAAGTTTGTTTGCAGCAGATGTCTAGCCGTTTTTATTAGCCTCTCCAAGAAGAGCGTCTCCCTTCATTGTGAAGTACGCAGACTCTATGAGATTATTTACAAGATTGCCATTAAATTCCTTTTGATAAGCTGTTAATCCATCGGCATCAGTCTTTGTAATATAATCATATAAAGCTTTCTTATCTTCTTTTGGTATACTAATACCTCTAATATTTGTAAGGCTATTTATGCCGTTCGTAAGATCCTGTGCAAACTGCATTGCCTACTACTCTTGCGCCTGTCTTTGCGCCTCTTGCTGCTAAGCCATATATTGAGCCTGCTGCTCTTCGTAGGCCTTAAGATAATTTACTGCATCTGTAGCCTCATCTTCTAGCATATCAGCATCTTCGTATCTTTCAATCTTACGGTTTATCTGCTCGTCGCTCATGCCTTGCAATTTGTAGTAATCACGAACGACTTGTTTCTGATTAGATTCGTCCTCTATGTCTATATTATCGTATGACATAGTTCTCTGTTGAGTTTGATAGAAGTCTTCAAATTTTCCACCATTTTTAACGTATTTGTCAAGTTGTTCAATTCTTTCATCAGCATACTCTGGTACAGAATTTGTCTCTACAACATTTTTTATATAATCAACCAATTCGTCTACGTTCTTTGGCCTTTCGTCTTCATCAACACTCCAACCATTAGCTTCAGCGAATGCGTCAAAAAAGGCACCAATCTATTCTGCCTCTCCAGGATCATCTTCTGTATTTTCATCCTAATTCTAATCATCTGTTTGATTAAGATCTGTATTCTACTAATCCTATTCGCTATCTTGCTTATTATCGTCGGACGTATTATTTAATATATTATCTGGGATCTCGCTATTATCTTCCTTTGCATTTGGATCCCCATTCTTATTATCCTCAGTTGGCTTATTGTCATCTGGATTATCTAAATTTTTAATATCATCATCAGGGTCATCGATAATTTGAGTAGCCGTATCCTGGTTATCAATATCTGTTACGCTTGCGTTCCCTTCCGAACCCGAAAACCCCAAAGAGTTTAAAGCGTCTTCAAAATCACCTAATGGATTTTTCTTTCTTCTTGCCATAATTTAAATTATAACTAAGTTAATATTTTTATTTAATTGTACGTCACTCGGGAGTCGAACCTGAGCAATGTTATTATCTATTCCACTTTGCTGCATTGTGTGCAAAGTTAGCTTTCTTCCTCATAGCCGCACTATAATTGCCTGGATTCCTTAAAACCTTGTTAGCAAATCCTTGAACACTCATACCGCGCTATTTAGCTGCTTTGGTAAACGTGCCACGCTTAGATGGTTTAATATGAATATCTTTACCAGAATTGTAAAATCTACTAACCGTAAAACTTGGGTTGTAAAGATTTGGCTTTGCATTAGGTCCCCATATCGTATCCCTAACCTCTATTTCTTTTCCTGGATCTCTATTTAAGCCACTAGCATAACTATTGAAATCATATGTATCAAATATATCATATATTCCACTATTCCCGTTTTCTCTATAAGAGAAATCTTTTAGCTAAGACGTCGCGCTTGTGTTATTATTAGGCCCAGTAAACATTCTGCCCTCTTTTGCCGTTTGCCATTTACCAGACGGGTTTAAATCTCCATCTAGTATTCTTTGCAGAATTTGCTTTTTGGCAGAATTGTCTATTCCTGTATATTCTTTATTTGGCCATTTTAGAGACCCATCATTATTTAAATCTCCTGAAAAACGGACGTTCGTTAATGGCATATAATTGTAATCCCTAGGCATTCCTATCTACCTATTAAAAAACGCCTAATCAGCAGCCGTTGCTTTTGGCTTTTCTGTATTATACGTATGGTAATTAATCCACTATTTAATTGCATCTCCAAAAGAAATCGCCGCACCAGGATCTATTGATCTCTATAATCTATTTAATTGATAGTTTTTCTAAATGTTAGCGACTCCATATTTCTGTTTATTAGCAATATTTCGATCATTTGTAGACCTGTCTACAAAATTATTATTTTTTACACGTTGGGCAACTGCGACACCATTATTATTTACAACGAAATTTTGCTTTGATTTTCTATCATAAAATTTGTAGCCAGGCTTTACATATTTACCATTTGATAAAACCCTATTGTTTGAATCAAATTTTATTTTAACAACCTTTCCTTTGCTCTTTGTATTTTTGTTTGACAAATAATACAAAATACTATCCCATAAGCCCATATTAAATTCTGTTAGGTTTCTTAAGTTTCCTTCTAAGCTACTTCTCAGCTATATGCTACTCTGCTTCAGCCTATGCTTTCCTTCTACGTTTAATCTTACGAAAGAGCTTATGACGCTGATAGTCATTCTTCTTCTGCATCTTTCGCTTAGGACTTTCCATCTGTGTCATAATTGCATCAGTTTAAGATTGTTACCTCTTCTCCACCAGAACTTCTAGCCATAAGAGTCTTTACCAAAGTTATTCTAAGGTAGCAAATTTAATATATTTGGAAGTCTTGTAGATGTAAGCTGATTATACATCTTCTGCCTATATTCATCTAACATCTTTTGCTACTAAGCTTTCACTTCCTCTCTTGTTGGACCAATCAATGTTTTTGGAACATCAGCTCTAATTGTACTCGGTTGTTCTACAGACATAGAATTTAATACTATTGGACTAGAGTTTTTTACATCATCATAATCCTATACTAAGTCTTTTAAACTAACATTGTAATTATATGCGTCCCTATGTCTAATCCTATGATTATATGCAGCTTTTACCAAACTGTCCATACCTCTAAGATTTCTAGAATAGTTTTCAAGAGAATCTTTGTAATAACCCCTTTGTTTTAAAGCTCTAGCATAATCCTATGTTGACTTTGCTCTTAATGCAGAGTCATATTTGTTGTGCATAAGCCTTACATAGTTTTTAACAAAATCCTCATCATTTTTGTATGATGTATACGTCTTTCCATTAAATCCTACGCCACCATAGTTGTGCTACTGCCTGGCTACCCTTGATCTTCCATAGTTTGACTCATATGCGAGTTGTCTCATAACATTATAATAAGCAGTATCTCCGTATCCGTATCTATTTAGCTATTGTCCTACAATAGGGCCCATTCTGCTAACAAAAGTATTAATAGGATCATCTTTTCCTCCTCTATAATTTTGAAGATCATTTTCGTCCTTTCCAAAGTTGTATGCATTTAGTATAGACTAAACTTCTCTGTCTACCTTCTATCGCTCTTCGTCACTAGGTTCTTCAGCCTGGGTGTTTCCACCCAAGTTGATTCCTCTAATATCTTTCCAGTAATCAGCGCCATTCTTCCACGCTTCATACTTCTGCTAAAATGTCTTATTATCAAACTTCATTACTCACCACTAACCGTTTTGTTCTTAAGGGCCGTACGAGCCTTAAGTTTCTCGCGTTCATAAGCAGCATCGTCTTTAGCCTTCTACAATTCAGTCTCATGCTTCATTTTCTCCTTCTCAAGCTAAATCTTCTGATCTTCTATCTCTCGCTTCTACTTAGCCTCATAATGCTTATTATAAGCCTCTTGGTTAATCTTCTGCTGCTCGATAGCCTGTTTACCAAGTTCTGCTATATCTGGCACACCATTATTATCTTGGTCCATATTCTCTGTTCCACGATAAGCGTTAATTTGTGCTACAGCTATCTTAGTTTGATTATCTTGATCAATCTGATATCTCTGAAGATCCATCTGAGCTTCCTGTAACATAAGCTCTTGCTGTTTAGATTCGTTTTGCATCTACTGCAATTGCTGTTGCTGCTGAGCTTCCGCTTCCTGTTGCTGTTGCTGCATTTGTTCTTGGCGAGTTTGCATATCCTTAAGTTTCTGCTTAATGATATTGAAATTATCGTTTGTAAGAATTTCCGCTGCTTCAAGTAAGCTGGCACCATTCTGCATAGCTGGCTGTATAAGCTGCTGGAGTTTCTGTATGTTCTCAAGATCCTTAGATGTATCACTTACAAATACATCCATATCCTCATAGTAGAACTTTGGAGTAATGTCTAAGAATGCTCTTTCCCCATTATCGAAAATATATTGGAGCTTTTGCTTACCAGTCTATTCCCAAGCGCCTTTAGCTGTATTAAGAAGCATATTAAGGACTCTGCGCTTACATTGATTATGTACCCAGAATAGTGGTTCTGTAATATGTGAACTTTGTACTACTGATCTTTCAACATTACCAACCATTTCTGATGAACTCACAGCTCCTTCGCGTTGTGCCGTAATACCAGATATAGTACCGGCTAGTTCCTCTATCTTATCCATAAGCTGTATATACTCAGCTATGACGTTAGACATAGTAAGATCAAGAGATGTCATCTAGTTAAACTATGCTGGTTTTCCACCCTCTCTTCCTATAATGTTCCAGCCTTCTTCATATGGATTGATAAAATTGACGCCTACGCTAGATAGGTAATGCATCCACTTAGCTGGAGTTATACCCATAGATTTAGGTATCTGTGTTATATCCATATTTATAACCTTACCTTTATCTCTAGCAATAGCCAGCTCAAGTCTATACCACAATACAATATACATATACTGTAATGGTTTTAGTATACTTACAAGTGATCTTGGCTTACTATTTGTATTACTATATATGGCTCCGCAATATGGGAGCTTCTGACTATTAGGATTATCTATGCTTACATGTTGATACTCAATAGGTTGTATACCAAAATACAAATCATTTCCAGCTCTATATCCTTCCCATACTTCTACAATCCAGTCTTGCTCTACACTGATTTCGTTTCCTACTGGCTAATAAGTTTCGTCAACTACTGTTATCTAAATCTAGCCAGTTTCATCTTTAGTGGTAACGTAATATATCTTTTTAAACGACTTCCAGCAACAATGCCAAACGTTTACAAGTGATTTACCAGTTCCTTCAAATATTGGGTTGTCATATATGTGCAATTGTATACCCATATCAACAGGACTCCTATCACCAAGATTTCTACCAGGAGTAGAACTAATCATTTCTTCGAGCTTATCAAGATCTTTTTCTTTTAATTTATCGTAATATCTATCATAAACTTCAGTAATTGGCATACGCATCTTTCTGCAACACCATGAGCCATCTTCGATAAACTCTAAATCTGGACTATTATCATAAGAGAAGCCTATTGGGTTAACTCGTTCTGCATATGGCTCTGCATTGAGTACGCCAACATAATATATCTCCCTTCCAGATATCAAACCGTCTTTCCAGCCTTTTATAAATTCGTTATCAAGATCCAATTTTTCTCTAAGATAAGTAAGCGTATGATATGCCGTATTTTCAACAATATCTTTGTAGTCTTTGTCCATATATTTCGCAATAGCTTCTGGAGGCATAATCTCTCCAGATTGTATCTACTACTGGAACTACTAAGCTTCTTCTGGACTCATTCTAGCTGTGATAGCCGCTTCTATATATTGTAGAATCATCTACTTTTCTTTTTCCTGCATTTCGGAGGTAGCCTCTTGTGAAGTTCTAATAACTCTAAAATTAAGAGGTCTCTTTGTTTCTTCTCCTATAAGAAGATCTATTTTTGGTCTTACTATATTAAAATCGTGAGGAGTAGCAGGAAAACCATCCTCGACCTTAAATGGGTTTGTAATTGATTTAAAATCCTTTTCGTCGAAGATGCTGTTATATAAATTATAATAGGTCTACAGCTCTCCGTAATATGATTTACCATTTCCGCCAGACGTTGCATTACCCTCACCTATAATATAGTTAACGCAATCTTCCTACCATTTCTTTCCTTTCTGAGAAAGCGGCAACTTCTGTCTAGGGAAAGCCGAATTGTATAAGTTATCTTCCATGTGTTAAAATGTGAATATCGGTATACCGTCTCCACTTGTGCTGTTATCTTCTTCAAACCATTGTTTGCAAAATAACGGCACTTCGAAGAGTTCAACCTATTTGTTTTGTTCTTTTGCAGACGATACCTTTATCTAATAAAGCTCTTCTCTATATATCATAACCATACATAAAGCAATCACTCGGTCCACATTTCGTACACCATCGTTATCTATTAGCTCTTCTATTAAAGGCTCGCTGTATACTCTTTCTACATTAGGGTGCCCTGGCTCATATTCGTCCAATAGCCACTCTAATATTAATCCTTCACCATATGCTCTAATCTATTTAGTCATATGGCATCCTTTTCTTCTTTGTACCTTACTATCCTTAAAGACTTCAGATATGACTTTATCTGGCTAATCAGCCAATAGGTAATCACAATGTTTATTAGTAAAGTAAGGATAAATTCCTTTACGCTCGTTCTCAAATAGAAGTCTTGCATTATAGAATGTAAGTAGTTTGCGTACATTCTCATAGTATTCTTCTGCCGTATCTGGTCTTCCAGAATACTCTGCTACTATCACGTCTACCCAAGCTTCTCCAGCTCTTACTCTCTTAAATATAAATGTAGAACCAAGAGAGTTTGTAAAACTATCGTCGTGGTCATATGGATCACATCCACCTATATATAAACCCAAAGGTGGATCTTTCACTGGGTACTCCCATATCACTACAGATCCATGTGGTTTGTCTCCTTTCTTTAAAGGGTAGTTAGTTATATCTCCAGACTTCTTTTCTGTAGCCTTTACTAGACCATTACCATCCCATTCTAGATCAACTATGTGCTTCATACTTTGAAGCTTCTTGTTGGTCCTTATTCTGGTCAATTGGTCCATCAACAACTTTCTAGGGAATATATTCTTACCTAGCTCAAGTACAGCCTCCTGTGGAGTTATAGGGCGTTCCGAAATAAATCTATCAATAGATTGTTGGTTAGCACCTCCGTCTTTGATTTTGTTTCTCTGCTCTATAAGATTACAAACAGCTTTTTCTTTTAGGCTATTACCATCTTTGTCCATGTATATGTAGTTTCCGTTATCGTCAAATGACTCCAGATTACTCCACGATGGAACAAAGAATCCGCATTCCGTATTCTCTCTACCTTTATCCCATATATTTGGAAAGCTAAGAACATTGTAAGCCTTAGGTTTGTAAAACAGCTCTTTTAGTCCATCAAAAGAAGCTCCTTCTGTACCTCCTGTTCCAAAAGCTATCATTGTTCCAAAAGCTACGCCATCATCATTTTCTACAGATGGCTACTCAATACGCCAAGCGTCTAGAAGGTTTGGAAACTTACCACCCTCTTCCCATAATACTAGTTTGCCACGAGTACCACGGATTCTTTCTGGATCGTTCTTAAGCGTTATTCCACATATACTAGATTTATATCCTTGTTCGGTCTATTTACCATATTCGTCTGTTATCTTATAACCAGACACTCTCTCCATTCTAGTAGAAGTAAGCCTTTGTTTAGCCCACTCTGTATTGGCGTCTATAAAATCCATGATCTCCCAAGCTTTAGTTAAAAGACCATCACCAATAAGGAATTTCTACTCTGAAGCTACGGCAAAGTTTTTTGATCCCTTTATAAGTTCGTAATTTCTTACTAACATTGAAGCGCCTTTAAACGAATACCCTCTTTGTCTTGATTTGAGTACAGCTACGTGCTTTCCTTCTATCTCAGCTTGTTCTATAGCATTAAAATAATACCAATCATAATCCCAGAATCTAGGGAAGTCTAATATACGTTCACGTTTTGTTCTAACGTTTCCATCTTTGTCGGTATATTTAGTCTATACAATTTTCATAATTGGACTATAGTTTAGATAGAAGTAATGATACCCAGTTATGTACTAACCATCCGGAGATGTATATCCATGAAGACATCTATCTGTTTCTCGCTCCCAATATTGTACGTAATCGGTAGTTCCTTTGGGAGCAAATGTATAGCACTTGTTATTTTTGAAAAAGTTAGCAGCTTCGCTAAATTGTTCAGTATTGTGTACCTTCTAATTAAAATCTACTACCATAATATATATTATTCGTACATACCAATAATGCCGCCACCCTTGACTCTACCAGCTTCTGCCTGTTCTGCTTTAGCTTGTTTAGACGCTAAATCGAGAGATTTAATAATTCCACTAACATCTTTAAGTATAGCAGATAGTTTCTTAGCTGTATCTATGTCAAGTTCTTCTTCGGCGTACATATCCATTGTATTCATTATTCCCTCTGCTGCACTTTTAGAAGATTTTAGCAATCTTGTAGCAGGTGTTTCTTGAAACTCCTAGAACCTTTTTGCCAATTCTTTAACAGTGTCATCAGGTATATACTTCTCATCATTAAGCACATCTTTAGCTACTCTCCACGTACGTTCTTTTTCTGGGTAAGCTTCATATGGGCTATTCCACTTATATCTCCATACTATGAACTCAATCTTCTTTAATGCGTCTTTTTTATCTTTAGCATTATTATAGAAGTCTTTAAATGGTGGTATAGCTAAATCATCAGTACTTAGTTGTATTTTATTCTATATTATATCAAACATTATTTAACCAATCTTTTAATCCAATTATAATGCTTTCTTTCTTTTAAGTAATCCAAGTTGTACTAGTTGCTATAAGCCTCCCTCTCAAACGATATATTCCTATATGCATTGCCTTTAAATAATAACCTAATAATCCATTCTGCAAAATACAGCACATAGAACGGAATGTAACCAAGCTCTTTCATTTGGGCCGTATGTATTTCTTCGTGATTAATAATAACATCGTTTATCTCATCCTTATCTCTACAGAATAAATACCCAAACAAATTCATAGCACAAAACCCTTTAAATGGAATTAATTTGTTTTCTATTATTTTCATCCTTTTGATACTTTTAAGAATCCATTTGAATCAGTATATACCTAACCAGGAATTTTTGGATCAGACGTAGGAAGATTATCTAAAGTTACTTCAGTCTATCCAACTCCACCAATATTTAAAGAATTTTCTCCTATACTCCAATTGTTGCCTTCTATACGTGTTGGAAATATTCTCATAAACTGTCCATCGATTCCAGACTAAAGCTATATCTCATTCGTAGAAAGATTAAGGTAATTGTGTTCGCCTTGTTTAAGGAATATTTCTGGCACTATACTAAGTGTGTCACCGTTTGGCCCAAGGTCGATCTCTATAAAACTAACACTATCTCCATTTGGCTTTGTCCAGTCTTCGTCTAAATAACCAGATGGGGAAACCATTTTTATTATTGGCATAATATTATTTGGTGCAAATGACATATAGGCGTTCTTTGCCGTTCCATTTAATTTCATATTACCGCTACTATCAACAGTAAATCTAGCTTCGTTCAAATTGCCAGACTATGGAAGATTTCCTGCCCATATTCTTATATCTCCTTTATTGATAGAAGATGGCAAAGACGAATGCTATATAACGTTTCCAGAAGTCATTCCGGCAACAATGTTATTATTGTCAGTTATAACAACTTCCTTACTAGATAATTCTTCAATATATGCTTTATTAGATATAAGCTAATTAATAAACTGTGCATCAGTCATTGATACAGGTTTAAAGTATTCCGCAGAATCGGGGGTTTTAGACCAATTGCTATCTGTGCCTTTCTACCAACTTGTACATATATAATATACATTGTTGTACAATACATAGTCTTGATAATAGACTCCGTTTATAGACACGGTGCCATCATAATACACAGTATTCGTTTTGTGCTCTCCAGCATATCTTAGTGGGCTACCTTTTAAACCCTATCCTCCGTCTACTGCATAATACGACCATAGTGTAGGGCTAGAATATTGGTGCCAATATTTTTTGCCAGAATCATTATCAGATGTCTTTTTTCTTATAGATACAAATTGGTAAAATCCCTGTCCGTATTGCTCACCTGTTAAATCAACTGGATCTTGCTGCCATTTGGAGTCTTTTGGTATGTAGTTATTCGAGTTGTATTGTATACCATTTGCGTCCACATTTCCATCGCTAGACTATTGATTAGTATACCAAGAATTTGGATTATCGCTAGGAATATCTTTTCCAGCATAGTAAATGTACTCTATACCATCTGCGTCTGTTCCATTAACACCAAAATGAGACCATATTAAAGGCTTTTGATTATTTCCGAGTGGCTTCCATTTTGACCACACATCATTAGCCTTATCTCTATAGCACATCCACTCATATTGATTGATCTCATTAACGCCATTCGGACTATTGCTCCATCCAGATGGTACATATCCATCCTAGTTCAAACTTGTATCTGGAACGTAAAAGTTCGGCTCTGCGGTAGTAGATGTTCTATATATAAACTCTCGTTTTGTTGTGTCAACACCATCTTCACCATTTTCCCCCGTAATACATATCGGTGTTACCCACAACTATGGGTAGTTTAATGAGTTTATATATACATATGTAACCCACGTATATTCTCCGCTCTATCTTATTGTTGAAGATGTTGACCATTTTCTCTATACTGGATCAGTACAATCATGAGGAAACTTTCCGTTGTCAGGAACTAGTGGAGCTTGCGTGTTTGATGTTGTATTCTAAAAGTATGGAACATACCTATTATTAGGAGACTCTCCACTGGCTATCTATATAAATCTGTCTGATAAAATAGGATTGTATACCGCCTAGTCTTCACCATATTGAACAGTAAGTGTTTTAATAGATTTAGTCTTAACATACGAAGCTAATTGTGAGTTTAGCTAATCTTTTGTTACAATCTAATCCTAATCTAATCCTATTGGAAGAGTGACCTATCTTTGTTTGCCGTTTGTCTAATCTAGTGTTAGTTTGTTTCCTTGCAGATCAAATCTTGTAATAGAATAATCCTTACCAGACACATCGTCCAATTTGCTATCTACCTACTGTTTTGTATAATGATTGGTTGTTATATTAGAATCAATTTGATCTACATGATGTTTTACTGAATCAACATAAGTTTTATCAGCTTTAGATGAAATCTGTTTATTTATATCAGACAAAGATGAGTTAACGCTGTCTTTGTTCGAGTATATTGAATCAGAATATTCTTTTGTGGTGTAATCCTAAAGCGTGTTTGTGATGTTCTCGTTTACAGCAGATATTTGTTCGTCTGTATAAGATTTAGCTTTAGACTATTCGGCATCTACATAAGATTTGTCAGCTTTAGAATTCCATAAGTCTTTATCATCCTTTGTTACATGTATGTCTAAATTAGATTCATGATTTCTTATTTTAGATGATAATTGATTATGGCTACAATGCAGTTCTCTGTCTATCTAGTTTATAGGATCAATAAATTTGCCCATACTAATAATTTTAATTGTTATTAATCGTATACTGTGGTGTCATTGAAGACCACGTCTAAAACGCCACAGCCATATTTACATATAGTTTACAAGATCAGCAATTTTACCTTTTCCTATTTGGTCTGAGACCCATCTATAAAACTAAATACCCTCGTATCCGTCTACATCGTTAGCAACCAACATAGCGTATTCTATACATCCATCTTCGGTAATAAGATCTGGTACAAAATCTGCATATGCCATATTAGCTGTATATGTTATATCTTCTATAGTAGATGTGCTTGGTATTTTATAATTTAATCTTATAATCGAATCCTTGATTTGCTAACAAGTAAATCTATGATCTGTCTAATCTTTATTCTCTAATTTACTTAAAGCATATTCTAACAATTTAGGAGAAAAGTGTTTGCCGTATTTTGTAAAGTAAACTTCAAGATTGTTTGTCGCACCATCTTTCGGTGTTAATTTTGTGACATTATTATTTGGCTAATCACTGTGACGTATTACTATTACTTTGTCCATTGTTAAACTGATTTATAAAGTTTGTAACTGTTGACTCCATTCTATTTATAGATTCTTCTATCTTTGCAAATCTCTATTCGGTTTCCTTCTTTTCTTTATAAACTGGATTGATATCTGCAAGCAACGCGGTAGATTTCTCTATAACTTCTTTCTGCCTTGGAACTGATTCTATAATCTTTTCAGCAGTGTTTTTCATTGACTCTACTTCTTTTGCCAATCCGTTCTTGTCTGTAGATAAAACAATATCTCCGGCATACGTGATAGAAAGATTTTCAGGAATTGTATATGTAGCTGTTTTACTATTTAGCTCAATAGTTACATCAACAACCATTTGAGACTATCCAATTGTCGCTTTCTGTGTTAAATCCATATGAGGAAACCCAACAGATACAACCTTACCTTCTGTAATAGTCATATCCTATTTATTCAGTATATACACCGAATAATTCTGTTTTACATCTTTAAATGTCATAAGCATTTATATTATGTATAAAAGCCCATCTTTCGATGGGCAATTATACGAAATTAAACTTACATTACGCAGTAGTTGTTGTGGTTGTCTTAAGAGCAGCGATAAGCGTAGCATTCTGTTTCTACTGTGACAACTCTAAACGAGCGTCATTGTATCTTTGCTGCAAATCGTTCTGCCAATGATTATTCAAAACATCTACAATACGCTGAGTATTTGCGTTTGCGTTCGTCTTAAGATCGCAAGCCATCTAACTCATCTGGAAACCAAGGTTACTTGCAGCTCTTTCCAAACCTGCGTTTGTATAGCTGAAACCTGTCTGCATCTGATTAACTATATCTTTCTGCCCAAGTTGATTCTCGTAGCCCATCTTGATAATGTTCTATTGTGTCTGGCAGCAGCAGTTCTGCAATGCAGATGTAAGGTTAGCATCTCCAAGATTTACAGCGTTTATTACGCGCTCTGCAGAGAAGTTAATATTACCTGCTACTTCCTGAATTCCTGACTTAACGCAGCAAATAGCATTATTCAATGCATTAAAATCACAATTCAGATTAGAAGCCAACTGGTTAATAGCACCAGCATTGCCTCTAATGGCATCCATTACTAATGAACTATTCTGATTATCAGAGATCTGTGTACGCATTGCGTCAAGCTGACTCTGAATAGCGTTACCCTGATTACCATCCTAGTTGTTCCACATTCTCATTGCGAATATCATCCAAATAAGATAAGCAAAAGGATTATTCATATAATCATTCTGATTCATCATGGCTGCCATTGCCATTGGATCACAGTTATTCTTGGAAGCCAAAGCGGCTACCAAAGCATCGTTATTGTCGTGACCTGTACAATAAACTTTCTCTATTGTATCCATAATCGTAAGTATTAAAGTAAAACAATATGGACTAGGACTGGATAAACCCTAGTCCTGTTATATAAGTGTATTTCTACACGTGCTCTAGTATATTTCACCTAGAGGTGATAAAAGTCCTACCCTGGCACGCATTTAAAAAGAGGCGTGGTAGAATCTGTTGTACTAGACTAGGTAACGAACCTACTAAGCTCACTTTGAGATCTAGCTTTAAAGTAAGAGCCCGTACTAGTAAATGTTAAGTCACTAAGGTCGACTACACCAACGGGCTCTTATAATATCTTATAATATTGTATTTTGTATATTTGCAGCTTTATTAATATTAGCCCAAAGAATTTTACCTTCTTTGTCTTCTATTTTAGTTACATTACCTTCAGGTATTTGTAATGATGTTACTTTACTAAAATCCATAATACCTCCTTAAGCTTCAGCTTGACTAGTAGTTGTAGAAATAACTCTAATAGATTTAGTTACTGTAGAACCGTCTTCAAGAGTAAAGATGAAATCTTCAGGACGACCAATCGTAACTAATTCACCATTGGTAGCAAAAGTAGTAAAACTATTTGAATTAACAGACGACTTTAATAAATCTACAACTAAAGTTGTAATAAAGGCATTACCAGGTACATATAATGCAAAACCTGCTGAGCTCTCAAGTGTTTCAATTTTGTTAAATGTAACATTAGCACCAAGTTCAGCATAATCACTTAAATCGGGTTCAGCTTTAAATTCACCAACTTTCTCCCATTTGTTATTAATATAAGTATACTCTATATAGTTATTATCTTGTGCTGTAGAGCTAGTATCTCTAATACAATATATCTTGCCTTCCTTAATATCTTCTGTAGGCAACTCTGATACAACAATAAATAAATCAGTACTAATATTAGCTAACTGGTTTACTGGGACATTTCCAGTTGAATCAAGGCTCGCTACGCCATTAGGCTAACCTATCTAGTCTTTGTTTACAGTATGTTCAAGCTTCTCGTTGATCTTATCAATGTCTGGCATATGTATGCTCTTTGCAAGTTCTGTAGTAGCATTAGCATCAAGTACGTCTCCGCGTAAATATTCACCACCTTTTCTAGAAATGAGTATTTGTGGCGTTCTTGTTCCAATCTAGGGATCTTTTACCCTAACATCTTTGACAGGTACTCTGTCGTAAATTCTTGTATTTTTCATAATAATATAAGTAAAGTATGTAAACAATAAAAGGGGGCTACCAATTAGGTAACTCCCTTATGTGAGCTTGTCAAGCTTGTTCCTCGCTCACCTCAGCAGGTTTATCTGCCGCCGCTGGCTCTGGTGCGGTCTGAGACTGTTCGCTAGCCTGTGTCTCAGATCCCGTAGCTGCGCTATCCTTAATATCTTCGTTTGTCATTCCGGTGGAACCAAATCCTCCTTCGCCCCTTTCTGTTTCAGAAAGCTCCTCTACTTCAGTGATAGTATAATCTGGCTTTTCAAGTATAACTAACTGACAGAAACGTTCACCTTGTTTGTAAATAGCTGGAACAGCGTCTGTAGTAGCCTTCATTATAGCAACTATTTCTCCTCTGAAATCATCGTCTATAATACCCAAAGAATCAGTAAGCATTAGTGATTTCTTCCAAATACTTGAACGTGGAACTAATAGTCCAACATATCCTTTTGGGATTTCTACGGCAAGATCCGTATGGTATACAAGCATAAGCTGATTAGCTTCATTTAATGTTGTAGTAATATTTGTGCATGTTAAATCAATTCCAGCTGCACCTTTTGTACCGCGAATTGGGAGGACTGCACTATCCTTTAAACGTTTAAACTTTAACTCCATATTATCTGATCTCTACAAAATCTACAAATAAGTAATCGTTTGGACCTTCGTCGAACTCTTTAAAATTCTTTTTATTTCTTAATTTAGCATAAAGCTTTGGATATAGATCATCTATAATTCTCAAGAACTTATTATCGCTCTTGAATAACGATGTAGTACTAGAATATCTATCTACTAGAGTAGGAATGTCCTCATTAGTAAACTCGTACACAACATTCCAATCATACTTTCTATTACCACCAAAAAACTTTATGTGTTTATACTTGTTCTCAAGCTGCTCGCAGTATGTTCTAAATTTTTGCTCTTGATACTCTATATCTTTAGGCTCTCTATTGAATTCAAGAATAACCCTAAGATAACAATCTCCAGCAGAGTTTAAATAGTAATAGAAAAGATTCAAAAGACTCGTCGGAACATCGAATTCCATAGCCCCATGTTTTACTTGTACTTTTCCAAAATGTTTTCTATCAAAGCTTATTCTTAAATCAAATACTCTAGCTCCTAATATATATTGATCTACAAAATCAATATCTTGACATCCTGCCATAAAATGAAATGGTCTCATCCACCACTTCTTAGGACGTAGATAACTTAAAGAATTATGTGATCCTATATTCATTGTTTTACATTTTTAAAATTAGTAGCCCCACTCCGTGTCCATCGGAGACCTACTGTTTTAGAGACAGTTGTGCACAGGCGGTACACCATAGGGCAATATCGCAGTTGTTTACAGAGACTGCCCTCCGGTATATTTCTGCTTCATATACAAGCTGGACCACCTTCGTGTCTTTGTCTTCGCCAGATAAGTAACGGCATCTGGTGCAATACCGGCTGGTTTACTATATTTAACGACTAATTCCAGCAAACTGGTCGTGTTCGCAAAACTCATGCGACCTATAAAAAACAAATTCAATTTTTTACATTAGTGTTGCGGAGGCTCGATTCGAACGCGCGACCTCCAGGTTATGAGCCTGGCGAGCTACCAGCTGCTCCACTCCGCGATAAATTGTAGAAGCTCTCTTAGGCTACCGAGCTTTTTATCTGCCTAAAACTACATTGCTACACTTCAGACCATTGTAGCCGACATATTTTTCTGATATCAATTTCGCTCCTGATGGCCAAATATGTAGAACACCACACAGTTGGAGCTCAGAGTTGCCCTACTAGGATTCGAACCTAGACATGGAGTTTAAACCTCACTTGATACCATTACAATCATAGGGCAATATACATGGAGTTTACGAAGCCATGTCTACGAAGCGTTTTAAACTCTTACTAACGCATAAGATTACTTTGCTTTTTATTTGTCTGGCGTGGCAAGCCTAACCACTATGTTTTAAAGTCTTAACTGACCTCGTGATAAATCACGGACAAAACTCAAGTGATGCTACCACTACACCATGATGAGATAAATGTACAACTTTTAACTGGAGTTGTACAGAACCAGTATTTGTGCCCGTGTCGGTTTCCGCGGAACCTTTTATTTATAGTGTACGCATCAGGCGGACGCCACTTTGTTAAACTATAATCTTTAAATAAATGATTTTTGTGAGTGGAGTCTATGCAGGAGTCGAACCTGCTAACTATTCCCTTTGTGTCGGGTCGTCTTTACCGTTTGACTAATAGACTCTAAAGGTTTACTTCGGAGTAGCTCTAGCTACGTAGAGTTTACTTCTTACGAGTAATCCAATTCCAAAATCTCTTATACCAAGGAAGATGTTTCTTATCTTCCACATCTATTGTATCAACTGTTACAACAACAATTGTGGGCACTGGCGAAGGATTATAAACAGGCTCCCCCGCTTTTGCTTTTGCGTCATTAAAAGCATTTATAACGTCTGTTGCGTTAATGTCGTTTACCAAATCTACAACAAAAGCTGGATTAAACTTACTTTTCTTCATATTCTATTATTAATTAAATTAACCGCCTATATCACATTTACTACATGTGCATGCATCTCCGCAACATCCATCTGCTTCACAGCGTTTTGCTGCATAACTTTCTTTTTCTTCCTGAATGCGCTTGTTATAATTATCCAACATTTCCAACCATTCGTTAGAGCGTATAACGACAAAACTTTTTCCAAGTCGTCTCTCATAGAATGTAATAAGTATATCATCCTTCTTTACATCAATCTTTGTTGGATTGTCGTTTGAAAATTGATCCTCCCAAACAATTGTAGAATCTTCTGGGATAACATAAACTTCATCTATTCCTCTGCACTGTGTTGGAAGCGCTTTTATATCACATGTATCAGTATCGACAATGACGGGATCTCTTTTTATATTAACTATCTTTTTCATATGGACTATAATTTCTTTCTTTGTTTTCCTTAAATCTATCCTTCAACTTGAACCTAACTAGTTTGTTTATAAGTATATCCTTTGTATCGTCGTCGTCTTTCATAACGTTTGTAATGAACAAGAACTAACTTGCAACAACGTTTTTTACAAAAGAGAAATCTTCGTTAAGTGTTTTGGATATCTATCTACAAATTTCGTCAACATCCGTCATTTTGTAACATTTTCTACAGCTACAATATCGTACAACGAAATAATTTTTGAGTCCTTAAACAAATCAAAATGCTTTGATCCGTACGATTTAAATATAACAATATCACCAACCTTTATCGGCATCTGATGCATTTTAACATCATCGTATGGGTGAGTATAATCAAATGGCAGCTTTAATACAACTGCTCTTGTAAAATCGGAGTCAACTTCTTTTACTTCTGTCTTTACTTCGTTGTAATCAACAGCTTTTATTCCATCCTTGTCAGCTTCTGGTTTATTGTCACCAACAACTGGCTCAGAGAACTCTTTCTTAACTTTAACTGGATCCAAGGGCTTTACGAGGAAATGCTGTCTAAATTCATAGTTTATCTTTGAACTTACATCCTCTGCCAGTTTGGTCTGATCCATCAATTTTTCGTTTTCCATATTACTTCTTAAGTGAGTTTAAATGCTCAAGCAATTTAATCATGTTGCGCAGCACTGTTTCTTTTTCTACCTTTAAGCACTGTGGCGTATTATCATCAGATCTCAACACATCTGCCAAATCTTTATTGTAAGCGCTAATCAAATTGTCAATTTCGTCGAAAATATTAACAAACTTCTTAGACTTGGTATCATTTTCATTCACCTGCTCTAAGTAACCCTGACCAACAAGTATCTTTGCATACTCTGCAGAAATTGTATAAACAGAGCTATATGAAGACATTACTGTTGAGTTGTTATCGTTTGAACTGTTATTTTCAACGTTATAAACACTCTTGTACTGATCTGTGTTGTTATCATACTCGAATGTATCGCCAACTTCCATAACGAAGAATGGCTTAATAACCTTCAAAATCTTTGTCATATCCAATATTTTTAATTGTTTTACGATGCCATAACGTATTTTTGATCAAAATGGTTGCATACTGCATAAAAATTTACGTATTTGCAACTTTTTGGAGTTTTTTGCGTTAGGGGGATAGTAGGGGGTTTGACAGATTAAGAACCCTTTCTCTTATATATTCTCTTTAGGAGTTATACTTTAGTATTACAGTATAGATTAGTAGTAATAGTAGAGGATATATAGACTAATAGTAATAGTAAGAGTAATAATATATACAGTATGAATAAGAAAAGTATAGTAGTAGATAAATATAGTACAGTATATTGCTATGATATATACGTAGTACTTAACCCTTCTAAAGACGGATTAGATAAGCTGTTTAGATGGGAAGAAAATGATAGCAGCATATACGATGAAAAAAATAAAAAATACTCAGCCTATAGCTGTATAGGTGTAATAGATAAGAGTAATGGAAGAAGGTGTTTTGTAGTGATTATAAACAGCCTTGGTACAGACGAGCTGTTTGATATAAACACTGTGTCACATGAGGCATTTCACATTACAATGGACTTACTCGATGCTTGTGATATGCAATATTCAGAAGATAATTGTGAAGCATATGCATACTTACAAGGATATATAACCGAATGCATATATAAAACCGCTAAAAAAGAATGGGCTAGTTAGAAATGAGTGCTATACTATATTATGCTGACTTTTTATCGCTATAGTATCAAGATAGGCCATGTACAGAATCCTGTAAATACTTTTTTGTTCACGGCGTTCCTATGAATATAGCTTACTTAATAAACTAGGAGCCTGTATACGATGTTGATAACTAGTGGTTTTAGAAAAGCCTAAAAGAATATAGTATGTTAAAACACAAATTTGGAGATGATGGAGCTATTAGCTTCCTTAAAAATATATGCAATCTTGGTGTTGCTGGGTCAGTGAATGCTACACAAATGATGAAATACATACATAGGTATGATGAGAAATCAGAGCGAGACAAAGCATTTATGAGGTTCAAAGAGAACAGATCTAAAAAAATATATACACACATTACACGAAACGACGATGGTGAAATTACACAAGAGCAATGCTCAAAATACGTAGCTCACGCTGAGCGAAATGTCCAAGCATCCAGACTTTATAAAAGCTGCTGAGAAGATTAAAAAGGGACAAGAAAGTATGATTAAAGCAATGTACAATATAGACGAATAAAATATGGGAAAGATTTGTAAATATAGTAATTTGTATGACAAAGATGGAAAACTTATTAGATCAGTGGATAGTGTTTCCGGAAGACTGGATGACTACACCATTGATGAACTAGAAAACCTTGTAGACGAGCTAGCAAGAGATGAAACAAAGCGTACTGCGTATACTAATAGCATGTCCGTGCTCATGCGTATGTATGAAACAAAGGGAAATCCTCACAAGAATGAAATACTGCAGAAGATAAACGAGTATGCAAAGACTAAAACAACTAAAGCGGAAGTTGTAGAAGCATTAAACGAAGCAAATGAAACGATCGCAGCTTAATCCAAAACCAATTAAGCTCTCACACCGCGAAGCGTGCGTTTTTCTTTGGAATGCTTTAAGAGAGTATTTGAAAAACGAAACCAGAGAAGAAAGGATTAAAAGATACGAGAGGTTTAGAACAACAAATAAGAAATAAGATGGAAAATATACAAGTGCTCAATGATGGGGCAGACGAAGAAGACTTCAAAGAGCTTCTAGAAATATTAAAAAACTTTGGGCAAGTAGAAGTATTATACGACCCAAACGATCCTAAAGATATGGGTGTGACAGCTGATGAAGTAATTGAAAGATATGATAACTTCAAAAAGAAAGTAAAAATGGATGCAAACACTTTAAATGACGCAGAAGATGAAGAAACAAAAGAAGATGGATCCAGCATAGAGGGTAGCATATCAGGCCCTATTAAATTAGTTGGTGGATATAGGAGAAGAAGCAGACTCAACGAGACAGATACTACAATTAGCACTGCAGCTTGATGAAAAAGGAGAGTTCTACAAATTTATAGAAGTATTCGGGGATGGCGGAGTGGATGATAAAAATGATATCAGACTGTCCGGAAATAACTAAAATAATATTGGGTATTATATATGGGAACGAACGAACAACAATTAGATTTAGCGCGTCAGGTAGCGTGGCTTAAAGATTATGTTATACTTGATAGAAAAGATTACGAAAAGCTTGTGTGCAACAGCAAACGCACTGATAGCGACGATATAATACAGGTGTTAAAAGGCGAATTAAGTGCATTAAGTAAGGAATTAGATCGTAAAGATGATTGGATTAATTACTGGAAAGATAAATATGACCAATGTCTTGAAAAGTTAAAGAAAGAAACTGATAAATGGTGGAGATTCTAAAGAAAATATTAAAGTTGATATGGGGATTCTTTACTGTACCATATCATGAAGGAAAAAGATAAGTAGTGTGAATTTTAACAATAGGAGATTAAAATATGAGTATAGACTTTACAGATTGTCCAGAAATTAAGGATAGATTGACTGACGATGAAAGAAAAGTATATGATGATGTATTAAACATATTCGCATCTAATGTAGTATCTACAAAAGCTCTAAATATAATTTTTGCAATAATACTGCTATATGCATGCTTTGCATTGTTGCCAGTATGGGTAGCAGCTTCACTTATAGGAATAAAGCTCGCAATACCTATAATGAAAAGTATTTATATAGTGTATGCTATCATTAAATTGAATAAGAAGTACGAGAATTTTAGCAAAACAATTGCCTCAATTAGATATAAAATATACGAGTATGCCAATAATAAGTAATTGTGGATAAACGATTAGGAGATTTAAATATGGTAGTAGCAAAATTTGAATATAAAGGAAACTAGTATAACTATAACGGCGTATGTAAAATTAAGGTAGGTGACTCTTGGATTGACGCTGTAATGTATAGTAGAGATGGTCATACATATGTATGCGAATTGCTTGATTTTATGGTAAATTTCAAGTGTATAGAAGCGAAGAGCCCAATGCCTGGAGAAACGTGGTTAAAGAAGGAGAAAACAGTTGCTGATATAATTGGAGATCAGCTTGGACCTGGATATGTGCCTGGATCAGAAGCAGATAAAACGCATATACCCGCAGAAGAAGTAAAAGTAGAACAATATAAGTTATCTCCAAAGTTAAATAAGAACGTTTCAAAGTTTGCGTAATAGTTTTATTTAAGCATATATGATACTTACAATAGTTAGTTCGTTTGTATTCCTTGTAATTGGGCTATGTGTAGGAGCATTCGCTTTAAGTAAAGAGGAAATCGTTAGAGAAAACGAAATATACAAAGAGTTGTTAGATGAGCAGAAAGAAGTAAACAAGCATATAAAAGCTTATAACGAAATACTTAAACAACATAACAACTATCTTATGAATTTTTATAATATTAGCCGGGGCTTATAACCTCGGCTTTTTTTGTTATTTTGGAGAGGGAAACTTTCTCTTTATATATTTCTCTTTGAAGGGTAAGGGTGAACAGCTAAAGAAAGAACTAAAAGAGGTATTACGTATATAAATATACTCCATACCTTACAAAAGGTAGAAAGAAAACTCTACGCTAACGCTCCGAAAGAAATATTCGCAAGCTCAAAAGAAAATCTACAAGATCAAAAATTTTATTTTTTTAATTTTTAAACTATTATAAACATGCAAAGACGCGAAACAGTGTAATTTGGCCTCCCCTCCCAAGTACGCGATCTGGGATACCCCCGCCTTTGATTAGGCTATCATCTAATAAATCATCTACAGCTTTCTAACGATATTAACATTTAAACTTTTTACATCATGAACAAAACTGTAACATTTATCACATGTGCCATCATTATATGCCTTGCGATATTCTTCAACATCATTGCATTTATTATTCCTCAACATGTTAGCGTTCTTGGAACAATATGCTATTGTGCTCTTGCTGATGTGTTGTTTATATTCTGTGCATTAGCAATATGGGATAGCAGGGCCGAATAAGCCTTGCTGTCTCATACAACTTAACATCTAATAAATCATCTTCTCCATTCTTGCGACAATATTAACAATTTAAACATTTACAATTATGGAAACAAAGACTATATATTTTGCTCGTATCGAAGTTCGTCGTAACTATTGGGTTTCATCACAGAAATATGCTACTATGGCTGAATTGCTCACTGCTATGGCAGACTATCTCACACAGCATCAAGGAACACTCGTTCGCTTCTTTGCTGACAAGACTATTGTCCAGGACTAATCCTGGGCTTTAGCTCTTTAGCAACTAAGAAATAAATTCATCTATTAAACGATATTAATAATTAAACATAATCAATATGAAAAAGATCATTTCAATCTCAATCGTGTGTGTGTTCGTCTCTTTCGTTACAGGCTGCCAGCTTGGGTATATGGGAGCTTGTAAGAAATATCGCAAAGGACCAGATTTCTACAAGCTGTATGATTTACTACAGAAGAAGTCAGACCTTGCGGATACTATCATGTGGAACAATAATGTGTTCGACGCTGATGGTGGTGACCAGGTTGCTGAGTATCTTAGAATATCAGCCAGTATAGACTCAATTTACAACGTAAACAAATGAAACACTTACTCACATCACTTATGCTGTTGGCGGCTGTGTCTGCCACAGCTAAGGTTGATACTGACACAGTTGGTATCGACCAATCTCAAATTAAACAGATAGTAACCAATACTACAACTAATAGCAAAGGTAGACAAGTTACCAAACACTATGCTGTAGTTAATGGTTATCTGTGTACAATATCCAAGACTGTTATTGATAAGATAACGCTCTGCAAGAGATACAACTGCAAATTAGCTCTTGGATTAGTTCGTAACAAGAAAACTCACGTTCCAATGCGTGTAATATTAGACTAACTTGCTCCTTCGTGAGCTTGTTAGCTCTAAAAATGCTCTCTAAGCCACGATCTTGGTACACGCTGAGTAATTATCCACGTAAACCATTTGAACACGTTAGAACACAAATAAATGGCATTATAGAGCATTCTAAAGGGCACGTCACATTCCTGCTTGCACGCTGGACACGTGAACATAGCCTCTGAGCATCTAATAAACATCTGCTCCTAACTAACGATAATCAATATTAACAACTAAATAATTAAGGCATATGAAAGAATACAAAATTGTAGAAGTGCACGACAGCGAAAATGGAAACTTTATCGTCGAAACATATACAGACTCATTTGCGCAGGTTGTAAGTATACTCGGCAGATACAATGATCCATTTGGGAGTGACATTAAGTCATCAACACTTTTGACGAAGAGTGGCGACGGATATATCGTAGTTGGAACAATAGAATAAGTAATTTATGAAAAAGTATTTAGTAATCAAACGATATAAGGCATTGAGCCCAGCTGTAGAGACATCATTCGATGTAAAAGACGATGCCTTCCAGTATACAAGACTGTGTGAAGTACGAGACGACAATAAGTACGAATACATTGTTGCGGAGGTGTTATAGTGTAAAAAGGGGAGATGAGTACAAGACAAGTATTCTCTCCCTTTAGCAAAGCTTTGCATGTAGATTCTCATTCCTGCTTAGCAACTAATAAACAAATTCTCCTAAAAGACGAGATTAAACAGTATATATTGTTTAGTAAGGTATAGAGGGATGGAATAGTCTCACCAGCCCTTTATTCTTACATGCATCCTTTATTCTAAAAGTGCATTTCTCTTAATATATAGCGTAAGAGACAAAAAGTACAAATTCAAAAACTGCAGTATTATGAACCAAATTATTCCAGGCGCACAAATCGGCGCATTTCGCACAATCAGTCTCTCAATTGGTAAAGCCCAGAAACCAAACAGAGACGGAAAAATCAGTAAGTTCTTGGTAATCGGCATGAAGAACAAGAAGTCTCTCTTGGGTAAGAAGCAGAACGTTATCTTATTTGACGACGACCTCAGCCCAGAGATATTCACAGTGCTTCAGAAGTATGCAACTCCATCGACAGACCCTAATCATCAGGGAGGCTTCGACGTGAACATTGCAAACTTGAAGACAGGACCAGAGTTCACACAAGACCCAGAAACGTGGAATCAGTTGCTCGAGTTTCCTGGTGGATGCTTTGAGGAATATGAGTTCACTAAGGGCCCATGCTACGCAAACCAGATTGACGGCAGTCCAACATTGGACGGTAACAATCAGCCTGTTATTCGCAGCAGTGTCTCTGTCTTTGTTCAAATCGACTTCATTGGTGCAGACGGCGTAACTCACTACATCGAGCCTTACAGCAAAAATGCTCAGGGTGCTCGTATGGAACAGCGTTTCTTCCGTAATCCAGTTGGTCAGCAGCCGGCAACGGAACAGGCAGCATTCGACCCAACAGCAATGATGGGAACGCAGCAGCCTACAACAGCTCCAGGTGCTCCTCAGATGCCACCACAGCAGCCTACTCAACCAGGCATGGCAGCTCAGCAGGTTCCACCACAGGCTCCTCCACAGCAACCAGCAGCTAACCAAGGAATGTACTAAAAGCTTGGCTCCCTTCGGGGGGTCTTGCTTCACAAACAGTACTTCTGAAATATTTATAGTACGCGCTAAATGTAATCAATATGAGAACTTTTAAATTTGACATTATGCTCAATGGGAGATTCGTATGCACATTAAGATATAAATATTGTGCATTATTTCCAATTGGCTCTGAGGATTTGAAAAAGTTTATTCTTAGTAAGAGACCTTCTCTAAAAGGAAAGGATTATAAAATCGCAGTTTAACGCAACAAGATTTTTATTAACTTTTTAATACAAAATATTATGGATGTTTCAATTGAAGATATCAAGAAACTTCGTACTATGACAGGTGCCGGTCTTACAGACATAAAGAAGGCCCTGACAGAGGCTGAAGGCGATTTTAACAAGGCAAAAGAGTTAATTCGTGAGCGTGGTCTAGCTATAGCTGCTAAGCGTTCCGATCGTGAGACTTATAATGGTTGTGTTCTGGTTAAAAAGGTTAACGATTTCGCTGCCATTATTGCTCTCAAGTGTGAAACTGACTTCGTTGCTAATGGTGCCGACTTCATCAAGTTGGCATCTGACATTCTCGACGCTGCTATCGCCGCTAAGGCTCATACTCTCGACGAGGTGAAGACTTTGAAGGTTGGAGAATCTGATGCTCAGGCTGCTGTAACTCAGCGCTCTGGTATCACAGGCGAGAAGATGGAGCTCGACGGCTATTGTATTCTCGAGGGTGAGAACATCGAGGTTTACGATCATATGAACAAGCACACTCTGTGTACTATGGTTCAGCTCAACGAGAAAAACGAGGAAGCTGGTCATAAGGTTGCTATGCAGGTAGCTGCTATGCGTCCTGTAGCTCTCGACGAGTCTTCTGTTTCTGAGGAGATTAAGAATACAGAGCTCGAAATAGCTATGGCTAAGACCAAGGAAGAGCTCGTAGAGAAGGCTGTTAACGCAGCATTGAAGAAGGCTGGCATCAACCCAGCTCAC